>Ga0189286_100035_pt1 | contig 117503 bp, 125 predicted proteins | sample UW69minimetaG_FD_130330 | JGI IMG/M metagenome (GOLD analysis project Ga0189286, IMG submission 130330) | Marine microbial communities from the Costa Rica Dome - UW69 mini metaG | ecosystem: Environmental > Aquatic > Marine > Oceanic > Photic zone | place: Costa Rica: the Eastern Pacific... | reverse complement strand
TAACGATGATAATATGTGGTATGATTCCCTTTTGTGTAGCTCATAAAACAAAGTTACTCATAAATACTAGAAGTATCTCCCATCTGAAGATGGGGGTTTGATACCATTTGTTGGAATATCAAAGACTTCCAAAGACTCTATTACGTTAGACTTATTAATGATTAAAAATAAAAAAAACACAAATGATGCAACCGTAAGTATCGCTGTGTTAACAACAACCCAAAGCTATAATCATGCACACAATAGTTTTTCATCTACTTATTTAAAACCCTATATAAAAGACTTTATTGAAAATCCTTCCTATTACTTTAAAAACAACAAAGTAAACACTCGACAAAATCTAGATTTACTCCTTATAACTCAAGGTTGGAGCAAGTATAACTGGACAACCAATTTAATAATGACGAAAGTAAGAAACCAATCTTTACCAACGAAATCTCCTTAAGTGGTGTTGTCAACTATCCCATAAAAAATGTAAAAGGCATTTGTATTCAGAAAGGCAACTTTGAAGATGCATTGTATGTTCCTATTGATAAAGATCGAAAATTTACATTTACCTCCTTTTTTCCTAAAGACGGAAAAGATATCAAGATTTCGTATGCGAATTCACGAAAAAAGTTTTTTAAACCTAAAGTATATTTACAGTACGATCTTTTAAATGAAGACGACATTATAGATGATGTATTCTCTGTTTCCGAAACCAGCAAAAAAATGAGTCATTCGTAAAATAAAAGCCTTTGACATTAGTGATGGTATGGAAGCCTTAGATGCTGTCATTTTGGAAGGAAAGAAAAAAGAAAAAGCCAACCATCCAGATCCTTTGTTGTTAGATTTAAAAGAATTTAATGTAGATCTTAATCTTACTTATAGATTCCCAAAAGCAACCGATATACTCAGAAATTATGGCTATAATGTTATTGTTGATCACGTAAGAGGTTCCAGATTGAGTATTACAACTAAAAAACCGATGACACATGTAAAGTCAATATCTCCATATATATTTATTGATGATGTGCAATTGGAAAATTTTGATTTCATTAGCAATCTATCTACTGCAGATGTAAAAAAAAATAACTGTCAGTAGAAACGCATACGGATATAGTTTGATTGATGCTAGCGCTGGTGTTATCAAAATCTATTTAAGAAGTAATCCTCTATTCAAAGACAAAGCAAGTAAAAACTATATAAGGTCTGGAGCTCCTGTTGGCTTCACAGAAACCAAAACATATTATGCACCTAGATATGAAACCTTATCTAGCAAAAACTTCAATCAGTTTGGCGTGATTGATTGGAAAGCAAATGTTTCAATTTCAAGAGCAGGCATACATCAAATAAAAATTCCAAACCTTGGAACAGAAGAAATTACATTGTATATAGAAGGAGTAAGCAAAAATGGAGGACTGATTTCTCAACAAAAAGTCATTAGCATTTACAACTAAAACTCTTCATGCTTTATTTTGCGCTGGTAGTAGAATGCTGGTAACAAAATCAGCACAAAAAGTGGTTGAATCAAAAAGCGTCGTATGTAAAACGTAAGCAGATAATCTTCTGCTAAATCGTGTTTGATCAGATAAAAATAGAGCGAAACTAAAATTATAAAAGCTACTAAATACAAACCCAAGGAAAATTTAACAACACTCATATTTTCAAAAGAAATATAAATAATGGCTAAAGAAACTAGCATGTTCAAACCATAACGAAAGACATGACTAAAAAATAAAGACCAAGTCTCGTACTCAGGAATCGTTCCTTGAAAATAATCGTACTTAAAAAAATTTAAAAATGGATCATAAAACAATTCATTCTCGAAAGCTCGTATCAACACAAGCAATCCAAAAAGGAATCCAATAACAATATATTTCCAAACTTTCTTCATTTACTTTTTTGAAAATTTTTGTACCCAAAACATCCATAACAAAAATACCATTCCATAAATAATCGTAGGAAACACAATTTGGTGCAGCAAATATTCTTTATCAGGAAAGCTATACAATCCAATACCCAAAATAACAATACGTAGCAAATTTGCTAAGTACACCAAGACACTTCCAACAAGAATAAAAAGAATCGTATTTTTTAAATTCCCTGTAAAGGCAATCACAAAAGTGACAAATAAAATTAACACGCTAATAGAATTGCAACCTTCTACAATACGTCCCACATAATTGCCATGAACTAGCAATTTCATCGTAGGTTCAGATTCATGCACTTCAACATTAGCTGTATATCCCAACGTATTGATAATACTTTCGGTTTGATTGGCAACAAAACGAGTAACACCATCGGGTTCGCCTTCAAAATTCGATAAATACAAACTATAGAAATACGTCAATATCGCGTATACGATAAAGAATTTTATAATAAAACCTAAAGCCGATTTATATTTTTGAATGCTTTCTACCACAATTGTAAAGATGATTTCAAGTCCTACAAACTTACAGTAAAAGCATTGAAATATCACATTTTCTAAAAAATTTGTCAAATTCATTTTCGAAGTCGCTTTATTCGCAATCTCATGAAAGATTTTTAGATTTTTTTCGACTATTTTTGTCAAAATTTAAGTTAAAAAAACATGACATTAGCAATATATAAGCCCGAAATTGTAAATATTATCTCTAACGATGCACTTTCCGTAGACGATCGTATGACAAAAGTGTGTGAATTACTTCAAGAAAATATAGATCATTATGACTGGGTTGGATTTTACTTTAAAAACGGAGACAAACCTGAATTAAAATTACGTGCCTTCGCTGGCGAGCCAACCGATCATACAATTATTCCTTTTGGAAAAGGAATCTGTGGACAAGTAGCAGTTTCTAACGAAAACTTTTTGGTTCCTGATGTAAAGGCACAAGACAATTACATTGCATGTAGCATTCATGTAAAAGCTGAAATTGTCATTCCATTATTTGTAAATGGTGAAAATATTGGACAAATCGATATTGATTCGCATACTCCAGATCCTTTTACTAAAGAAGACGAAGAATTTTTAGAATTCATCAACGCAAAAGTGGCGGAAATACTTTCCTAAACTTTTACAATCACAATATTTTTAAAAGCTGGCGTTCACTATTGTAAAGGTGTTCGTCAGTTTTTTTATGATCCAATTTTAACATTTTGTAAAACTATCTTAAACGAAGTTAAAATTCTCGATTATTTATTGAGCTAAGAACGTGTTTTTTTAGTGTTAATTATTACTTTTGCAGCTTCACACAACACATTTAAACAACTCAACTATAATGAATTCCCAAAAACAAGCAAAATCAGCTTTAATTTCGGTTTTTAGCAAAGACGGTTTAGCTCCAATCGTAGAAAAACTACATGCATTAGACATCACAATTTATTCAACAGGTGGAACAGAAAAATTTATCAAAGATCTTGGTATTCCTGTGGTTCCTGTAGAAGATGTGACTTCATATCCTTCTATTTTGGGCGGACGTGTAAAAACATTGCATCCAAAAGTATTCGGAGGAATCTTAAATCGTCAAAATAATGAAAGTGATGTTGCCGAATTGGCACAATATGAAATTCCACAAATCGATATTGTCATTGTAGATTTATATCCGTTTGAAAAAACCGTAGCTTCTGGTGCATGTGAACAAGATATCATTGAAAAAATTGATATCGGAGGAATTTCATTAATCAGAGCTGCTGCCAAAAACTTTGCAGACGTACTTTGTGTATCTTCAGTAAACGATTACGAAAACTTCTTAAACTTGTTAGAAACGCAGGAAGGAGCTTTCTCTATTGAAAACAGAAAAGCGTTTGCAGCAAAAGCTTTCAATGTATCTTCACATTATGATACAGCAATTTTCAACTATTTCAATCAAGATCATGCAATTCCAGCTTTAAAAGTAAGCGAAACAGAAGGAAAAGTATTGCGTTATGGAGAAAACCCACACCAACGCGGATTCTTCTTTGGAAACTTTGATGAGATGTTCGAGAAGTTACACGGAAAAGAATTAAGTTATAACAATTTACTAGATGTAGATGCAGCCGTAAACTTGATGAACGAGTTTACAAACGACGATCCTACATTTGCGATCTTAAAACATAACAATGCATGTGGGTTTGCCACACGTGCAACCATTCACCAAGCGTATGTAGATGCTTTGGCAGGTGATCCTGTTTCTGCTTTTGGTGGAATTTTAATTGCAAATACAAAAATTGATAAAGCAACGGCTGACGAAATTCACAAGTTATTCTGTGAGGTTGTCATTGCTCCATCGTATGATGAAGATGCTTTAAAAGTTTTAAAAGGAAAGAAAAACAGAATCATCTTAATCCAAAACGAAGTTGAATTACCTCAAACACAAGTACGTACATGTTTGAATGGTGCTTTAGTTCAAGATAAAGATGCAAAAACGGATGTTGTTGAAGATTTAACATATCCAACAAACAATAAACCAACAGAAGCACAGTTAGATGATTTACTATTTGCTTCTAAATTATGCAAGCACACGAAGTCAAACACAATAGTTTTGGTAAAAAACAAACAATTGTGTGCGAGCGGAACTGGACAAACAAGTAGAGTTGATGCATTAAATCAATCTATTGTAAAAGCAAACAGTTTCAAATTTGACTTGAATGGAGCTGTCATGGCAAGTGATGCATTTTTCCCATTTCCTGACTGCGTAGAAATAGCAGATAAGGCAGGAATTAAAGCAGTAATTCAACCTGGAGGATCTATAAAAGATCAATTAAGTATCGATTACTGTAACGAGAATGAAATTGCAATGGTATTTACTGGTACAAGACACTTTAAACACTAAAATTTTTATACCTTTGTAAGTCATTAAAAATGAATTACAAAACACACATTAATAGCGGACATAACACATGGGATTTTTTGATTTCTTAACAGAGGAAATAGCGATAGATTTAGGAACAGCAAACACCTTAATTATTCATAATGATAAGGTAGTTGTTGATAGCCCATCGATTGTCGCCAGGGACCGGATGTCCAACAAAATCATTGCCGTCGGACAGGAAGCTGCTCGTATGCAAGGAAAAACCCATGAGAACATCAAAACAATTCGTCCATTGAAAGATGGCGTAATTGCAGATTTTGATGCTTCTGAAAAAATGATCAGTCTGTTCATAAAAAATATTCCAGCACTTAAAAAGAAATTATTTTCGCCATCATTACGTATGGTAATTTGTATTCCATCAGGAATTACAGAAGTGGAAATGCGCGCCGTAAAAGAATCGGCAGAACGTGTAAATGGAAAAGAAGTTTATTTGATACACGAGCCAATGGCAGCTGCCATTGGTATCGGTGTCGATATCATGCAACCAAAAGGAAACATGATTGTTGATATCGGAGGTGGAACTACCGAAATTGCCGTAATTGCTTTAGGCGGAATTGTTTGTGACAAGTCTGTCAAAGTTGCGGGTGATGTATTTACCAACGATATTGTATACTACATGCGTACACAACACAACTTATATGTGGGAGAACGCACTGCAGAAAAAATTAAAATTCAAATCGGAGCCGCTACAGAAGATTTAGAAGTTCCGCCAGAAGAAATGTCGGTTCAAGGTCGTGACTTATTGACTGGGAAACCAAAACAGGTTCAAATCTCATACCGAGAAGTTGCCAAAGCCTTAGATAAATCTATTTTACGTATTGAAGATGCCGTGATGGAAACGCTATCACAAACACCGCCGGAATTAGCGGCTGATATCTACAATACTGGAATTTATCTTGCAGGTGGAGGATCTATGTTACGTGGTTTGGATAAACGTTTGTCTCAAAAAACAGATTTACCAGTATATATTGCCGAAGATCCATTACGTGCTGTTGTACGCGGAACGGGAATTACGCTGAAAAACCTAAGTAAATTTAAAAGTGTATTAATTGGGAAGAACTGAATAGCTCATGCAACATATAATTAACTTTCTAATCAAGAATAAAAACTTTATTCTGTTTTTAGTGTTGCTGTCTATCTCTTTACTCTTTACAATTCAATCACATTCTTATCACAAAAGTAAATTTATCAACTCTGCCAATTGGCTTACAGGTGGTATTTACGAACAAGCAAATGGTGTTTCTTCCTATTTCAGTCTAAAATCTGAAAATGAACAATTGGTTGAAGAAAATAGACAACTCAAAACCATACTGTACAATAAACAAGATAGTTTAAGCACAGTTCAGTTTATTGACAGTATCTCCTATCCTACTGATTATTTATTTCGTTCAGCAAAAATTATCAAAAACAGCTACTCAAGTAGCAATAATATTTTATTAATCAACAAAGGAGGTAACGACAGTATTGTAACCGATATGGGCGTTATCAACTCTAAAGGTATTGTTGGAATTATAGATCTTGTGGGGGGAAGTCATGCCACTGTAATTAGTATTTTAAATTCAAATTCAAAAATCAACGCAAAATTTAAAAATACCAATCATTTCGGAACTCTTACTTGGAATGGAGAAAATCCGAATATCGTACAATTGGAAGATGTAGAGAAACTCGCAAAATTTTCTGAAAACGACACTATTATTACAGGAGGAAACTCCACGCTATTTCCAAAAGGAATTCCTATCGGAACCATTAAAGATTTTCAACTAAACACAACCGAAAACCTGTATAATATAAACGTGCAATTATTTAATGATATGACTAGTTTGGAGCATGTCTACATTATTGAAAACTTGCATAGAGAAGAAATTGATAACTTATTAGCTCCTAAAAATTAGATGGGTCCAGTTATTTTTTGGAATAGTGTCCGATTTATTATCGCTGTATTAGCGCAAGTATTGATATGCAATCATATCGACTTCTTAGGCTATATTAATCCGTTGGTATATATCTATTTTATCTTTATATTTCCTTTAAATTCAAATAGAAGCGCCTTTTTTGTCATTGCTTTTTTACTAGGACTAACCGTTGATATGTTTTCAGATACTGGTGGTGCACATGCAGCCGCTTGTTTGATTATAGCTTACATAAGACCGTTTATATTGCGTTTTGCTTTTGGAATAAGTTACGAATATCAATCGGTAAAGCTTGAAAACACCGCTTTTGGACAACGTATGGTGTATATTGTCATTTTAACCTTCATTCACCATTTTTTCTTTTTCCTATTAGAAATTTTTAACATTTCTTCTATCCTAATCATCCTAAGAAATACCGCAGTCTTTAGTATATTTACTATTCTAATCATCACTCTATCAATAACTTTATTTAGCCGCAAAAATTCATGAGGAAACTTTTGTTATACCTTGTCGTTGTCTCTGTTGGATTGATCTACACAGGACGTCTCTCCTATTTGCAATTATTTAACGAGGTTGAAGTCGCCACGAATTTTTTGAATGATAGTGCCATCAAAACAGAATATACCTATCCTGAACGTGGTTATGTATATGATAGAAACGGAACCTTACTTGTAGCAAACCAACCGTCGTATGATGTCATGATTATTCCACGCGAAGTGAAAGCACTGGATACACTGGAATTCTGCAAATTTTTAAGCATTACCAAAGAAGATTTTAAAAAGCGTTTCAATAAAGCTAAGAATTACTCTTGGCGTGTTCCTTCTGTATTTGTAGCACAAATGGCTAAAAAAGATTATGCGTTTCTTCAAGAGAAAATGCATCGTTACAAAGGATTTTACATTCAAAAACGTTCCATTCGAAATTATCAAACAGATCATGGAGCTAATGTGCTAGGGTTTATTAGTGAAGTAAATAATCGCGATTTAAAAAAGAATCCTTATTATCTATCAGGAGAACTTATTGGTCGCACAGGTATTGAAAAGACCTATGAGAATGAATTACGTGGAACCAAAGGTGTAAAGCGTATTCAAAAAGATATTCATAGCAAAGTCATTGGTTCTTATGAAAATGGACGTTATGATACACTTCCTGTAAACGGAAAAGACATTCAAATTACTATTGATGCCAAATTACAAGCTTATGGAGAAAAGTTGATGGTCAACAAACGTGGCGGAATTGTAGCTATCGAACCTTCTTCTGGCGAAATTTTAGCCTTGGTTTCTGCCCCAAGTTACGATCCTGACTTACTGGTTGGTCGTCAACGATCAAAGAATTATAATACAATGCATTATGATTCTATCCAAAATCCAATGTATGATAGAGGCTTGCTGGCTTCGTATCCTCCTGGATCGCCTTTTAAAACTTTAAATGCCTTGGTTGCCTTACAAGAAGGTGTAATCACATCAACCTCAACTTATACATGCCGTAACGGATATGTATATGGTAAAAATGGACGAAAAATGGGTTGCCATTGCGGAAGTGGAAAACGCAATGTTGTCAGTGGAGTTGCAAAATCGTGTAACTCCTATTTTGCCAATGCCTATCGTCAAACCATTAGCAAATATGATTCCCCGAGAGAAGGTATGAATGTTTGGAGCAATCATATCAAAAGTTTTGGCTTGGGTGACTATTTAGATAATGATCTATCGACAGGCCGTACAGGTAGAATTCCAACAGGTGATTATTATACAAATACGTACTTTAAACATGATAGATGGCATGTATTAAACACTATTTCTAATGCCATTGGACAAGGACAAGTAGAGTTAACACCTATTCAGCTAGCAAACATGACAGCTGCTATTGCTAATAGAGGCCATTATTATACGCCACATATCATTAAAAAAATTGATGGGAAACCAATTGACGATCCTCATTTTACAATAGCAAAGTACACTAGCATTGACAAGCAACATTTTGAACCTGTTATTCAAGGAATGCATGATGTATTCAGCATGAAAAAAGGAGGTACTGCAAAAAAGTTAAATGTTCCAGGTGTTGAAATATGTGGAAAAACTGGAACTGCGGAAAACTTTACTAAAATCGATGGAGAACGTACACAATTGACAGACCATTCTATTTTTGTAGCTTTTGCTCCAAAAGACAATCCAAAAATTGCCATTGCTGTATTTGTAGAAAATGGATATTATGGTGCACGCTGGGCTGGGAAAATTTCAAGCCTCATGATTGAAAAGTATATAAAAGACGAAATTACGTTGAAAAACATGGAAAAGTTAGTGCTAGAAAAGAGTTTGGAAGAAGAATATGCAAAGCCACTAAGCGGAAAACCATTTACAATTAATGAATAGAGAAGCAAAATTTGTCAAAAAAATAGACTGGCTTTCCATTCTACTATATTTTTTATTAGTTGGTATTGGTTGGATCAATATTTACTCAGCCTCTGTAACCGAAACTGCAAATGGCTTACTTGACATGGAGCAATTGTATGGGAAGCAATTGTTTTTTATTGGAACCAGTGTCCTAATCATAATTCTTATTCTCTCGATAGAAGCCAAGTTTTATGAACGATTTTCCAGTATCATCTATATTGTTGGTCTAGTGAGTTTGCTGGCTTTAATGGTGCTAGGAAAAGAAATCAATGGCGCTAAGTCTTGGTATGCTATTGGGAGTTTTACACTACAACCTTCTGAATTTGCTAAAGCTGCTACAGTACTAGCCTTGGCAAAGTTTTTGAGTGATATACAAACCAACATAAATATTCTCCAACATCAACTGATAGCTTTTTCCATTATCCTTATTCCGCCAATGTTGATCATGTTACAACCCGATGCAGGAAGTGCTATGGTGTATATGGCATTCTTTTTTGTGCTGTATCGTGAAGGATTGCCTGGCATTTATTTATGGATTGGTTTTTTACTCATACTACTTTTTATCATTACACTTAAATTAGGATATATATACACCATTATTGGAACAGTCGTCATAGGATTGGCCTGTATTTTTATCTTCTTCAGGAAGAAGTTAAAAAAGTTGCGTAAGACCTCTTTAGCTTTGACTTCCTTAGTAGCAGCTATCAGCTTTATTTTAGCCGTAAACTATATCTTTTACAATGTGTTTCAACAACATCATCGCGATCGTTTTACTTTAGTTTTAGGACTGGAAAAAGATCCCGTTAAGTTGGAGAAAATTCGAAAAACGTTTGGGTTCAACACCAATCAATCAGAAATCGCGATTAGTTCTGGTGGTTTTAAAGGAAAAGGTTGGCTCAAAGGAACACGTACCAAAGGAGATTTTGTACCTGAACAAGACACGGACTATATTTTTACCACTGTTGGAGAAGAATGGGGCTTTATAGGAAGTACCGTTGTGATCTTTTTATTTGTGTTTTTATTACTCCGAATATTACACCGAGCCGAACAGCAGAAAAATAAATTTAGTCGAGTCTACGGCTATAGCGTCGCCGCCATTCTATTTTTTCATTTTGCCATTAATATAGGAATGGTGATTGGATTGTTTCCTACGGTTGGAATTCCGCTGCCTTTCTTTAGTTACGGAGGCTCTGGACTTTGGGGCTTTACCATTTTACTCTTTATTTTTATTAAGCTTGACGCGAATCGAATTAATGAGTGGTAATCGCAAGAACATCATTCTAAAAAAGCCTTTTTACAAATGTTAAGTAAGGACTTTCCCTACACCACTCTTAAGGTGTTTTTGTGCTTTTTAAATATTTAACCAAAAAATAACTACCATGTTAAAAAGTATTTCAAATTTAGGAACTGTCGTAGACAAAAAAGAACAGGAAAAGGAATGATTCCTGTAAATCCGAAAAAATGTAGATTTTGCAGTGGTGAATGGCTGGAAGACTTTGGATTGTGGGCATTACCTGAAGGTTCACCTTGTGGTGGATTTTGGTAAACCGTTTGAAAGAGCTAACTTAGGTTTGCTCTTTTGTTTAGTTTTAGAAAAACGATTCTATTAGCGGATTCTCAAGTTTGGCAACGCTTTTTTTAATTTTTGCAATTCTTCGTCAGAGATATCATTTCCATTTTTAATGAAAAGCTCATGCAAATGTTGCATTTTATACAAGCTTTTGGGAATTGTTTTAAAATCGTTATACCATAAAATTAAAGTTCTTAAGCCTTGTAAGTTCTCAAAATTATCGGGCAATGTCGAAAGTTTATTTTCACGCACATCAAAGAATCTAAGATTTGATAATTTCACAAAGCTGTCTGGTAGTGAAGTTATTTGATTGTTTGACAAATTTAGTCTTGTCAATTGCTGCAAATCTCCTATTTCCTTAGAAACGTCTTGCAATTCATTACTATCCACACTTAGTTCTTCTAACGTAGTTAAACAAACAACTTCTACAGGAAATTCTTTAAACTTATTACTATGCAGACGAAGTGTTTTTAACTTTTTAAATTCACATATAGAAGGATCTAGGCTGGTAAGATGATTGATATTAAAAGATAATATTTCTAAGTTCTCTAATTTTTCAATGCCTTTCGGATATTCAATTAACTCTCTAAAAGCATATGAAGCTTGTGTAATTTTTTCAATTTCTGCTGGCGTATAATCTAAAAAGACAGTCCGTTTTCTCTTTAAAATTAAAGCCTCTAAACGTTCAGACCAGTTTTCACCATGCTTCTTTTCTATATATTGTGTTGCATAACTATTATATGCATCTACAAACTTTGGAAATGTTCCTACAACACAACTACAATGCACACTAAAATAGGTAAAATCAAACGCTTCCGTCAAATCATTATAAAAATCACCTTCTCTCCCGCAATTCCCATTAGTTCCCCATGTTAAATACAAACCAGCTGCTTCCTCATAATGCCTTTCCGCTAATTCAAAAGCGCGCTTTTGCATCAATTCAATGTCTGCTGCTGCTTCTAATTTATCTGCATGATATATTATTTTTTGAAGCGAATTAAAAGAGATTCCCACACGGTTTTCTAATGCTTTTATTTCCCTATTTGTGCTCAAATTTGTGTACTCTTTTTGATAAATCTCTACTTCTTTTTGAGCAAGCATTATATTCATAAAAAAAAGAACAATAAGTGTAATTTTATTAAGTTTCATATCTTCACAATCAATCATTATCAAAGCTAACTATTTCATTTTTAATAGAAAAAATAGATTTTGCAAACACCCCACTTCGGTGAGTTAACCCAACTAAAATCTTCTTCAAAACTTTCTGTTTTATAAATTTAAACAACTAGATACTCTAAAAAGCTTCATTCTTACGATAAAGCTCAAAAATACTCTCTATCTTTAGTGAGTCTTAAGCAATTTAATTTCCCCCTACCAAAATTAAAAGTAACTGAATGGAACAAATTATACTTTCCTTATTAACAAATAATAGTTATTTAGATATCAATCGTGAGTTATTGAATCTGCAATTATTATCGCATCCTGATTATCCAAGTTTAAAAGCAATTACTGATACTTTAGATTATTTTGAGATTGAAAATTTGGCGGCAACGGTACCAAAAGAAGCCTTGGATCAAATGCCCGATTGTTTTTTGGCGTTGGTCAACAGAGAGCACGGCGATGAAGTTGTGCTAGTGGAAAAGAAACGCAATGCCATTCAACTTGTAAATGCAGATGAAAAGAAGGAGAAGTTAACGGAAGAAGCCTTTACAAAATGTTGGACAGGAACTATTGTCGCTGTTGAAGAACAAGAAAAAACAAGCAACATACAATCTATTCAAGAAGCACTTCCCTACTTTATTGTAGCTGCTGTTGCTTCGGCAAATGTGATTTTGAATTTTAGTTTTCCTTACTTGTTATATACTGCATTAACGTTAGTTGGCTTATATATTAGTATTTTAATCATACGAGAAGATTTAGGCATTAAAAGCAAAGCAGTTGCTAAAGTTTGTGGCGCTATCTCTAAAAATAGTACTTGTGGAGAAGTCATTAATACTAGAGGAAATAAAATCTTTGGAATCATATCATTGAGTGATGCTTCTTTTGTATTTTTTGGAGGACTATTTTTAATACTATCTTCCATCGGATTTCATAATGGAACGTTATTAATGCTTTCTTTAGCAGGCGTCCCAGTGGTGATCTATGCACTTTTTAGACAAGGTTTTGTGTTAAAAAAATGGTGTGCCCTTTGTTTATTGATTGCTGGAATATTGCTACTTCAAACAGGTTTATTGCTTGCTACTTATAATTATTCATGGTATTTAGACACACCATATATTGTAAAGTTGATTAGCATTTTTGCTTTAATTTATATTGTATGGTCATATTGCAAATCGTACTGGGAAAGTCATGAAAAATTAGCTACTACTGAAACCGACTTCTTAAAGTTTAAACGAAATCCAGAGTTGTTTAAAACATTACTTCAAGAGCAAAGTGTTTTAAATCTTAATGTGATTTCTAAAGAATTACGCGTTGTATTTGGAAATCCAAATGGAGCTATTAAATTACAAGGTGTAACCAATCCATTGTGCGGTTATTGTACGGCTGCTTTTGAATCGTATGATAAATTGATAAGCACATATAGAAATGACATACAATTAGAGTTTATTTTCAACGTTCCGCCTGATGAGAAACATAAAAGTACTCAGATTGCTGCTCGTTTGGTTGATTTGTATACGCAAGATCCTGCAAAATCATATGCTGCATTAAAAAATTGGTTTGCAAATAGAGATGTAGAAACGTGGCAGGAAAAGTTTGGAATTTCAGAGAATGCAAAGGCTATCGAAATCATAAATACACATAGAGAATGGTGTAATATTAATGATGTACATTATACACCTGCTAGTATTTTGAACGATCAATTCTTCCCAAAAACTTATGAGATTAAGGATTTACCATTGTTTATTCAAGATATGATTTTAGAGTCGCAACAAGATAATAATGTAGAATAAAGGTTATTCTTTTTGAACTATAATTTTCATCAGACACATATCCGTAAACCCTTGTAAATAAAACACTTTGAGAAGTCTAAAATTTTATCAAGACAAAATTATTTTTTATCAAGATGTTTTGTCTAATTTATCAAGATAAAATATTTTTTTGTCTTGATATTTTTGAAGTGTTATCTAGACAGTTTGTAAACACACTATAATTCCAAGTTCGTTTTATCATTTATAACAAACCCAATATCTTTAAGTTTTGTTCGAAGTTCGTCAACACTTGTCAATTCCTTTTTAGGAAGAAAAAACAAATCATCGGAAGATATTTTTAAAAAGAAGTAATCTTTTGTTTCATCAATTTCCTTAATTTCTGAAGTCTTTATTTTACTTTCTCCAATTGCATTTTTAACAACGATTACATCTAAATGTATTTCCATGTGCTCCGTTTGCCCAAAACGTTTTGCATAGGTGTTCTTTACCACTTTTTGATAATGCTTTTTATAACGCCAATTAAAATATATTGGATAAAACAGTAGCGTCATAATAGTTACAAAAGCAGAACTAATACACATAAAAGTATCTTTCTTTGCCAAAAAGTAAAAAAAACCTAACGCAAAAATAATTGTCAATACAATCCAACCGTTTCTCCTTTTCTTTTTAATGATTTGCGACTTTGAAAAGATAAACAGATACAGGGCAACAAAATCGTGTTCGTGTATTTTATATGTAACATTCATCGTTTGTTCAATTATAAAATTAAGATTAGTTTCTAAAACTCCATTGTTTATAAGTAGTCATTGCTTCTAACTTGTTTTCTTTAGTATCATCCAATGCTGGAAAGAAGTCAATTCCTGTACGTTTTTCAAGTTCGTCTACAGAAACCACATATTCATATAAAGGTTTATTGGAAGCTTCGTGTGGCACTAAAAAAGCAATGATTTTTGTGTTTCCTCCCGAATTATCTAGTAAGATTTTATAGAAATACTTTGGCACTGCAACATCTTCACTTCCTATGGTTTTAAGATTGTTTTCTAAAATTCCACCTGTTACCACATATACTCCATCGTATTTCTTTGCCCAATAGCGTACTTTTTGCTCCAGTCGGTTCCAAACACCTGCATTAAATTCATGTTCTTGTGGAGAAATATTACTGGTTAAAAAAGTTTCTGTAAACGCTGCTTTGCTATACTTTCTATCAGCTGCAGGACATAAATGCCCACGATCATAACCTGACTTTTTGTAGTTTCTCCAATGTGCAGATTTTGTAGACACCGCTTTGTCTTGTACAAAATAAGGACGTTTGAAATCGGTATATACGACTTGATTCTTTTTTAATTCGTACGCCACCCATTCTGCCTGTTCAAAAGCCTCATGATACGATAAAGAATAGCCTTCATGATGTACAATTTGTCCTGTAGTAGAACTTGGCAGATAATACTTATTTGTTAAGGGTTTGGGCTTACTATTCGTAGTTTGTTTTTTAGTACCATGAACCTCAACATTAGGATCGTAAGAACTTGTTTTAAAGTTCTCACCATACTTTTCATAAATAGTTACCGCAGCTCCAATCAGCAGTACTAAAACAAGATATATTTTATTTCTTTTCAAAAGGATCAATTTTTACAAACACAAATGTAATCATAAATGCTACAGTGCTATACTGAGCAAGGGAAAATATCTATTTTGTTACTTGGCATAGTATTTGAAAAAGTTAAAGCATTAACCATGAAACTAAGAATATGAAAAACAATGTATTCAATACAACAATGGCAATTTTAGGAATGATAGTACTAGTTTTTGCTACAAGTCACAGAGGAGGAAATGGTTTTGCTTCTGGAGGAGACAAAGGAAATGGAATTATTTCTATGAGTGACAGCGGAGGCAGCGTTGGTAGTGGTATTGCCTTTGGACATAGAGTTGGAAACGGTCTTGTAAAAAGACATGGAGTAAGAAATGGCTAATCGTTAAACGATAAATATTAAAGAAGTGAACTTAGTAGGTTCGCTTTTTTTTAGCTTTTTACATCCAAAGCATCTCGCAAAGCATTTCCTATCAACATGAATGCCATTACCAAACTCATAATGGCAAGACCCGGAATGATAGCTAAATAGGGTTTTCCTAAAATGATATAACTGTAATGATCTTTTATCATAGCGCCCCAACTTGGCATTGGTGGTTGCGCTCCAATTCCTAAAAAGCTCAATCCGCTTTCTATTAAAATGGCTGCTGCAAAGTTTGCTGCCGATATTACGATGACTGGCGCCATAATATTTGGCAATATATGTTTTACAATGATTCTGATATCATGATATCCTAAGGCACGTGCTGCGGTTACATATTGCATCCGCTTTACACTCAGTACTTGTCCACGTACAATTCTGGCAACTTCTACCCACATGGTCAATCCTACTGCCACAAACACTTGCCAAAATCCTTTTCCTAACGTTAATGTGATTGCAATAACTAATAGTAATGTTGGAATAGACCACGTTACATTGATAATCCACATGATGACAGCATCCGTTCTACCTTCAAAGTATCCTGCTAAGGCACCTAATGTAATTCCTATGAGCAATGAAATAAACACGGCTACAAAACCTATGGTAAACGAGATTCGCATGCCAACCAACATTCTACTCAATACATCTCTCCCGTATTTGTCAGTTCCTAAACGAAAGGTTTTTTGCTGAATAAACTGTGCTGACACTTCACTTGCTTGTGTTAGCGTTGGAAAAGAACTGAGTGGAATTTCCTTTTCTCTACCTGTAATGGCTTCATCCGTATATTCAGTAATGAATAGTTTATTATCAGCTATTCTATAATTCTCAATTGGAATTTCGGTAGCAGCGTTTTCTTTGCCAAAAAAAAGTGTATTGATAGAGCTTTCTTCCTTTTTTTCTGTAGAAGGTATTGTGAGCATCTGTACAGAAAATCCTGGTTTTTTTGAGTGAATAGACAAATGCATTTGATTTGCATTTCGAGTATCATCAGGTGCAAATACATACGCAAAAATCACGATAAAGGCACAAAGTACAATAAAGCTAAAACTCAAAACGCCCCAAAAATTCTTTTTGAATTTCTGGAGCGCTAATTTTGTTAGTGAATTTGAGTTTTTACTCATGTATATCTTTTAGATTAGCCTTTTACAACGGCTCTTTTCTTCTTTTTGATATTGTTTAATTGAATATCTCCTAATACATTGATCGCTTCTTCTACATATACATCTTTAGAAAGATCTTCATGCCAAGCTTGTCTTTTCCCTTGTAAAGTAGAATCTTTTTGCATTAATAATTCTTCATACGGCAAAGACGTAAATACTAGCTTTGTATCATAATCAGAGATTGCTTTGAAACGCTTTGCATAGTCTTCATCTGCATCTGCTTCTTTCTTGTATTCCACATAATTTAAAGGATATTCATTATCATCACGACGTTTCTTTATCCATTTTGCATTTTCTTCAATCAACTTTAATTGCGCATTATTTGCCATACGCTCTTTACTCTTTTTGATTGTTTTTTCATAGTCAATATAGCCATCCCAAAGATCGTACGTAGCTGGATCTATTTGATCCCAAGGTAATGGATTTTCTTGATCTTTTTCTCCTACATCAATAAAACTATATTTATCAACTACAACTACATCACTTTTTACACCTTCTAATTGTGTGGATCCACCGTTGATTCTGTAGAATTTTTGAGTTGTCAATTTTAAAGCTCCTACGTTTGTATCAGAACCTCCAACAAATCTGTTTAAGTCTACGATATTTTGAACGGTTCCTTTTCCATAGGTTTGCTTACTTCCTATGACAATAGCTCTTTTATAATCTTGCAATGCTGCAGCCAAAATTTCTGAAGCCGATGCCGATAATTCATTTACTAAGATTACCAATGGTCCGTCCCACTGAATGCGACTGTCTTGATCTTTCAATACTTCTTTTCCATCTACAGAACTCTTAACCTGTACAATTGGTCCATCTTTGATAAAGAATCCTGCCATATCCACAACAGTTTTTAACGATCCTCCACCATTATTTCGAAGGTCTAATACCAAACCTTCCATGCCTTGATCTTTTAAACGCTCAATTTCTTTTTTCACGTCGCTTGCAGCATTTCGTTTGTTATAGTCTTCAAAATTCACATAGAACTTCGGCAAGTTGATGATTCCGAACGTGCGTTCTCCTTTTTTTACAACAGCCGATTTAGCATAGGTTTCTTCAATCTCAACCAAATCTCTTTTGATTGTGATGATTTCAATAGAACCATCTACTTTTTTCATCGTCAAGGTTACTTTTGTTCCTTTTGGACCTTTGATCAATTTTACAGCATCATCTAAGCGCATTCCAACAATATCTACTGGTTCTTCACCTTCTTGTGCTACTTTTAGAATGATATCTCCTGCTTCAATTTTTTTACTTCTCCAAGCTGGTCCTCCAGAAATTACCTCAAATATTTTAGCTCCTTCTGTACGTTTTTGCAAACGCGCTCCAATGCCTTCTAAAGTTCCTGACATGTTCATATCAAAACGATCTTTGTCTTGTGGCGCTAAATATGAGGTATGTGGATCAAATTCTTCTACAATTGCATTTATATATATGCTAAACCAATCTTTACGCTCTAAATCATCCATTAAGTCAAAAAACTCAACATACGTTTTTGCGGTAGATTCACGAGCTTCTTTTTCTAAGGCAACATCATCCTTAATTTTATGAGCAGCATCTTCTTTCTTCTTATTTTTTTCTACTTCTAGCTTTATATCATAGTTTGCTAGTGTAGAAAATTTTAATTCTTTTCTCCAACGTTCTTTTAATTCTTTGACGTTTTTAGCAAAAGTTAGCTTTTCATAATCTCTATTGATTGTTTCATTCTTTGTAAAGTCGAACGGATTTTTCAATACTTCCTCTTGAAACTTTTTAGATTCCTCCATTCGTTTCATCAAACGATCATATACCAAACTAAAGAATACAACTCCTGGTTTTTTGATTTCATCATCGATTTTGTCTTTATACTCACTAAACTCTTCAATGTCTGACACCAAGAAATAACGCTTCATTGGGTCAACTGCATCGATAAAGTCATTGTATACATTCTCAGAGAAATCATCATTAATATCCTGAGGATCAAAATGCCACCTACTTAATACATAAGAAATTAAGTCTACTAATGTTTTATCTTGTCCAGGATCGTCAAAAGATTTTTTTGCAAAACCGCAAGACACCATTGCAAAGACCAATAGTGCCACTAAATATATTCTGTTCCTTCTCATAAAAGCTCTAATTTTCACAGATTTAAGTTTTTTCATTTTCATAATTCAGCATGAATTTGGGGCTTATTTTCTTCCGAAAAGGAGCATTCATACCGATACCGTTAATTTTTTACTAAAATAAAGAAAAAATTATGCCGTTTTTTAACAATGTTACTAATTTTTTGTTAAAGACAAAACCGTATGCAAGTAAACGGTAAATTGTGTACTTTAGCAACTTAAAATGAAGTACCTCTTTTATGGATGAAAAACCTTTAATTTTAGTTACCAACGACGACGGCATTACTGCTCCGGGATTACGCGCATTAATTGATGTAATGAACGAATTAGGAGATGTAATTGTTGTTGCTCCAGATAGCCCTCAAAGTGGAATGGGACATGCGATTACGGTAAACTCTACAATTTATTGCAATGCAATTACTATTGATGACGGACCACAAATTGAATATTCGAGTTCAGGAACACCCGTAGATTGTGTAAAACTTGCCGTAAATGAGATTTTAAATAAAAAACCAGACATCTGTGTTTCAGGAATTAATCATGGATCAAACTCCTCTATTAATGTGATTTATTCTGGAACCATGAGCGCAGCGGTTGAAGCTGGTGTGGAAGGAATTCCTGCCATTGGTTTTTCACTATTAGATTATGATTGGGAAGCCAATTTTGACGCTACAAAAGAGTATGTAAAAAAGATTACTCAAAAAGTATTATACAATGGCTTGCCAGAAGGTGTTGTACTTAATGTGAATTTTCCAAAGTTAAAAGCGAAGGAAATTAAAGGAATTCGTATTTGCAGACAAGCCAAAGCGCGTTGGAAAGAAGATTTTGATAAACGCACCAATCCACATGGAAAACAATATTATTGGTTATCTGGAAGTTTTATCAACCAAGACAAAGGAGAGGACACCGATGAATGGGCATTGGCAAATGGTTATGTTTCTATTGTGCCTGTAAAGTTTGACTTAACAGCTCATCATGCAATACAAAAACTTAATAGTTTAGGATTCAATGAAAAATAATAATAAAGAGGTTATTGTTGGAGCTCTAGTTGGGCTTGGCACTACAATTGTAGGAACATTTTTGTATTTGATATTTGTGGCATATCAACGAAACGCATCCATAGGTGCTGTTTGGGATTTTGCTATGAACGGAAGTGAAATTAGTTCCGTAGTAGTTTTTGGTACTGCTTTGAATTTTGCTGCATTTTTTGGTTTCTTAAGATATAATAAAGAAGCACATGCAAAAGGTGTATTGATTATCACAATTATTACTGGAATTGCAGTATTGATCCATAAATTATTCGCATAAACACTCGCATGAAGTACTATATTGTTGCAGGAGAAGCGTCGGGAGATTTACATGGTTCTAATTTAATGAAAGCTATTGTAAAGGAAGATCCTTCAGCCGATATTCGGTTTTGGGGCGGCGATTTGATGCAAGCAGTTGGCGGTACTTTGGTGATGCATTATAAGGAACGTGCTTTTATGGGATTCATTGAAATTATCATGAATCTTCGTAAAATTTTGGGTATGATTTCTTTTTGCAAGAAAGATATTGCGGAGTTTCAACCTGATGTTGTAATTTTTATTGACAATTCAGGATTTAATCTTCGTGTTGCCAGATGGGCTAAAGAAGCTGGTTTTAGAACCAATTATTATATTTCTCCTCAAGTTTGGGCAAGTAGAGCGAGTAGAGTCCAAAAGATTAAACGCGATATTGATGCCATGTATGTCATTCTTCCTTTTGAGAAGGAGTTTTATAAAAAATATGACTATGATGTGCATTTTGTAGGTCATCCATTGTTAGATGCTATTGCCGATAGAAAGCCTGTGGATGAAACACAGTTTAGATCAATACATGGGCTGGACGATAGACAAATTGTTGCTTTATTACCTGGAAGTAGAAAGCAAGAAATTACCAAAATGCTTTCGATTATGCTTTCTGTTGTGGATGATTTTTCTGAGTATCAATTTGTGATTGCTGGTGCACCTAGTCAGGAAAAATCATTTTACGATCAATTTATTAGTGGAAAAAATGTGCAATTTATCAGTAATAAAACATACGATTTATTGAGTGTTGCTACTGCTGCTTTGGTCACTTCTGGAACGGCTACTTTAGAAACAGCTTTGTATAAAGTACCGCAAGTCGTATGCTACAAAGCGAACAATATTTCCTATCAAATTGCCAAACGCATTATTACCTTAGAGTATATTTCTTTGGTGAATTTAATCATGGACAGAGAAGTTGTCAAGGAATTGATACAACACGATTTCACCACTCAAAATGTCAAAAAAGAATTGACACGTATTTTAAATGATAACGAACGCGCAAAATTGTTTGAAGATTATTACGAACTAGAACAAAAGCTCGGTGGTAAAGGTGCTAGTAAGAATACTGCGAAATTGATTTGTGGCGCGATTCAGAAATAACCTTTACTTTTTTTCCTTCAAGACAATAAGTCCATTTTTTGCTGCACTTCCGTAGAGTATTTGTGCTATTTTGTGATTCTTAGGATATACTTTTACAATTGAAATGTTTTCTAACTTATAATTGTTTAAACTTTCCATTTTAACTTTCTTACCATCTAAAAGAATCAAAGTCATCGGATTTATAGGTAAACTACTAAAACATGGATACATTCCTTTATGTTTTTCAGGATCCCATTTGTATTTAGGAATTATATTCGTTGTAGAGTCAGGAATATATCTAATTTCATATTTAATTATAGAATCAACTTTTATTCTTAAATCAGATGTATCATTTTTAGATTGAGCTATTGCTGATTCTAATATAATCATCGATATAGTTAATGTAAATAATAACTTCATTTATTTATAATTTTCCTAAATCTAACATTCATTCTAATGAGTTAAAAGTATGAATTAGCAACACAGCAATATCAATGAGTGAAGTATCTCTAATTTTTTAAACTACTTCCATAATTCTAAATAATTCAGATTTTATTACTTTAGCAAAAAAGCTCCTTATATGATTCGTAAACTACTATTACTTTCCCTTGCTGTTTTTGTGGTGTCATGTGGTTCTTCCAGCAAAACTTCTTCTTCAAGAACAAAATCTAAATCGACAAGAGTTGTAAATAAAACTACCAAAACACGAACATCCACTAAAACGAAAAGTACTTCTACAAAAGCGTCTGCCATAGTTAAAACGGCGATGGCATATAAAGGAACGCGTTATAAGTTTGGAGGTACTACCCGTAAAGGAATAGATTGTTCTGGCTTAACGTATGTGGCTTTTGGAGAACACGCAGTGAAGTTGCCAAGAGTTTCGTATCAACAAGCTACGAAAGGAAAACGTATTAAATTGAACTCCGTAAAAAAAGGAGATTTATTGTTTTTCCAGACGAATAAGAATAGAAAACGCATCAATCATGTAGGTTTGGTGATTTCTCATAAAAGAGGTATTATTAAGTTTATTCACGCCACAAGTTCTAAAGGTGTATTGATTTCCTCTTTGGATGAACGTTATTGGAAGAATGCATTTACGGAAGCGAGAAGAGTTCTCTAGATTGTTAGAAACTAGAATTTTCATGTACTTCTTTAAATAATGTATCTTCATTTTTACAACTTTACCATACTAAAAATAGGCTTCGTTAAGTTATATATTCAATATACCAATTGGATGCAAAACTAATGATGAAAAAATATTGTTTATTATTGTTGCTACTTTTTAGTTGCAATTTTTACAAAAAGAAGGAAATCCTCTTATCAGAAATTAATTTAGAGACAATTTTTGAAAACTTCGAATGACCAGATGTGTTTGAGTGGCATCCTCAGATAGAAGAAGCACTTCAATTGTTTATTGATATTTTAAAACGTGATTTCAATAAAAAATATACAGAGATTGTGTTGTGTAATTTTAGCCATTCAGGAGAAACGGTTTCTCATAATTCCTTCGCCATCTTTCATAATCCAGCAGGCGATATGACCGTTTTGTCTTTTGGAATGGACTGGAATATCATTCGAAAAAAAATAACCATCCCTTCTGTTTCTACTGAAAAAATTATATCTAAATTATCTAATGATGGAAATTTAACCAAAATGACCGTTTTGAGTATCACCAAAGAAGACTCGCAATGCTATTTTTTAAGAAATTTCAATTACGATGATTACAAAAGTCTACAAGATTTAAGTTTTTTTAGTTCACTATAATTTTCGTAGTAATTTGCCTAGTGTTTGAGCTTAATTTTAAGAAATATATTCCGCTTGTCAGGTTAGAAATATCTAACTCCAAATGCTTACCTTCTAGCGTTTCACTCATTGTTTGTTTTCCACGGATATCTAGCAATTCCACAGTTATAGTATCACTTTGTTTCAATTCTACATATAAAACATGCGATACTGGATTTGGATATATTTTTAGTTGCGTTTCTAATTGTTCATTTACGGATAGTAGTTCAACGAATTCCGTTTCAAAGGTATTGGTAATTACCAAAGCATTGAAGTCAAAATCAATCCTTATTTGAGTCACTTAATATAAGGCATTTGCCCATTAAAAGTCCATTGATTAGATAGAGGATATTGTGTCAGAATATTAAAATAACAGTTTCGTCTTTACATATGGCTATATCAATAGCCTATCTACACTAGGAAATCATAAAGTAGTAAATACAACAAATGTTTTAATAGCTTAGCCTGTATTTTTTTCTTAAAATAGGTTGATTCTACTGATGAAATTAGGTTTTTTATGTACAGTTTTTCACATTCATATTCATTCATCGTTTTTTTGGCTTATGACTTTAGATTTCATCTTTGATTTACATTTTAACAACGCTCACAAAAAAATTATGACGCTTACAAACTTATTTGAGACTTGAACTCCTTTTTTGCCTACTTTGAATTCGTTCTTAAAAGATTTATTAGCAATGAAGTGGCTCAATTTTACCATTACAAAACTGACATTCTCCATAATTTTGGGGATTCTGATCGCATATTATAATGAGATTTCTTGGGTCACAAGTTGTCTTATTTTTTGCGGATTGTTTTTGACTTCTTTTGTTTTCTTTTGGATTGCTCGGAAGCAGTTTATACAAACCGTTTATTTTGGCATTGTGGCTTTATTGACGACAATTAGCCTAGGAATGGTGATTGAAAATTTTCACGAAGAAAAAAATCATGCTTCACATTATAGCCATATAGATACTATTGAAAGTACAGAGTTTCGCATTCATGAAGTTTTAAAATCTAATTCTTATTATCATAAATATATCGGCGAAGTTTTACGTGTGAATGATGCTGCTGCTTCTGGAAAAATCTTAGTGCATATTCGCAAAGATAGTTTAACGAAAACGTTCCCTGTAGACACTGTTTTGTATACAAAACAATCTTTATCAACAGTTACATCTGCTTTGAATCCGACATCTTTTGATTATAAAGCATATTTGAATGATCGGTATGTGTATATGCAGTTGTATTTGAAAACAGGAGAGTTTATACTTGCTAGAAATCCTCCAAAAACGGTATATGGTTATGCTGCGAGACTTCGAAATACGATTCATAATCGTTTGGTAGCAGCGAATTTTCAAACTGATGAACTCGCGGTGATTGAAGCACTTTTGCTAGGTCAACGACAACACATTTCTAAAGAATTACATAACAATTACGCGAATGCGGGCGCAATTCATATCCTCGCTATTTCAGGATTACATGTTGGAATTTTAATGTTAATTATACAATTTGTATTGCGTCCGTTGCAGCGTTTTAGATATGGAAAATCGTTGAAAGTAGTATTGATGCTAGCAATTTTGTGGAGTTTTGCTTTTGTCTCGGGTTTGTCTGCTTCGGTAGTGCGTGCGGTTACTATGTTTACGGCAATTGTTGTAGCTACGTATTTTCGAAGACAGGCCAATACTTTACAAGTACTAACCGTTTCGATGTTTTTCTTATTGCTTTGTAAACCGCATTTTTTGTTTGATGTAGGCTTTCAATTGAGTTATGCTGCCGTATTTTCAATTGTTTGCGTACAACCTTTGTGGAAGAAACTTTGGAATCCGACATCATTTTTAGGAAGCTCATTTTGGGGATTGCTCACCGTAAGTTTATCTGCTCAGTTAGGCGTTTTGCCATTGAGTTTGTATTACTTTCATCAGTTTCCAGGATTATTTTTTGTAGCAAATTTGACCATTATTCCTGTGTTAGGAATTATTTTAACGTTGGGTATGTTAGTAATAGTACTTGCCTATTTTCAGTTACTACCTGAATTTTTAAGCATATGCTTTAATGATATTATTCAGCTAATGAATGGATTTGTTTCTTGGATTGCCTCACATGAACAATTTGTATTGACAAATATTCCTATGCGCTTTTTACAAATGATTGGTTGTTATATAGTTTTAATTGCTTTTGCTCAATATATTCATCTCCCAAAAAGAAAGAACTTGCAATTCGCTTTACTTAGCATATTACTTTGTCAAGGATGTTGGTTTTTAGATCGTTTTCAAGAGTTTCCGACCAAAAACACATTCGCTATTTTTCATCAAAATAAAGCAACAATTCTAGCCAAACAACAAGGTACTAACGTACAATTATTTCACAACTTGAATGATTCTGCGGCAGCGAAAAATTACAACATCCAATTCCAAAAACAGAAAGATTTTATAGACCGTGTTACACAAGATTCTTTGCAAAATGTTTATGCTATAAATGATTCATATTTATTACGAATTGACAGTTTAGGTATATATCAAATTCCGAATTTGAAACCCAAATACATTTTATTAAGCAATTCACCCAAAATAAATTTTGACAGACTTATACAAACATTACAACCAGAGAATATTATTGCAGATGGGAGCAATTACAGAAGTTATATAAAACGTTGGAAAAAGGCTTCCGAAAAACAAAAAATCCCTTTTCACTATACTGGTAAAAAAGGATTCTTTTCTATTTCTTGTTTTTGATAAAACTAATATTGAAGTGATTTAAACTTTTTCTTACGACTGTAAATTGGAGGTTTTTCGCCCTGATTTTGACTTTTTTTCGGAACGTAGCTAAGGCTATGTTACTTAAAAAAGGCTTCATCAGACCAAAAAACCTCCAATTTTCGTTACAAAACAAAAAGTTTAAATCACTTCATTAGCTTTTAAACTCGCTTACAAATTCTTTTTGGTATTTTTCCCAATCTTCTTTTGTGGTAACTTCTTTATATTTATCTGTTTTGAAAAGTTTCAAATAGATTTCAATTTGTTTTGGTAATAAGTATCCAGAAACTGGTGTAATCAGATTAAATTCTTCATCAAAAAATACCATTGTTGGATATGCTCGTACACTTAGGTATCTCGCAAATTGATGCTGTGCGTTTCTACGTTTCTTTTTTGCTGGATCGTAATCAGGATTTGTATAGGTATTTCCTTGAAAAGTTACATTTGAATCTCCTTCAGCATTAAACTTAATTGCATAATAATTTTTATTGATATAGTTGGCTACATCAGGATTTTGAAAGGTATTTTTATCTAACATTTTACATGGTCCACACCATACGGTATATACGTCCATAATTACTTTTCGCGGTTCCTTTTTCATCAATTCTTGTGCTTCTTCAATGGAAACCCAATTGATTTTTTGCGCATTTACAGTACTAATACTCACTAGAAGTACACTGAAAACTAATATAATTCTTTTCATTTCGTTGTTTTATATGATGTATGTTACAAACTCTATGCCTAGTTTACATAATAGCATTATCGATACTCAATGATGCATACCATAATTGTTTCTGCAAGTTACAATTTGCGGTTGAGATATTAAAAAAAAGCGTTCCCAAAAGAGAACGCTTTTTTTTAATTTTTATGATTTTTTAGCGTTATTTAACGCCGTGCATTAATTTTTTCACAAATGGTGTCGTTACCCAGGCTAATAGGCTTAAAATAACGGCAACTCCCGTAAGATACCAGAAAAATGTACTTACACCTTGTGTTTTTGCAATTCCTTGCGACATTTCTCCAAAAATACCTGCCATCTTCATTCCAATTGCCACCGCAATATACCACAAACCAAACATCATGGCAATCATCCTTCCAGGGACTAACTTACTTACATACGATAGTGCTACTGGCGACACACAGAGTTCTCCCATCGTATGGAAAAGATAGACAAATACTAGGATAAACATACTTGTACTTGCTGATTCCTGTCCTGGCGCAATTCCAGCTGAACCAATAGCTACCACTAACATTCCTAAGCCTAGCAATGCCATTCCAATCGCATATTTTCCATTGGCCGTTGGATTGTATTTGCTTTCCCACCATCTTGAGAATAATGGTGCTAATGCAATGATAAAGAGAGAGTTTAGAATGTTGAACCAGGTAGCACCAATTTCAACAGCACTTTCTTTGGCTTGCACCATCGCTGTGGCTTTCTTTTTATCCTGATTGTCGTATTTTAAACTGTGCGTAATCAATAATTGTTTCGCATCACCAACTTTGAGTTCTTTCATTTCTCCTGAAAGCTTAACTTCTTTTGTAATGGTTTTGCCTGATGCATTCGTAAAAGCAAACATTCCAAACGTATTTTTGATGCCTGCTCCTATCTTATCTCGCTCAAAAAGCTCTGTGATTTTTGCCGTAAAGATTTCTCCCTGCTCATTGTCTTTTTCATTGAATAGATAGTTATTCTTAATTGTATTTTTTGCATTTTCTTCTGAATCTGCATCGTAGATTGAAACTGTTTCGTTATCCAAAATAGGCATTTGCTCTCCTTCTTTGAACTCTACATAGGTCACTATTTTATCTGTTTTGGTATTGCCATTATTGTCCACATATGCTACTACGTATGAAGCTGATTTGTAGTCATTGTACACTTTCATTACAGCCAATCCCCAGATAATAACAAAACTAAATCCAAGAATGATGTTTGCCAGTGCATATTTTTTGAATGTCTTTTGGAACAATCGAACTAATACATAGGTAATGATTGCCAAAGGAATAATGGTAATCAATGCATCTACAATTTTGAAAATATCTCCAGAAACACCTTCTAACACACGCTGCGTATAATCTCTTGCATATAAGTTCAACGAACCTGGTGCTTGTTCAAATAGTGCCCAGAAAAACATCGTGATAAACGCAAAGAATACAATCGCTAACATTCGATCTCTAACTACTGGGATGTATTTTGGAATTCGTATGGCAAGTAATGCTATGAATAAAATCAATGCCAAAATAATTATGAAGTTATTTCCGTCTAATCCAAAAAGTTCAAAGTTGTAAATATTGTACTCACCTTCCGTAATTTTTGAAATCGGTTCGTTTAAAATCCACGTTAACCCGAGAACAACACACAATACAATGATTACTTGTTGTACTACTGTAAATGGATTTTTTGGTCCTCCATTTGCTTCTGAGTATGCATTTGTACTTTCTATATTTTCCTTTTTTGGCTTTAAACCAATGTCACCAAAGATGTTTCGTGAAAACCAAAATTGCAAGAGTCCGAATAGCATGAAGATTCCTGCAACTCCAAAACCGTAACTCCAGCCAATTTTTTCACCTAAGTATCCACAGATCATGATTCCGAAGAAAGCTCCTGCATTTACACCCATGTAGAAAATGGTGTACGCTCCATCTTTTTTCTCTGGACGATCTTTGTACATTTCGGAAATAATTGAAGTCATATTTGGCTTAAAGAAACCACTTCCAAATACTAATAATGTCAATCCCAGATAAATGAAAAATGGTGTTTCTAGCGCCATTGCTCCGTGTCCGAGTGTCATTAGTAAAGCTCCAATAACAACTGCCCAGCGGAATCCTATGACTTTATCTGCAAAATATCCTCCAACCATAGTGGATAGATATACTAACGATGCATAAGTTCCAAAAATGGCTAAGGCATGCTCTTTAGGCCATCCCCAACCTGCATCTAATATGGAAGCTGTAAAGAAAAACACTAGCAATACGCGCATTCCATAATAGGAGAAACGCTCCCACATTTCCGTGAAAAATAATACAAACAATCCCGCAGGATGTCCCATTACTTTGGTGTCAAAAAAGTTTTCTGTAGATGATGTACTCATGGTGTAATTTTTTAATTGAACAAGATTGTATTAGTCCTGACCGTCAGCCAGCTCGAAACCTTATGCTTCTTCATTGAACGTTCCTTCGTTGTCTTCGGCTCCGTGTGTCAACTTCTTCAATTTCTTCAAGAAGATGATTAATAACAATCCAAATGCTACCGTAAAGATTACCAGGAATGAGAAAATTTTATATTCCTGTTCGTTTTGTGCTTCTTCCACTACAAAGGAAACGCCGTAGTCTTTTCCATCACCTTTATTTTCGACAATTTGCGCTTTGTCCTTATCTTTTTCAAAAGCTAACTTCGCATGGTATGGATTTTCTTTGGTTGCTCCATTTTCCTTTAAATATGCTTTTAAGCTTGCTAGTTCTTCTTCTTTACCGCTCTTTGCTTTTTTAATTTCTTCTTCTTTCTTTCCTTCTGTTTCTACTTTCGTGAGATCGAATAAACTGCTAATATCACTTCCTTTTTCGTGTTCAGTAAATACTACATTATCTCCATCTAAGTAGACTTTTGATTTGATAGAGAAGTTTTTATCTTCATCAATTGGATAGGCATTTACTGTGACAATTTTCTTTTCTCCATTAACTAGTTCTTTTACTTCGATATCATCTTTTTTCGTGTAATTGTAGATTTCTTCTACTGAAGCTGTCATGCTTCCACTATATGATTCAAGCTGTGCCGCTTCTCCGATGCTTCCCGCTAATTTATTTCCAAAACCTGTAGCTGCAAAGTAAATTCCCATCATGATCGATGCATATTTTACAGGCGCTAATTTGGTAATGAATGATAATGACACTGGCGATGTACATAACTCTCCAATCGTATGGAATAAGTATGCTAAGAAGATCCAGTACATAGCTGCTTTTCCAAATGCTTCAGCACTTGCTTCTTGAGATGCAAACATCATAAACACATATCCTAATCCCATGATAATGGTTCCAATTGCCATTTTGAAAAGCGATGAAGATTCTCTACCTTTTCGCTTCCACCACATCCAGAAACCGCCAATAACAGTTCCGAAGATGATTATGTATCCTGCATTTAATGATTGGAATACTGCGGCTGGAATTTCTTCTAACCATGATAAGCCAATCACTCTATCTACTTTGGCATCTGTATATAAATTCATGAGTCCTCCAGCTTGCTCAAAAGCTCCCCAGAAAACCACGACAATTAAGAAAGAGATCAATAATACAATTACTCTATCTTTCTCAACTTTGGTTAACGGCTTTTTCATCACTTCGGCATCTACTCCAGAACCTTCCGAACCAATAAAGTTTCCAACATGTTTTAAATGTTTTTGGCCGTAAATAAATACTGCCTGCCCAATTAACATTCCGATTCCTGCCAATCCAAAACCGTAATGCCATCCGTATTTGTAAGCGACCAACCCTACGATAATACTCGATAAGAATGCTCCAATATTAATTCCTATGTAGAAAATAGTAAATCCACTATCACGTCGAATGTCTCCTTCTTTGTACAATCCACCAACCATGGTAGAAATATTTGGTTTTAATCCTCCAACACCTAATATGATTAACAGCAAGCCTGTAAAGAATGCCCATTCAGTTGGAATAGCCAGTACTAAGTGTCCTGCACAAAGTAAAAATCCTCCGAGCATAACAGTTTTCTTTTGCCCAAGAAATTTATCAGCGATGTATCCTCCAGGAATCGATGCTACGTATACTAACATCGTGTACCAACCATAGAGCCAAATTGCATCTCCATTGCTCCAGCCCAATCCAGGATCTACAGCAGTAGCAGAAGTTGCTACGTATAATACTAATAAAGCTCTCATTCCATAGTATGAGAAACGTTCCCATAATTCTGTAAAAAATAAAACGTATAGTCCAATTGGATGACCAAAGATTTCCTTTTCCTTGGCGTGTGTTACAGTGTTTGTCATTATAATTAAGTTTGGATTAGTGTAATTCTAAATTGGTTCGATGTTATTTTAATAAGGTGTCTTCAACGAATTTTGTCATTTTCGTATATAGGTGTAAGCGTGTATAACCGCCATATATTCCATGGTTTTTGTCTGGATAAATCATCCAATCAAATTGCTTGTTTGCATTGATTAATGCGTCAATCATACGCATGGTATTCTGTACATGCACATTGTCATCGCCAGTTCCGTGGATTAATAAATAGTCACCTTTTAGCTTTTCCACATGGTTTATTGGTGAGTTATCATCGTATCCGCTCGCATTTTCTTGCGGTGTTTGCATGTAACGCTCTGTATAGATACTATCGTAAAAACGCCAGCTCGTTACTGGAGCTACTGCAATTGCCATACTGAATACATCATTTCCTTTTAAAATACAGTTACTCGACATAAATCCTCCGTAACTCCATCCCCAAATTCCGATACGATCTTTATCTACATACGAACGTTTTCCTAGTTCAATTGCTGCATCTATCTGATCTTCAACTTCATATTTCCCAAGCTCTTTGTAGGTAACTTTTTTGAAATCGGCTCCTTTAAATCCTGTTCCGCGTCCATCAACACATACAATAACCATTCCTTTTTGTGCTAACATTTGATACCAATAGTCATTTGAACTATTCCACTTGTTTGCAACTTGCTGCGAACCAGGCCCTGAATACTGATACATGAGTACAGGGTACTTTTTAGAAGCATCAAAATTTGCTGGCTTTATCATCCAAGCATTTAATTCATGTCCTTTTGCTGTTGTTAAGGTAAAGAATTCCTTCTTAGACATTTTATAATTAGCTAGCTTGTTTTTAACGCTTTCGTTGTTTTTGATTTCTTTTTCTAGCTTGCCATTTTTTGCTAAGTGTAGTGAATATTCTGGTGATGTAGTTGCGCTAGAAAATGTATTGATATAGTATGTGAAGTTTGTGCTGAATTTGGCTGCGTTTGTTCCATTTTTCGTAGAAAGTCTTTTCTTTTTCTTTCCATTTATTTTGATGGAATACACATCTCTATTGATAGAACCATTTTCTACAGATTGATAAAACACACGATCTGATTTTTCATCATATCCATAATATTTTGTCACTTCCCATGGTCCTTTGGTTACTTGATTGATGAATGATCCGTCTTTTGTGTAGTGATAAATATGATTGAATCCATCTTTTTCGCTCGTCCAAATAAAGCTATTGTCTTTTAAAAACGTTAAGTTGTCTGTAATATCAACATACGCTTTATCCTTTTCTTTTAACACAATTTTAGCCTGATTGTTAGCTGCATTGTACATAATCAAATCCAATTCATTTTGATGTCTGTTGATGACTTGTACACTCAATATTGTAGGATCGTTTGTCCATTTGATTCTTGGAATATAAAAATCAGTGTAGTTTCCTAAGTTGATCTTTGATGTTTTCTTAGTATTTAAATTGTATAAGTGTAATGAAACGTCAGCATTTTTTTCTCCTGCTTTTGGATATTTAAACACATGTTGTTGCGGATATAGCTTGCTTCCGTACACATCCATAGAAAACTCTGGAACATCAGTTTCGTCAAAACGAATGAAGGCAATATGATCACTTGCAGCATTCCATTGAAAAGCACGTACAAAGCTAAATTCTTCTTCATATACCCAATCCGTAACTCCATTGATGATTTTATTTTTCACACCATCTGTGGTAATTTGTGTTGAAGCACCAGACATTAAATCTTTTACATAAATGTTGTTTTCATATACATACGCAACTTTTTTCCCATCAGGAGAAAAAGTAGGTTCTTGTATTTTGTGGTCTGATATTTTTGTAGTCTTTTTTGATGCGATGTCATATATGTAGTAAATCCCTAATCGCGATCTTCTAAATACAGGCTCTACTTTTGTGGCTAAAATAAGTTTACTTTCATCGTCACTAAAACTATAGGAAGAAAATGAAGATACTTCTGAAAGGTCACTTACTTTTACAATTGTCTCTACTTTTTGAAGTGTTTTGTAGTCATATTTGTCAACGGAACCTAATCGTCTGTTTAAAACGGTGTACTGCTTTCCATTATTCATAGAATGTAAAACATCCATTCCGCGTGTTCCGAATGCACCTGTCCATATTTCTTGTAACGTAATTTCTTTTTGCTGTGCTATGGTAAGATTAGCAAATCCAAGAAGGAGAAAAAGAAAAACATATTTTATTTTCATTCGTGCTATTTTTTTTGAAATAAGCTCACTAAAAAGCTTATTATTTTGAGTAATTTTCAATTATAAAGCCGACAATATACAAATATCAAGCAAGTACCACAAAAATCAAACCTTAAATTATATCGTGTAAAAAAGGATTTTTTTATCGCTATTTTTACATGAAGTTTATATGAATTTTGCTTCCTTTTGAACTTTAAAGCATATTTTGAACTAAAAATGGTGATTTCTGTATATTTTTTAATGCTTTTTGATCTGATTTGTTACTATTTCATTATGTATCTTTGCATTTATTAAACCCTATTTTATGATTGCTCCTGTTGCTGGATTCTCAAAACTTTCCAAAAACGAAAAGATAGCATGGCTTGCAAATACTTATTTTCACGATAGTGAAGCAGTAATTGCCATGTTAAAAAACTACTGGAATTCAGATGAAAAACTACAAAAACTTCACGATGAGTTTATTGAAAATACGATTACGAACTTTTATCTCCCATTAGGAATTGCTCCGAATTTCCTGATTAATGATACAATGCATGCTATTCCGATGACCATTGAAGAAAGTTCAGTAGTAGCTGCTGCTAGCAAAGCTGCTAAATTTTGGTTAGATCGTGGTGGATTTAAAGCAACTGTATTGAGCACTGAAAAAGTAGGGCAAGTACATTTTATGTATTATGGAGCTATTGAAAAACTAGAAGCGTATTTTAATAGCATAAAACCTGAATTATTTATTGCTACCAAACATATTACACAAAATATGGAGAAACGTGGTGGTGGAATTTCAGCTATTGAATTGCGTGATAAAACTGATGAAATTAACGGATATTTTCAATTACACTGCACCTTTGAAACGGTAGATTCTATGGGTGCAAATTTCATCAACTCGTGTTTGGAACAGTTTGCGAAGACTTTTGAAGCTGGAGCTGCTACTTTTGAAGCATTTTCTGAGGAAGAAAGAGAGATTCAAATAGTCATGAGTATTTTGTCAAACTATGTCCCTAATTGCATCGTTAAGGCAGAAGTTAGTTGTCCAATTGAAGAATTAGTAGAAAGCGAGTCGGTTGATGCGAATGAGTTTGCAGAAAAGTTTCTACGCGCTATTCAAATTGCAAAAATAGAACCGTATCGCGCCGTGACCCACAACAAAGGTATCATGAATGGTATTGATGCTGTTGTATTAGCCACAGGAAACGATTTTAGAGCTATTGAAGCAGGAATTCATGCGTATGCAGCCAAAGATGGTCGTTATACAAGTTTGACAGATGCAGAAGTTGTGGATGGTATTTTTAAATTTTGGATTGAAATTCCATTGTCTTTAGGAACTGTTGGCGGGTTAACTTCGTTACATCCTTTAGTCAAATTAGCACTAGAAATGTTAGGAAAACCTAATGCTAAAGAGTTAATGCAAATTGTAGCTGTTGCCGGATTGGCTCAAAACTTTGCAGCCGTACGTTCTTTGGTTACAACAGGAATTCAAAAAGGACACATGAAAATGCATTTGATCAATATTTTGAATCAACTGGAAGCTACGGAAGCTGAAAAAGCACATTTTGTCAATTATTTTAAAGATAAAACTGTTACGCACAGTGCTGTTGTAACTGCATTTACTGCGTATAAATCACAGCATGCCTAATGGAGTTTTATAGTAATGGAAAATTATTAATCTCTGGTGAATATGTTGTGCTCGATGGCGCAAAAGCTTTAGCGATTCCTACAAAATATGGGCAAAATTTAACTGTTTCCACTATAGAATTACCGAACCCAAAAGAAACACCCAAATTGGTTTGGAAAAGTTATGACTCTAACGATTTAATATGGTATCAACATGCTTTTGATTTAGCATCTTTTAACGCATTCAACTCCTATGGAGACTCTACAAGTCAGACACTTCATAATTTATTGTCGGAAGCCAAGCGTTTAAACCCTAGTTTTTTATCGGGAGAAACTAGTTTTGAAGTACAAACAACCTTGGGTTTTCCACAAAACTGGGGATTGGGTTCTTCATCTACTTTGATCCATAATATTGCACTTTGGGCAAATGTGAATCCATATACGTTGCTTTGGAATGCTTTTAAAGGTAGTGGGTATGATATTGCTTGTGCAAAACACAATTCTCCAATTATCTATGAAGTACAGCAACAGCAGCCCAAAGTAAGTGAGGTAAATTTTTCACCTTCTTTTAGCGATCAGCTTTACTTTGTTCATTTGAACAAAAAACAAAACAGCAGAAATGCTATCACCAACTATAATGAGCGAAAAGGCGCTATTACGAATGAAATAAAAGTAATCAATGCCATTACCCTAGAAATGGTAAAAACAACTTCTTTTATTGATTTTGAATTGCTTTTAAAAGAACACGAACAATTGATTGCTGAAATTATTCAGGAAACTCCTGCACAACAACGTCTATTCTCTGATTATTTTGGACAAACCAAGAGTTTAGGAGCTTGGGGCGGCGATTTTATATTGGCTACAGGAAACCAAGATACATCAGCTTATTTTGAAGCAAAAGGATACACCACAGTAATCCCTTTTGATGAGATGGTACTTTCTAAAAAATAAAGTAAGCGACTCAAATATCAACGCATAAAAAAAACCTGTGAAGAAAATTTCACAGGTTTTTTTAGTTTGTATCTAAACTGAAGTCTAGTAGAAATATCCTCTATTATCTTCAATTTCAGCAGAACTTTTTAAAGCATCAAATACTGAACTTGTTGCTTTAGCAGCTCTTTGATTTCTTAATGTATTTGTTTCTGTAAGGTATGTATCTTTTGCTGGCGCAGCTTCTTTCTTCACAACTTGAATGATGTATACTCCAGATTTCCCTGCAATTAATTTTGAAGTCTCTCCTTCGTTTAATGCAAAAGCAGCTCCTACTACTTTTGGCTCTTCTCCTGCTCCAGGAATAATTGGAGACATCATTGATAATGACGTTGCTTGCTGCTCACTTCTTCCCGCAGCAGATGCTAATTCTGCTAAGGTTTTTGAAGATGCATAATCAGCTTTTATCTTTTCAGCTTTTTTCTGACTTCTAAGTATTGGCAATACTCTTGAAGAAGCTTCAGGAATTGAAGAAAGTCCTGCTGGGTTTTTAGCAGTTAATTGCACTACTAAAAATCCACCTCCAACATTAGCTCTATAAATGTCACCTACATTGGTATCATCTTTAAATGCCCAACGAACTACTTCACGCTGGTCTGTGCTAATACCAGAAATTGTTGGATTTAATACTTTGATTTTATTTACTGGCTTCACTTCGTAATTTTTCTCTTTAGCGATATCTACAAAGTTACTTTTTGCCTTGTTTACATCAGATTCAAAAGTTGAAGCGACTGTAAATAAGTTTGTCAACGTTTCTTCTGTAACTTCTACTTCTTTATTGATCGTTGCAAATTTTACAACTTTTTGATCATTTTTCTGATCTTCAATTTCAATAATATGGAATCCGAAAGGAGATTCTACCACATCAATATCTCCTACTTCTTTTTCAAATACAAAATCTCTGTAAGATGGCGTAAGGTTTCTACCAGATATAGTATTGAACCAATCTAAATCTCCACCTTTTTCAGCAGAAACTTTGTCAGATGATAAGTCTTTCGCTAAATCAGCAAATTTAGACTTGTTTCTTTTTACAACAGCAAAAACGCTATCCGCAAGTTTTTTTGCGTCTTCTTTTGTTCTTGTAACTTCTGGTAATGCTCTTTGAGAACCTTTGTAATTGATTAAGATATGTCTGGTTTTTGTAGAATCTGGCAATTGCGCTGTTTCAATCAATCTAGAGATTTTGTATTTATTACCAACTTTGTATGGTCCGTATACATCTCCAACATTCATTGCAATCATATCGTCAGCAACATCTTTTGGCAATTGACTCTTGTATGTAAACGTTTCTGGCTCGTTTGTCTCAGTATTTTCATTTGCATAAGCAGAACCATCTTCTGCAGCAGCAAATGCTGTTTTTAAGTCTGCAACTTCTTTCTTCGCTAATTCTTCGTCAGATTTTGAAGGAGTTTCTGGGAAATATACATATTGAATATCTCTAGACTCGTCTACTTTGAATGTAGATTTGTGTTTATCGATGTAGTTTTGAACATCGCTATTTCTGATCTCTACTAAAGAATCAGCAATTGATGTATAAGGAACTTGTACATACTTGAAAGTTACTTTATCATTTTCTGCACGGTATGCAAGCTCTCCTTCTTTCACAGTTACAATAGAACCTGCTTTTACTAAGTTATTGTATAAAGCTTTCTTTGCTTCTGTAATTGTATATTTTTCAGTTTGAAGCCAGTTTAAATATGCATCCATATTTTCTGGAGTGAGATTCTTAGTCGCTTCTAAGTTGTCAATATATTCTTTCAATTTTGCTTCAACGAATGTTCCTGACTCGTCTTGAAATTGTTGACTGCTTGTAATATTTGGACTTGAAACCAAAAGACTCCAGAGTTCATCTTTTTCAATCGTAATTCCTAATTCATCTAATTGTTGTGTAACTAAAACATTGTTTACTTCTTGATCCCAAAGGCTATTTACAATTTGCATTGTAGATTGTCTTCCACCATAAATAGTTCTAATACGCTCTACTTGGCTTTGGAATTGTTGAGAAGGAATTGCTTCTCCATTGATAGTTCCTATTTCTGTTAATCGTTTCTCTCCTCCGCCATTGTTGTTAAACACGTCAGATATTACGAAAGCAAAAAGCGCCAATCCAATGATTAGGATTAGTACTAATGTACGTTGTCTAATTTTTGCAAGAATTGCCATTTATCTTCAATTTTATGAAATTCAGTGGGCGAAAATACAATTTCCTACTAAATAATAAAAGAAGATCCGCGTATTAATTCGTTAATTTTAGGGATTTTAATCCTCAGAGAGAATTTGTAGTTGAATCGTGTCAATTTTAGTGTTCGAAACTTCCACGATGGTAAACTTTAAATTATTGATAATGATGACTTCATCTTGCTGTGGAATTTCTTCGGTTTCACTTACAATTAAGCCACCTAAAGTTTCATAATTTTCATTTTCTGGCAGATTGAGTTTATAGGTCTCGTTGATATAATCAACTTCCAAACGTGCAGAAAACATGTATTCGTATTCACCTAAACGCTTTTCTAGTAATTCAGTATTATCGTGCTCATCTTCTATTTCTCCAAATAATTCTTCCACGATATCTTCCACCGTAACAATTCCAGATGTTCCGCCATATTCATCTAAAACGACTGCGATACTTTTGCGTTTTTTTGTCAATACATTCAACACGTCATTTGCCAACATTGCCTCTGGCACAAATACGACAGGCAATACAATACTTCGGATCGTTTTTGGCTTTTTGAAAAGTTCAAAAGAGTGTACATATCCAATAATATCGTCAATGGTATTTTTATAGACCAATATTTTAGAATAGCCAGTTTCAGAGAATAGCTTTGCTAAATTTTGCGTAGTTTCTCGCAATTCAATAGCAACGATTTCCGTTCGTGGAATCATTACTTCTCTAGTTTTTACAGCAGAAAATTCTAATGCATTTTGAAATATTTGAATTTCGGAGTCTACATCTTCATCGTTATGGCCTGCTTCCATTTGCTCTGATATATAATCCCCGAGTTCCACTTTACTAAATTCGAGTTGCACTTCATCTCCTTCTGTTTTGAAGAATTTTTTTAGGACTACATTCGAAATCCACATGACAAATTCAGAAATCAACCAAAATAATTGATAGAAGAAATATGCTGGTATTGCTAAAAACTTAAGTAAGTTGTTTGCATATACTTGAAAGAATACTTTTGGTAAAAACTCTGCCGTCACCAAAATAACCAATGTAGATACAATGGTTTGAAACAATAGTTCGTATTCAACTGTAATAAATTGATTAAGCCAAGGAGTTTCATGTACCCATTGCGTAATCAAATCACCCATAAAAAACCCATAGATTACCAATGCAATATTGTTTCCAACCAGCATCGTTGCAATGAATTTAGAAGGTTTTTGTGTGAGTCGTCTCAAAACTTTTGCAAGAATACCATCTTGCTTTTTTTCCAATTCGATATGGATTTTGTTCGCGGAGACGTACGCGATTTCCATACCAGAAAAGAACGCAGAAAACAGTAATGCCGTTATGATAATGAGCAACTGTATCTCCATCTATTGATCTTTTTCGCGATCTCTAAACTTTTTCTCATAATGATTTCTAAAGAAAAACATGAATAGCGACACTACCGCAAATGCAACAAACATATAATCAATTGTCTCCTCATAATTCCATGTATCTACGATTTTATAAATAGACAATGCAGCTACAAAGAGGTATACATATTTTGTATAACTTAAGACTTTCACAGTGGGTTAGGTTTTATTTAGATTGTTAGTTTTATTTTTCACTTTCATCAATAGGTATGGTACTATCATAGATTTCATGCGCATCAATAATACTTAAATTTCTATTGAAATCGATTCCATTGGTTCCTTGTAATAATACACCATATTCACTACTTATTTTGAATTCTCCTTCCGTAAATATCCATTCACGATCTTGATCCCAAAATAATTGTGGTGCTTCTAACACATCTCCTTCATGTGTTGTTAAGACCACATTTCCTTGTAAATCTACTAATCTTGTGTCACTATACAAAATAGCGTAGTCAGAAGTTACAACACTTTTATTATTATTTTCATCAAAAAACTCTAACACAATTCCTTTTGGAAATTCCATGTACGGAAATTTTTGATTAGAAAAATCTCTGTTAAAAGGGCTTCGTAAGGTTGATTTTACTTTACCAGAATCGGTATATACTAAAAACATATTTTCGGCTTCACCGACAGGAAAACGTTTGTTATACGAAAGCTTTTGGATTTCGCTATAGTTATCCTGACATGAAAAAAGCATTGTCACGATAAATATCGTGACAATGCTTTGTAACATATGTTTTTTATGTAGTTTCATATTATAAGTTTGGAACTCTTACGCTTCCACCAATCCAGCAATTTAATGGAATTGTTTCTCCTCCTTTGTATCCTTTATTAAATACATCTGACTTACTCGGTGCAGATTGCATGTAAGAAGAAACTGTTCTGTTCGCAATACTTTTTAAAGATGGATCTACTTGCCCAGCTTTTCTAGCCATTTCAGCAGCTTTCCAGTATCCAGCTCTTTTTGTGAACTCGTCATTACCACACTGGTTTACACTTGATGCATATAACCTTGCAATACTTAAATATGCACTACCTAATGATGGGTTGTTTTTCACAGCTTCTAAATAATACTTTCTAGCTTTTGATTTTTGGCCTCTTTTCTTTGCTTTTGCAGCTACTTTGTATAATAGTTTCGCTTTCTTGATAGGATCAGTTTCCATGCTAAGCGATTGTCTTAAGTACTCTTCAGCTTTTGCTGCATCACCTTTTCTTTCATAGATTCCAGACAGGTATCTTTTAGAGTTTGCTGATGGCTCTAATGCATCTACAGCTTCTACTAATTCTACGAATAATGGATCTTCATCGCACCCTTTAGCATCTAATCTTCCTGCAGCTCTTTTTAACCAAAGTGAGTTACTTCTGTTTGCGTCAAAGTTCTTTCTAAATAATGGAATTAATGTTTCACAAGTTGATACTTTTTCTACTAAAGATTCCATGTTTCCAGAGAAAATTGCAATCGCTCTAATGTTAGTATCTGCAATTTTTTCATTTCTTTTTTCCTTTGAAGTTAATTCAGTTCCAGCATCTTTCTTTGCAATTAATTCATTTTTAGTTTTTGCCAATCTTTCGCTTTCAGATTCAAACTTCTCCGTTAACTCCTCAAACTTCTGGATCAAATCTTCTAATTGTACTCCTTGGTTTCCTGCTGTGTACATACCATAATAAAGTTCAAAATACTGGTATAATGACTTAGGGTTTTTAAAGTTTTCTAAATCTTCTTTGAATGCTTGATCAAATACATCGTATTGACTTTTTACAGTTCCGATTTTATAGTCAACCATTGTTGTTCCTATTTTCCCAAGGATATCTCCTTTTTTCGTTTTTCCAGGAACATTTGCAATTCTTTCCTTATATAATTGAATCAATTCTTCAGCAGCAGTTTTTTTGTCTCCGCCTTTTTTGATTTTATTTTTGTAGATTCTTTCTCCGTACGCATACAATGCAGAACTAATTGTAGGACAGTCTTTTCTAAGTTCATTTAACTGGATCTCTGCCTCTCCATAGTTTTTAGCCTTAGCGTTTTCAGCAAATAGAGACAACTTTGTCTTACAATCCTGAGCATTTAAAGTTGTGAAGCTCGTTACCGCAAACAACCCTGCAACCAATAATGTAATAGTCTTCTTCATTTCTTAAATTTTTATCGATTAATTGTACTTTCTTTTAACAAACCATTTATCATTTAGTGATAAACTTATGTGGAAGCTTATATAGTTTTCTTTTATTAAACCAGAATCCATTGTTCCTCTTCTTCCAAACTCAACTCCAAGGTTTATATTTGACAATGTTCTTCCCACTGGTAATCCTACTCCAAAAGACATGCCAAAATCATTTATTGCTTCATTACGCACCATGATTCCAGTGTCTTCATAACGAATACCAGCTCTATACGTTACTCTTTCCCAGTAACTTGTGAATGAATTGTATTTTGGAATATAAAATCCTCCTGCAGATATTTTTGAACCGTTATTGTAGTTTATATTTTCAATAGTCGTTAGCCCATTTCCAAAATCACTATTGTTTTGCAGTGTATATTCTGCACCAGCAAACCACTTATTTTTTTCACCAACTCCAGCGCCAAAAGCAAGTTTTGTAGGTAATGCTAAATCTGTTTTTGCTCTATTTCCTAAATCTACATTATCCACTTGTCCGGGACTTACAATTTCTCCACCCGTTCCTGTAATATTTAATGCAGATATCACACGCGTATTTCTTGAAGTTAAATCAGATTCTGGAGAAAGTGTAAATGAAGTTGTTAAAGAGAGTTTATCGTTCAACTTTGATTCATAATAAGCTCCAATATTGTAACTTAAACCGCTTAATTTTGATTCATCACGCGAACGTGTACCATAGTTTAAGGTTCTAAAGAACAAACCATCATCATTTAATTCTCCTAAGAATTCTGTATTTTGATTTTCAATAGTTCCAAAATTATAATTTACCGTAGCACCGATAGATAGTCCTTTCGTTATTTTATATCCTAAAGAGACAAATGTTGAATTTAAACCACCTTCACCTTCATACTGTGCAAATTTGTAAGGTGCAGAGGCAATACCTGATTCTCCAACTCCTTCAAAGTTATATCCTACAGAAGAAAAAGGTACCAATCCAAAACCTAATCCCATTTTGCTTGAAAGAGGAAATGCTACTACAAGGTAGTCTAATGCAGTAGAAGAACCTTTATCTGTTCCTAAAGCACTTTCTAATCGCAACTGACTATAGCTTGCACCAAGTGTATATGTTGTGAATTTTAAGTTTCCGTACGCTGCTGGGTTTTGTAAATTGACATGAATACTATCTGAATAGATACTCATTCCTCCCATACTTCTATTTTCTGTTGTCCCTTTAAATTTTAAATCACCTATTCCAAGAAAAGAATACGGGGAAGCTGTTCCTTGCTGTGCAATACTACTTTGGCAGATAAACAACAAAATTAATAATCCTAAAAACTTTCTAATCATTATATCTATTAAATTCTAAAACATTATTCAATCCTTGTAACAAGAATTTTGAATTCGCAAATATGGTATTTTTTAACCTTTTAGCCAAGAAATTAGCGTCGCCGCCTGTTAAAATAACTGTTAAATGTTCAAATTGTTCTTTATAGCGCTCAATTATTCCATCAATTTCGGTGATTACTCCTACAGTTACACCTGAATGAATTGATGTTTCGGTTGAGTCGCCAATGTAACTTTCTGGCATTTTGGGTTCTAATAATGGAAGGTTAGCAGTTAATAGATTGAGAGTTTTGTATCGAAGTTGTAGTCCGGGAGAAATTCCACCTCCTAAATATATTTCTTTGTCTGTTTTAAAATCGTAGGTAATACAGGTTCCTGCATCAATAACCAATACATTTTGTTTTGGGAACTGAGTAACAGCTGCCACAATTAATGCAATTCTATCGACACCTAAGGTTTCTGGTGTTGCATAGTTATTTTGAAACGGAACATTTGTTTTATGTGTGAGTTTGTGAACTTCTATGGGTAAAATTCTTAGAAATTGTTTGGTGGCTTCACTCAATTTTGTCACTGAAGAAGTGATCATTTTATCTATCTCTGTATACTCTTGTAAAATTTTTTCAATTTTTTTTCGAAATAGTTCTTTTTTGAAACTTTCATGCGACAACATTTTATCTTCTTGAAAAACAGCCACTTTTACGTATGTATTTCCAGCATCTACGATTAAATTCATCTTTATTTTTTAAACTTTGCTAATTTAAGAAACGTTTTTTTTTCAAAATAGTTTTGTCAAGTTTAAAAAACGCTTATATTTGCATCCGCATTTGCAGCTGGTGCCTTAGCTCAGTTGGTAGAGCAAAGGACTGAAAATCCTTGTGTCCCTGGTTCGATTCCTGGAGGCACCACACCAGAGAAAAGCCCTGTTTTTACAGGGCTTTTTTTAAAAAATAAAACTTCCTTTAGTGTCATAGTTTTTAAGAAAGTGTATTAAAAACCGTATTAGAAATTATGATTTATTTACCTCACAATTGCTCATGTAGCGAGCTAAAAGTTAATCCTAAAAATTGGGAAACTACCACAAAAAAAAGTGACTTAAAAAAGAAATGGTATATACAATACTATTTTCGTGATCCTGTCTTTTCCAAAAAATATCCTTACGGCAAAGAAGTCAAAGTAAGAGGAATGAATAAGTTTAAAACTTTAGAAGATCGTAGACAAGCAACAAAAGACCTTATTGAGAATGAATTTTACATGCTTAAAATAGAAGGTTTCAACCCAATTACAGGGGAGTTTAACGGCATGGAAAGTTTTACAGACAACGAAGCAATAATAGATTCAGAAACACTAATTTGTGAAGCTATAGAAACAGCGTTTAATAATCTTGAAGGCGAAAAATCTACTTTATCTGGAGTGAAAACAGCAAAAAAATACTTTGTTATGTCTACAGTAGCTTTAAAGTTAGATATCCTTAAAATAAAGGACGTTAAAAAACTCCACATAAAACGAATACTAAATCATCAAGCTAAAGTAAATAAGTACTCTAATGATCGTTACAACAAAATAAGGGCATATATGATGATGGTTTTTAATGAAATTTTAGACTGCGAAGCTATCGAGTACAATCCTATCAATAAAATAGCTATCAAAAAAACAACAAAGAAAATTATAACGGTCATGACTGATGATGAAATAAAAAAAGTCAAGGAATACTTAAAACCTAATTTTTATAGTTTTTATAGGTACATGGAAATATTTTTTCATTCAGGATGCCGATCTACTGAACTCATGAACGTTCGAGCTTGTGATGTTAATATAAAAGATCAAACTTTTAAGGTTTTAATAAAAAAAGGAAAAAACCATCGAGAAGAATTGCGAGCTATAAATATAAACGTTTTAGATTTTTGGATAGAATTAGTCACGAGGGCTAATAATGAAGATTATTTATTTTCTAATGACTTAGAACCTGGAATCAACCCTATTAGTGAAAGACAAATAACGATACGCTGGAGGCGACATGTAAAAAACAAATTAGGAATCAACGTCGATTTTTATAAGTTAAAGCATCTTCACACCACAAAAACAATCGATGCTTATTCAAAAAAAATTGCGGCGGCTGTTAACGGACATACTTCTAATAAAATGAATGAGAAACACTATGATGCTTTACATAAGAAAAGAATGCTAAATGCCGCTAAGAATCTGAATATTAAACTGTAAACACAGAATTGAAGAAATAAACAACTGTTTTTTATTACTTGGAATGCTAAATTATGTACAAAAGAACACTATTAAAAAAATTCCTGTAAAAAGGAGATATAAATATCAAAAGGAAGTTTTTGGGATAATGGTTTAATACTTTTTAAGTTAAAAATTTGAATGTTAAGAATAACTAATAGGTATTTCTCATTTTTTTTAAGAAACCCTTGTTTTATCAAGGTTTCAAGAGAAGTTATTTTATAACTTACTGATTTTCAATTATAAATGCAATTTTGAAAATTATTAAAAAAGTAGGAATATTCTTCAATAATAGTAATAACTCGCTAACTTTGTTGATAAGTTACGATTACATTTCCGAAGACATTTTACTATATTTGAATAATGTCTAACATAAAAAGCGCCAGCATAGATGTCGAAGTCTCAGGCGCTTAAAAACTCAATTTTTATGAGCAAAATAAATATTTTATTAGGAACGATTGCAAGCGTTCTCGGAATTATTAATTGGATTCTTTCAATTTATTATCTTATAAAAAAGAATGAAAATTAATTTTATTGAAGTTGTCTAAGTCATCTTAGGCAACTTTTTTATTTAACGTTTTTCTAAGTTGTCTTATCTTTAACAACAGAACAAATATAGTAAATGTATTTACAAAAATCTACAAATATTTGTAAAAGTTTTATATTCTGCATTGACATTCAGAAGCTTCAATATTATTTTTTTGAAATGAAATCTGATAGTTTTGAATCAAAAGAAATTGCTTTTTCAATAATGTCAATTGTATTTTTTTTATCTGTTTTTACGAGTTTGAACTTTCGTTCATTTGGATCGTAATCAAATGTAACAACTATTCGAATAGTAAATCTGTAGAAATTAGAAACCGCCCTTTTTACTAAAAACTTAAAGGTATTGATTGTTGGTAAGTGATATTCTTTTGTTTCAAAAATATCTTTTGTATGGTTTATTTCAAAACTATCATATTGCAAAAATATGGCTAGAGAAAACTAAAAATAAAAGTATTTAAAACTTGTTTTCTGTAGTTGCAGCTTTTTTTGAAAAAAGTAAAATCAGTCCTACTGACAACACAACAGCACCGCCTATAATAAATGCTTTCCTTTTATTACTAGGTTTATTCGTTTCAGGAAGTATGGTTCTCGGATATGTGTCTGTTTTTGGCTTAGAAGTAAAAAGAAAACTATTTAATCTTTTGAGCCATCCCGATAAAAAAGTAAGGTTTCCAAGTGAATTGTAATAGTGTTGTCTTTCTTGCTTTATGGAGTTGAAAAGTGTTTCCGGATCCTGGGCGTTTATTGCTGCGAGTGTTTTTCTTCCGACAATACCATCAACAACTAGACTACTGTTAAATTGTGCATTCAAAATTCTTTGCACCATTTTACCAGCAGTTTTTGGACCAGCATTAACAGCGTGATCTGCTAAAATATTTGCAACGGCTTGGCTATTAATTTGGCTAGCATTTATTTTATTCCAATAATCACGGCGGTAAATATCGCCTGCGGTCTGTACAGAAAGAGTTTTCATGTCTTGTACAGTTGGCGCGCGTCCTATATGTGCCTCGAGTGCTTTTGCGCTTATTCCGTAATTGGTTCCGATCAACTCGTTACCAGAATTGTAATTGCCACGGTCTAATACGTGATTTTGGAAACCTCCTTCTACTTTCAGGAGATTTGGAAGAAATGAATTAAAACTAGCCATTATTCTAAGTCTTTACGTTGTTTTTCTGTTGTAAGCTCTTCCTGTTCTAAATGTTCCCGTCCTTTTTTCACTTCAAGTTTGTTAAGCTCGTGACGTTTCCACAGGTCAGAAACTTTAGAGAGTACAAAAGCTATTGCGTAAATGATTCCTAAAACGTAAACTACTTGTGCCGGAACGTTTCTTAAAAGCTCGTCTATAAAAGATGTTTGGTTTGTGTGTGAATCTTGAACAATGTCAAAAGTTGACATTCCAAATACTATAGCATAAACGCATTTTCCAATGGTAGTATTTGTGATGATGGAAATTAGTAAGGTCATTATTCTGTAGTTTGATTTTGAGGGTTTTCTATAATTTTTTGTTCGTACATGCTATAATAAACATCGAGGTTGTTACCTCTGTTTTTTTCTAGGGAAGCATAACGTTTTTTAGGATCAATGTTTGGGTGGCACTCTATAATTTTTGTTGGATTGTGCGCCATTTTATTTCCTCCGTACATGTTTCCGTTTTCTTTTACCTGAGAAATGAATATCCAAATTACATCCGGGTATTTAGTTCGTAAGTAGTTTAATTCATCGGCGGAAATTCCTAATTCTGTAACGCTATCGGCTACAATCACTTTAAAGAATTGACAATATTTTTCTAATTCAGCAAGTGGGTTTTCTAAATCTCCTTTAATGAATATGTATTGACGTCCTTTTAAACTTGTATTCCTGTTCCTAGAATCAACCGTATCTTTTGAAAGCATTCCTCCCTGTTCCTGGTCAATATATCCAACAGGCATTTTGAGTTCTCCAAAAGCATTAGCAATTTGCATTGCAAGTTGTGACTTGCTAGTGTGTTTTGTCCCTTTGATTAAAATAAGTTCTTTGTAGGCTTGAATCGTTTGTAAAAACTTCCCAATTTCTCCAGGTAAAAGAAACGTTTCTATGTTTGGTGTTTCAGAAGCAGAGACAAAGCCCATTCCTGCTAAATTTTTTCCAACTCCATTTAACCCGGACATTTCAAAAAGTTCTAATTGCTGTTTTTTAGGTTTCTTCGCTGCACTTCTTTTTTTAGGCGTAGGCTTCGCAGTTTCTTTTTTAGGCGTTGTTTTAGCTGGCTTTTTTAAATCCTTATAGTATTTAGGTGTTCCGTTCTTCTTATCAGGTTGTAAAATATAATCTGCGGCTTTCTGAGCGTGTGAACATGCCCTAATAAAAAACTTATTGTCTTTTTCTATTGCATCAGTTAGTTTTTTACTCCAAGATTTTATGTAGGATGCTGCGTTATTTACTGTATGAAACATAAAACCAGCTTCAGCAGATAAATACACCGCGCCGATTTCGGCAACTAATTCTTCAGCAGCGTATTTTTTGCTCCCGAATATGGAACCTGTAGGGCGTTTTAATCTTCCTTTCCCGGATGTAGAGTGTATATATTCGTGAAATAAGGTAGAATAAAATTCTTCCTCAGAATTGAAAAGCTCACGAGGTGGCATGTTTACCAAATCCTGAGAAGGACTATAATATGCATCCTTTCCAGACTCTTTATACGTTGGCTTTTTGGGCGGATAATTTTTAATGATGCATTCCGCAATAGTATTGATTGTAAAACCGTCAGTTTTTCTTCCAATACTTTTGACCTCGATATCTTCAAGCTGCGCAACATTAAATACAGTGTAGTATTTCGGCATTGCAAAGGCGTGTAAGTCTGCAAACGTATCTACTTTTGCATATTTTACAACATTATTTTTGATTAACCACCTTTTAAACTTTGCTCGATCTGTAGTCCTGAATTCAAGATTCTTTTCTTTGTTGAAATAGGAATATAACCAGGAATAAAATAATACTTGGAACCCTGATTCTCCTTTCTTTACTCGAGCCCCTAAATCATTAGCTTGTTTGAAAGTTATCCAATACGGATATTTATAGTTTTTGACGAATCTCGGATACACATAATTCATAAGAACAGCATTAACACCGCGATATGCTTTTTTAGAAACATAATTCATAGCAGCACCGCCAGCCCAACCTTTACGCCACGGAGCATCGCCGTGTTTTTTAATCGCTTTCAAAATATGTTCATTGATGATTTTATACACATCATCGGCGGCGTATTTTCCAAGTCCGCTTTCTGTTTCGTTATACGGATCAAGGTCTAAACCAGCAAGTGCGCCACTAGGTATGTAATCAGCCATAGGCTTAACGGTTCCAATCTCAAATACTTGTGTCTGTTTGTCATTTGACAGAATAGAAAAAAGTTTTGAAGCTATTGCAGTATAGCCTTGCCTTTTAGCTTCATTGGCTAAAGTTCTTAATTGATGGCGATATACTGAGCTGCCGGCTAAATTGTTATATACTTGTACAACATTCATAATTAATTTTCGTCTGCTTCGATAGAATTTATCGAATGGTTTTTATCAATTTTATTTAAAATCCAATCCAACACTTTACCGGTTGTCGTTAGCGTTCCTATAAGCTTATTTTTTCCGAGAACTCCCGAAATAGTTTCGTCGGGATTCCCGAACCTGTACCCGTCTTTTTTTCTGAGTGCCCAATTAAATAAATGCTTAAAAACAGTATTGCCGAGTTGATCGATTGATAGTGCGATGTAGAACATATCTGTATTTACTTCTTTAAAGGCTTTAAAGAATTTGCGCTTGTAGAAATAATAAAACAGGTTGAAAAGTAGCCCTAAAGGAGCTAGCACCACAAAAAGCACGATTGCAATAATTAGTAGTAGTATTCCCATTTTTATTTAGCTTTTGCTTTGTTATTGATATCAGTGATTTTAAAACCTGTGGTGTTGTTACCTAAAAAGCTGGTGTTTCGATTCTCAGCAAGGAAATACAGTCTACATTTTCCAGTAATAGAAAAGCTATTCCATTTGACGCCAGTAATGGTCACACCTTTTCCAAGAAGGCTTGTTTTGATATCTTCAGCAATAGGATCATTAATGCCAATATCAAAAACTGAAGTATCAAATTTATTGTCGGTTTCAACGTCACTATTGAGCGTTTCTATACTAATTTTGATTTTGTGATTTTCAACGGAAACAGAATCGTCATAAGGTCCGGGAGATTGTAAAGCAGAGAGGCTGAAAAATGCATCTTTTTTTATGATTTTGATCTGTATTTTGTTCTTACTTACATAGTATGAAGCTAGGTTGTTTACATCTATGAGAGAGGCAACACTTCGTGTGTCCCCTTTTAACATATGATCTCTCACCATATCAAAGGTTACGCTTTGCCCCTTGCCTGTCTCCGAATAATCATTAATAACTGTTACTAAAAGAGGTTCTCCACTTTCAATAGCTGCTATTTTATCTTCTTCTGATAAATTTTTGTGCAATATTATTGTTCCAACTTTCATTTTAATAGGTGTTAGTGTTTTCGTTAATTATGGATATTAGAGTAAGAATATCTCCCGGCAGAGAGTCATTGAGTACCGCATTTGTGTTGAGTGAAGATTTCATGCAGTTCTTTACTATTACATTTGTAGGTTCAGCAGTAACAAATTTTTCAATAAGTGGTGTTGAATCAAAATCGTGAACAATAGTATTCCATCCTTTAAAAACAATCAAATGATTTGTATAATCTGTATCGGTTTCAATCTCATATAGTGCCCCGTTTTTTAGTTCAATAGTAGAATCTACAATAGTTAGTGTTTTATCACTGTAGCCACTAACTAATAGGTCATGCGCGACAATATGCATGTTTCGTATGGTAAAGTCTCCACCAATTCGTGCAATAGTTGAAAAAGCTTCCAAGTAACCTCCGGAAATTGTAATATCTCCTAAAAGACGCCCAAAAATCTTTGCGTTTGGTTTACATAGAATATCTACGGTTTGCCCTTCTACAATATTGCCAAATGAAGTAGGGCAACAATCTCCAAATTTTATCAAACAATTTACGCCAGGAATAGAGGCTTTTAAAAACATCAATTTTGCCGTAGAAGTAGCGGTGTTAAAATCAAATTCATTGTCTCCATTACCTTGACTATTTATACATAGATTCCCGCTTGCCTGTATATCTCCAATAAATTTATTGTATGATTCCATCCCCATAGAACAAAACACGTTTCCATATCCATAAATCACATCGTATTTGATTTGGATTTGTGCTGCATTGATAAATGCTTTGGTAAATCCTGAAAATCCTGCCCGTTGACTATCTATGTAGTGGCAATTACCAGAAACATATAAGCCTTGATGCTGAATTCTGTTTTCTGAATAGTTTTTGATCTTTAGAAAATCTCCCTTTAGAATTAAATTAAATTCTTTGTCATTTTGAGAATCTTCATTCAATATCAAATTTGGACTGTTGGCGAAATTGATTTTAACATCAAAATACTCTGAATCTATCACTATATTTCGCTCAGGAATCCAATTCCAATCATATACACCATTACTGAGAAATTTTACAACTATAAAATCGTGTGCAATCGTATTATTTTCTCTTGGTCTTAGAGTATTATACGCTTGTATGGCATTATCAATAGAACTAAAAGGCTTACTACTATCTTCGATGACTCCTTCATCTTCAACCAAAGAAGCATCTATAAACACATGATTTTTTGCTGAAGATGTAGTAATTGCGCCGCTATTGCTCCCCGCCCCGCCTTTGTTAAAAACTAATTTTTGAATTTCGTTTTTAAAATCTGTTTCGCTGGCAAAATCATCTAACGTATTTCCGTCAACTTCTAAGTTTCTAATATTGATATTGAAAATTCCGCCGACTGCATTTCCTGTAGGAACCAACGAAAGAATTTCATTTTTGCAGAATGCGCGAAATACTCTAGGCTTCAAATCATCATTGTATAAAAAATGATTTTCGTCATATGTTTTAATTGTAGTCATAACTAGGCAATGTTTATGTATTCTCCTGTTTTATTTCCACTCCTGTACAATACTGCTAATTGGGAGTGATGTTTTCCGAATGTCATTTGAAAATGTGGACGGTCTAATTTACGAGTCCAATCGCCACCCCATTCAAACCCGAGACGTTTTCCAAGACGTCCAATTTCTGACCAGCGCGGATTGTCCCATATAGCACGCCCGTTTTTAATCTCTACCACATCGAAGGCAAGTCCGTAATTATGATAGCTTTGTCCTGGACCCGCCCAAGTAACAATTTTACCCGGTATACTACGCCCTTTATTATATAAGGTTGCTTGTTCGTCCCATGTGCGTAAAGCAGATGTAATACGAAGTTTAATTCCTAGCTCTTGTTCAGCTCTGTTTATAAACTCCGTTACTTTTTCTCTAATGCGTGGATGTAGCGTATTGATTCGATTGTTGGTGTGATAGTCCCAAGTTTTATTTTGTAGTGTTGCCATTGTAGAATAGTAAATAGATTTTATTTTGCTCCTGTTTCTATAAGCCAAGTAAACGCCAATAGACGCTATAAGGGAAACCCCTAGAAGGATAGGAACTGTTTTAGAATTTGACATAAGAATTAAGAAAAAATAAAGCCGCCGCCTTTAGATAAGCTAAGCGGCTTTTCACCAACCAATACGTGTAAATAATTACCCGATATCTGCAACGGGGACGCCCATGTTTTCATACATGTTTAATCCGTCTCCCTGTCCTAAATCTTCCCAATTTGGGTAGTATTCCGTTTCCTGGTTGTACTCAGGAAGTGAATAATACATGTTGGCACCGTTTAGGGCTGCTTTTTCTTTTTTCTTTTCTTGTTGTGTCTTTGTGAATTGATATAGACCGTATGCACCACCGACAACAGTAATTACTGCCGCAGCAACACCTAATCCATCTTTCCAATCCATTTTTTTTGATTTTTTGCTTGCGTTTGTAGCCATGATTTTAAAGATTAATTTTTGTTGTTTTTAAATTAGAATTTGATTTATAATTACCGTCAGTAGGTGGCACCGAAGGTTTTTCTCTATTTGCATAAATGATTACTCCAGTAATAGCTACCGAGAAAAGGAAAAAACTAACTACATAATGCAAAGTGTAGTCCTTTTTTGGCGGGGCTTCAGGAAGCTTTTTTTTCTTAGCTATAATTTCTACCGCCGGGAGTGATTCTCCGACAAGAGTTATTTGCTTTGGAATGTCCCTAGCTTTAAACTTTTGCGGCTCATGACCGACATAGGAGAAGGTTATTACTTGGTTTGGATTAGAAACTTGAAAAGAAAAATTTCCGTCAAAATCCGTAATTGTGCCTTTTCCAGGAGCGATCAAAATATGTGCTCCTGGTAAAGGTGTCCCTGCTGTGTCTACTATGTTGCCTTTGTAAATCATTAATTATTTTTTCGCTGTTTTTTTACCAACTACATATGCAACAATGAGTCCGGTTGCAATTCCAGTACATGCTACGTTAGTGTTGGTAACATATTTTTTTGCCGCCTCAGGGACAACTGATCGTATTTTATCAGTGACCTTTGTAAGCATTCCTTTGGTTTGAGCATTTGGAGTATTTACAGGTGTTTTCACTGTTGGTTTTCCAGGATGTGGACCTTGTGGAATAGGTGCAGGACCAAAACCGGGCTTGTAAGGATTTTTTGCCGTAACCACTTTTACAGGTTGTTTAGTAGGCACTACAACCGGTACTGTTTTGATAAGCTTTGGATTCTTAGTCGTTGGCGTGTTGTGGTTCACCGTAACATATTTTATAGGCGGTTTCTTAATAGGCTTGTGCCCTCCCGTTTGGAATGCCGGATGTACGCACCTTCCGTCTCTACCGTAACAATTTTGTCTGATAATTGCCTTGTTTGGAACTCCAATAGGCGGGTACATTGGACGTCCAGGACCTTGTGGACCTATCACACCCGTATTTGGGTATCTATCGTTTGCTACTAAAATTCTTCGTCTCATAATGTGTATATTAAAGTTTCTTGATATCTCTGTGATTGATTAAAGCGTCGCCAGACTGACAATAACCAAATAACGTCCATCCGTCACATATTTTGTAGTGTATACGTGTCATGTCTGAATTGTTAAGTACATGGTGTATCTCGTATTCTTTACCTTTAGGGACTGTTTTAAGCACATCGCCTTTAGTGTAAATACCATTTTTGTATGTGTATTTGTAAATCTTTGCCCCTTCTGGATTGGTAACTACTATCTTATCTCCTTTAAATAGTGGTGTTAGCTTTTCGTACGGCTTGTCTTTTGTAGCCTCGTAATGCTTTTCGAGCGATATTAAACCAAGTGCCTTTCTGTATTCTTCGTTATTAAGTTCACTTGTGATGTCTGCCATTAAATTACGCCCGGAAATATCAGTATACGCTTTAGATAAAGCCTTAAAATCATTGTTTTTAGTGATTATCTCGTATACGGTATCTTCATCGGTTCCGTTTGGCGGATTTTGACCAAAAAATAAACGTGATAGAAACGACTGCTCGTATAAGTCGCCAATCATAGCATGATGAATAGCCAATGCGTCTTGTACGATAGGTAAGTGGCTATTCTCTGCAACAAACCTTCTACGCTTATTTAGCTTGTAAGCTTTGTAGCCATAATAACCAACTAAAAAAGTAACACCGCCGACTAAAATTCCTGTTTTTGGATCAATTTTAAAGCTTTTCTTAGGCTTGTCAAACTCATCAAAATTACTTGGTAAAATTACCGTAGGAGTGACTGGCTGTGGTGCTTGTGGCTGCGGTATAGCAGGAAGATTTGTTGTTTGTTGTTCCATTATAAAGGATAAATTATTGTTGTCTTAAAAGAGCAATCATAGTTTCATCTTTAGACAATTTCGCCAAGGCTTCTAGGTCTTTACCTGAGAACTTAGATAGCGTTGTCAATGCTTTTTTCTTTTTCAATGCTTCTGTAGCATCTGCGGATTGTATTTGTATGGTTGTAGTCATAAGTATTATATTAATTGTGTTTTAAGAGACAACTGTTAAGTTTTCAGCGTCGTTTTCTGTTGTTTGTTCTATTGGTTGTTCTGTTGGCTGTGGAGTTCCGAAAAGAACCGTGTTTAGTTGCTCGTAAAATCCGTCCTGAGTAGCCAAATGTTCTGCAATTTTCAAAAGCAATGCTGCATGCGGATCCTGGAAAAAATCTTCACTCACTAATTGAATGATTCCTTTCTTTTGATTGCTTAAATTCTCAACACCAGCAAGCCCTGTATTTTGAGCTGTTGGCGGTGTGTTTTTAGGAGCAAACATTGCTAACATCGGTATTACCTGAGCTGGTTCTACTTTTCCTAAAAACTTCGATAGTCCGCTTTCATGTTCAAGTATTGCTTGCTTTTTTTCTAGGTTTTTTAAGGTTTCTAACGTTTTGTTTTGCACCTCTAATTCGCTATTTTTTAGCTTTGCTTCTTTAAGCTGAGTTTCTAACGAACTATTTAACTTTTTTGCTGCGTCCAGATTGTCCTGTAAAAGTTTGTTTTCAGTACGTAAGGACTTGGCGTCAATCATCGAGTTAAGTACTTCAGCACCATTTAAACCAGCAAAGCCATTTAAGCCCATTCCCATATGCATATGTCGTGGTGTCATTGGCGGTAATTCGGTTTGCGGTGTTCTGTAATCATTAGGCAGAAAATCATTTTCCTTTTTCACAATCATTACCGCCCTTGGATTACGGCTACTATTTCCGCGAGGTTCTTTAGGTTGTACTTGAATTTCTTCAAATCTTTCCAACATAGCTGTAAAAAAACCCTCCGGATCTTCTAAACTTTCAAAAGAACGATTTGCCTCTATTCTGTTTCCGCTTCGCGTATCGAAAATGTCAAAGATCATTCCTGGCGAATCCTGTAGTTTTTTTATTAATTCTCTGATATTCATTTGCTCGTATTTGGTGGGTGTTGAATGTAGGATAAATGAGCCTTTTGAAGTTTATCAGTCGATTCTATATATATATTAGTTTCAAAATCAATAATTGAGTGGTTTCCTATTGGATGTGTTTGTTCTCCCGGGAATAATCGCATACCTGAAAAATAAATAGTAGCACTCCCTACATTTTTAATAACAACCTCAGAAACATTTGCCAAGTTAATTGACTCTTTATTATAGATGATCTTGTATGTAAAACTTCCTTTTTTCATAGAAATAGTATTGATTATTCACAGATTCCTCTTTTTGAAAAGATAAAATGAACAATCATTTTTAGTTCTTTTGTTAAAGCTCCATTAGGTTTGATGCGTATGGTCATTTCATTACCGGATGCATCAACATTTACAGGTTTGAATCTCTCGAGATACTTCCCATTTGCCCCGTCAGCATAATTTTTATATGATGTTGGATATACTGCCTCTGTGTTTGATTCTACGCCAATTCCTACCGTTGTAAGTGGGGAAAGGTTGTCGTTATCATCAACATAGATAGCTACAGCGATTAAGCGATCCATTCCCGAAGGGATTTTGTAAGGATGCTCATAAGTATGTTCGATTCCAACAGGCACAACTACTTCAGTAGCTCTTTGTTCTATGCCCTCAGTTTGTGCTATATATTTGCGTAATTCTTCCATAATCTTATAGAAAAGCACTCACTCATACCGTGAGTGCTTTTTTTTAGGTGTTTTTACAATTAGTTTATAGCGTAAGTAGTAAATCCGATAAGTTCTACTTTAATAGCAATATCCGCTCTAAAAGCTCCATTGGCAGCCGGTTTAATTTGGATTTGTAAAGGTGCTTGCTCTAGTAAAACCACATTCTTATCTAAAGAAGCAAAACCTTCTTTATTGTATGTTTTTGTTACTAGGCGCGAAATTGGGATGTCTAAATCCTCTACACCGTTGTGTTTAACAACCAAATGAGAATCCATTAATCCAGCTAAATCATCTGCCGTGTCGATGTCTGTTTTGAATCTTCCAACAACTCCACCCGGAGCATCGGCAACAGAAATTCGAATACCATGTACACTCACGTTTTGAAATTTCTTCAATTGTGTACCTTCAATTAAAGAGTACTTTCCTCTCTCGAACTTCTTTTCTTCTTTAAGGAAATTAAGATCGCTATTGTCCCCGGCAGCTAAGGCAGGAAATACTTCATAAGCATATACTACATGCTCTTTTAATTTGAAGTCTCCATTTACAATTTTTGCTTTAGAGTCAGCCAAACCACTAGATTCTCCTACTGCCTTCATTATTGTAGCTTGCGCGATGATTTCTCTATCAGATTTTCCAGCGTTTACAATATTTACGAAACCGCCGCCTATCTTTACTGTAGTTACTTGATTTTTTGTTACTTGTGTTTTCATTTTATGTTAAGAAATTAAATTTGTTATACTCGTTTGATAATGTTTGATTTGCTTGTTCTCAGCTCGCATGGCTAATAAGCGTTTTTGTAGTGCTAAGTATTCGCGCTGTTTGTTAGAGATTCTACCGCGTATTTTGGTACGTTCTCGATTAAAATCTGCTATGTCATTCGCTATCTGAGTATTAATAGCTGCCTCATGCTTTTTTCGCTTTCGGCTTCCAAATAGTCCAAGCCCTTTGCTAAGAGTCTGAGCTTCGCCGTAATATTTTTTCATTATTGCTACTCTCTGTGTCATGCCGCTTTGTTTTTTTTGTTAACTGCGTAAATGATTCCTGAAATAACAATTAGAGAAACTGCGCCTATGACAATTTTTTTGGTGTTGTCCGTTGTCTTTTTCTCAGTAGCTTGTACTTTCTTCGCCTGAATTAGTTTCCCAGTAGCTGCTACAATAGCGTCGTTTTCCTGGTCTAGTTTCTGCAATTCTATTTGCGCTTTTTTTATGTTTTCTTCTACGCGCTTTAGATTGTTAACCTCTGTTTGGTATCTACTATTGAGCTGCGCCGTATTACGGGCAAGCCGAGCGTCTGCTTCAGCAGTTTTTTGTTTGTTTCGTCCGCCAAATATTCCGCCAACTAAAGAAGTTGCTGTAGCTGCGGCAGTAAATACCCAGCCTAAGCCTTCTTGCTGTGTTTCGGGAATCCCGTAATATTGATCTATTGTAAAATCCATTACTTTTTAGCTGTTTTTCTAGTTGTCGCCAGTACGACTCCTAATGTGACTAAGACAACAGCACCACCAATGAGGGCATACTGTGTCGTTTTGTTTTTTGCTTTGTTTTGCTCGTTTTTTAATTGTATATCAAGTTGATTGTTAAGAGCAAGCATTTTGTTTCGCTCAAAATCTGCGGCTTGTTGTAGGCGTTTGGTTTCTTCCTGAATTTTGGCAACGGATAAATTGTCTTTAGCAATATTCGCTTGTGTTTGCGCCTGAAAATTGGCTACACCGCTATTGATTTTTGCAATTTTATTTCCGAAAATCCCGCCAATCAAACTACCGCCGATATTCCCAACAGCAGAAAAGGCTGAACCGCCCCAATCGCCAAAGGCTCCAAGTCCCGGATATGTTTCTACATAATCCATTAAGCCGCTTTTGCTTTTTTACGACTAACAGCATAATAAATACCGCCGATCAAAAGAGCGGTTCCTGTAGCAATACCAGCAATAACAAGTGTGCGTTTTCCCGATTGATTTTTTTGTTGGTTTTCAATCTTTAAGCGTTCTAAGGCTGATTGTTGAGCTGCTTTTTCTTTATCCGCTTGCGCTGCTAATAAAGCCGTTTGGCTTTGGAACGCTGCGGCATCTGCTTTTGCTTTTTCGGCTGCCAACTGCGCTTGCGCAGCTATCTCATTGGCTTTTGCATTGTATTTTGCATTTTGAGTATCAAAGAATCCTTTAATCGAAGAACCAAAAACATCGCCTACCTGGCTAGTAAAATTATTCCAGTCGTAGTTGTTCTGTTTTACGGGAGTCCCGAAAATAGGAATCATAGGCGGCGCAAAAGTACCTAGCCCGTGCCTTACTTGCTGACATGCACATCCTAGCCCGTCTACGATTTCAGTTTCGTAAACAGGAATTTCCTCATGTGAGTAAGCACCATTTAATCCTAGATGTTCCATAAATAAATCATGTTTTTTAGTGTAAACAGGTTCTTTCATACTGTAGATTGTAGCATCAATAGCGTAGTGACCTTTGGTAAGTTTTCCCGTTTTTTGATCTTTAGGCACAACCACGTAAACATGGCTGAACTCATTCGGGTTAAGCATGAGCTGTTTAATTTTTCGGAAGTAGTGTTTTATTCCGAGATTTAACAGGATGCTTGATACAAAAATCGAATAGGTTTTACAGTCACTTCCAATGTGCCTATCTTTCCATGCCCGAGCCGGAGAACGCAAGATTTGGAGTGCCCCGTCCTTTTTATATTGGATTGCTGAGTATACCCAATATTTTACGTTTTTTACGGTTTCAAATAGCGTTCTTCCTTTGAGTTTCGGAGCAAGTTTTTTAACCTGTTTGTAATGCTGCAAAGTCCATTGCTTCATAAGCTCAATACTCTTGTATGTATCTCCGTCCCCTAATTCGGTAGTAGATAAATTAGGAGAGGAGATAAAAGGAGAATAGGTGGCTGCATCTGATAAAGGTCTGTAAGTATCCATTAAATAACTAAATCATAAAAAAAAGAGCGTTATACACTTTGTCTGTAGCAAACATATTTCTAAAAAAAATAGTGATGTGAGGAATTGCAAGCTATTGCAAGGTATTGCAAGCTTTTGCTAGGAATTGCTAACTATTGTAAGGTATTGCAAGTTTTAATGAAGATTTTAAAATAGTAAAAGTGAAAATCGCATTTTCTGTTTCTTACCTTTCTTACCTTTAGATTTCTAATAATTTAAAATACTGATTTTTAATGAATTATGTTTTTAAGGTGTATTTTTCATGGTAAGAAGTGGTAAAAATAAGCACTCTATAAGGTAAGAATAGGTAAGAGGTAAAAAAATGGTTTCTTACCACTTCTTACTGCTTCTTACCGTGTTTCTTACCTTATGTTTTTTGTTATTTTATTGATTTTTAAAGAATTAAGTAAAAAGTAAGAAAGGTAAGAAGTGTTTTTTTGTTTTTTTAGAATATTTTATTTTGGTTATGTATATGTATTTCTTTAAAAATCTTCACAGAATTTTGTGGGCAAAAAAAAACAGCCTTTGTTGGCTGTCTTAAAATGGTATTTCTTGATCGTTTGGCGGTGGTGGTTTTTCAGTTTGTGTTTGCACAGATTGTATTGTATGTGTAGGCAATCCTAAATCTTTTAATTGCCATTCCATAGCATTCATCAGCTCACTCATTACTTTAGTTTTTGATAAGTCTATTTTGTGTGCGCTGGTCTTTACACCTCCAATACTTTTGTTATTCTTTAACGCAGTTAATCCTAATTGTCTTTTTAGAGTGTCTTGCATTTGATTTTTATTCGGTGCTGATTCATTATGTAATTTCCTCCACTGTACGGCAATGCGGTTATATACATTGGTGAAATTGAAGAATAACACGGTTCCTTCAAGCTTATATTCTCTATTTATTTGCAGACGATCGTTGTATATTCCCTTTGTGGATGCTATGAAACAATCCCAAAATTTATTTACAATACTTGCTGATTCTAGTTTGCGTTGTTGAATGTTTACCATTTGTATAATATGGCTATACATTTCATGGTAAGTAAATGAAAAATTAATCTTATTTCTTAATACTTCGTAAGTAGCTCCCAATATTGACAAATTATGTGCAACTCGAGAGTGAATGCCTTCTACTTCATTAGTTAGTTTCTTTTTATACTCCTTGTAATTTCTATGAAAATTTTCAATGTAGAGTTCTCTTAGGTGTAGTATTTGACTTGTGAAATAGCTGTAGCCTTCATTTATCATTTTTTCCAGCTTTTGAAACTCTTTTATTTCTTCTTCGCTGAATTGATCCTTTTGTATTTCTTCCCAAATGAAACGTGTTATAACTGCTTTCTTTTCCGGGAACTCGTTTCCTGTCAATATTACACCCGATTTAATAGGTATTGTTTCATTGGCAATTGCACTGTCTTTTTCACTTCTTTTGTACCCAGTATTATCCCAAACACCTTTAAGCATTCCGTCGTGTGGTCCTCTTTTGTACTCTGATAATTGAATTAGTCCGTTTGCAAATTGTGCAAACTCTCTAACTTCCGCCTTGCTGGTAGATGTTCCGCTTTCCAGGTTTAATGCGAATTGTGGTTCTCCTAACATGCTTCTACATGCCTTGGATAATTCGTCTTTTCCTGTTCCGGCAGTACCGAAATAAAATAGTATCGGAAAATTATTAAAATGATTTATGACAACATCCCTGAAAATACAAGTAATCGAATACAGGATAGAGGTTATTGCATGACCTCTATGTACCGTTTGCATCTGCGCACATAAATCCCGAAACGAAAAACTTGGTTTCATTTCTCTAAAGCGTTTTTGAGACGGGAATTTTTCTTCAATATCTTTATAAATTTGATTTGCTGAAGGAACATAGTAACGAATGTTTTTAAACTCAAAAACTCCGTTTTCATCTATAGAAATATCTTCTTTTCCTGGAACAATTACTTTGTTATTCCAACACCAAAAACCTTCTGTTTGCCAGCCAAGAGTTTCTATTTTTCTACCGGTACCCATTTTATCCATTAAACACGTTCGTAAAATTCTATGATGCTTACTACTTCCTGTAAAATCAAAATTACCGTGATCGGTAACCATGTTATCAAATGATTGTAAGGTATTGATGCTATTTGACGGAACATCAAATACCGCCTTTTGATTATTTACATTTTGGATTCGAATTAGTTTTGAAGGATTCTTTTCATCCTTCATGTGTTGTATGACCTCGATACTAAAATTTGAAACAGGAATAAAATAATACTTCTTTAATGATGATTCAAGCATCCAAATTTTATTGTTTTCCTGAAACATTCCATATTGCAAAATATCTTCCTGGTAATACTCAAAGCTCTTTAATATCTCGCTTGGCATTTCGTATTGCTTGTAATCATCATTTTCGGACTCTTGATCTACTAAAATTTGAGTTTCTTCCTTTATCCATTTATTAATTGAGGTTCTGGAAAGATTACTTTCTTTATACAGCCAATTCGTATAGGTTTCTCGGGCTGGTTCGTCGGGAATCCCGACAATGAGTTTACAAAGTTCTTTGGTTATTTTATTGCGTTCAATTTCTGCTTTTGTAGCTCCTAGCTTTTCTAATGGATGTAGTTTTTCTTCTAGCAAATAGTTAAAGCCTTCTGTCCGGAAATTATAATCGCTCTCTAATAGTGTAACGGGCTGCTTTTGTATGGTGTCTTTATATAATCTTAGAAAATTATCCGGATCACAACCGTTTAAATTCACAACCCAAACAGAAAAGCCTTCTCTTAATAATTCAGGTATGTATTTTAGCATAGCCTTTTTTCCGGCTTTGTCATCGTCCAAACAGAGAACTATACTGCTACATAAACGGCGAAGCTCTTTTATTTGTGCTGGTGTTATTGCAGTCCCGCTCGAGGAAACCGTATTTAAAATTCCGCTTTTGTGCCAGGCGATAACATCGTTATAGCCTTCCACTAGCCAAACTTCGTCCTTTTCTCTAATGGTCTTTAGTGCTTTATGGAGTCCAAATAAGATTTTATCTTTTTTATATAAAACACTTGCACTAGGATTTATCCATTTGGCGGTCTTACCTCCCGAGGTGTCTCTTCCGGCAAACCCGACAATAAATCCGCGTTTGTCATGGATAGGATATATTAAACGATTATAGTACTTGTCGTTGTAATCATTTATGATCCCTATTTCCTTTGCATCTGCTTTCCTGCTAAATTCAACCATTTCATTAAATATGAATTTGTTTCCAGGAGCGAAACCAATTTCCCAATCTAAAATAGTTTCTTTGTCATATCCTCTAAATGCAACCTCATTTTTTGCAGGATGATTCTCGGGTAGCTCGAAAAATGCTTTTTGGTATTTCCGTAAAGACGTCTTTAAAAGTGGGCGTAAATCAGCTTTCTTTTTTACTTTTTCAGCTATCTTTTTTGCAGTTTCAGGGTTTTCATATTCTACCTGTTTTCCATACTTTGACGCTAGGGATTCTACAGCTTCTACATAACTATAATTTAGATGTTCCATTAAAAACGTTACAGCGTTACCGCTTTTCTGACTCGAGTAACAAGTAAAACGCTCCTTTACTTCATTAACACAAAAAGAAGGTGAAACTTCTTTTGTAAATGGACTTAAACCAAACCAGTTAGCCCCTCTTTTTGTGAGTTTGACATGATCGGATATAACATCTTTAATACGGACATCATCTAGTAAGTTTTCTATAAATTCACTTTTTATGTATGCCATAGTTTGTGTGCTACCGGTGGTTAAATCCGGCTATTAATTTTATGATTTGTATTTTTTTGAGAGTGGACGTGCTGTAATTAGGCGTCTAGGGTAAATTCAGCAACAAAGAAGTTAATTTTCCCGTCAGGTTTCCCGTCATGCTGTTTTCGGATCGTGACCGCCTCAATTACGGCATATCGTCGGGAATACCCGTGCGGCAATTGCGATGCGGGACGCTTTTTCCCTAATACCATTGTCGGTAACTGATCGGGAAAAATAACCTTTGGATTGACGGCTATTGCCTGTTTTACCGGTAAATGGTCTACTGCCTTTTCTAAGTGGAAAGATTCTCCCATAAATACCATTCCGCCTTCTTTGTATGGCAATTTTACTTTTTTCTCTTTGCCTGTTTTTCTATTCTTGAATATGGCGTATTCAAAATCTTCTATGTGCAAAAACTCATACGTATTATATGTTTGTTTTAATGTTTTTTCAATGCTCTTTTCTTCAATTGCTTTTTTGTTGATTCGTTTCATTTTGCTTTGTTTTTAAGATTAAATTTTCAAATCCTAACTCAATAAGTAAACTCTCCACCTCGAGCGGATTTAATATGTTTTTATATTTTCTATTCTCCCCTTGTACCTCATGCATTGCAGCCCTTACTTGTCTTTCGGGCAATTCATATAATAATTTGAAAAGCTCCGACTTGCTGTAGGTTTTTATAGGGATTTGTTTCATTGTAGATTAATTTTAGCTAATTACTCTTTTGTAAAGTTTGTATAGTAATAGGTATGAATGGCAGTATATTCATCATATTTATTATATTGATAATCCAACAACAACACCTGTTAAAGTTCCCAAGCCGCCCCAAAGCCAAGATTTTAAATTCGTTGTAGATTCTAAAAGTTTGCTTTTCTCTTTCTCCAAATCCAGGATCTTATATAAATCCTTGATGTTATTTTCTGCATTAAGCAATTGCTGTTTTAAATTGAATAACAGCGTATCTTTTTTTATGATTACTCCTTTGTAATTCTCCAATTCTAACAGTAGTATTTTATTTTCCTTACGAAGCTTTTCCTCAGAAATCAAACCTTTTGTAATTTCCTTTGCTTTAGTTGCTGGAATAGTGATAGTTTGAGAGAAAACGGGCAATACTGTCATTAGAAGTATTGCGCACATCATCAATTTTTTTTGCATAATATTCTGTGTTTTTTGTTCTCTGAATTTTTAATTTTTCATTGTTCTTTAGTATGGTATCAATAGCGTTTTTTACTTCATTGAATTTTACTATTAAGCTGTCACTTAATTTGTTTCGCTCAGATATTCCTTTTTTAAGAAGCTCCTGCTGCACTTTTTTATCTTTAATGAGCATTTGCTTTAGATTATAGTTTTGAATCTGCTGTACAGCTATATATGCTATTATAATGATCCAAATTGCGTGTTTGTTTATTAGAACTAAAAGTTTAGTTTTCATACGATTTTAATTACTTGGAATCAAAAAATTAAACAGGTCGTTTAGTTCTTCCTGGTTTCCAAAGAACATAAAATGTCCTTGTTTTTATGCAATCATTTTAATTGTAGGCTGATCGTTTAACCTATTTTGCTAGAGCTTCTAATTTTATTTGTTGCTCCATTTTGTTATACATGATTTCCGCGCCGATTTCCAACCCGTTTTTATATCCTTGATCTTCAATTGCTCCACGATCATAACATAGTTTCGAGTAGCCCGAAAGAATCTCTTTAATGAATTTCTTCTTCATAATTTCCGTGAGTTTTGATATAATACCATCGCATTTTTTCCACATCGTAAAGCGTGGCAACTTTCCAAGGTCCGCATTGCACTTCTCGGTAATATTTACCTCAAGTCAAATAGACTTTTTCCGGCATTAGCGTTTCCATGTCTAAAACTTTTTAATGAATAGTTCTAAGTTTATATGGTCTAAAGCCCAAATAAGGGATTCCGAGTCGTTGTACTTGCTTAAAAAATGGTCTGCCATTGATTCTCCCCAAACATTTACAAACTTCTGTTTAGCTTCTTTTTTTTGCCTGCCGCCTGCATGGTATGCTGTTAAATACTTTTGAAGTCTTAAACCGTTTACGGCAATGCTCTTTTTTTCTCGTGATGTCATAGTTTTTTCTTTTGATTTCTTATTATTTCCTAAATTGTCCCATATCTGCCTAAAAGCAGCTATTTTTTCTTTATCCGATGGATTAAATTCTGTTAGATGAATTGTTCTTGCACTAATTATTTTTGGTGTCTTTTTCATACTATTTTATTAGGCATTTATGTAATCGCTCAGCTATTGCTTTTACTACGGGAACACTTACGGCATTCCCTAGCATTTTATAGCGTTGTGTTTTTGAAATTTCTTTGATAGTACCGTCGTAGTCTCCAAACTCAGTCCAATTGTCTGGGAAGCCTTGCAAGCGTTCGCATTCAATCTCGGTTAATCTTCTTATTTTACCTTCAATATCATATAAGCCTGTTTGTGCTCCCATTCCGCCACCGCCTGAGTTTATATTTGTTGAAATTCCCGTAGTTTCGTATATTCTACTTCCTTGCGAATTTCCTTTCGTACTCTCTTTTTGAGTTAAAACACCTTGTTGATCTTGGCAATTCAAGGTAAAAGTAGGATCGCCGTTTTCTTTGAACCGCCTTCCGTTTTGCTTTTTATCTTTCCTGTCAGGTGTTAATACAGGAATTACGGTCATATCACTATGTAACCCTCCTGAATTACCGCCCGCGCTTAAACAACCGGCTTTTTTAGGAATAATGAAAGTGCTATCCCTTCTGTAGCCCATTCGTGTATTTACTGTCGTACTATATTCGGCTCGTGGTTGGTCTTTCTCTTTTCTAATAAATGTTTCGTCATTTTCTGTGAAAGGAAATACTCCGGGGAAACTTCGTCCTGCAAGATGTCCAACAAGGTAAATCCGCTCTCTATTTTGGGGTAAAAACCAACTTGTGTTAAGCAATTGCCATTCAAGTCTATAGTTCCCAATGTTGGCAAACTCTCGCAATATTGCTTGAAAATCCCTTCCTTGGTTTGTACTGTAGGCTCCCTTAACGTTTTCCCACACAAATACACTTGGTCTGAGTTCATCAATGAGCCGTATTGCTTCCCTAATAAGACTACTTTTTTCTCCGTCAAGCCCGGCACCTTTTCCAGCCAAGCTAAAATCTTGACAAGGACTTCCAAAGGAGATAATATCAATTTTTTGTAATTGCTTTGCGTTAATATTGATAACTGACCCTGCATAATGATGTGATTTAAAATTGTATTTATAGTTAGCTATGGCGTGCTTGTCTATTTCACTAAAAAAAGTGTTTTCAAACTTGAAACCAGCTTCCGCAAAACCTTTGCTAAAACCTCCCGTGCCGCTAAATAATTCTAGTTTATTCATGATTTTTGAAAATATTTAATTGCTGGTTTCTATAGTTGGTAATAAGCACCTCAGTTTTTCTGTTGTTAATATTTCTACGGTCTTTGATTGGAATTACATTCATTTTGTAATCGCTGGCAAAGTCTAAAATTGCTTCATGTTTAAATTCACTCATTGCTGAAGGAATACCACAGTTAGCCATAATCTTAAAACAGTCCTCTGTATCATTAATAGTCCATTTTGGCACCTTGTAATAGTGAACCGTATCGAGGTAAACAGGATCCAGGTAAACAAAAGATTCCCTCTTTTTAATTATTTTCTCTTGGAATGATATTTTGTCTATAACTTCGCGAAAATCGTAATTCGTGATTTTGGCGTTTTGAAGTCTCAAAAATGTAGGCTCTATAGAATCGAGAAGCGTTTTTTTGGCATTGTCTAAGCCGATTCTCATTGTAGTACCTTTTCCTAAGTATGTGAAATTGGAAATAAGTAAAAATCGTAACGCTTTTTTTATTGGGTCCGTCTCAGTTTTTTTCTTCCATTTTTTTAGTAAAGAGGTAGAAATTGGCATGATGGCAATTTGACGCATCAATTCTTCTTTATTATCCAAAAGAACCGTGTATAAATTCGTAACGTCGTCGTCTAAATCGTTTAGAATGGCATATTTGCTAGGCGGTGTGTAAAAGAAAGCGCCACCAGCTCCAAAGAATAACTCGATTCTCATTTTATGCTTAGGGAAAAGGTCCCATAATTCAGACGCTAATTGTCTTTTATTGCCTAACCTGGTAAGTATCATATAAATTGAATTATTATGTTAATTACTGCAAGCCAATTCATAACACCTACCGCAATGTGCACAATGTTTTTACTTTGAAAAAACAAACAGTATTTTATGTAAGATTTTAGCATGATGTTAAGCGTTTACTATTGTAGCGTCTATTACTTCGATTTCGAGTAATCGCTTCTTTTTACGACTGTTGTAAAATGCAATTAACAAGTGCTTATCATACGAGCTAAGAAAATCAGCCTTTTTCGTAGCTTCTATCTGCTGGTTTAGAAACTGTGTAGGTGTAATAACTTTTGTCATGATTTATTCTTATTTAGCCTATTTCTTCTTTTTTCAACAACTTCTTTTTTTATGTAGCGTTTTTTTGTAGAGCTGTCCGAACCACCAGACAGCTCTTCCTTTAGTGCTATAGTTTTTATCATTAAAATTTCTAATGCACTGTGTATTTCATTAATTTGTTTAAGAGAATCCATACGGTTTTAAGTATTATATTCACTGTATATATTTTCGAATATTTCTAAATAGGTTGAGTATTTCTTATTCCTAAGATTCCAAAAGTTTTTAGCTCCTTCAAACCAATCTATAGAGCGTTTTCCTTTCATGTATTCAGGCACATGATTTTTCACTTCTTTTCCTGGGAATTTTTCTATTCCAAGATTTTTAAGCTTTATTTTTAAGTTTAAAAATTTATCTTCATCACTAATAATCGTTGGGTTTTGGTTCATGTTATTAATCGTTTGATTGAGGTATTTTGGCGATTTTTAAAAATTCAAACCTGTACCTTATTTTTTTTCATTAGATTTGAAGTATTACATGTAATACGTGTACAAATATACAAACTTGATTGAATCTATCAAACATATTTGCGCATAATTCAAATTTATTTGCAATGAATGATTTTTATAAACGAATAGAATCCCTTTCTAAAAGAGCTGGCTATAAAAGTATTAATGACCTAGCTAAGAATGGATTAGGCTACAATTCTTCTGAAAAACTAAATAGATTAAAAAAGCCCAACACTAAGCCTTCTGTAGATATACTAATCGATATTTCAAATAAGTTTGAAAACATCAATATGAATTGGTTATTAACTGGAAAAGGAAGTGTATTTTTTGAAGATAAAAGTGATTTTAGTTCAGTAGATATACTAGATAATTTAAGTGCGGAAGATATTTACACTTATTTATATAAAAATGAAGAACGAAGAAATTTTCATGAAAGTCCTGCTTACAATATGTATTCAGAAATTAAGATTCAAAGAGGTGTTATAGATTATTTAGAAGAACAGAGAAAGGAGAAAGAACGAAACTTACATCAAAAACAAAATTAATTTTCTTGTTCCTTTTCCTGAAGCATAATCTCATTATCCAATAGTAGATTCTGTAATTCTAAATCATCAATTTTTTTCATATTTTTTACGTACTCATCTTCCATCTCTTCTATTATTTCCTCAGATAATGTTTTACTCGAAGTAGAAAGTAAATCCTCATTTGGTAAGAACTTTTTATCGAAAAGCTTTTTTAATATTTTAAATCTCCTTGTATAGTTCATTTCAATACAATTATTTAATTGTTTCTAAAGTTTCGAATAGGTCCTCTTCGAAATCGTCTGCATTTTGTTTGACTGAATCATTTGTTAGTTTGGCTTTATTGTACATTTCAGCATGCATAGCTTTCTTCGCTACTGTTTTATAATGTTCGTTTCGAACTCTAAAAACAAAGCCTATTAAACGCTGAATATTTTCTGTCAATTCTGCCTCTCTCTTCTGTGATTTTAGGACAATAAAATACATTGATAATGCTGATAAAATAGAGAAACCTAATGCATATAATAAATAAGTAACTTTCTCATAATCTTGAAAGGAAGGAGGGCTAATAGCCCAGCAAATAAAATATATTGAAATGAAAGTTATGTTTAGATGAAATAACAATTCCCATTTGTTAAACTCATCTTTACGAATAACATTTTTTAGGTTGAAAAGAGTGTATAAAAACAAAGCAAAAGCCCAATTGAACTCTCCTAGAAATTGTTGAAAATCTTCAAACCCTCTAAATTCTTGTTTTTTTTGGATTTGAAGCACTTCTTTATGAGCCTTGTCTGTAGACTTTTTGTACTTTAAATAATTGGCATACTCATCTGTTCCAATAGATAACTTCTTTACTTCGTTTAAATGAAAAGTTCTTTTGGATTTTTGCTCTGTATGTTTTTGAATCGCCTGAATTTCTTCTTGAATTTCGTCAGGAATAAACTCATGACTAAAAAAAGCGGCAGCAAAGATCGCCGACAAAATTATATAGATATATTTTGATTTAATCTTCGTCGTTGTCGACTGTTCCTGAGTTTCCGCCGTTGGAGTTTGTAGAGTCTTTTTTGTCTGTTGATTCTTCAATGCCATATTCAAAATCGTTTTGCACACTATTAGGGGTACAAGAGTAAAAATTTAATAACCCTAAAGCTGCAATTACTATTATTACTTTTTTCATTGATCTATTTTTATAGTTAATAATTATAAAAATAGATCAAAATATTAGTATAAATTAATTATTGTAAAACTTTTTCATCCTGTAATAATCAATGTTTTAGGCTTGGTGGGATTCAAATGTAATGTTTAAAAAAGTATTTATCTATTCACTTATATATTTTTTTCAAATTTTATTGAAAACCCGTAACGAAATTGATTCCTTTTCAAACAAGTTGGAATACTAATCTAAGCCTATTAGATTAAAAAAGCAAAAAAAATTTATAAGCGTAACTTTTTGCCAACAATCGTAATTTTGGAAGTATTATAAAACGTATTATATTGCAATAATTTAAGAAAAAACAGAACAATCATACATTTCTAAAAAACTATTTTTCAATTAGTTATGATTTTTATATCATGGCTTCTGACTCTGAAAATCCTTGTGTCCCTGGTTCGATTCCTGGAGGCACCACCAGAAAAACCCGATCTCATACGATCGGGTTTTTTGTTTATTAAATTTTAACATGTACTTTCAAGACTCAGCCTACAAGCTGGCAAGAAATATTTTTTTGCTTCCTTTAGTTCATTTTTGTAAATTAAAAAATTCTAACATATGTAATTGACTTGTTATGGCTTTGATATTTCTACTATACCTAGTTTCTTTTTACTTTGCTTATAAGAACAAAAAGAAATTGGCTATTATTTGTTTTGCACTATCGACATTCGCATCTATTATGATGTTTTTATACCACACCACATCAACCTTAGATTTAAATTTTTAAGCCTATGAATACGTTAAAGATTTTAAATAGTATTTGTATGCTCATTGTATCGAGCATACTCCTAGGTGCTTTTTATTTTCAATTTGGGTTGAACGAAGATCCCTGCCCACTTTGTTTGCTTCAAAGAATGGGAATGATAGGCATTCTTTTTGGTTTGAGTTTGAATATATTTTACGGCTTTAAAGCATCTCATTTTGGCTTGGTCTTTATAGCATCAATTATAGGACTAATTTTTTCAACGAGACAAGTTTTATTACACATATGCCCCGAACCTGGGGTTGCAGCAGGTTATGGAAGTCCTATTTTTGGAATGTATTTGTATTCTTGGGGAGTTTTGATTTTTTTGGCTAGTATTTTATTTTCAGCAGTATTTTTATTTTTCTTGCCTAAAAAAAATCTTGATAAGTCTAAAATTCTACGCTTTGAATATGTTACTTTTTTCCTTGTTATTTTAATAATCTTAGTTAATGTAATCGCTACTTTTTTTGAATGTCAAACTGGTCCTTGTTGTGAAAATGGACCATGCCCTTAATTTATGTAAACCTAAGATATAAAGTATATGAAGATTCAGAAGTTTAAGTAAATATGCCAGTAACTATACTTCAAAAGTTTTTACAGTACTTCTGATTGGACTCGTATTACATCAACAGCAATACCAGTTGTCTGTGTCTCTGCTCTCTAACTAATTTGTTGGTCTTTTTAATATACTAAGAATCGTACTGCGTAAAAGTTGAGGATTGCCCTAGATAGTCTCAAACCTTAACTTAAAATGGTTCTTTCGTGATTTAAGAAGTGTAAACGCAGCGTGTTTTCCTGCTTGCTTTTAAACGCGGTGAAGTTTTCAGTTGCTATAATCTCAAATTTATTGACAATTTATAAGTGTTTAAAGTATTAAAATAGTACAGGAAACTATGCAATTTTTAGGTAGGTTCCTGCTTGATTTGTAAGCATAAAAAACACTTTTATCCAAGGTGTTTATGAAAGAAATATTTGAAAAGTAATAAATTACTTCAAATTACAGACTTGTGTGACGGTTACCATTATTAGTAACGGTCATTTTAGTTCATTAATATATTTTTCGTAGCTGCTTTTTTCAAGTATATATGTAACATCCAACTCATAAATATCCTTCCAACTACTCTTTCCATTTTTCTCTACATATTTTTCAATTATTCGGAAGCCTAACCAATAATTTAGACTTTTAGGCGCGTCTTCAAATAATTTTATTTTATCATTTCTCAATAGTGGGTTATCGCCACTTTCATCATCAAAATATTGTTTCAATTCAGAAAATAATTCTTTTTCGTGTCCAAATACTAATCCCAATCATTTTCCGTCAAATTTTCTACGGCTTCATACTTTGAGATTTGTCTATCAAAAAATACCCAAGTAAATTAACAGGTAAAACCCTCGTCTATAGTTTGTCTTAATGCGGAATTCTTATTTGGGTCATTTTCTCTAAAAGGTTTGTAGGCAAGATGATTTAATTCATGAGGAATTCCATTTTCTATTGTGTATTCAATATTCTGCCCATTATAATTTAACTCATTACAAAATTGGTCATTATCATAACCACCAAATAAAATTCCCGTTAGTGGGGTAAATAACATACTAATTGTCGATTCTATTTTATGAGAAACTAACTGATTAAATTTTATAAAATTATTTTCTATAATAGAGTCAAGATTCATAGTTATAAGCGTGTTTGCTCTTTCGTCAAAAAAGAATTTATTTTCTAGATAAAGTGTTCTATACCATTCAATCATTCCTTTTGACGTTCTAAATTTATCGCTGTTTTCTTTCCCGAAAATCATTCCATAACAATTGTTTCAAAGTGCTTAATGTGGTCGATAAACCTTTTCGATAATTATAATATTATCGTAATTTTCTTGGTGAGCTAGAATTTGATTTTTAAATAAATTCTTTACTGTTATTCCTTGAATACTTAAACTATCAGATATATTTCTAATTTTTTCGATATGAGAGAGTTCAGAAGTTAAAGATTCCTTTTTCACTCGATTTTTCTTTACAAGAAGTAAAACCAAATAAAATTCCAATTATTGATACTTTTATGACTAATTTCATGATTGTTACTTAAGGCTTGGCTAAGCTGCGTTGTAATGCAGTTTAGGTGTAGTTGGCAAATCGTTTTTATTTAGTTAATAAGTTCTTTTTATTTTTGATTTTCCAATCATAGCTGTAATTATACCGGCAGCATTCGGTTCGCATGCGATAATTCTAACAACCTTTAATTTGATTAATCCAGATAATGTTCCAATTGTTACAAAAAGCGCGATTCCAGCTAGAATTAGACCAACATAAAATAAATTCTTTCCTTTTTCTTTTTTTTGCTTTAACTTCTGCTACTCTGATGACTTTTTCTATCAATGAATGGAAAAATTAAATCTATTTCATTTTTTTTAATTTTTCCAATTTGTGTGTTTTGCTCGTATTTGCTAAGACTTATGTATGACAAAAATTCCTGTTATTTCTATATTTTTTGAAATTTACTTACGAATAGCGATTTTCTAAATAAAAAATATTGTATTATTTCATTTGCCATAATATGTCATAGAACGTTTTTCCTTTTTTCAGGTATCGTAGTAAGGTGTTTGTGGTAACTAATTAGGTGTTTAAGGTTCGGATCTAAAACAACATGCGTCTTGATCAAAGATTAAGTTTTGTACTAAAGATACTTTTTTTTGGAAAGTGTAGTTTCTCGTAGCATAAATGGAGTACATAATTTATGTAATTTCACACTCTTTTTCGTTCATTCCTATAATTCTAGCCCTTTTATCCAAACATTAGGTTCTAATGGTGTTTTTTTGAATTCAGCTTATTATTTCCATCGTTATAAATTTTATAATGATACGAAAAACAAGACTAGGTATTTCTACTTATTTATATATATTAAGTATTTCTAATGTAGATTGATTGACAGTTTCATGTTACATTTGTTTCACAATCAAAACAAATTGTTCTGCTTGAATAGCTATTGTCTGTTTTTAATGTCAAAGACGGAATTTGAATAGCTTGTTTTAAAAAAGTAATAGAAAATTTAATTTAACACGTATGCAAAGAAAATTATTAGTAGTATCACTGTTCTTTATGGCACATATATTAAGTGCTCAAGAAACCATTTTATCATCTGGAAGCGATACCACAGGTAGTGGCGGTAGTTCTAGTTATTCTGTAGGTCAGTTGTTTTATAACACCAATACCTCAGCTACAGGTAGTGTAATCCAAGGGGTACAACAAAGCTTAGAAATCTTTACGCTAAGCAATCATGAGTTAACATCACTAAACTTAAAAGCAGTTACCTATCCTAACCCAAGTACAGATTATGTGGTATTGAGTTTGAACGATGCTAATCTTACCAATGTAAGCTATGCGTTGTATGACATCCAAGGGCGTTTAGTTGCTCAAAACAAGGTGCTGCAAGCAAGTACAAAAATAGAAATACAGGCATTAGGTTTTGGTACTTATGTATTACAAGTTCAGCAAAACAATAAAGCGTTGAAAACATTTAAAATCATTAAAAAATAATCTTAAATTATTATGAATAAATTATACACATTATTGGCTTTTATTTTATTAGCAACGACAACATGGGCTCAGAGTCCAGAAAAGATGAGTTACCAAGCTGTTGTAAGAGACAGTGGCGATAATTTAGTAAGTAACCAAGCAGTAGGCATGCAAATAAGCATATTACAAGGGTCTGCCGCTGGAACAGCAGTTTACGTAGAAACGCATACGCCAACCACAAATGTAAACGGTTTGGTAACTTTACAAATAGGTACAGGAACTGTTGTGAGTGGCGATATATCAACTATAGATTGGGCAACTGACACATATTTTATAAAAACAGAAATTGACCCAGAAGGCGGAAGTAATTATACAATAATAGGTACCAGCCAGTTATTAAGTGTGCCTTATGCTTTACATGCCAAAACAGCAGAAAGTGTTACTTCCACATGCGGGCTTGCAATTGGCGACACCCACCAAGGAGGTATTATTTTCTATTTAGATGCCTCAGGTTGTCATGGTTTGGTAGCTGCACCAAGTGATCAAAGTACAGCAATATCATGGTGGAATGGCAGTTATGTAGACACCTATGCTTATGGAAATGGTATTGGAGCTGGACTAGGGAATAGCATGGGAATTAGAAGGTGGCAAGGTTCATGTAATTCTTGTTATGCTAGTGAATTATGTCAATATTTAACATTGGGAGGCTATACGGATTGGTATTTACCCTCTAAATATGAACTAAACCTTATGTATGAAAATATAGGACCGGGTAATGCTTTGGGACTTGGTAATAATTTTGGCAATTTTGCAAATAGTTTCTATTGGTGTTCTACGGAGTACGATTCCGCTATCGCTTGGGGACAATTTTTTCCTAGTGGTTATGAACTCGAATACAAGGAGAACTCAGGTTCAGTGCGTGCAATTCGGGCTTTTTAGTTATCATCATGGCATTAATTTTCTTGCTTAAAAAATTATAATGAGGTAATTACACCCGCTTTAAAGACCTTCCCATTTTAAAGCATCAGGAAGGCTATATTCTTGGTGCTTTAAAATAAGCTCGCAACGATTGCCATACAATGTATCTGAGAGATAGTATAGGATCAACTTTGAAATGGTAAAACGAATTTTTGTTAACCGTGTCATAACGCCAATTTTGATTTTCATCGGTATCACTAAACTGTGTAGTATGGTTTGTAATGCGAAGTTCTTTTCAAACGGCTGCCAGAATTTTACGATGACTACTAAATTCGGTGATGCTTCTGATGTATCCCTACGAAGCTTTCAAACATATTTATATTTATAATATTTACCTCCAATTTTTGAATTACTGTTTAACGATCCAAAAGTAATATCAAATAGAATGGAGTTGGCGAATTCATCTACTTAATCTATGATTCTTATTACTTCTTTAAAAGAAATTCTTTCTTCCATGTTGCTAGTTTCGGTGGTACTGCTTTTTTTTAAATAGGACATAAAAAAACACCTTGGTTATTCTGAATTAGTTCTTTTGGACATTAAAACAATTTAGTTTACTTTTAAACACCAAACGAATTCTATTGAACTCTTTTTTTGTGGTGTATAGTCTAGCTGTGTAAGTATAGAATGCAAGTCATAATCGTAAATACAGTCGTTTGGAAAAATTTGAAATAATAAAGTCAATACTTCTTAGCAATTGAGTTGTAATACTTCTTCCGTGTTTTGAAGATTCAGAGAGGAATAATGTTCTTTTAAAAATCGTTTTATTTTTAAAATTTTATCTATCTTGGTTAATTATCTGTAAAGCATTATAACTGTATAAATAAAGTTATAATTTACCTTAGTAGCCATTTTTTCTTTTATGCTCTAGCAAATGTATCTTCTTCTCCAGTTTGATTAGAAAACCATTTACAAAACTCTATAATCGATGATTTATTTGAAGTAATATATTAGTATGAACTACTTGTAATAACATCCAATCTACCTAAATAATCTCATAATTTCCAATAATTCTCAAAATAAAAACTGTCGGTTTGAAGGTATGGTAGATCAACCAAAAACACAACATTAAGACAACCCTAGTGCCTCTGTTTCCAATATTAGAGGCAGCGTAAAAAAAATGATCTGATTTGATTGTTTTTTTGATTTTATCCTATCATTAATTATTCTTAAATATTGGCTACTAACATAATTTTGTTATTTCGTAGCATAGTTTCCTGTGAATGTATACTGGCTCAAATTATCGTTTTTAAGCATTTTCCTATCTTTTTTAAGAAGCTCTTTAGAACTCAAATAAACGTTTATAAAAAAAGCGCCATTCGTTTGAACAGCGCTTTCGTTTAAATATAAAAGATACTTTTTATTATTCTTTGATCAATTTCAGAGTTTTTGAACCTTCAGATGCTGTAATTTTAGCAAAGTAGATTCCTGTTTGTAAGCTTGTCATATCAATTGTTGATAAACTTGACACTTGGTTTAATACACGTTGTCCGTTAAGGTTTGTTACTTCAATAGAGTGGATATCGTTAACTCCTGTAATTGTAGCTACATTTTTTACAGGATTTGGAAATACATTTACACCTGTTAATTCTGCTTGTTCTGTACTTAAAGTATTAAAATCAAAAGTGCTCATTCCTGACACTCCAGAATCCGTTGGACTTACTACATTTGTAAATACTGCAGAGCCATCATTAATCATATCTGCTTGCATGAATGATTTTAAAGCTGTTACAGTCGTAGCTAATGCAGAGTTATTTTCTAAGATATACATAGTTCCTGATGTAGGACTTCCATTCACTGTAAAAGTAAACATATCAGAATTCGTTGCTGCAGAAGGTGCTGGTAATGAAGCAGGACTTCCTAAAGTTTCTGTCACCAGATATCCATCAATAGCAGCTTGACCTAAATTGCCTCCGTTGAAGAAATTCACACTTTCGGCACCTCCTAGAGAAGTAGCTGATGCTGTATCGATAGTTTCACCATCTGGCAATATAATCGTAAAACCATAACTCTGTACGGAAGTGGCAAAGTTGTTTGAACTCGTGTTGGGTACTGCCTGTACTGTAAAGCTGTAGCCTCCGTTGTGCTGTAAGGTGTAGGTATAACCATCTTGTGCATTAGCTTTGCTTCCAAATAAAGCAAATACTGCACATAATAGTAAAGTAAGAGTAGTTTTTTTCATTTCAATTTGTTTAGGTGTTTATTTTAGTTTTCTGGTATTTGTCCAATGATAGCAAAAGTACTAAAATCGAGGAAATTTCTGGGATGTGAAAGCTGATTTTGCAAAAAAATGGTCTAAGGTATTCTCACCATATTGTGTCATTCCATCTACTGTATATCGTTTGTATTTTAGTCTGTTCAGTGAATGCTGGAAGATTTAAGAAATTTCTCAGAACATTCAATACTTCCAAATTCCTTGGTATATCCAAATTATTTCTAGAGTATTACGCCTCCGTGTCCACATTTGCATTTTCTACCCACGTTGGTATAGTTACGTTTGGCTTGACATTAGAGCAACCAAACACGAGTTTTTGTAGGATAAGACCCCAATAACTTCAAGACAATAGAAAGGAATGTATCGAATATGGTAGCAAACGATGACGATGATAGGTTTTTCTGTGCGTATTTGAAACTCTTCATAAGAATTTGAAAGTTTTTTTGATGCTATTTCACTGCTCTAATCTGTTTGCTATTCACTTTGGAAATTCTCTAGAGTTTCCTACAAAAAACTTCACTTTCATCTAAGGCCATTTCACTTTCATTTTTGGTTACTTCACTTAAAAACACCTTATGAAATACTGATTACCAACATACATTTGTATAGAAAATACAACATAAAACATCTCAGAAGACACCATTATAAAAAGTATTTAAAACAAAGAATTATGAACACATTAGAATTAACATCAGTAATCAAAAGTGAAAACAAAAAAAATAGCTTCATCTCAAACTTTAAAAAGAACTTAAAAATTGCACTTCAAAAGATCGGAAGAGAAATGCAAAAACATGCTGATGAAGCTGGACAAGCAATGAGAAGTTAAACAACACAGAAAATTAAAATAACTCTTTACAAAAAAAAACACAATGCAAACAATCGTAATCAAATCCGAAATAAATACAAAAAATAATACTAACAGTTTTATCTCAAGATTCATGAAGAACTTCAAAATTACACTTCAAAAGATCGGAAGAGAAATGCAAAAACATGCTGATGAAGCTGGACAAGCAATGAGAAGTTAAACAACAAAGAAAATAAAAATAACTCTTTACAAAAAAAACACAATGCAAACAATCGCAATCAAATCGGAAATAAATACAAAAAATAATACCAACAGTTTTATCTCAAGATTCATGAAGAACTTCAAAATTACACTTCAAAAGATCGGAAGAGAAATGCAAAAACATGCTAACCAAGCAGGTAAAGCGATGAGAAGTTAGACAACAATTAAAAAATTACATCTAAATCTCTAAAATACACACACAATGAAGAATACTACCAAAATACTCGGAATTACATGCATTGGTTTACTGATGGTAAATTGCATCTGATTACAAGTTATGAACTCGTGGAAAGACTAAAAACAGAGGATATTAAAGAAAAGAATATTTTTTTACATTAATGAAAATAGTGATGCATCTACTTGAATTCAAGTTGAAACAAGCCTCTTAAAATCTCATAAAAAACAATATAGAAACAACAAAAAGCTTTATTTTTTCCAAAGATTGATACTTACAGCAAACTGAATCAACAGGAAATCAAAATATTTAAAAATCAATTACAAACTGATGGAGTGGATTTCAATATAATTATAGTCCCAAAAGAAATGAAAGATATAACCACTTCGAAAAGTCAAGTCATTGATAAAATATGCCAACACTCATAATAAAAAAAGGATTCTACAGATTTTAAAGCACCAATTATGTAAACTCAGCATCTGTAATTACAGAACCCTTTCAAAGCAAGAAGTACATTTTAGAAATCATAATCTAAGATTTAAACAAGAAGCAAATGAAAAATTGGCAGCTGTAATCAATATAAATATTAAAAACTCTGAAACATTTGGGGATAGCTCAAAAGATTTTTCCAAAAAAATACTCAAAGAGTTCGTAAAGTGATTGTTTTTGATTTGATTGAGAAAGTGGCTGAATTTTGACAAATATCGGTCACTTTCACTTTTTGAAAATCACTTAAAAATTAGACTCATTTCATCATTAAATCCCATAACTTTGTACAAAACCGTGCATTACATATCAAAAAAACGCAAACGATTGGAATATAAAAATATAAAACAGTCTGCATTACTTAGAATTGCACTACTTATCACCGTATTGGTGAATTTGCCTAGAGTACTACAACTGTATAATATTCTCGAAGGTTTGGCGGAATCATTTACGCATGCTTCTGTAAAGGATGTAATTATTCGCATAACCTTTCTTTTTCTATTTTCCTGGGGAGTGTTACAATTGAATACAAATTGGAAATTACTGTACAGCCACCTTAACATTTATAAAAGAAGTGTGATTACAAGTATATTAAACACCATACTATTTTTCACAACTGTATTCTTATTAATATATGTACATGAAGTAATTGCTGGCGAAGTAATGAATTATTCCGATAAAGGGTTGCTCTACTTTGTGTATTTCATGGTTCAAGTAATTGCTATTTTCATTGCTCGAATTCTGCAATTTCAAATCATTCATCAAGCAGATATAGCTGAAAAAGAAATGCTACAACGACAAAATCTGCAAAATGAACTGTCTGCATTACGGAATCAAATCAATCCGCATTTCTTGTTCAATTCTTTAAATTCCTTGAATTCTTTGATTCGCGATAATAAAGAAGCGACCAATTTTGTAAACAAATTGTCATTCATGTACCGGTACATACTACAAAGTGGACAAGAAGATTTTGTGACACTTCGTGAAGAACTGAAGTTTTTGAAAACCTACGTATATTTAATCAAAACTAGATATCGCGAACGCTTTGATATTGAAATCAATATTGACGACAGCTTATATTATGAAAAAATTCCTGCCTTAGCTTTACAACTACTTGTTGAAAATGCCGTGAAACACAATGAAATATCTGGAAGCAATCCTTTATTAGTCAAATTGTATGTTGAAAACAACTATCTAGTTGTTGAAAACGCCATAAAATCACGTGCTACCTTTGTAGATAGTACAGGACAAGGATTAGCTAATATTAACAAACGTTATTTACTTTTAAAACAAAAGCATATTAGTATTAGTGATACTGATGGCATTTTTAAAGTAAAATTACCTATAAACTAATTGAACATGAAGGTTGTTATTGTAGAAGACGAAATAGCTGCAAGCGAAAATCTTATCTATTTATTACAAAAAATAGATGCTGATATTGAAGTCCTAAACGTATTAGATTCTGTCACTACTGCTGTTGCCTATTTTTCAAAACCAACAGAAGCTGAATTGGTTTTTATGGACATTCATTTGGCAGATGGAATTTCTTTTGAAATATTCGAACAAGTAAAAATAACTACACCAATTATTTTTACAACTGCATACGATCAATATGCCATAAAAGCTTTCAAAGTAAATAGTGTAGACTACCTTTTAAAACCTTTGAATGAGGAAGAACTCTCAGAAGCCATCAATAAGTTTAAGAATAATGCAACCTTAACGCCGCCTGTAAACAATCAAATACAAGGTATGTTAGAATTGTTACAATCAAAGAGTAAAGCCTATAAAACAACGTATTTGGTTCAAAAACGAGATGAATTGATTCCTGTAAAAACAGGAGACATCGCATATTTTTACATAGATACAGGTATCGTAAAAGCCGTTACGCATACGAATCAATCCTATATGATCACCAAAAAATTAGAAGATATTGAGTTAGAACTCAATCCTGCTGAATTCCACCGTGTGAATCGACAATTTATTATCAATAAAACTGCTGTCGCCAATCTAAAGTTTTACTTTAACGGAAAATTAATTGTCAATGTAAATCCGCCTTCTCCAGAGCGAATTGTGGCAAGTAAAGCCAAAGCAAGTGACGTAAAAAATTGGTTGAATTCATAAAGTACTAAACAAATAGTAATGATTACAGAAAGACTACAAGCATTGCGAAAAGAAATGCTTGCGCAAAACATAGATGCCTATATTATTCCTTCCTCAGATCCGCATCAATCTGAATATGTAGCCGATCATTGGAAAGTTCGTGCTTATTTTTCAGGGTTTACAGGTTCAGCTGGAACACTAGTAATTACACAGGATAAAGCTGCTTTGTGGACAGATTCTCGCTATTTTTTACAGGTTGAAGAAGAATGTGCGAATTCAGAAGTTACTTTATATAAGCAAACGATTCCGCATGCACCTGAACATATTCCGTGGCTTTGTGAAACATTAGAAAATAATACAGTTATTGGAATTGATTTTCGACAATTCTCCAAAGCACAAGTTGACTATTTACAAGAGTTTGCAACTCCAAAAAATATTCAACTACAACATGAAGCTACAATTGTGGATACCATATGGAAAGACAGACCTAGTATGCCTTCGCAACCAATTGAAGAACATTTAGTAGTATTTTCGGGAGAAACTACCGCTTCAAAGTTGTCAAAAGTCAAAAATGAAATTCAACGTCTAAAGGCTGGTTTTTATTTTTTCTCTTCGCTAGATGAAATTGCATGGTTGTTTAATATTCGATCTAATGATGTAGACTTTACACCTTTGGTCACTGCGTATGCTTTGGTTGACATAGATAAAACTATTTTATTTTGTTATAAAGAACGTTTTTCAGAAGAGTTACTTCAACAAGCATCTGAATTACAGATAGAAATCTATGCGTATGATACTGTTTTAGAACACTTACCTGCATTAACAGCTAATCAAAAAGTAATCACAGATGATGCTTCTTTAAACTACGCCATTTTTAATGCGATCGCTGAACGTTTTATTTTTCAGAATTCTATTGCGCAACAACTAAAAGCCATAAAGAATTCTGTTGAAATTGAAGGTGCTAAAAAATGTATATTGAAAGATGGTATTGCGCTTACTAAGTTTTTTATTTGGCTCGAAAAAGAAGTTGAGAAAAGAAGTATTTCCGAATACGAAATTGGAGAAAAGCTAACACATTTTAGACAACAACAAGCACATTATACAGGAAACTCCTTTGCTCCTATTGTGGGTTATAAAGGAAATGGTGCTATCATTCATTATTCAGCGACAAAAGAAGGTGCTGCTTTGGTACAAAATGAAGGTATTTTACTAATTGATAGTGGCGGGCAATATAAAGATGGCACAACAGATATTACCCGAACAATTTGGCTTGGCGGAACTCCTTCAGATACAATTAAAATGGCATATACCGCTGTATTGAAAGGATATATCTCTTTAGAACAATTACAATTTCCGCTAGGCACTACAGGTGTACAGATTGATGCTTTTGCACGAATGCATTTATGGAAACATGGTATGAATTATCCACATGGTACTGGACATGGCATTGGTAGCTACGGAATGGTTCATGAACCTGCACAAGGTTTTGCGACTAGCACTACAACTTCTCGAGGAAGCACAGTGCATCAACCTAATCAATTGACCACGATAGAACCTGGCTATTATGTTACAGATGAATTTGGAATTAGAATTGAAAATATTGTGCTTTCCAAAGTCACACAAACAACAGATTTTGGAACATTCCTTGGCTTTGAACCGCTTACATTGTGTTATGTAGACACTACTTTAATCAATATAGATTCTCTAACAAAAGAAGAAGTTCAATGGTTAAATACGTATCATGCGTTTGTATTACAAGAATTAACACCACATTTAACTGCAGAAGAACACAATTGGTTAGCAGATAAATGTAAAGCAATTAGTTTATAGTAAAATAAAACCGTTTTTAATTGGATCATTTGGATCTATGACAAATGTTTGCATTCCTGTAATATTTGCCGTTCCTTCTACTTGAGGAATTACCGCTTGATGTGGTCCATAATCAATTTCTGAAACCATAGAACCTTTGAACACAGAATCTGTAATACTTTCAATAGTCATAATGGATTCTGTATCTATTTCTTGTCTTTTATAATGAATTGCCATGCGTCCAGAAACTCCTGAACCTGTAGGACATCGATCGACTTCTCCTTCGGCAAAAACACATACATTTCTACTATCATTTCCAGAATTTTGCGGCGTATTGTCTACGAAAATGGTTCCGTACAAAAAACTCAAATCTTCTTCAAAAGGATGTAAAATCTCTTGATCATTCTTCATTACTGCATGCTTTATATCCATGCCTTTAGCAATTAACTCACGATATGAATTTGCAGTTAAATCAAATGAAAAATTATTCTTTGCCATATCTACATAGGCATAAAATGCACCACCATAAGCTAAGTCATACGTTACTTCTCCCAATCCTTCAACAGTAACTTTTCTATCGAGTCCAACCGCAAAGCTTGGCACACAATGAAATCGAACGCCAGTTACTTTTCCGTTTTGAACATTGGTAAAAGAGGTAATTCTACCGCAAGGCGCATCAATTTTTAAGACATTATCTCCTTCCTTAACTTCAATCCAATTCATTTCCATAGCCAAAGTAGAAATCGCAATAATGGCATGCCCACACATGGTAGAATATGCTTCGTTGTGTAAAAATAAGATTCCGAAATCTACTTCGTCATCATTAGGAGGCACTAAAATACAACCATACATATCTGCGTGTCCTCTTGGTTCAAACATCAAAGCTGTACGTAACTCATCATAGTTTTCTTTACAATAGTTGCGATATGCTAATACATTATTTCCTTTTAACTCAGGGAAACCATCAAGGATCACTCGTAAAGGTTCTCCGCCAGTATGCATATCAATGGTACGGATTTGCAACCATTCTTTCGGTGGTATAAAGGTTGTATTGGCTAGAATGTTTTGATACGTCGTTTTAGGCATTTGTATGTTTTTTTATAATAATAATCGGCAGCGGCTAAATCTTCCATAGCATGACCAACAGATTTAAATAATGTAATTTCTGAATGGGAAGTTCTTCCTTTTTTTGTAGCTGAGCAAAGTTCAAACAAATCTGCTTTGATGGCTTCTTTATAAAGCAGTCCTGAACTTAATGGAATTGCAATATCGCCACTTTCATGCAAGCCACTTTGATAGGTATCTAAAAAAACACTTGCTTTTATTATGGCTGCATCATCAGATTCACGCATGTCTGGTTTATACGCTCCGACCAAGTCTATATGTTGACCTGCTTTTAAATAATGGCCTAATACTAATGGTGTTTTAGATAAGGTTGCACAAGAAATGATATCCACTTCTGAAACTTTTTCGGAAATGCTTTCTATTGCTGTAACTTGATACTTTTTATCTTGTAATGCTTCACAAATGGCAACTGCTTTCTCGTAATTTCTTCCCCAAACGTATACCTTTTCTATAGGTCTTACTGCGGCATGTGCTTCAATAAGATTTGTTGCCAAAGCTCCTGTGCCAATCATCAATAGTGAATTTGAATCTTCTCTAGATAAAAAAGACGATGCCAATGCAGAAGTCGCAGCAGTTCGTTTTACAGTTAAGCTTTTGGCTTCCATAATGGCTTTCATAACACCTGTATTAGCATCCAAATACAGATACGTTCCTTGAATAGAAGGCAATTGATATTGATCATTTTCTGGATTTACAGTTACTATTTTCACGCCAGCACTTTTGCCTGTATTCCAAGCAGGCATTAGCAACATAGTTGTATCATTTGTGGCAACAGAATTCGGAAAATCGTGATGATGTCGTTTCGGAACAATCATTTGATTTTCATAAAATGCTTTGTGTATTTCAGCAACGAGTCCTGTAAACTCTGTTTGTTCTTCAATAAAGGTTCTATCTATTTGAATTATAACGCTCATTCTTAAAAATACAACTTCCGTAGTTTATTTCAATGCATTCCTTTAACATCCATTAATATAGTATCTAAATTGGCTAATAAAGTATCAAAATGTTTCTTGATGAAACCTAATTTTTCAACCAGTGTCTGTAATTTATAAATCACGACTACTATCCAAAAAACAGCAGCTAAAAATCTCTTAACTTTAAGGTATAACTTTAAAAAATATATCATGAAAAAAAAGCAATTGCAAAGTTTAACGCTTAACAAAAAAGTCATCTCTAATTTTTATAGGCAAAAAACACAAGGAGGAAGAGTTGCAGGAACTTTATTTGGTGGTCCTTGTCCTGGTTCTGTTGGTGGCCCATGCACTTCTATTCAGATACCTTGTACAGAACAAGACTTCTGTAAAACTGAAGACGGTTGTAATACTCAAAATCGATAATTTCTATTCGTTTTAATTCAAAACGCTTGCTGTTTTTATGGAATAGTAAGCGTTTTTTATTGATGCCGTTTTCTAAAAACGTAGTACTACATTAATATTTCACCGATTCTTAGTAATATAGTATTATTGAGAGTTTAAAATAACGGTTATATTTAGGCATAAATTTTTAAACCGTATGAAATCCATCTACCGCGTACTCGCCATAGTTTTATTTATTACAACAGTTCATTCTTGCAAAACAATACCAGTAGTAGACTCGTCTTTGCCATTTAAAGGACAGCTGACTCAATTATTTCCAAATGCAAGTATTGATACTATAAAAACTGGAGATCACTTTACAGAGGCATATCAAATAGTCATGGATCAGCCTTTAGATCCTAAAAATCCTTCCAAAGGGACTTTTAAGCACTACATGTATGTTTCGCATGCGTCGTATGACAAACCAACCGTTTTAATTACGGATGGCTATGCTTCATACAATCGAACTTCTGAGTTGAGCAAAGTATTAAAAGGAAATCAAATTATTGTAGAATACAGAATGTATGGAAAATCGCGTCCAAATCCACTTCCATGGGAATATTTGACTAATGACAATGCCATTGAAGATTATCATACTATTGTTAGCAAAATGAAAGCTATTTACAAAGGAAAATGGTTGTCTTCTGGAATTAGTAAAGGTGGAGAAACGACATTGATTTATAGAAGTAAGTACCCAAAAGATGTAGATGTAGCGGTTCCGTATGTGGCGCCTGTAATTGATGGTTTAGAAGATCAACGTACCAACGATTTAATTAACTCAGTTGGAACAGATGAATGTCGGTCAGCAATTAGGAAGTATCAAAGAGCAATCTTAAAAAATAAAGCACCTGTTTTAAACGTAATGAAAAATCATGCTACTGCTAAAAGTATGAAATTTACAAAAGTTCCGTATGAAGAAGCGTTGGAATATGCGATATTAGAATTCCCGTTTTCATTTTGGCAATGGGGCGGAAAATGTGAAGATATTCCTGCCGAAAATGCTTCTGCAAAAGAATTATTTGATTATGTAAACTCAATTGTAGGTGTTAGTTTTTATAGTGATGCCACGTTTGAATATTACTTACCTTCTTTCTATCAACACATAAAAGAATTGGGGTATTATGGTTTCGATTTAGAGCCTGTAAAAGATTTATTAAACGTTGTAAAAAACTCCACTAATAAACGTTTTGCTCCTAGTAATGTAGATCTTACATACAATCCAAAGTACATCCAAAAAGTTAGAAAGTATATCGAAAATAAAGGTGATAAAATACTATACATTTACGGTGCTTATGATCCATGGGGCGCGTGTGCACCTACTCCAAAGTCAGATGTAGATGCGTTAATGATGGTACTTGATGGCGGACATCACGGTACACGCATCAAAGATTTTCCTATAGAAGATCAAGAAAAAATTTATGCCAAATTGCAAGAGTGGCTCGGGGAAGAAACAACATTGTATCCTATAGTAAAATAAGATGTTAAGAAAGGTTGTTTTTATATGCTTCATAGTGATATTGGCAAGTTGTGAGTCAAATCCAACTCCTGTTAAAACCATTAATAACCACAGTTATTATAAAGCCAGTGCTAATGTTCTAGACTTTTCAATTACTCCAGATCATGCATTTGACAAATCTGGATTAATGTTCTCTGATCAAGGTGCATGGTTTGCTTATTCGCTCTCAGATACAATTTCAGTTTCAGGTTTTTCTGGACCTTTTTTAATGACTGAACAAAACGGTGTTTGGGCAGGAACATCTTTGGCAAATTTTACCCTAAAAGATCACTCGTGGGAACCTGCAAATTCTGTGAGTTACCTTAGTCATTTAGAACAAAACTTTAAGTCCGAAGGAATTACTTTATCACAACAACTCGTATATCTATCAGGTCATACTGTTTTAATTAAAAACAACATCACAAATACGTCTGATACTGATCAAACAATAACACCTCAACTAAGTGGAAAGTTGTTTGATAATGGAATTCACTTTTCTAAAAAAGGAAACCGTATTGAAGTTAATTCTAATAAAACAACTGCTAAAGGATATATTCAATTTTTAAATGATGTTTCTTCTGTAACTATTGACAGTACAACATATACAACTTATTTTAAAGACATAGATTTACAGCCAAATGAGCAAAAAAGTTTTGTCTGCGCACAAACGTTTATCTTTCCAGAATACTCTTGGGAGGATGAACAAGCATTGATTCAAACTGTGAATTTTGACAGTATCGTAAAACAACGTCTATCTGAAAAAAATAAACAACTTACCAAGCTTCAAACGTTAAAAAAGAAACTATTTTCAGAAGAAAAACACACATCGTTACTTGCCAAAACTATCTTGACTTTACAAAATAATTGGCGTATTCCTGCTGGAGAAATTAAGCACGAAGGTTTATTTCCAAGTTATCATTACAAATGGTTTAATGGTTTTTGGTCTTGGGATTCATGGAAACATGCGGTGGGACTTTCCTATTTTGATGTAGAATTGGCAAAAGAGCAAATCAAGTTGATGTTTGTTTTTCAAGAACCTGATGGTTTTGTAGCCGATTGCGTCTATCGCGATACTACGATTGAAGCTCATAATTATAGAGACACCAAACCGCCATTATCTGCTTGGGCAGTTTCTAAAGTGTATGAAAAAGACAAGGATATTGACTTTGTAAAGTATATGTATCCAAAACTTAAAAAGTATCATTATTGGTGGTATGCAAAACGTGATCATGACCAAGATGACTTGTGTGAATATGGTTCTACTGACGGTTCTTTGGTTGCCGCCAAATGGGAAAGCGGAATGGACAATGCCATTCGTTTTGACAACTCCAAAATTTTAGAAAATGTAGAAGGTGCGTATTCGCTCGATCAAGAATCTGTAGACTTAAACGCATATTTATATGCTGAAAAACTATTCTTAGCCGAGCTAGCAAATGCCATTGAAAATCATAAAGATGCTGAGAAGTTTTCCACAGAAGCAGAAGCTTTAAAAAAACGTATTCAACAACAATTTTACGATGCTACAGATCAGTGGTTTTACGATACAAACCTTGAAGGAACTACTTTTATAAAAGGTGAAGGTTCTGAAGGTTGGACTCCATTATGGGCAAAAGTTGCAACGCAAGTACAAGCTGACGGTGTTAAAAATAACATGATGAATTCTGCTAAATTTTTCACAAAAGTTCCGTTTCAAACCATGAGTGCTGATCATCCAAAATTCAATCCTCTCAAAGGATACTGGCGTGGACCAAATTGGTTAGATCAAGCGTATTTTGGCGTCAAAGGATTGCTCAATTATGGTTTCACAGCAGAAGCAGACAAAGCTAGTTTACAGATTTTGGCAGGTTGTGAAGGTCTTTTGGAAAAAGGTTTTCCTATCAGAGAAAATTACCATCCGCTTACAGGCAAAGGATTAAATGCCAAAAACTTTAGTTGGAGCGCTGCACACATCATGATGTTACTCATTGAAAAATAACGTATTCCCTATTCATGCTCTGGCAATTGTTCTTGAATTTGATATGTACTAAAGTTTAAGAAATTCCCTGGATGCGCCAATACATTCTGTAAAATAAACGGCGTATCTGGTGTAGTTCCTGCGTATTGTACGTTTCCATCCAAATTAACATCATGCACATTATATTCTGAAATTGTAAAGGTTGGAAAGTTTAAAAAGTTCGCTGGATCATTAAGTACTTCACTTAAAATAGCAGGCGCATCAGGACTTGTTCCTGTATATTGAATTACATCATTAGCACTTACATTTCCTGCCCACATTCCAAAATAGCCTGAAGTATGTCCGAATTGTGTTTGCGGGTTGCTTCCATAACTAATCAGATTAGAATCTAACGCAAAGTTGATCGATACAATAGCATCTGACAATTCTATTTCTCCTACTGTCATGACACCTAAGTGATTTCTATGACGAACAGCTACATAATAATCTGCTGGCGGTACATTTAGTTTTACGGCTGTCGTTACTCCATCAAGATCTACTATATCTCCATCACGTTGTAATAAAGCAGAACGTCCATATTTAATTTGAGCAGTATTCACAGGATCACGTAATTCTAAATATACCCAATCCACAATATCATTGTGCTCTTGACTTAGTGTTGTATCAAAAACAGTCGCTTCACAAGTCAATGCATCTTGATATGGTGATGTAGTTGGTAATAGATTATTACGACGCAAATCGTCACGCATTAAATGTTCTTCTCCTTCATACGGATTTATTCCTGCTCCTTGTAAATACACGATTGGTGAAACCCTAGCAGTTTTAATCGAAAAATCAGTCACCACTGGAAAATGATCAGAAGCAGTTCCTGTATCATTTTGTTGTAAATCATAGTTAGTCAATCTTCCTGTAGACATCAATTCTGTTTGTAACACAAAAGACTTTTCGGCTTCTAGCGTAAAATCTGAAAACAAAATAAAGTCAAGTTTCCCTGGAGGAAATACTTGTGAATCTGAGCGCCAGGTATAATTCATTCGCACATCCGCTTGCAAACAATTTTCTTCTTTAACTTCGGTATCATCCCAATCTAAAAATCCGCCTTGTCCATACGTTACTGTATCTTGAATGTCTCCTGTTCTTAAAGTCTCTAATTGCTGTGATAAACCTACCAAATTTAAATCGCCACCGTACACAAAAGGTGTATTTTCTGGAAGATCCACCAATCCACCTGAGGTTTTCGCATCTAAAATAAAAGCAGCATATTGATCTACTTGATCTTGTCGAGATGTATCGGCGCCACAACAACTCAAATGTGCATTGGTAAATAATAAATCTGTGTGATATGTTTCATCAGGAAGATCGATCAATACGGGAAATTGGCGTGTTAAATGACTCCATTGCTGCGTGATTTCCCAACGAGAAACCGTGACTTCTCCTCCATGCTGTTCCACATACCAACCATCAACCGTTCCTAAAGGTAACCATGTATCAAAGAGTCCTTTTACATAGGCTTCGGAAGTATTATAACTTTCTACAAATCCTATAATATCTGGATTTAATGACTTTATAATTCGCTCAAAATCATCCAAACGATCCGTATCTAACAAACCATTTAATAAGGTATTATACGCTACAATTCTAATATGTTCGGCAGTACCTTTATTGATATCTATTGGTGTATATGCTTGCACTGGAGTTTCATCAAATGTATACGTAAACACATCTCCTATATTAGGAATTCTGTCAAAATTGTCATCGTTTTTGACTAATATTTTAATCGTAGCCGAAGAAAATAATGGATTGATTCCGTCAGGAAGTACATGACGACCAATCGCAATTTCAAACTCATCGGAAGTTACTGTTGGCGCTATTCTTACCTTTAAATCGGACATACTCACTTGCGAATAGGGCGTTACATTATAATGTGCATACAAACGCGTAAACAGTAATCCTAATTCCGAACCATAATCTTGTTGAATATCAAAACCTGTATTGGCATCATTATCTGCATCAATAAACAATCCTAATTCTTGCAGAATCGTATCGTCATCCGTAATATCAAATTCTTGATTGGCTTTAATTCTAATAAACAAAAACTCGTCATCATTCGTCACTTGAATTTCTAACAAATCAATTCCAGAAATATTCTCGTAGGTGTCAGTATAGGTCGTTAAACCTGCATGCCAATCGTCAAAATTACCATCAATAGTAATGGCGGCAGATTGCGAAAAAACAAATTGAAAACTTAACAAAAATAATGCTAAAAAGTATCTTAATTTCATGTAGCGAATTTGATGGATTAAAAGATCATGTAAAGATAAAATTACTCTGTATACTTACTGACTGCCGCTTCTAACTTTTTTCGAATGCGTTTGCGTAACAATGTCGGCTCAATCACTTCAATAGAATCACCAAAACCAAGAATCAAACGTTCCAATTCAAAATTAATATGTACTTGTAATAGCACTGTAATACTTCCATCTTCGTGTACCGAAATAATTTCCTGCGTAGTATGAAAAGGCTTCGTAGTTACATACGGCGCGTTGCTTTTGTCTATTTTAAGCACAATACGTTGAATGTGTTTTTGATCTAAAACCGTAACTCCAATGGTATTTTTATAATACTCATCTCCATTAAACGCTTCATTTCTGTATGGAATATCTAAATCGTAATCGACATTGATAATTCGGTCTAAAGCAAAAGTGGTAATCTGTTGCTTATTGCCTATGACTCCAATCAAAAACCAACGATTGTTGTATTCTTTTAGAATGAATGGATGGAAAATAATTTCGGAGGCGGCACGTGCCTTAAACGAACGATACGTTAATCGTAACACAATTTTTTTTAAAATCGCCTGATACAACAAATCCAAGTGTTGCAATCCTTTTAAATTTTCATTTTTATCTAAATGAATAATCGCAGCTTGATGTGTTTTTTCCGTATATACCTTATCTTCCAAACGCTGTATAATGCCACCTAATTCTGAGAATAACGAGAAATCTTTGAATTGCTTCAACATTTCTACAGTTTCAGACAATACATTCATATCGTTTTCTGTCAATGGAATATCTGTGATGGAATACTCTTCATCTTCATATTTATAATACTTACGATCGTATACCACAATGGGCGCGTTGTAACCCAATTTATCACTACGCATGATTTGAATATCGAGTTGAACGGTTCGTTTACTTACATTTACTTCACGACCTTCATATTCGTGTAAAGCGTCTGAGCAAGCTTCAATCAAATCATTTAAGGTCCATTGACGATAATGATTTTGCAAACATTTGTCTATCGTTTTATATCGAATCAGTGCGTTTTTATTAATTGCCATGCGTATAGTATAAGTTAAAATCATCCATTTCGAAATAAGACTCAACATATCTACATCTCGATTATCGAGTGAAAATAGTAAAAAATTCTAAAGTGCGTAAAAAGATTGCGTACATAAATTATATTCTTTGCACAAGTTCTTAACATAATTGTGCGTCGGCTTTCATCTGTCAACAAAAATTAATTATTAAAAAAACAGTTTTTAAGATGAAAACAACAAACAAAATTCTAGTAGTAGACTTAGAAGCTACTTGCTGGGAACAAGATGGTGAATACCAACGAAATCAAAGTGAGATTATCGAAATTGGTATTTGCGAAATGGATGTTCTTTCTGGGGAAATTTCCAAACAGCAAGGAATTCTCGTAATTCCTGAACATTCCAAAATCAGTCGATTTTGCACAGAACTGACATCAATCACGCCAGAAATGGTAGCGCAAGAAGGCGTTTCTTTTGAAGATGCGATTGATATACTCTTTGACGAGTATGATGCTTCAGCATATACTTGGGCAAGTTACGGTGCGTATGATCGTAGCAAAATGCTGGAAGAATGCAGAAAAAAATATGTCGATTTCCCTTTTGGAGAACAACATATCAACGTCAAAGAAGAGTTTAGACGTTGCAACAGTATGCGACGTGGCATTGGAATGGCCAGAGCATTAAAACAACTCCGAATTCCTTTAGAAGGAAGACATCACCGAGGTGTAGATGATGCCAACAACACCGCAAAAATCTTACATTGGTGTTTAAACAATCAGTAAGATGAGTTTTTGATTAGCCTAATGGCTAATTTTTTTTGCTCGTTTTTTAACCATTATAACATGGAAACTTTACAATTAGAGATATATAATACCTTAGTTGGCAAACAATCCATTTCTGGATTTGAAGAATTTCTCTATGGTTGTGAAAACATCTTAAACAACCTAGAAAAAAATTCATTTTTCTACACAATACTTACCATCAATTATCGATCAGAAAGCTGTTTATCAGAACTTGAACAGGAATCTCGCATTCAATATGGTGATGACTTTATAAAAGTCTTCATCTTAGAGCAATCATGTATCAAAATTTTACAAACTAAAAATGTAAATACTCTATATTCAATTCTTGGCAAAATGATTAAAGAGTTTGACTTTAATCCAGATGAAACGTACAACATATCTTATAAATTTCGTGATTATTATTATGATTTGAATGTTATGTTTCAAAATCCTTTTTTAGAAGACACAGCAATAATAAACCCTAAAATTCGAAATCTTGCACTTAATATTCTAACAAAACTAGAAGCATGCACTTCATATTCTTCTAAAAAAGTAATTGTCTTTGGTGAACCAGAAAAGATTCTAGTTAAAGAAATAGTACAAAAACCAATAATTCAAGAAAAAACTTCACTACGGAAAAAGATTGCGCAGTTCTTTGCTTCTTTTGCAAAAGTTCATTGAAACACTTTTGAAAAAAGTTTTCAAAAAGATATGTGTGTCAATAATAGCACATATAACTTTTAAAAAACTAATATTATGAATTGGAAAATTCAAAAACTACTCGATGGAGAAACCATCATTTCAAAAGAACCTGGTAATTCTATGTTGCCACTTTTAAAATCAAAGCAACCTGTAAAGTTGCAACCTATTTCTTGGGAAGATTGCGAAGTTGGTGATATCGTCTTTTGTAAAGTACGCGGAAATGTATTTACGCATTTAGTAAAAGGAAAAAACGAAAGACGCGGATTGTTAATCGGAAACAATCACGGAAGAATTAACGGATGGACAAAAAATGTATATGGCAAAGTAATAGAAATATTACCAATGTCATAGACATTCTTCATTTCAAAAAAATCATACACATTATACAATCTTACACTTGGCAACAAATTCCACTATCTTTTTTTATTGAAGTGATTTAAACTTTTTGTTTTGTAACGAAAATTAGAGGTTTTTTATTCTGATGAAGCCTTTTTTAAGTAACATAGCCTTAGCTACGTTCCGAAAAAAAGTCAAAATCAGGGCGAAATAAGATCAATTTACAGTCATAAGAAAAAGTTTAAATCACTTCATTTACAAATGATTGATTTTAAAGCCCTTAAGCCGAAAATTAATTATGAAAACTATTTAATTTAAAACTACGCAAAATCATTGCGTACTATAATGAAACATTTGTACTGTCGTTAGTAATAAAGTACATACGGCATACGATCTAAACACATTTAGAAATAAAATATAAAGACAAACTGACACAGAAAGTTCCTATTTTTTTTTCCAAGATCCTACTTTCCGTTAGTTTTCAAAAAATGACACAAAGAGTTCCTATAAACTGGTTCGACTCCAGTGCTCGAAAGAGTATAGTGGATATAGTACTCTTCGTCTTTTTAAATAGGTAAAAGGTGTTCCTAGTACACATTCATTCAAAGAAAGCATACACCTCACTTATTATTTTAAATCACAATAAAGAAAATGAAAACATTAAAAATATTTAACGCTGTTATCGCCAAAGAAAAAACGTTAAGTATTTTTGGAAAAAGCTCAGAAAACAAACCATTCATTACAGATGAAGGATATATTATTGAGGAAAAAGCGCTCTGGGCTAAGAAAAGAATCATCCAGTATTACAAGAAAGAGAAGTTAAACGGTAATGATCTAAACAAAACCTTCCATAAGTCATGGAGTACTATTAAGAATAGCTATCGTAGCAAATTATTAACAGAACAAATAATGCATTATATTTCTACCTATGGAAGTAATTTCCAAAGCGAAATTTACATTCCGTCTGAAATATTAAACATTCCTAATATCAAATTATCATACAAAGTCATTAAAGCATATACAGTTGCAGAAATGCAAGAAAAATGCTTGTCTTTGTTACAATCTGGTATAGCATTGACTTCTGAAACTATTGATGACCTGATCTCAATCTTGGCAGATGAATTAAAATACAAGTTTACTGGTAACGAAAACATCAAAAACAAAGAAGCTATTATAAAGTTAGCAGAGTATTATAACATTTATCCAAAAGATGCTGTAGAGTTTTTCAGATACATCATCTACAGAAGTACGGACACAACTTTGTTAATTAAAAATGATGAATTAATCGAATTGATTAAAAACAGTTCGTATAATCCAACACAAGCATTTAACAAATTTGGTTTGGAAAAATTGGCTGAAATCTTCAATCGTTTCAAACCATTGTTCCTTGCATATAAAACGAAAGCTCCAAAAACAATTAACAAGATTAGTAAGCTTTCAAAAAAGTATCACAAACCATTGGTTTCAAACTCATTGAACAATGTAACAAATATGTTACTAACCGCAAATGATAAGCGTTGGTTAGACAATGCAACACCATTTGCCTTATTCAAAGCTTTATCGGCTTGCTACAGTAGAATGAATGGTCAAGATGCCTTTGTATACAGAATTCGTAATGGTAAATCGTGGGTAAAATCAAATACTATTACTGTTACTTGCTTAGGAAACAATGCAACGTTGCAAAAAGCAAAGCAGAAATTGTATACGCATGAAAGAGAAATTTATGAAAAAAACTATGCGTTTATATTAAGATATATAAAGCAACGTTTTGATTTATCTGACAAGAAAATTTTCTTACCAGAAGATGTAACATATGCATTACCAACTTCTGAAAAAATGTATGTTGGTAACATTCCAACTGGCACGCGTTTTTACGGTAAAAAATTAGCCGTTGGTATATATTGGGAAAATGCATGGGGTGCACGTGATTTAGACCTATCTGGTTTAAATATTGGTGGTAAAATTGGTTGGAACGCAACCTACAACCAACAAAAAGGAAACTTAATGTATTCAGGTGATATGACCGATGCGCCAAATGGTGCGGCAGAATATTTATACGCAAATCAAGGTTTAAATATGCCTACATTAATAAACAACAATGTATATTCTGGTAGCGCAACTTGTTGTTATAAGATCATTATTGGTAAAGGAGATTCCATCAATTACAACTATATGATGAATCCAAATAATTTGTTTGCAGAAGTGAAATGTGCTTCGGTACAATGGCAAACCATTTTAGGAATGATGATTCCAGAGGAAGATAAACAATGCTTTGTATTATTAAACTTTGGTGCTGGTAATGCAAGAGTTTCTGGAAACTCAGAAATCTCAAATTTAGCCACAAAAGCATTGTACCAACAATGGAGCAAACCATTATCATTTAACAAAATTGTACAAATGTTAGGTGCAGAAATTGTTACGAATAAGGAACAAGCTGACTTTGATTTTTCGTTGGAAAACCTAGAAAAAGATAGTTTCTTAAAACCTTTTAAACAATCAAAATAATTTTGGCGTATCCACGCTTTAGGGCGTGGTCGCGTCTTCGTTACTTGCTCTTTTAACTTCTTTAAAAGGAGCTCAAACAAACCACTCAACCGCTTACGCGACAATCAAACACTACTTTTCAGGAACACTAGTACCTTCAAACTGAATATACGAAGTATCCATTCTTGAGACTAACACATCTATCACATCATTCAATTCGTATACATTTTTATAGCCATACCCATATAAATTGATATTTGTTGGAATATTCAACGCTAACATCAACGGTTGATTATTTGCAGGTAGTGCAGTCTTTAACGCAAAATTGATCGGATCATTTTGAATATTATTATTGCAATAAATCAAGATTTTAGTTTCTGGATTCGGTATCACACGCATCAAATTCTGCTGTGTAAACTTTGTAAAAGGTAAATTCACGGCGCCTTTTATATGACTGCTTTTATACAAATCTTCGGCTCTTGCATCTAAAATAATAACATCTTCTTGCTGGCTCATACTCACAAACGTTTCTAAATCTACCAAACGTGCTTCGCGATGCTTTTCAACTACATTCATTAGATTCCTATAATCTCTGAAACTAACCATAGGATCAGCATCTTTAGAAGCATTAAATACTTGTGTAAAACGTTCAATACGTTCCAAAGGATCATCTGGTGTTTGCAATTCTTGTGCGATAATACTACAGAAAACAACCATCACTAAAAAAATAAAAACTCTAAGTTTCATACGATCTAATTTTGAAACTAAACTAATCATTCCGAATACATTACAAAACACACAATGAGTAAACTACCTGTATGAATGAGGGAAAAACACGTTCTATTTTACTACGCAAAATAAATGCGTACTTCTGTAAAATATTTGTCATGTAATTAAAAATAATACCATGAACACAAGTGTAGTACATATCGAAAAATTGAAACAAGCAATGACTGATGGTTACATTCATAACTGTAAGCATCCAAACGCAAATCTTTGGATATATAACTATACGCAAGCTGCGCAATATGATCAATATTGGACCAAAGAAACCTTGCAATGCAGAGGATTAATCTTGGATGAAGACTATAATATTGTAGCAAATCCTATTCAAAAGTTCTTCAATGTAGAAGAAATTGGATACGATAAATTGCCAAACGTACCATTTAACGTATTTGAAAAAATGGATGGTTCATTGGGTATTTTATACTGGTTAAAAAATACGCCATATATAGCAACTAGAGGTTCGTTTACAAGCAAACAAGCCCTAAAAGCAACGAAGTTATTGCATGAAATATATGCCAATACTTTTGAGAAATTGGATAGAAGTAAAACCTATGTTTTTGAAATTATTTACCCAGAAAACAGAATTATCGTAGATTACGGTACCGAAGAAAAATTGGTATTATTAGCCATCGTAGATACAGCTACTGGAAAAAATGAAGCATTACAAGACATTGGATTTCCATTACCAACACGTTATAACTTTTCTTCTTTATTAGAATTAAAAGCATTAAACTGGAAAAATCAAGAAGGATTTGTTATTCAGTTTGAAAACGGTTTTCGAGTAAAGATCAAGTTTGAAGATTATATTGAATTGCATAAAATTGTAACGCAAGTTTCTTCATTAACTATTTGGGAAACCTTAAAAACAAAAGGAACTTTGACGCAATGGATTGAAAATGTACCAGACGAATTTTATACGTGGGTACGAAAAGTAGAAGCGGAATTACGAGCTAATTTCACAAACATTGAAAACATCGCAAAAGCAGCGTACAAAGAATTGGCAACCGATAGAGAAACCGCAGCGTACTTTAAAACCTTTCAATATCCAGCAATTTTATTTGCGATGAAAAACAATAAAAAATACGATCAAATTATTTGGAGATACATTCGTCCAACATTTGAAAAAGCGTATTCAAACGAATTTAATTAGAGAAAAAATGAAAAAGATAATCATACTAAAAGGAATTCCTGCTTCAGGAAAATCAACATACGCTAAGAAACTCGTTTCAGAAAACCCAGGAATGTACAAACGTATCAATCGCGATAGTTTACGCGCTATGCTGGATAACGGACATTTCTCAAAAGGAAATGAAAAATTCATCAAAAGCACACGCGATTTCCTAATCAAAGAAGCGCTAATTCACGGAAAACATGTCATTGTTGACGATACAAATCTTGATAAATCGAACCTAGAACGTATTCAGCAAATTGCTACTGACTACCGAGCAGAAACTGGACATCAGGTGAAAGTAGAGGAGAAAATTATGGAGATTGATGTCAATGAAGCGATTCTAAGAGATTCAAAACGCGAAAATCCTGTCGGAAGAGAAGTCATCCTTAAAATGCATAAGCAACTAAAAGGTGAAAAGAGATTAAAAAATGAAGTGAGAGCCCAAGATGCTTCACTACCAAAAGCAATTATTTGCGATTTAGATGGAACGCTATCTTTAATCAATAACAGAAGTCCATTTGAAGGCAAAAAATGCGAACAAGATTTGCCAAACATTCCAATTGTGAACTTAGTTAAAAACTATAAAAACTTAGGATTTAAAATCTTGTTACTATCTGGCAGAGATGGAACGTATCAACCAGAAACAGAGCGTTGGTTAGAAAAATATGAGGTAGAATACGACGCATTGTGGATGCGAAAAGCGAAAGACAATCGAAAAGATTCCATCATCAAAGAAGAATTATTTACAAACAATATTGAAAACAATTATTACATCGAGTTCGTATTAGACGATAGAAACCAAGTAGTGGATTTATGGAGGCAAAAACTACAACTTCCATGCTTGCAAGTCTTCTACGGAAACTTTTAAACAAACAGGATGAAACCTTCATATCAAATATTCGGCTCAAAAAACTCAGAAGATCTCGATGTATGTTTTTTTGTAGATAGTTTGAATGATACCAAAAAAAATCATGAGGTTGTAAAAATGTATACAGCACAAACGGTTTTCAACACTACAAAACCTGCGAATGCGAACTTGGCAATTCTTCAAAACGGAATTGTCGTTCAAAACTTCAAAGGTAGTGCTGACGAACTGAGCAATGCACTTTTTACAACCTATGATTTACATGAGCAAGTCTATCAAAATCATATACAACGTACCGTTCCTAGAAATTTAGAATCGCGTATTGTACGATGTGCTCGAACCTTGGTAGGACATTTTACAAGAACTGACTTACGTATACAAGCAAAAGCAGCATTGCGTGCAGATGTGAACATGCAAATAGAATTGTTAGATACGATTGAACTCAAAAACTATACAGATTTTGGCAAAAACGGTTCCGTCATAGAAGTGTATAAAACCTTTGCATTTCAGTTGGGAATGACGATTGCTTTATTTGCGGATGTTGAATTATATACCAAAGAAGCTATCATTAAAACCTTTCCTGAATTGGAACACTATCTATTGCGAAAAGAAGCAGATTCGGAAGCATTGCAAAAGCATTTAGAACTATTTATAATGATGGTAAAGAATAGAAAGAAATCATGAACACACAAAAAATCATCGTACTGTCACCAAACTTCTCAGAAGATTCTATGATTATCAATCAGGCAACGATTGACACAGAATTTACTGCGATGCGATTTGGAAGTTGGAATGTTCCTCAGGAATATCGACAAAATGTGATTGCGGTTTATGGAGAAGATTTATTCACCACAATTGTTGCAGAACAATGCAATTTAAAACTCCTAAAACCTACAGATGATTGGTTGGCAAGTGTTCCTTTAAAATATACACTGCGTACTATTCAGTACAATCGTTTTGGCAATATTGAAAACGTTCAAAACAAGTTTATAAAACCTGTTGATTTCAAGTTTTTCCCTGCAGGTGTGTACACTTCCGTAGAAGAAATCCAGGGTTACAGTACGATTGATAAAAACATAGAAGTCTTCGTTTCCGATGTCGTAAGTTGGGCAATTGAAGTTCGCTGTTTTATCATTCAAAGAAAAGTCCAAACTTGGTCAACTTATTTCTATAATGGAGAAATTCAATTGAAAGATTGCATATTGAAAAATGAAGAGGCAGCAATGTTTTCTTTTCTAGATGAATTCCTAGCTGACAAAACCATAGAATTGCCTGAAGCAGTTGTCATTGATGTTGGCTACATTTCAAACAAAGGTTGGGCGCTCATTGAAGCAAATCCTGTTTGGAGTTCAGGCGTGTATGCTTGCGATCCGAAAAGAATAATAGAAACCATTGTAAAGAGTTGTGTAAAAGTAGAAAATATTAGAAACTAACAATTTTAATAATTAGCTTAGTTTAATATTAAAAATTTGGTTTGAAACTTTACTTTTCTGCAGTATAGTAGGAATTTTTCGTTAAAAATTTTCGAAGCCTTGGAGAAATGTTAATTCATTAACTCCATAACTGAAAATAGAGCATAGTGAACTAAAATTTAGAAAAATTCATACGGTTTTAGTTTTTCCAAAAAAAGAAAAACTAAAAATACCACTGGAAAAGTTCCCTTTCTTTTGTTTCTTTTCTTTGGGTAAGCAAAGAAAACGAAAAGAAGAACCGAAAATTGTAGTTCGGAATACAAAAGATAAAAAGAATATTCAATTACTCTATTAAAAGCAAAACAAACGAATCTCATGGCAACAAGAAGCAGAGGAAAAGAAGGAAGCGACGATCGTTTATTTGGCGATCCAAACATGCAATCAAAAATGCGAGAAGCTATCAAAGATATATCGTATTTATTGAGTAGAGGATTCTCTGAAAAATCGTCTGTGGCATTGGTAGGAAATCGTTACAAACTTAACAATCGTCAACAACGTGCTGTACAAGGAATGAGTGAAGCTGCTCACAAACTTGAAAAACGAGCTGCAACTTGCCTATTACCAAATCAATTGACAGAAAAGGAAGTCTATCTAGATGGTTTTAATGTATTAATTATGTTAGAAAGTGCATTATCTGGCGCATATCTATTCAAAGGTTTAGATGGTTGTTACCGCGATTTATCAAGCGTACACGGAACCTATAAAAAAGTAAAACAAACGCCAGAAGCCATTCAACTCATTGCAAATTTCTTAGAAGAAAACAAAGTCAAAAAAGCAACATGGATCTTTGACAAACCAGTTTCCAATAGTGGACGTTTAAAAACAATGTTACGAGAATTCGCAGACGAACACAAGTACCATTGGGAAATCATTTTAGACAACAATCCTGACAAACTCATCGCAGAAAGTAATCAAATCGCGATCAGTTCTGATGCCTGGATTTTAGACAATTCAAAAGCCTGGTGCAATATGATTCGTCATATAGTAGATGAACATGTTCCACAAAAAAATGTGTTAGAAAGTGATCTTAGTTCAACAGAATTAGAAGACTTAGTGAAGCCAAAGTCTAATTCAGCATCTCAAAAACATTAACGAAACATCTACTACGCAAAAATATTGCGCAATCAAATTCTACATTTGAGACTAAAAACAAAAGGTTAAGGTTATGGAATTTGCAGAAAAGCAACTAGAATTACATTTGAAAAATATAAATGAGAGACAAGAAAGGTTTTTACAAATCTCTGAGGTTGTCCTCAATTTATTAAAAACTAAAGAAAATCAAGACTTAAAATTGTGTATTATGACAGTTTTGAAAAGAGCTGTTTCTACAATAGAAGGAATGAAAACACTGATTCAAATAAAGAACTTCACAAGTGTCGCTCCGTTAACTAGAATATATCTTGATAGTTTAATAAGACTTCACGCTTTTAAATTGTATGATGATCCAAATGAAATCGCCAAGGAGGTCCTTTCAGGAAAAAAAATACAAAACTTAAAAGATCAAAATGATAAACAGATGACAGATCGTTATTTGGTAAATTCTTTAGCTCAGGAATACCCATGGATTACAAATGTTTATAATGTTACTTCTGGATATGTACACTTTAGCTTTCAACATCATAATGACATGATAGTCAAACAAGAAGAAACAGAAAATGAAATAAGAACAATCTATTACATGTCCAAAAATGATCCTCATGTAAAAACTGGAAACTGGCTAGAATTAACTACTCTTATTTTAGAAATTTCTGAAGCGCTATCAAAACTTATCTATTCTTTGTTAGAAAAAGACCTAAAAAGTCTTGAAGAATGATTAATAGAAAATCATAAACTTTTCTACGCAAAAATATTGCGTAATCAAATTCCATCTTTGATCTCAGAAATACAAAACAACGAAACATATAAAATCATGCAAACTAAAAAAGGCACCGTGTATTGATATTATTAACAAATAATTCAATACAAAATGAAAACATGCAAGAACAAGAAATTTTACAATTTTAAAGAAGTTCACAAACGCAAAAAAAGAACACGTGCTGCTAGAAATCCTTGGACAAGCGATTCTAGTGAATTACGTAGAAGTTTAAATAGAGAATATCGTACAAAATCCAAAGTTGTTCTCAGAAAAAAACTTCAGGGTCAAGAAATAGAATTTCCAATACCCAAAAAAAATCTCTTTTGGTATTGCTATTAAAATAGTCAACATGAAAACGAAAATACTAGAAAAACTCAACGAAATAGAACGTGATAGAAATATCGAAATCCTATTCGCTGTCGAATCAGGAAGCAGAGCTTGGGGCTTTGCTTCTCCAGATTCGGACTACGATATTCGTTTTGTGTACAAACACAAGGCTGATTGGTATTTGAATCTGTGGGAACAAAAAGATACCATTGATTTCATGACTGAAGACGATTTGGATGGTTCAGGTTGGGACATTCGTAAAGCATTAAAACTACTCGCAAAGTCGAACGCCTCTTTGTTAGGTTGGCTCTTCTCTCCTATCGTATATAAAAATTCAGGAACACTATTAGAAGAAATGAAAGTAGTCGCTGAAAAGAATTTTAATCCTGTTACAGGTTTCTTTCATTATCATAGTATGAACAAGAATTTTGAAGAAAGTTTAGGTTCTGATCAAATGACGTTAAAAAGTTATTTCTATGCAATTCGAACCGCTTTGTGTGCAAATTGGATTTACAAAAAAGAAACGATTCCGCCAGTAGCTTTTCGTGAATTGTATCCGATTTTAGACAAAAAATATGGTTCCCTTTTAGATGAATTGATTCTCCTAAAAAGTAAATGCATTGAAAAAAGTGATGCGCCAGTAGATACACTTTTGATCGATTTGGTAAAAGAAATCGTTGCTGAAAATAATGAAGTCAAAAACAATTTAAAAAACAGAAAACCATCTCCTGAAGATTTTAACAAACTGTTTATAACAACAATTCAGAAATAATGAAATTACATATACCTGAAGATTATACTGAGTTTTTATACTGGGTAAAAGAGACAACTGAAGCATTTTGGAGTAAAAACCCAGAAACTTCTGAAGATGACTTTGTTTGTGAAGATTGGGCGTATGGTGCAAAATGGATTGGTATGACTGATAGCGAAATTGAACAAACAGAAAGAAAATTCAATATAAAGTTCACATCAGAACACAAGCAATTTTTAAGAATATTACATACTATTGATCGAAAAGAAGTCATTACATATGATGATTTTGAAACAGGTGAAGAAGAGAAAAAAGAAGTACCTTTCTTTTATAACTGGCTTCAAGATACAGAAGACATTCAATATTATTTAAATTGGCCATACAAAACTATCTTTGAAGATGTAATTGGTTCTAACGGAGTTTGGTTAAAATCTTGGGGAAACATTCGTCCAACATCTGATGAGACTAAGGAAAAAATATTCTCCGAATGGTTTCAAAAAATACCAAAACTAATTCCAATACATGGACATCGTTTTGTGGTTAATGATCATACAAACACACAAAATCCTGTACTTTCAATTTGGGGCTCGGACACTATTGTTTACGGTTGGAATATGAGACACTATTTGTTATCTGAACTATATGAGCATTTAAATTTAATAGAACTAGTATATAATAAAGAAGATGATGAATGGTATGATGAATTCAAACAAGAATTACAACAAATTCAAAATACAGAATACAAAGCTGCTAAAACAAAAACCATTCCCGTATTTGAAGAAATGATTTTATATTGGAGTTCAGGTTGGTCTAGTTTTGGAAAAGAAAATCCAAATAAAGTAGAAGGACTTTTACAACCCATAACAAAAACATTTGTTGCGCAAGATGAAGATGGATCATATAACGATCAACAAAAACAATTTAATACATTTTAACACAATATCATGACACTAGAAACACTGAAAAAATCAGGACATATCATTTTTGAATGTATCAGTGGAAGTCGCGCGTATGGTTTGGACACAGCGACTTCCGATACTGATATTCGTGGTGTTTTTGTGTTGCCAAAAGCCATGTATTATTCACTGGATTATGTTGGACAAATCAATAATGAGACGAATGATATTGTGTATTATGAATTGCGAAAATTTATAGAACTCTGCGCCAAAAACAATCCAAATATCTTAGAGTTACTAAATGTTTCAGAGGATTGTGTTTTATATAAAGATCCGCTGTTTGACAAAATCAAACTGGACATATTTCTATCCAAACAATGCGAAAAGTCGTTTGCAAACTATGCATTTACACAAATCAAAAAAGCACGTGGTCTGGAAAAGAAAATTGTCAATCCAATGGAAAAAGAACGTAAATCTGTACTAGATTTTTGTTTTATATATGAAAACGGAACTTCTATTCCTTTACATGATTTTCTGGCTGATAAAAACATCAAACAAGAACACTGTGGTGTCTCAAACATTCCGCATCTAAAAGATTGTCATAATGTATATCACAGTGAAAATATTCCTTACAAAGGAATCATCAAAAGTGAATTGGCAAACGAGTTGGCCTTAAGTAGCATTCCAAAAGAAGAAAAAACAATTGGTATGCTATTCTTTAACAAAGATGGATATTCTAGCTATTGCAAAAAATACAAGGAATACTGGAGTTGGGTTGAAAAACGCAATGAAGAACGCTACAAAACCACCGTTTCGCATGGAAAAAATTACGATTCTAAAAATATGATGCATACCTTTCGGCTATTACGTATGGCTGAAGAAATTGCAATCCAAAATACCATTCAAGTAAAACGTCCAGATCGTGATTTTTTACTCGATGTAAAACATGGAAAATATGAATATGATGAATTAGTGACTTGGGCAACCGAATTAAAAACGAAATTAGAAAGCTTATATGCAAATTCAACATTACCAGAACATCCAAATTTAGAAATTATTAATACATTACTTAGTAACATTAGAACCGATTTTTACAAACAACTGCCGTGAACGCTTTACTTGACATAGCATATTCGATTCAGAGCTTTGTTTCAGATGAATGGAAAGCACAATTTGGTGATTTTTTACAAAATGAACACTTGTCTTTGCTTTCAAGAAATGTCTATGCTTTATATAGAAATGATTTTACTAAAATTCAAGGAAAACCAAACTTTGAAGAAGAAATCATTCCTGATATCAAAGCAGCGTTTTCTATCTTTAAAGAGCAATTCAAAGTCTTGAAAAAATACGATTTTGAATATAATGTAATGACAAGAAAAGCCTTTGCTATGGCATTGGAAAAAACAGCGTTCAAAGACATCTTGATACTTTCTGGACAACGATTAACCTCAGCGAGTATTCAGGACGAAAATGGAATTCCGCCTTTGCAAAAAGATTTGATAAAGTACAGTTTTAAAGCACATAACGATCAAATTTCCAAAGCGGTTCGTGCATGGGAAAAACATGCGCAACGCTCTACGGAAAGTTTCTGGGGAAATGTAAAAGGAAGTTCGCAAGAAAAAGAACAAAATGTACAGAAACTGGTGAAGCACATTCTAAAACACAAAACCTGGTGGAATGTATTTACACATTACAAACATGATGTTGTATATGAAGTACGAATTGCGAGCGGACATGGAATTCGCTGGAAAAAGTCAACCTTAGAACTCATTGGATTTTTAGAACCTTTTGAAGATTACGATTATGGAAAATAAAGAACAAACATATAATTTTTCGCAACAGGAATGGGAAACATGCCTGAAGGTATTACATGTACTCAAGAAAAATCCTTTGGAAAATCCAGATAATCAACAATTTGGAACGCTCATCACAAAGATTCATTCCAAAGCAAAAAAAACAAATAGAAAGCAAAGCTATGCTACCAAAAAACGAGAAGATTTACACACAACTTTAAATAGTGAAATCTCAAAGAATGCTTTAGAGAATACGACAGTGTATAGTGAAGCACAAGAAACATCACAATCATACACAAAATTGAATGTTCCGAAAAACTGTTATTCCTGTAATACTTCCTTCTCTTTAGCACATTCATTCTACAATCGATTGTGTCCAAAATGTGCAGAACTCAATTATGAAAACCGTTTCAAAAATCTCAACTTATCAGGTCGTAACGTAATTCTCACTGGCGGACGTGTAAAAATTGGCTATGCAACTGCCTTGAAAATATTGCGTTCCAATGCACATTTGACCGTTACAACGCGTTTTCCAGCAACAGCTTTGGAACAATTTCGTCAAGAAGAAGATTATGAAAGCTGGAAAGACAATTTAGTTGTTTACGGATTGGACTTACGTAATTTAAAATCGGTTGAAAACTTTATTTATAACTATAAAAGCAAGCATGAATCGTTAGACATTTTGATCAATAACGCTGCGCAAACCATCAAATATACAGATCAATATTATGTGCCATTAATTGCCAAAGAACAGCAATTAGCACTAGGTTTTTCAGGCCAGCAAAACTTCATCGCAAATGAAACACCTGTAGCTAATGTAAAACTACTGGAAACTCATGTTGAAAAGAGTTATTTAGAATTGAACCGCTTTGGACAACCTATAGATAATAGAACCAAAAATAGTTGGAATGCAACTTTAGAAGAAATCTCTATGCAAGAATTAATTGAAGTGAATTTAATCAATCAAATTTCTCCATATTTTTTAATTAAAGAATTCTTGCCCTTATTGAAAAACTCGTCTTTTCCTAAAAAGCATATCATTAATGTGACTTCTTCAGAAGGGCAATTCAGTTATAATAACAAAACCATGTTTCATCCGCATACAAACATGACCAAGGCTGCATTGAATATGATGACACGTACGGCTGCTATGACGTATGAAAAAGAAAATATTTATATGAACGCCGTAGATGTAGGTTGGGTTTCTACAGGTGCACGCGAAACCTTGCGTAAAAAACAATTTGAACAAGGGTACATTCCTCCACTCGATCCTGTGGATGGCGCTTCGAGAATCATTCATCCTATCTATGAAAATGAACAAAACAATACTATCTTTACAGGAAAGTTACTAAAAAACTACGCTGTTGAAGATTGGTAAAATAGCACAAAACAGCAGTAGTTCAACTGGAAGAATACATGCCTGTCACGCATGGGGTTGCGAGTTCGAATCTCGTCTGCTGTACAAATTAAAATATTAAAAATGCGGCAGTAGTTTCAAAAGGAGAAGAACATCGTCTTCAAAACGAAGGATGTGGGTTCGAGTCCCATCTGTTGCATTTTTTAAAAGAATAATAAGAAATTTTGATACGCATAGACTGATGGTTTAATTGGAAGAACACCTGTAAAAAGACATTTTATTCCGGAGGTGCGGGTTCGAGTCTCGCTCAGTTTTTGTCTATGAATTTAAAATACAAACATATGTAAAGGTTGCTAATTTAACTGGAAAAACACCAGGCCTCATATCCGGAGGTACGAGTTCAAAATGTCAATTCATGAACTCATTATTTTAAAAATGATTAAGTCGTGAGCTAATCTCGTTCAACCTTTACTCTATTAACGGCAGCGGTAGTAGCTCAACTGGAAGAGTACCTGACCGTCACTCAGGATGTGCGGGTTCGAGTCTCGCCTATCGTTGCTTATTTAAATGAACTTTTTATGAGATATAGCCCCCTTTTATCGAGTAATTTCTTTAAAATCAATATAAATAGTTCTCCAAATTTGGAAGAAACATCATAAAAATCACATATTTGTCACACTAATGACAAGATATTATTTACATACAGCCTCTATTTGCCTGAAAAGTCAGGACAGAAATCGCGGAATGGTTGAACCATTTTGGCGAAATGAGACGCTTTATGTAGATTTTTATGAGTGAAACAAACTATGAAATAACACTAGAATTATACAATCAGTAAAGCGTCCAAGAAATTGGGCGCTTTTTTTATGAAAAAATTTAAAAAAATGTTAGTCGCATAATCAAAAAGAAAATAATACGCATTGAAACAAGAAACAATTGAGAGACAGACAGTTGTCAAAAAGTTCAATATCCGTTAACTAACGGACAGGGATTTCTATATCCAAAATCAAACATAACTAACTGATTTTCAATAAAATAAATTCAAAAATTATTTGCGTATTCAAAAAATCGTTTTCATATTTGCAACGTCAAAAACAAAAAAGACATCACAAAAAGAATATCATGAATTATACATTACATCACATATCCGCCTTTGCAAATATTCTCCGATCGCCGGAAAGTTGCAGACTGTTTATTTGGGAACAGAAGGGAGATTTTATGTGTAGAAAAAAATGGGAGTATTATAAAGATACGTTACTATGATAGTAACTATATAGAAACTTTATAAAAGCATCTCCCGAAAAAGAGATGCTTTTTTTATGGTTGATATTTTGGAAGAGCAAGCCAATTGGCGGTGGCCACGGTCTTGAAAACCGTTCGGAGTTAACGACTCGTGTGGGTTCGATTCCCACTTCTTCCACAAATAAAATTGATGCATAGCTTAGTTGGTAGAGCAGGGCGCTTTTAACGTCAAGGTCGTGAGTTCGAATCTCACTGCGTCAACAAAAATGGAGTGTAGGTAAATATTGGTTTGTTACGCTTGACTGCTAATCAAGTCCGTTTAACCGCGGTGAAGGTTCAATTCCTTTGCACTCCGCAACATATTGGGGATATAGTTTACCTAGCCAAAACAGTGGGTTTGCATCCCGCAGCACGGAGTGCAAGTCTCCGTATCTCCACAATAGGATATTGTAGCTCAATGGTAGAGCGAAGGCCTGTTAAGCCTGAGGTTGTAGGTTCGAATCCTACCAGTATCGCAACGACAAGGTGGCTGAATGGTGAAAGCAACAGTCTGCAAAACTGTTTTTTATGAGTTCGAATCTCATCCTTGTCTCAATGATAACATTGGATCAAATTTATTTGAATACAATGGAATCCAATTTGTGACTTGATGAGAAAGCGCAGCAATCTCATCCTTGTCTCAATGATAACATTGGATCAAATTCATTTGAATACTATGGAATCCAATTTGTGGCTTGATGAGAGCGCGCAGCAATCTCATCCTTGTCTCTAAAAAAGGAAGTATTGAGCAATTGGTTGGCTCGCCAGACTGTAAATCTGGTCTCTTCGGAGCGTGTAGGTTCGAGTCCTACTACTTCCACTACGCGTTTGTGGTGTAATTGGCAGCATGTACGTCTCCAAAACGTATGGTTGAGGTTCAAATCCTTACAGGCGCGCAACAGATAGCTATGGTGTAATGGATAGCACATGAGATTTCTAACCTCATAGTCTAAGTTCGACTCTTAGTAGCTATACAAATAGTATCGTGACTCAATGGTAGAGTGCTCGACTGTCTCTCGAGAAGTTGCGGGTTCGAATCCCGTCGGTACTGCTAAATCTGGGAATAGAACAATTGGCTGTTTACTCGCCTTGGACGCGAGAGGATGTAGGTTCGAGTCCTGCTTCCCAGACGACTAAATCAAAGCAAGCTTACTTGAATTTGATTTACAAGAAGGCGTAGCAGGAACACTTTGTGAATCCTGCTTCCCAGACGAAGAATAGAAAATTTAAACTTTTCTTTTGACATAAAATGCTCTGTTGGTCAAACGGTTAAGACGCTACACTTTCTATGTAGAATTAGGGGTTCGATTCCCCTACAGAGTACAACATACCTGTGTGATGGAATTGGTATACAAAACAGTCTTAAACGCTGTTGTGCGAAGCACATGTGGGTTCGAATCCCACCGCAGGTACAAAATGCAGAGGTGGCGGAATGGCATACGCAGCTGTCTTAGAAGCAGTTTTTTGAGAGTTCGAGTCTCTCTCTCTGTACAAAAGCAATCTTAGAAAGGAGTTGCAACAAGTCTATGGTGTAATGGATAGCACATTAGTTTACGAAGCTAAGAGTATGGGTTCGAATCCTATTAGACTTACAAAATTGATCTGTGGTGTAATGGCTAGCACACAAGAATTTGACTCTTGAGGCAGAGGTTCGATTCCTCTCAGATCTACTATAGCGATATAGCTTAATTGGCAAAGCACTGGTCTCATAAGCCAGAAGTTGAAAGTTCGAATCTTTCTATCGCCACTAAAAATAGTGATATAGCTTAACTGGTAAAGCGTCAATCTGATACGTTGGCAGATGAAAGTTCGATTCTTTCTATCACTACAAAATGGTGTCTTTAGTTTATTTGGTAAAACGCCTCACTGTGAATGAGAAGAACAGGGTTCGAATCCCGATGACACCCAAAATTGGAGTAATGGCAGAGTTGGTCAATGCGCTGGATTGAAGTCCCAGAGATATAGGTTCGAATCCTATTTATTCCACAAAAGAAATGTAGTTTAATGTAAAACAGCGAGCAATTATCTCGAAGATGCAAGTAAAACCTTGTCATTTCTTAAATATTAACGAATAAAAACAATAGTCATGAGACAAGATGTATTACAAAGGTTCTTATATAGAACTGAAGATTCAAGAAGATTCCTCGTGACTTCAAAATACACTAGAGTCACCTATTTTGTGGAACCGATAGATCCTGGAAAGCTTACTAATTTATGGGGCGACATGGATCCTGTCACAAATAAACTGACTGGAGATTATGGAAATAAGAGAAGAGGTGCCGTTTTGGCTGAAGATTCACTAATTACAACAGAAAATGGATTCCAGAATATCTCCACTTTTAAAGGAAGTCCTTTAGGAGAAATTGATCGCAGAGATCGATTGTATGAACAACGTAAAATGAAATGATTTATAAAATAATCATTCTAAAAAAATATAGAAATCATGTTCAATAAATATAATAGTATCGAAAATACCTACCGTAAAAAGGCAACTGAACAAGTGTACCTTCACGGATATGGAAACGATGTTTTCGTAGTACAAGAAAAAGTACATGGAGCTAACTTTTCATTCATTACTGATGGAAATACAATCCAAGTTGCAAAACGTACGAGTTTAATCGCCGAAGATGAAAACTTTAACAATTACAAATACGTAGTAAATAAGTATGAAAAAGCAATTGCAGCACTTTTTAAACTTATACAAAAAGATTTCCCTGAAACAGAAATCATGACCGTTTTTGGTGAAATTTTCGGAGGAAGCTATGAACATTCTACTGTAGAAAAAATCAATGGAATGGTTCGCATTCAAAAAGGTGTTTTTTACAGTCCTGAAAATGACTTTTACGCTTTTGATATTTGTTTAGATCAGAAACAGTATGTAGATGTAACCATTGCTAACAAATATTTTGAAGAAGCAGGAATGTTTTGCGCTAAAACACTTTTTGTAGGGACATTTAGCGAATGCATGGCATATCCAAATGATTTTGAATCTAAAGTACATGAATGGTTAAATCTTCCAACTATTGAAGATAATATTTGTGAAGGAACTATCATTAAACCATTGATAAGCAAACGTTTTGGAAATGGACAACGCGTTATTTTTAAAAACAAAAATGAAAAATGGTCTGAAAAGTCACATGTAAAGCGTTCAAGAGTTTCAAAACCTAGTGCAACAGAAAAGCTTACAGAAACTGAAAAAAAATTGATGGATATACTTCTAAGTTATGTAAACGAAAATCGTTTGATGAATGTACAAAGTAAACTTGGTGAGTTTTCTCCAAAACAAACGGGAAAAACGATTGGATTCCTTGCCAAAGACGCACTGGAAGATTTCATAAAAGATCATGAAAATGATTGGAACAACATGGAAAAACAGCATCAAAAAGTAATGACAAAAATACTTAATAAAGAAGCAGCTACTATGGTTAAACAAGAACTTCTTTTTAAGTAATGTAGAAACGACTGTCCAAGAATGGAGGCTTGGGCAGTCTTTATAAAAAATACAAACGTAATTTATTCAAAATAACGAAACAGCAACAAACCAAAACTATTAGCTGTGGCTACTTTGACATAAAAATAGACAGATGAAAATAGCAGTGAACAAATGGCGAAACTTTTCAGGTAAAGTGTTCAATGAACCCATAACAACACTTGTAGAAAATGCCATTATAAAAGAACAAAAAGCGGGTCATAAATTGAAGATCTATGTGGGTTCAGATTCACAGGCCTATAAAACACATGTTGTCTATGGTACTGTGATCGTAATTCTCAGAGAAGGAAAAGGTGGTTTTATGTTCATTAAAAACGAAAAAGGAACAACCAAAATAGGAATTAAAGAACGTATGCTCAGAGAGGTAACGCTATCCGTAGAAACAGCCTATGGCATTCGTAAGCTATTGGAAAAGTACAACATTCAAATGGAAGTCCATGCAGATATTAATACAGACTCAAAATTTAAATCAAATGTGGCTCTCAAAGAAGCCATGGGATATATCCTAGGAATGGGCTTTGCATTCAAAGCAAAACCGTATGCTTTTGCAAGTTCATCGTGTGCCGATAGTATTGTTTGACGAGTATCTATCTTATACTTTCTAATTAATATTTATTCTACGCAAAATAAATGCGCAGTAATCTAAAATATTTGCTTTGTAAAAGAAAAACAGTTGCGAATTAATTACTGTTTATTTAGTTGGTCATCCTCGCTACTTGTAGATTGTAGCGAGGTTTTAAATAGAAAATATGATAGCAGATACATTTTTAAATAGAGATAGAGACTTTTGGAATGAGTTGCAAACTTATTGTGTTGCTGAATGTTGTGGAATAGATGCTTTTGATTTTTCTGATGAAAATTTAATAGAAACCATTCAATTTTATAATGCAGTGTTGATCATAAAAAATTTAGAAGAGCTTATTATTTTTTTACAAAAGAAAAAATCGAATACCATTAGTATATACTTATGGAATCACTGTGAAAACAGAAATGAACTTATAAATAGGATCAAAAAAATCAAACGAGTTCTATTAAGCGTTTCTGTATAACATTAGCTCAAAAAGTTCATTGAAATAAATATATAAACAAGTGCCGTAAAAAAATGTTACTTCGCACTTTTAATGCCGGTGTCGCAGGTTCGAGTCCTGCCTTTCCTACTAATAAAAATACACATGGGAAAGTAGCTCAGAGGGTAGAGCACGTACAATTCATTTTTTGCTTTTTGCCTTGTTTAAAAATATAAAAGTAGGTGTCGTAAAACAGCGTTACTTCGTAACTATAACGATCCTAAGGTAGCGTAACACGGGCGACCGTGCTAGCGAAGTTGGGTTAAAAACCAACATGGCAAAATTTTGTAAAAAAGTAAGTCTCTCGTAGATGTCAAATTGCCGGCTCACTGCTCATATACAACAGTCACTTGTTAGGGTAAGAGCGATTTTCCACAAGGAAAATTTCGTTGTTTGCCTGTTGCCCTACTTTTCAAAATATCAAGCGAGTCTTGTTGCGTGTTTCTGTATAGCACCATTGTATAAAACGTTGCACAATTTGTATCATGCTTTTATATGCAACTCGACTTGGAGGCTTCGGGTTATTGCCAAATATAATCCACCACGGATACGTAGGTCATGGGTTCGATTCCCATTCTCGATTACAGAGATAGTTCAGTTGGTAGAACGACGTTTTAGGATGTTGCCGGTTCGAGTCCGGTCAGTAGCTCCGCAAGGTTGGCTATTGTAACTCAATTGGTAGAGTACTACACTGTTAATGTAGATCATGAAGTTAGATTTCTTCTCAAAAAATCCCCAGCCTGTCACGCTATTTAAATTGACGAAAACGATGACGTATCAATCTGTTGAAGTTTTACACAAAATGAACAACAATTTTGACATCGCCTTGAGATATAAATGAGTTACTGATGGAAAATACTTTTTCTTGAAGATCAATTCAAACTAAAAATAAAGCAATTGGTTTTGTTTTGGTGCGATTCCATCTTCAAAAAAATGTATTTAAAAGCTGTAAAAATTTTTATTTCCGTGAAAGAGAAATGATTGATGCGAATCGTTTTTAATCGATAATCGAGATCAAATTATTTTAGGTTTTAACTTGAAAACAAACCTTTACTAAAAATACAAAACAATGAAATTAAACGAAATTAAAAAAGCCTTATACAGACAGAAGCCAACTGCATTTTTTAATTACATAAGAAAAGGTGTAGCATATTATCATGCAGAATTAGATGGTAAAAATTTATGGTTTGAAATACCTGTACATGATATGGGTGATGCTGACTTTGGCAATACAATGGAAGCAAAGTTATTAATTAGATGGGTAGTGTCATAACTACATCAATCCACTACAACATAGTATAACCGCCAGTAATGGCACTTATAAATATAGAGACATGAAACAAGTACGAATTAACAAAGGAAAAATTGGTTTGGTTTTCAAAAAAGAGAACTACCAAAAAGTTATTACAGAAGGTAACTATTGGTTAGGCTTACGTCAAAAAGTGGTTACATATGATCTTACAGAAAAGTTTCATGCGCCAGTTGCTAGTGAAATTTTATTGCAAGATGAAAACTTGAAAAACAACTTAGAAGTATTAGACATTAAAGACAATGAAATTGTTTTAGTATTTGAAAAAGGAAACTTTAAAACGGTTTTAGAAGCTGGGCAACACTTATATTGGAAAGGTTTGGTAAAAAGAACTTTTATACCAGTTGACTTGAGCAAAACCGAGATCACTGAAATCAAAGACAAGAACTTATTAGGGAACTACAACTTGTCAAAGTATATCAGAATCTTTGAAGTATTAGAATACGAAAAAGCGATTTTATTAATTGATGATAAATTTGAAAAAATATTAGATTCTGGAATCTATCGCTTCTGGAGAAATGCGACAAGTATTAAAATTTCAAAAGTCGATATGCGTCAATTACAGCTAGAAATTGCAGGTCAAGAATTATTGACCAAAGATAAAGCAGCAATTCGTATCAACTTTTACACACAGTATAAAGTAACTGACATAAAAAAAGCAATTTTAGACAATAAGGATTTTGAAAAGCAATTGTATATCGCAATGCAGTTGAAGTTGAGAGCTTTTGTTGGAAACTATACATTGGATGAATTGTTAGATCAAAAAGAAAACATTGCCAATGCTGTATTTGAAAACATAAAAAATACGGTAGCAAACTTAGGTATTCATGTATTGTATTGTGGTATTAGAGATGTGATTTTAACAGGTGAAATGAAAGACATCATGAATCAGGTTTTAATTGCACAGAAAAAAGCACAAGCAAACATTATTACCAGACGTGAAGAAACAGCTTCTACCAGAAGTTTACTAAACACGGCAAAATTGATGGAAGAAAACGCAATGTTATATCAGTTGAAAGAAATGGAATATGTTGAAAAAATCGCAGATAAAATTGGTGAAATTACCGTTGCTGGAAATGGTGGCGTTGTGAAGCAATTGAAAGACATTTTTTCAGTCAACAAGTAACTATTAAAAATACATAATCACTATGTTTTTATTCCTGTCCCAGGATCGTTCTACCAAAACGATTCTGGGACTTTTTTAATGAAACTCAATTTTTAGAAGTCTAGCAAACGAATTCAAAGTAATGTGCTAAACTAATTTAATGAGATTCTGAATCAAGTTCAGAATAAAGTATTTAAAAGACTATAAATAAACATTTTAACCTGAAGTGCTTGACTTTAAAATCAAATTTTTAGAAAGAAAAATATACTACGCAAAATAAATGCGCAGTAGCACGAAATATTTGTCTCATCAAAACAAAACAAGTAGTTATTAATTTAAAAAACAGAACGATGAAATTTAATGTATTTACAAAACAACGTACACAAGTCATTACAAATCATCAAGGTGAGAAAGCCTATAAAATGACTCCAGAAATGGAATTGTATAGTGCCGTAGTAACTACTAGCTTAGAAAAAACTACATATGAAAATACATCCGATCGTGTGAAACGAATCCGAAAATTGATTCGAAATTGCGATCCTGTATTTGTAGCCAAGTTAGCTGTATACGCACGTACAAAAATGAACTTACGATCAATTCCTGTAGTATTAGCAGTAGAATTGGGTAAAATTCATAAAGGCGATAATTTGGTAAGTAAAACTATTCACAATATCATACAGCGTGCCGATGAAATCACAGAATTATTGGCATATTACCAATTGGCAAACAAACGAAATGATGTTAAAAAATTGAATCGTTTATCAAAACAAGTACAAAAAGGTATTGCTGCGGCTTTTACAAAGTTTGACGAATATCAGTTCGCAAAATATAATCGTAAAGGTGAAGTAACGTTAAAAGATGCGTTATTCTTAACACATCCAAAACCAACGAATGAAGATCAACAATTTTTGTTTAATAAAATCGTAAATGATACTTTAGAAACACCATATACATGGGAAGTTGAATTATCGAAAGTTGGTCAGCAAAACTATGCTTCTATTACAGCAAAAAAAGAAGCTGTCCGCGTCACTTGGGAAACTTTAATTAAAAGTAAAAAAGTAGGTTATATGGCAATCATGCGAAACTTACGTAACATTTTACAAGCAGATGTTTCTCCAGCGTGTATAGAGCAAGTAGCTGCGTATTTGAGTAATGAAAAAGCGGTGTTGAATTCGCGCCAGTTACCATTCCGATTCTTGTCAGCGTACAATGAAGTGCAATTGGTAGATTCACCATATACATCGTACATATTAGAAGCATTGGAAGATGCTATTCAAATTAGTGCGCAAAACATTCAAGGTTTCGATACACACACACGTGTATTAATGGCCTGTGACGTATCGGGTTCTATGTTTAGTCCAGTTTCTGGTAAAAGCAAAATACAATGTTATGATATTGGTTTGGTATTAGCGATGTTATTACAAAACCGCTCTAACAATACGATTACAGGTATTTTTGGTGATCGTTGGATGACGTATTCGTTACCTAAAAAAGGTATTTTACGTAATGTAACTGCCTTGAAAAAAATAGAAGGTAAAGTAGGTTATTCAACTAATGGTTACAAAGTAATTGAGTATTTAAATCAAAAGAAGAAAGTAATGGACAAAGTATTCTTCTTTACAGATTTACAAATGTGGAACAGCACGTATGGTAACAATCATATCCAAAAGGAATGGTTAAAGTACAAGCGAAACGTAGCGCCACATGCCAAATTATACTTATTTGACTTAATGGGTCATGGTCAAGCACCATTGCGAATTGAACAAAACGGCGTGCATTTAATTGCAGGTTGGAGCGACAAAGTTTTTGAAGTAATGCATGCTATCGAAAATGGTAAAAAAGCATTATCAGAAATTAAAAAGATGAAGTTGGATTAATTTTTAAGGTAGTATCCAAAATACTGTGTAAAGTATGATTTAAGGCGGGTTTTAAAACCCGCCTTAAATTTTTGTATAATTTTATAACACACACAGTTATTATGACACCAGAAGAGAAAAAAC
>Ga0189286_100034_pt1 | contig 119379 bp, 112 predicted proteins | sample UW69minimetaG_FD_130330 | JGI IMG/M metagenome (GOLD analysis project Ga0189286, IMG submission 130330) | Marine microbial communities from the Costa Rica Dome - UW69 mini metaG | ecosystem: Environmental > Aquatic > Marine > Oceanic > Photic zone | place: Costa Rica: the Eastern Pacific... | reverse complement strand
TCCATTTACATAAATTAACCCCAAAAACTTCAAAAATCAAAAGAAATGCTATCAATCCAAATCATAAAAAAGAAAAAATCAAGAAAATGAAAAATTGATAGCGCTTTTTTCAAAGGTCTCACTGTATTTCCTAGGAGATAAAAATTTACAAGCACCAAATCCTGATATAGATGTTCTTGAAAATATAGAATGGATGTCCTAGCAGCAACATTTATTTACTGAAATTCAATATTATTGGAATAGTAAATACGATACAGAACTCTCTTTGAATCCTAGGTCTCAAAATGGACTACAACAAATCAATTTTTCTGGCAATAGTGCACACTTAAAAGAAAAACTAACTGCGAATAAAATTCCATTTTCTGAAGAAGCACACACAATAGTATTTGAAACACCTGATACACATGTGATTTCGTGTAAAAATGTATAAAAATGATGCATTGATTGTAAAGGAATAAGAGAAATAATCTTTCTTTCAATCAAACTAAAAAACTAAATTGCGTTTCCAAAGAATAATTTTCTAATTATTGAGTCATTCAACCCTTCAATAAAAAATTTCATGACGCATCTTCAATACATCCAATCGCAACTTTCATTACCAGAAAAAAGTATTCTAAAAACCATTGAATTACTGAATGAAGATTGTACCATTCCTTTTATTTCAAGATATAGAAAAGAAATGACTGGAAATTTGGATGAAGTGCAAATAGGGCAAATCGTCAAGCTAAAAACAGCGTTTGAAGAGTTAGAAAAACGAAGAGAAGCAATTCTAAAAGCGATTACAGAACAAGATGCGTTAACTCCGCAATTGCAAGAAAAAATAGCGCAAGCAAAAACCTTGACGGCGTTGGAAGATTTGTATTTACCGTTTAAGAAAAAACGAAAAACCAAAGCTTCTGTTGCCAAAGAAAACGGACTAGAACCTTTGGCAAAAATCATCATGAAACAGCAACATGAAGATGTAGCGTATGCTGCACAACGATTTGTAAAAGGAGAAGTTGCTTCGGTACAAAAAGCTATTGAAGGAGCACGTCACATTATGGCTGAATGGATTAACGAAAACGAATACGTTAGAAACAAAATAAGACGTTTGTATCAACGAAAAGCTACAATTACAACTAAAGTAGTCAAAACAAAAAAAGACGACGATACAGCGCAGAAATACAAGCAATATTTTGATTGGAGTGAATCGCTTCAAAGGACACCTTCGCATAGACTCTTAGCGATGTTGCGTGCTGAAAAAGAAGGGTTTATCAAACTCAAGGTTGAGGTAGACAAAGAAGAAGCACTCGATATGATGGATAATATGATCATAAAAACGGATGTTACTTCATGTACAGATCAAGTTTTTATTGCTATTGAAGATGCTTATAAACGCTTATTATCTCCTGCAATTGTCAATGAAGTAATGAACGAAGTAAAAGCCAAAGCAGACGCCACAGCAATTTCTGTATTTGCAGATAACTTAAAACAATTATTACTTGGTGCGCCGTTAGGACAAAAACGCGTTTTGGCAATAGATCCAGGTTTCAAATCGGGTTGTAAAGTAGTGTGTTTGGATGAAAAAGGCGATTTATTACATAACGAAAATATATATCCGCATCCGCCACAGCGAGAGATTTCTCAGGCAGGCAAAAAAATACGATCGTTGGTAAATGCGTATAAAATTGAAGCCATTGCTATTGGAAATGGAACTGCTTCACGCGAAACAGAATTCTTTGTAAAAAAGATTCAATTTGATCGCGATTTGCAAGTGTTTATTGTAAATGAAGCTGGTGCTTCGGTATATTCAGCTTCTAAAATTGCCCGTGCCGAATTTCCAAACTATGATGTAACGGTTCGTGGTGCAGTTTCTATTGGAAGAAGACTTAAAGATCCATTAGCAGAATTGGTAAAAATTGATCCGAAAGCAATTGGTGTTGGACAATATCAGCACGATGTTGATCAAACAAAGCTAAAAGACGAACTCGATACGGTTGTCATGAGCTGTGTAAATGCGGTTGGTGTAAATGTAAATACCGCAAGTAGCGCATTGCTAAGTTATGTATCTGGAATTGGTGTGAATTTGGCAGAAAATGTAGTGAAATTCAGGACCGAAAATGGTAAAATTGATTCGAGAAATAGTTTAAAAAAAGTGCCTCGATTAGGTCCAAAAGCGTTTCAACAAGCAGCAGCGTTTTTACGAATTACAGATGCCAAACATCCATTAGATAATTCAACCGTACATCCAGAAAGTTATCATATCGTTGAAAAAATGGCGAAAGATGCCAAACTATCTGTTGATGAATTAATTGGAAATAAAACAGTATTGAGCAATATAAAACTTCATAATTATTGTACTGATACAATAGGATTACCAACCTTAAACGATATCATTAAAGAATTGGAAAAGCCTGGAGTTGATCCGCGAAAAGCAGCCAAACTCTTTGAATTTGATCCGAATGTAAAAACCATTTCCGATGTAAAAGTTGGAATGTCGTTGCCGGGAATTGTCAATAACATCACCAATTTTGGTTGTTTTGTAGATATTGGCATCAAAGAAAGTGGTTTGGTACACATTTCTAAACTTGCCAATGAATTTATCAGTGATGTCAATGCGGTTGTCAAACTACACCAACATGTTACGGTGAAAGTCATTGAAGTTGACGAAGCGCGTAAACGAATTCAGTTGTCTATGATAGATTAAACGTACCTTCTTGTGTAGACGAATACATGCTAAATAAAAGTATTGTCACGTTTTAAATTTCTTAAGGTTATAAAAGTAGAAAGAAGTCAAAAAGGCTAATGAATTTCGGTTTATTAGTCTTTTATTTTTTCCGTAATATTTTTATAAATATCCATCATATAAAACCCGCCAGAACGCATAAAATAAATTCTGTTTTCTTCTACAAATAAGTCGTATGGTGATTTACTAATATACATCCACAAACGTCCATCTGCTTTGGATTCTATCAACATTTCGTATGTTCTTTTTGCAGCAGCAGGAGTTTTAAAAATGTATTCTTCAACAGTAGCTCTTGGATAAGTATCTCCATTGGGTTGCATCGGTTTTGTTCCCTTTAAAAAAGTATTATGGATTTGATGAAGATCATTTTCTAACGCTTTCAAATCAATAGCGTTTGCTACATAATCTTGCAATGCTTTGATGCGATATACACTTCCCAAAAGAGCACTTTTTTTAGGAATAACAGTATCTAAGCTTTTTAATTGATAGTTATATTTTAACGAAGCCAATCGTGTAACTTTTTCTTTTAATTTTGAAGAAAGATCTATTTTTTTAGGTTCACTTTTGTGAGAATTGACTTTGGATGAAACCGTATCTTTTAAAACTTTTGGTGGTTGTTTTTTCGTTGTTATTTTACTCGTTTTCTCTTTACAAGCAGCAAAGAAAACGAGTAAAATAACAACGAAAAAAGATGCAAATGTTTTCATACCATCAATTTACAACAAAAATGGATTACTTTTTTTGCAAGCCTTCAAGTTTCTTTTTGTGATAGTTTGGTCCGCTGATGGTATACGCAATTCTAACGTATTTGATAGCGTTTCTTATATCGCCTTGAGAAATGTAATAATCTGACATAGAATCGTACCCATTTGCGTTTTTAGGATAAGTTTCTATAAGCATTTTCAGTACCGTGAATGACTTTTTAGAATCATTATACATAAACATATATCCTAAATTATTAAGTAAATCTTCTTCTGGATACACCTTATATCCTAAATGACAGGAAAGCCTTGTATAATGTTTATCAAAAGCATTTATCACAGTTTCAGTAGAAGTGTCTGGATTTTGTAGAATATCAATAAAATCACCACGCATTCTATACCAAGAATACAAATAATTTATTCCATCATATAAAGAAATTAAAGGAATAGTTTCATGATTTTCAGTAGCATAAAACTTGTGTGCAAATTGTAAAGTACTTGATGATGATTGAGAAGCTATTGAAGAAAAGTTATAGTTGGCACGTAAGCCATCCGTTCTAAACGTGGTGTCTTGTATAAGTACATCAAGATTTTTTTCTGTATCTGAAGGAAATGGATTTGCCATGGATAGAAACAACGATTTTCCACTATATTTTTTATCAGATAAACGTTTGGCTAATTGACGGTTTAACACTTCATTATCCCACCATAAACTAGGATCAATGGCCAAATAATTGGAAAACAATTCAGGATGTTCCAAGAGTGTATTTACAACAAATAAACCTGCAAATGAATGTTATACTAAAATTCTATGACTCGTGGTTGGATACTTTTTATCCATATATGGAATTAATTCATTTGCAATAAAATCAGTGAATTTTTCTCCACCGCCAGAATCTTTGACCCAATCCGATGCACCACTAGCCTCTTTTACTTTTGTAGGTGTTAAATCGCGAACTCTATGTTGAGAATTTTCAATGCCGACAACAATCATTTCAGCAATAATATCTGAATCTAATTGATTGATTACCGAACAAATAGATAAAAAATGCGCACGACCATCCAACACGTATATAACTGGGTATTTTTTCGGGTGATTTGTTGGAATTGTAGCACTTTCAGGAATTTGAATCCAAAGTTGTCTCTTTTCCGAAAGAACTTTTGAATATACTTGATCCTTAGTTCCTAGTTCCCATAACTTATTTTGATTGGATTGTGCATAGGTATAAAAAATTCCTGTGCATATGAGTAAGCAACTAAGAAGATAGTGTCGTTTATTTTTCATAATTGAGATCGGTAGTTAATGTTTGTTATAATTTCAAACAAATAATACTAAAAATAAACTATTTCTTTATAGGAAATTCATGACTTAAAAAATTAAAAACCAAGTCAAAATGTTGTAAAGGAGCTACATGCGAACCTACAATTGTCACATGTTCTGCACTGTACTGAAAGTTATTTGTTTTGAGTCGTTGCATCATTTTATGACACATCGGTGTGGTAGGAGCTATTTCATCTTCAGTGGCAGAAACTAGTAAAATAGGTGCTTTTATTTTTTCAACAGGGATCAATGCTTTCTCTTCTGCTTCTTTATCTTGTAACATGGCTTCAAAAGCTCCGCGCAAGTCACGTTTCATAATAAAAGGTACTGCGGCTTCATTTACAGGAACAAAAGGTAATTCTTGTTGATTAAAAGTCCATGATGAACTTGTAAAATGTTGTGTGTTTCCCGGAAAAACGGCGTGACTCGGTACAATCCCAACAACACAATCAATATCTGTATAATAACTGGCAACCAATAAAGCCAAATCTGCACCACGAGAACCGCCAACAATTGCAATACGTTCTGCATTTACCTGCGGATGCTGCGTCGCTTTTACAATAGCATTGTGAATATCTTCAATGGCAATTTTTTCTAACAATTTGGGTGTTCCTTGCGCATTAAAATATCCAATAGCTAAAAATGCATACCCTTTTTCTATAATTTGATCTCTTGTTTTTTTCCAATAATTACTTGTCCAAGCATTTCCACCTTCGGAACCACCCAAACCTACAATTAAAGGTTGATTATTGCTTTTTCCGACATACAACACAGCTTCTGTATTTTTTGTAACAAGTGTTTCTTGTGCACTTATTGTAGTAGTTGCAATGAAGAAAAATAGAATAATTATACAGTGTATGTTTTTTGATAAAGTCATAGTCGTTTGCTTTTGAAACAAAGTACGTGTATAGAAGTTTCAAAACATTTGATTTATGTCAAAAAATCATTTTTCAGCACGAATTCTACTCAAGGTTTCTTGTGTAATGCCGATATAAGAAGCAATCATTCCTAGCGGAATACGATGGTAAATATCATGATATGTTTCACGAAAATGCGCATACTTTTCCTTGGCAGAAGCAAAACGCATGGAAGTAATTCGCTCCATCAAATGTCCAAAAATAGTGCCCATAGACAATCGTGAATAGCGTTCCATTTCTGGGAAATGATCAAACAAATACACCAAATCATTCACATGAAGTGCAAAAGCTTCTGTAGCTTCAATAGCATCAATATAATAGATGTCTTTTTTGCGTTGCATAAAGCTTCTGGGAGAATTTATCCATTCATCTTTACTACAAAAATATTCACTCACTTCTTTACCATCTTTCAAAAAATAAGTGCGCAAAATCCCTTTTCGAATAAAATAACTTTTCGTAGAAATTTGATCGGCGTCCAACACAAGTTCCCCTTTTTTAAAATGAACTACATGCAATCGAGCTTCCAATGCTTCTTTTAGCGTATCAGAAAGTGTAATGTATTGCTCAAAATGCTCAAATATGTTTTCAGTTGTTTTAATATATAATTTTTTAAGGTTTCTTTTTTTTTAAAAGTAATAAGATATCAGTAATAAGATATGCTGAAACTGTTGTCATTCCTAAGATTGCATACACGTATTTTTGAGTTGGAAAAAAGTGAAAAATGCTAATGTACAAAGTAAGCAACCCAATTGGATAAGTAAGAATTCGAATAAAAATGCGAAACAACCAATGTTCGTTAGCAATAGGTTGGTTTGTCATATCAATTGCTAATTCCTCAAAAATGGCTTTTTGCTGAATACGCTTTTCACCTTCATATACAGCTTTACAAAACACTACATACAATATTATAAAAACCACAACAATACAGGTATACAACCAAAAACGCTCATTTTTATACAAGTTAAAAAGCTTCCAAGAAAAAAATGAAAACAGTATTGTAAATACTCCTAAGAAAAACGCTTTTCCAAAAATATTAAGCTTGCTATGAACATGTACTAAATGGTTGTCGTTGTTGAGTATAAAAATAAAAACCGAATACAAACTTGCAGTCCAACTCGTATGCTGCCATAGTCGAACTTCTATTGAAGAACGTTTTCCATATCGTTTTTTATTCTTGTAAAAAAAGCACAAAAAATGTGTCCGAAATGTATCGGATTTTTCATTTACCATAAGTGCTGTTACTTCTTTTTGAGTAATTTTCATGAATGGAAATTAGTAGGAATACTGTGTATTATTTCAACTTAAAACTTTTAAAAACCTTCATTGCAATGTCAATATACTTATCATACTGATTTTGTTCGCACGTAAGTGTAAGCACTTTTGCTTTATTGTTGATTACATAATAATGCTGTGCAAATTTTAATTTGTAATCATTTTGTTCTCCAGTATATACAACACGATGATATGGAATTGGGCCATTCGTAATTCGCTTACTTTCGATAATTTTTGCGCCTTCAATCATGGTTTTTATTTGCTGTTCAGAAGTCTCGGTATATTTATCAAGATCCAAATTATAGCCAGCTAAATCTAGAATTAAGACATTTATATTTTCTGTAAACATATCCTCTAGATTGTTTTGCGGACTCTACAAAATGATATCTGCGCCCATACTTCCAGAAGTATCTATTTCCAAACTGCTAGGATATTGTACAGTATATGCATCACGTGTGATAAATTTCCAAGATTCTTGCGCATTAATAGTCGTACTAGTACATACAAACACTAAGATGAGAAATGTTATTTTTTTTCATGTTAAATTTGATATTTATTACAAGTCTAAAGCTAGTTCTTTCTGTATCAAAAAAAATCCACACTGCATCAGTGTGGATTTTGTATCTTTTATATAAAATAGGAAGTTACTCTTTCTCTACTTTTTTAGTATCGTCTTCACCTTTACTTGCATCTTTAAACTCTCTAATTCCGCTACCTAAGCCGCGCATTAATTCAGGAATCTTTCTTCCTCCAAATAAAAGTAATACAACAACTACAATTAAGATAATCGAAGTTCCTCCAGGAATAGCTAAAAACATATTTAGTGACATCATGATGTTTATTATTTATGGTACAAAGGTAAAAATAAATAGATACTTTGCAGTAAAGAAGCATAAAAAAAACACTTCAATACAATTTATTCCTAATATTTTTCTTTTAAGTTTGTAACGCAGAAAACAATCATGGCAAAAGAAAATCGAAAAAAACGACAACTCAAAAAGAAGCTTTTGCACAAGTATCGTTTGGTAATTCTGAATGAAGATACTTTTGAAGAGCGTATTTCTTTCAAACTCACACGCTTAAATGTATTTGTGCTAGTTGCGTTTTCTGCAATTATACTTATTGTACTTACAACTATTTTAATTGCTTTTACCTCTTTACGAGAATATATTCCAGGATATTCGTCAACTGCATTGAAGCAAAAAGCGATCCATCTGAATGAAAAAATTGATTCTTTAGAACAAATTGCCCGAAGAGACTCAATTTACTTACAATCTATTCGCAATGTCCTTACGGGAGAAGTGAAAAGTAAAACCATTAATAAGGATTCTTTGTTTAAGTCGTTTGAGGCAGACCCTGATCAGGTAAGTTTAGCACCAAACAAACAAGATTCTTTATTACGTGAAGAAGTAGCGCAGGAAGACAAGTATAATTTGTTTGAAACCGCGACTTCCAAAGTTAATTTTAAGCTCTTTCCACCCGTAAAAGGTGAAGTATCTCAAAAATACAATCCGAAAGAAAAACACTATGCTGTGGATGTAGTCGTGCCAAAAGATACACCTGTAAAAGCCACTGCTGATGGAATGGTTATTTTTGCCGAATGGACGGCAGAAACAGGATATGTTATTATCATTGAACACTCTAACAATTTAATTTCGGTATACAAACATAATGCTTCTTTAACCAAGCAACAAGGCGATTTAGTTAGAGTAGGAGAAGTAGTTGCCAGAGCAGGAAATACAGGAGAATTGACTACAGGTCCGCATTTACATTTTGAACTTTGGAGCGAAGGATATTCCATCGATCCACAATCATTTATTGATTTTAAACTATAAATTGTGAATATAAAAATACATCTGATTTAATTTAAGAAAGCAAACACTCACAGATGAAATCAATCAAAGCCCTTTTAGCAAAACCTTTTGCAAAGCATATTCAAAAAAAAGTATCAAAATGGGCAAACAATCCACTAGAAACACAAGAAAAAATCTTTAAAAAACTCATTAAAGATGCGGCACATACTGCATTTGGAAAAGACCATGACTTTGACAATATTCAATCGCATGACGATTTTGTAAAACGTGTGCCAATTCGCGATTATGAAGCGTTACGACCGTACATAGGTAGAGTTGTAGCTGGTGAAAAAGACATTCTTTGGAAAGGAAAACCTGTCTATTTTGCAAAAACATCAGGAACAACCTCAGGAGCCAAATACATTCCTATTACTAAAGAATCCATGCCAACACATGTAGAAGCTGCTCGAAATGCTATTTTAGGTTACATTGCCGAAACTGGAAATACCGATTTTGTAGATGGAAAAATGATCTTTTTGCAAGGAAGTCCTGTATTGGAAGAAAAAAATGGTATAAAATTGGGGCGACTTTCTGGAATTGTAGCACATTATGTGCCAGGCTACTTACAAAAAAACAGAATGCCTAGTTGGGAAACCAATTGTATCGAAGACTGGGAAACCAAAGTAGAAGCTATTGTTGATGAAACATTGAATGAAAAAATGGCGATCATCAGCGGAATTCCATCGTGGGTTCAAATGTATTTTGAACGCATTGAAGCAAGAACAGGTAAAAAAATAGGCGAAGTATTTCCAGATTTCAAGCTGTTTATCTTTGGCGGTGTTAACTTTGAACCGTATCGCAACAAATTTGAAAATTTAATAGGAAGAAAAGTAGACAGTATTGAATTGTATCCTGCAAGTGAAGGATTTTTTGCCTATCAAAATCAGCAAAACGATAGAGGAATGCTTTTGCAATTAAATTCAGGAATTTTTTATGAATTTGTAAAAGCAGACGAGTTTTTTGACAAAAACCCAACCCGAATTACGATAAAAGATGTGGAGGTTGGTGTAAATTACGTTATGATCATTTCTACAAATGCTGGACTTTGGGGATATAATATTGGAGATACTGTTGAATTTACCTCTGTAAAGCCATACAAAGTCATTGTTTCAGGGCGCATCAAGCATTTTATTTCAGCATTTGGAGAACACGTCATTGGAAAAGAAGTAGAACAAGCACTAAACGACGCTTTACAAGATTCTGGCGCAAGCATCAATGAATTTACCGTGGCGCCTAAAATCAACCCAGCAGAAGGCTTACCGTATCACGAATGGTTTATTGAATTTGAATCGGAGCCCAAAAACATAGCGCAATTTGCAGCAACTATTGATGCTTCATTGCAACAACAAAACAGCTATTATTTTGACTTAATCGAAGGGAAGGTTTTAAAACGTTTACAAATTACCAAAATTGAAAAAGACGGCTTTCAAATCTATATGAAATCGATCGGAAAATTGGGTGGACAAAATAAAATTCCTAGATTATCAAACGATAGAAAAATTGCGGAAATACTAACGAATTACAAAAAAGCTTAGAAATATCAAATTAACTCGTATTTTTGTGCGGAAAAACCATTTATGAGTAACATTAAAATACACGAAAGAACAAGAGCACAAGAATCATCAGGAGCTATTGAACGTTTGTATATTACCATGAGACATTTATTTAATCGTGGATTTTACAAACCTATGGGTGTTTCTGGGGAAACGTTGCGCCAGTCTTTACTAGTATTGCGTCCCGAAATATATGGTTCTATAGCCGAACAGAAGGCAGAAATTAATGGTTTACTATATGTAATAGATCGTTTGCCAATTGGTATTGAAGAATGTCGTTTTATCAATTTAACATCTGACGAAGGATATAAAAATTCGCACTTCAAAGCAATCATTCCACCAAAAAGAAGGAGAAACTGTTACCGAATTGATGAGGAACAGATGAATATTGAAATTACGCGTGGACGTTCGGAAATCTATGATATTTTAACGCATTTGACGTTTTTATTTATAGAATCACACAAAATTTGCGATCGTGTTTTAATTGGAGAAGATGGAGAAACAACACGCGATTGGGAAAAACTAGAAGCTGCTGTTTGTAAAAAGAAAAAACTAAGTTTAGCCGAACGTGAAGTTGCTATTACACATACAGCCAATATTTTAGGAAGAACTTTTGAAGAAATTTTAGATGCGCATAAAACATTTTCTACTAAAGAAAACCCAGAGCGCTTTTTAAACATTATCTATTGGTTAGGAAAACTAGCCATCAAAGAAACATCAAAAGGTGAAAAAAGAACGATCACATTCAGTCCTGTGCTACGTGAACGTTTAGGACATCATATTCACGGAGAAGTTTGGGCAAATAATATCAAAAAAGTGCTCAAAGAAAATAAGTTATTACATAGACCAATTCATATCATTAGTGCTAACATGCACAGTGTGATGAACTCTATATTTGCACCAAAATTGTTGCAAAAACAACTCAACACTACTGACGAATTTGATATTTTTGAAGCCCTAAGTGCCTCAGGAAATAATTCACTTAGAAATAAAGTAGAAAAAGAAGCGTTGAAAAAGGGAATGATTTACATTAAAGATGAATCAGGAACAAATATCAACGTACAAATTTTTGATACAGCTAAAATCGATTTTAGCAAAACAACGTACACATGTTGTGCTACTAACGATGCAGAAAAACCTGTATTATTTGTGATGGATTACGCCTTTGGAGAACAAGCCTATGAAACCATAGATGAGTTCTTAAAACCGTATACAAACAAAAACAATGCAGAAAAAGAATACTTAAATGTGGCTTCGGTTTCCATTATGGGGAAAGCAGGAATCTTAGAAGGAGGAAAAGGAGACATTATGATTCCGTCAGCTCATATTTTTGAAGGAACAGCAGATAACTATCCTTTTAAAAATGAATTGACAAAAGAAGATTTAGAAGGTCACGGATTACAAGTGTTTGAAGGTTCAATGATTACAGTGTTAGGAACGTCTTTGCAAAACAAAGATATTTTGAAATTCTTCCACGATTCTACATGGAATGTTATTGGACTTGAAATGGAAGGAGCACATTATCAAAAAGCCATTCAATCGGCTTCAAAGATACGAGGAAGTATTTCTGAAAATGTAAAAGTAAGATATGCCTATTATGCTTCGGATAACCCACTAGAAACAGGAAGTACCTTGGCTTCTGGAGGATTAGGAACAACAGGTGTAAAACCAACATATTTAATAACAAGAAAAATATTAGAACAACTATTTAACAACTAATAACGAGAATATGAGCGAAAATAACCAAAATGTGCTGCCTGAAAAACCACCACAAACTGGCAATGAAATAGATCTGAAAGAGCTGTTTAGAATGATAGGAAATGCTTTTAGTAGACTCTTTTTATTTATAAGAAATATACTTTTATTCCTACTAGACTTACTAATAAGAGCATTAATAATTGTTAGGGTACACATTGTAAAATTTGTAATTGTAGGTTTTTTAAGTATCGTAATTGGATGGTTTATTGATTCAAGAAAAGAAGCGGTATATGGATCAAGTATGTATCTAAAAACAAACTACGGAAGTACACGCCAACTATATTCTAATATTAAGTATTATCAAGGACTTGTGGAAGAAGGAGATAGTAGGGTGCTAGCAAGTATTTTTAATATTTCTAAAGATGAAGCAGGAAGCCTAAGAGGATTTACTATTGAGCCAGATGTTACTGATAATGGAATGCTGAAAGCATACAATGAATTTATGAAAACAGCAGATACTACATTTGTTTTAAGAGAAATTGATTTTGATAAGTTTAAACGAAATACGAGTCCATTAGATTTCCCAGTGCATCAAATATCTGTATATTCTGCTGACAAAGAAATCATTCCTACTTTACAAGAACCGATTATCACTAGGAATATAGAAAATTATCATATCAAGAGACAAAAAGAAATAAATCTTAAAAATCTTGAAAAACAATCAGAAGCCCTTCAAAAGCAATTGGTAAATATCGATTCATTAGGTAAAGCATATAAGGAAATCTTATTGCAAGAACCTACAAAGGAAACTACTGCTGGAAAAGCTTCAAATACATACATTCAATTAGCAGCAAATAACGAAAGAAAAACGAAAGAACTTGAGTTAATTGCGGTTAATGAAAAATTAGCGAATAGAATTCTTCAAATCAACAGGCAAAAAGAGCTAGAAAGCGAAACGATTAATGTGTTAAATGACTTTTCTCCTGGTGCAAGAATTAGATCTTTTTACGATAAATATCTATACAGAATTCCAATGATTACAATTTCATTGTTATTGATGTTAATCTTACTAAGAGAATTGAATAAATACTTAAATACGTACGCAGAAAACAAAAGATTGAATGCCTAAAAATGCCATACTTGTTACTGGTGGAGCTGGATTTATAGGGGCTAACTATATTCCGTATTTCTTGGAACAACAGCAAGACACCACGCTTGTGAATATTGACAAGCTTACCTACGCTGGTGATTTAGAAAATTTGGCAGAAGTAAGCAATCATGAAAATTATGTATTTATAGAAGGTGATATTTGCGATAGAGGCCTGATAGAAAAATTGTTTGAAACCTATGACTTTAAAGCAGTAATTCACTTTGCTGCAGAGTCACATGTGGATAACTCTATCAAAAATCCAGATGCATTCATACAAACCAACATTTTTGGAACATTTAACTTATTAGACGTAGCTAAAAAAGCATGGATGGATGGACCAAATCAAGTAAAATCAGGGTATGAAGCGTGCAGATTCCATCATATTTCAACCGATGAGGTTTATGGAACTTTAGGAGAAACAGGATTGTTTACAGAAGAAACATCGTATGCGCCAAACAGCCCGTACAGTGCTTCTAAAGCATCATCCGATTTTATAGTACGTAGTTATTTCCATACGTATGGAATGAACGTGGTAACCACTAATTGTTCAAATAATTACGGGCCAAAACAACATGATGAAAAGCTGATTCCAACGATCATTCGTAAAGCGATTTCAGGTGAAAATATTCCTATTTATGGAGATGGAATGAATATACGTGATTGGTTATATGTATTAGACCATTGCAAAGGAATTCATTTGGTATATCAAACAGGAAAAGCAGGTGAGACCTATAATGTTGGAGGAAGAAATGAACGTACCAATGTGTACATTGCCAATACAATATGCGAATTGTTAGATAAATTGCGTCCAAAAGAAACGTCGTACAAAGAGCAAATTACCTTTGTAACAGATAGACCGGGACACGATTTTCGCTACGCAATTGATGCAAATAAATTGGAAAATGAACTTGGTTGGAAAGCTGCAGAAACCTTTGAATCAGGTATTTTGAAAACAATAGAATGGTATTTAAATAAATATGAGACTAAATAATTAAGAAATGAAGGGAATAGTATTAGCTGGCGGATCAGGAACACGATTGCATCCACTTACACTTGCAGTAAGTAAGCAATTGATGCCTGTATATGACAAACCTATGATATACTATCCTGTTTCAACACTCATCAGTGCAGGAATCCGTGAAATACTCATCATTTCAACACCACAAGATTTACCCTTATTTCAAAAGCTATTAGGTGATGGAAAAAAGTTTGGATGCGAATTTCATTATGAAGTACAAGAAGCACCAAACGGATTGGCAGAAGCCTTTATAATAGGTGAAAAATTTATTGGCGATGACAAAGTTGCCCTAATTTTAGGAGATAATATATTCTACGGTTCTGGATTAGCAAACTTGTTACAAGCTAACAACGATCCTGAAGGTGGAATCATTTATGCATACCATGTACACGATCCTGAACGTTATGGAGTAGTAGAATTTGATGAAAACGGCAATGTAATTTCTATTGAAGAAAAACCAGCAAAACCAAAATCAAACTATGCAGTTCCAGGGATTTATTTTTATGACAATGAAGTGGTAGAAATTGCCAAAAACATTCGGCCAAGTGGAAGAGGAGAACTCGAAATTACAGATGTAAATCGTGTATATTTAGAAAAAGGAAAACTAAGCGTAAGTATCTTAGACAGAGGAACAGCTTGGTTAGATACTGGAACATTCAACTCATTAATGCAAGCTTCACAATTTGTGCAAGTCATTGAAGAACGTCAAGGACTTAAAATTGGAGCCATTGAAGAAGCAGCATATAGAATGGGATTCATTAGCAAAAAACAATTAGATGAATTAGCAACACCACTATTAAAAAGTGGATACGGAAAACATCTATTAGAAATACAATAAAAAACGTCTTGAACATAACACACACACCATTAGCAGGCTGTTTTGTCATAGAACCTCAAGTATTTGGAGATTCTAGAGGAAGCTTTATGGAAAGTTACAACGAACAAAAATTTCCAGCGAAAGTTCATTTTGTGCAAGACAATCAATCCATTTCACAAAAAGGCGTGTTGCGTGGATTACACTTTCAAAAAGACGAATACGCGCAAGCAAAACTCGTCCGTGTCATTAGTGGAGAAGTATTAGACGTAGCGGTAGATATCAGACCAAATTCTGAAACTTTTGGACAGCATTTTTCTATCATACTAAACGCAGAAAATAACAAGCAACTCTTTGTGCCAAGAGGATTTGCTCATGGTTTTGCAGTATTACAAGACGATACCATTTTTGCGTACAAATGCGATAATTTTTATAACAAAGAAGCGGAGTCAGGAATTATCTATAATGATCCTGATATTGCTATTGATTGGATGTTGAATAAAAATGAAATCATACTTTCTGATAAAGATCAATTACTTCCAAACTTGAAATCATTATCGCTATGAAAACGGTTTTAGTTACGGGCGCCAATGGTCAATTAGGACAATGCATTCAAAAGGTACAACAGCAACATCCAAACATCACCTTTCACTTTAAATCGTCTAAAGAATTAGACATTACAGATACAATAGCGATCCGTGCTTATTTTTCTGAAAACACAATTGATTACTGTGTAAATTGTGCTGCGTATACCAATGTAGAATTAGCAGAAAGTGAAGAAGATAAAGCATATTTGGTCAATGCCAAAGCAGCTAAAAATTTAGCCAAAACCTGTGCAGAAAACAATATTACGTTGCTCCATGTTTCTACAGATTATGTGTTTGACGGAACCAAAACATCTCCGTATGTAGAAACGGATATTACCAATCCAATAAGTGTATATGGTGCTTCTAAATTAAAAGGTGAAAAAAATATCCAAGCAGTTGCTGAAAAGTATTTTATCATTCGCACCTCTTGGTTATATGCTGAATTTGGAAAGAATTTCTACAAAACCATTCTGCAAAAAGCAAAAGAAAAGGCAAACCTTACCATTACTACAGAGCAAAAAGGAACGCCCACAAACGCAAATGATTTAGCAGAACTGATTTTAGAAATCATCAATACAAAAAATACTAACTACGGAATCTATCACTTTAGCAATGAAGGTGAAGCTACTTGGTATGACTTTACAAAAGAAATCATTCAAAATTTGAATCTTCCTGAAACGGATCAGCCTACATTAAAAAGTGTAGACAGTTACAAAACCAAAGCAGCACGTCCAAAAAATAGCGTTTTAGACAAAAGTAAAGTACGAAGTATTATTAAGACTAAATCTTGGCAAGAAAGTCTCCGTAACCTTATGCAAAATCCTTTATAGTTTGATACACAAATATCTATACACTGCCATAGAAGCTGCTGTAAATGCAGGTGCAATTATTATGGATATTTACGAAAACCAAGTAGTTGCTGTTGAACGAAAATCGGACGACTCACCTGTAACGATTGCTGATAAAAAAGCGAATGATCTCATAGAAAATGCTTTGCAAAACACTGGAATACCAGTATTAAGTGAAGAAGGAGAACACGCGCAATATGAAATTCGTAAAAACTGGAAACAATGCTGGATTGTAGATCCACTTGATGGAACCAAACAATTTATCAAGCGAAATGGCGAATTTACCGTGAATATTGCATTGGTTGAAAACGGCATCTCCTTACTTGGTATCATATACATACCAGCGGCAAAATCACTATACTTTGCTGTAACTGAAGAAAAAAAAGCATTTAAAATAGTGTTAGAAGCACATACAATTACTGAAAGTATGGTGCAAAACGCTACTGAAATATTTGCAGCTTCCGAAAGTGATACAGTCACCATAACCTCAAGTCATTCTTCTAAAAATCAAGAAGTACTAGAGCTAATTAATACACTTGAAACAGAAGGGAAAGAAGTCAACTTAATCAAAGCAGGAAGCTCTTTAAAATTCTGTTTAATGGCAGAAGGGCAAGCTTCATACTATCCGCGTTGCGCGCCAACGATGGAATGGGACACAGCCGCAGGACATGCAATCTGCAATGCTGTAGGACTCGAAGTATATTCGCTCAAAACCAACAAGCCTCTAAAATACAACAAAGAAAATCTACTAAATCCGTGGTTTCTTGTTAGAAAAATAGGATAAAAATAAAGGGGATAAAACCTGTGTAAAAAAGAGTATTTCCCCATAAAAGCCATTTATTTCCTAGAATTAAAATTTATACCTAGTTTTGCAGCGAATAATAGCAACATGTATAAAGAAGCATATCACTACCAAGACCTTAGTAAATACAGTATTTTAATCACTGGAGGTGCAGGATTTATTGGATCCAATTTAGTAGAATATTTACTAAAACACAACGCCAAAAAAGTACGTGTATTAGATAACTTAGCTACAGGTTTCAAACACAATATTGAGGAATTTGAATCCAATCCAAGTTTCGAATTTATTTTAGGTGATATCAGAGATATGGAAACCTGTACTACTGCTGTAGCAGGAATGGACTTTGTATTGCACCAAGCTGCCTTAGGTTCGGTACCGCGCTCTTTCAACGATCCCATCTCATCAAATGCGGTAAACATTTCAGGTTTTTTAAACATGTTGGTAGCATCACGTGATGCTGGTGTAAAACGAATGGTATATGCAGCTTCTTCCAGTACTTATGGTGATAGTAAAGCATTGCCAAAGCGAGAAGAAATTATTGGAAAACCATTATCTCCATATGCAATTACAAAATATGTAAACGAACTATATGCAGATAACTTCTCTGCAAACTTCGACTTTCATACAGTAGGATTGCGTTACTTCAACGTTTTTGGACCAAAACAAAACGTAAAAGGCGCGTATGCAGCGGTAATTCCGTTATTTTTCAATGCAGGAATACATAACACAAAGGTAACAATCAATGGTGATGGAAATCAAACGAGAGATTTTACATTTGTTGAAAATGTAGTGCAAGCAAACATAAAAGCAGCATTTTCAGAAATTGAAAAACATGAAGTGGTAAATGTTGCGGTTGGCGATCGTATCAGTGTAAATGACTTGTGGAATGACATCAAAGAAATTACACAAAGTACTGTAGAAGCAACGCACGGAGAAAGCAGAATAGGAGACGTACGCGATTCATTGGCCGACATCACAAAAGCTAAAACACTATTACAATACAATCCTAAATACAAAATACGCGATGGTTTAGCTATTACGTATGACTTTTTTAAAAAGCAAGCTGAAGTAAATGACAAATAAGGTAATTTCCATAATAGGTTTAGGATATGTTGGATTGCCGCTTGCGGTTGAATTCAGTAAAAAAGGATTTCAAGTCATAGGATTTGATATCAATGAAGCTAGAATTCAAGAATTGCAACAAGGAAACGATCATACACTTGAAGTTAGCCAAGAAGAACTTCAAGAAGCTTCAACTTTACAATACACAAATAAAGCGTCAGACATTGCACAAGCAAATCTGTATATCGTCACAGTTCCAACGCCTATTACAGAACATAAATTTCCAGACTTAACACCATTAGAAGCTGCTTCTAACTTGGTGGGTTCAGTATTATCCAAAGATGATATAGTCATTTATGAATCTACAGTATTTCCAGGATGTACGGAGGAAGTATGTGTGCCAATCTTGGAAGCACAAAGTCAATTGGTATTTAATAAAGATTTTTTCTGCGGATATTCTCCAGAAAGAATCAATCCAGGAGACAAAAAACACAGAGTTAACAACATTGTCAAAGTAACTTCAGGAAGCACGCCTGAAATTGCAGAAACTATTGACGAAATCTATAAAAGCATTATTACTGTCGGAACGTTTAAAGCGTCTTCTATAAAAGTAGCAGAAGCCGCCAAAGTGATTGAAAATTCACAGCGCGATATCAACATTGCATTTGTGAACGAATTGGCATTAATATTTGGGAAACTAGGGATTGATACACATGAAGTATTAGAAGCTGCAGGAACAAAGTGGAATTTCTTATCATTTACGCCAGGATTGGTTGGCGGACATTGCATTGGTGTTGATCCGTATTACTTAACACACAAAGCAAAAAGCGTAGGCTACATTCCGCAAGTGATCCTAGCAGGAAGAAAAATAAACGATAACATGGGCAAATACATTGCAGAGCGCGTTGTGAAACTCATGATTAAACAAGAAAAACTAATCAAAGGAGCAAAAGTGACCGTACTGGGAATTACGTTCAAAGAAAATTGCCCTGACATTAGAAATACACGTGTCATTGACATAGTGCATGAACTTTCGGAATACGGAATTGAAGTTGAGGTATTTGATGATAATGTGGATGCATCTCAAGTAAAAAAGGAATACAATATTGACTTAGTGTCGTCCATTTCAAAAGACACTGGAGCGATTATTTTGGCAGTTGCTCATAAAAGTTTCAATAAAATTGACGTAACTCCCTTTTTTAAAGCAGGATGTATTATTTTTGACGCGAAAAATTTCTTCCCAAAATCAATAGTAACTGAGAGATTATAGCCGTTTGAACAATAAAAGTAAACTAAGAACAAAAACAAACTGATGAAAAAAAACCTAATTGTATTTGGTACACGACCAGAAGCTATTAAAATGGCGCCGCTGGTAAAGGAATTTTTAAAACACCAAGACACTTTTGAAACAAAAGTTTGTATCACGGCACAACATAGAGAAATGTTGGATCAGGTACTTTCATTTTTTGAAATCACTCCAGACTACGATTTGGACCTGATGAAGCCTAATCAAAATTTATATGGATTAACTGCAGATATCATTACGAACTTAAAACCTGTATTGGAAGATTTTCAGCCAGACTATGTGTATGTTCATGGAGATACAACCACAACGATGGCAACAAGTATTGCTGCGTTTTATTCGGGAGCGAAAGTATGTCACGTAGAAGCAGGATTGCGTACGTTTAACAAAAGATCGCCTTTCCCAGAAGAAATCAACAGATGTGTTACGGGAAGCATTTGTGATTATCACTTCTCACCAACAGAAACATCAAAAAACAATCTGCTTAACGAAAATGTGGCAGACGAAAATATATTAATTACAGGAAATACCGTGATTGATGCGTTGCATTTTAGCGCAGATAAAGTAAAATCGGAAGGATTCCAAGATCAAGAAATCGAAGACTTAAAAGGATTGGTTGACAGTTCTAAGCGTTTGATATTGGTTACAGGACATCGTAGAGAAAATCACGGACAAGGATTTATTAACATCTGTACGGCGTTAAAGCAAATTGCTTTAAATCATCCAGATACACAAATTATTTATCCTGTACACTTAAATCCAAACGTACAAAAGCCGGTATACGAATTATTAGCAGACATAGATAATGTAAATCTAATAAATCCGTTATCATATCCTGCATTTGTATGGTTAATGGACAAATCGAGCTTAATAATTACTGATAGTGGAGGCGTCCAAGAAGAAGCACCAAGTTTAGGAAAACCTGTATTGGTGATGCGTGACACTACAGAACGCCCAGAAGCTGTAGACGCAGGAACCGTATTATTGGTAGGAACTAATACCGAAAAAATTATCAGTGAAGCTAACAAATTACTAACAGACGAATCTGCTTATCACAAAATGAGTAAACTACACAATCCATACGGAGATGGAACAGCGTGTGATAAGATCGTTAAATACATGTCAAAATTACAATAAGAATCATGGGAAGTAACAAACCAAGTGTTGTTATGGTAGGTCTAGGGTATATTGGACTACCTACAGCAGCGTTAATTGCAAGTAAAGAAATAAAAGTAACAGGAGTTGATATTCATCAACATGTTGTAGATACGATTAATAAAGGAGAAATCCACATTGTAGAACCAGATTTAGACGGTTTGGTACATCACGTAGTAAAAGAAGGATATTTAACAGCAAGTACATCACCAGTAGAGGCAGATGTATACCTAATTGCGGTTCCAACACCATTTAAAGGTGATTATGAGCCAGATATCTCGTATGTAGAATCTGCTACAAGAGCATTATTACCAACCTTAAAAGAAGGCGCATTAGTTATTGTAGAATCTACAAGTCCTGTAGGAACTACTGAAAAAATGCAAGCAGTTATTGAGGCAGAACGCCCAGAACTTGCAGGAAAAATTTACATGGCATATTGCCCAGAGCGTGTATTACCAGGAAATGTAATTTACGAATTAGAGCATAATGATAGAGCTATTGGTGGAATCAATGCAGAATCTACCGAAAAAGCAGTTGAATTTTACAGACACTTTGTAAAAGGAACTTTGCATAAAACCAACTCTAAAACAGCAGAAATGTGTAAGTTGGTTGAAAACTCATCTAGAGATGTTCAAATTGCCTTTGCAAACGAATTATCTATGATTTGTGATGAAGCTGGAATCAATGTATGGGAACTAATCAATTTAGCTAACAAACATCCCCGTGTAAACATTTTACAACCAGGAACGGGAGTTGGAGGACACTGTATTGCAGTAGATCCTTGGTTTATTGTTTCTGAATTCCCTGAGCAAGCAAAAATCATTCGTTCAGCTAGAGAAATCAACAATTACAAAACGGAGTGGGCTATTGAAAAAGTAAAAAGCACTGCGTTACAATTTAAGATAGACAACGGTAGAGATGCTAAAATTGCTTGTATGGGATTGGCATTTAAACCAAATATTGACGATTTACGCGAATCTCCAGCATTGCAAGTAGTAGATACTTTAGTAAATGACGGTTTCAACGTATTGGCAGTAGAGCCAAATATCAAGTCGCACAACAAATATGAAATTTACGATAGGGAAGATGCTGTAGAACAAGCAGATATTATTGTATATTTGGTTGCACATAGAGAATTTGCGAATTCTGAAAGAGTAAAAATAACTCTTGACTTTTGTGGAATTTATAAATAAAACATAAAAAGTAATTATGAAAAAAGTATTAGTAGTAGCCTTGGGTCTTTTTCTGATTGCATGCGGATCAGAGGAAAAAAAGAAAACTGGAGAAGAGCCTAAGCAACAAGAAACTAAAAAACCAGAAGAAAAAAAGCCAACCGAAAAAGAATTGGCAATTATGGCGCTTCCGGAAATATCAAAGCTTTCTGCAGAGCCATTAATCATTCATGAAGATATACATGAATTCTCTGACGATATCCAGTTTGAAGAAGTTGGTATTGTAAAAGGAAGTACTGATGGAACACATAGTTTTCTTTTTTATGTTGGAGACAATACAGACTTACAAGCATTATCTCAGTACACTTTAGCAGTAATGTTATATCCTGAAAACCCTAAAGAACTGGCTAAAAAAGACCAGAAAAAAGGATTTATGGTAAAAAGTACCAAGTGTAAAGTGATGAGAGAAGGAAAGTATCCTGTAGTGATGTTTGCGGATTATCCAGCTAATGTTACCAAAGTAAAAGAAGTAAAAGCATATTTATATACAAAAGATGGAATCTTAAATCCTAAAAAGCAAAAGTTGCTGATTAAAAACTTTTCTTTATAATTCAAAATAGTATATACTAAAGGTCTTTTTGGAATAAAATCCAAAGAGACCTTTGTAGCATAAATTCATATCTCAGATTTAAAAAGGATGCAAAAAGTATTAAGTAATCTTATATCTAACAAAAGCTTAGCTATTTTTACTGCGCTCCTTTTTTTCTTTAACTTCTTGTCCAAACTTTTAAAAGAAATCTTTTCTGTTAGGATATCATTGTATCCGAGTACCGTTTTAAAATTATCAGCAGTAGGACTCCTTTTTATTTACTTTATAATGTATTTAAGAAACAAAAAGTTTGCTAGGTATATTTACGCTGTTATCATCATATTTGGGATTGATCTTTTAATAAAAATAGTTCAAGAAGTTCCTAGTCATGTTCTTTTTAATAGATCGTATTTCTTTTTTAAAGGAATATTTTTTTTCTTGTTAATTGTAGGGCTTAGAGATTTTGAGAAAAAAGATCTTGAAAAGCCTATCAATGTACTATTTTTTATAGGTAAACTTAATTTAGCACTAATTTTAGTAGGCGCATTTTTTGATATCAATCTTTTTAAATCATATCCACACACAGATCGTTTCGGTTTTAATGGAATTATGGCAGAACCTGGCATAAGTACCTATTTCTACATGCTATTGGCAATATTGTCGTATCTCAGGTATCGATATCTTGATTACAGTTATTGGACTACAATATTTATGCTAGTTGCCATTGTATTTTTAGGAACAAAGTCGGGTTACTTGTTTATCGGAATATTAGTCCTAATTCAAATTTTATATCTCTTAAAAAAACGAGCATATCAAATTTCTTTCATTGCAGTAATCCTTATATCTGGATTTGTATTAAAAGATAAACTCATACAATTAGCAATCAATTCCTTTAACTTTGGAACCTACTTGTATGAAAAACATGGATTATTAACATTTATCACTTCAAAGAGAGATTTACTACTGCAAGATACAATTGCGTATATTAATGAAAACTGGTCTGCTGTGCAATACATCACTGGTGGAATGGACTTTAGAATACATCGTGTAGAATTTGAATTCATAGATATCTTTCTCTTTTTTGGAATCATAGGTGTCTGTTTGTATTTATTGCTATTAAAGAAAACATTCTTAGCCAACAAGCCAAAAGCACTCTATGTAATATTATTTTTAGTATTTTTATTTGTATGTTCGCTTGGTGGAAACTTATTTTTTTCCACTACAAACTCCTTTTGTTTTGTAGTTGTCTTTTTATACGCGAGTAAAAGTTTATCAACAGCTAATAAATTATAGTTTTACATCATGAAAGCTACGATTCAAAACTATTTTAGAGAGAAAAAAACGGTAAATGACTACATTGTATTATTACTTGTAGCCTTTGCATTTATTTTAAATGTGAGCGAAAAAATTTCTACGCTATTACTAGTAGCACTTTTTGCACTCAGTTTATTCAATGTCAAGCAACTCAATATCAAAAAGTTAAAACCATTGAGTGCACTCTTGGTATTGTTCAGCATCTACATATTTACGCACTTTTTGGTAGATGAAGTTATTTCCATAAAAACGATTGAAAAACGTTTCTCATTAGTCGCAATTCCTATTATATTTTCTATTGTTCATATTGATACAAAAACCTTCTATACTATTTGTAAATTCTTTGTATTTGGTGTTGCTTTGGGTTGTCTTCTAAACTTTATAGAACCTTTTATCAATGATTTTAACTGGAGTACTTTTGAATTTATTGAAATAGAAAACAAAAAGAAAATAGTCTTCAAAGGAAGCAACTATTGGATGAATCACTTCTATTCCATTCACTTTCCAAACTTTTTAGATCGTTCGTATTTTGGAGTGTATCTTTGTTTAGCCATAGCGTTGGTATGGTATGTATTGCGTTGGAAAATGCTTCACAAGTTGTTGCTGATTTTATTTTTTGTTATCAACATCTTTTTATCCAACAGTTTAATAGGAGTTTTAGGTTTAGGAATCATTCTGTTCTTTGCCATTTTAGCAACCAAAAAATCATACCTCTTATTGCTTTTTCCGCTTTTCTTTGTTGTAGCGATGTTGATTTCATCAAGATTTTCAGAATATGTATTCCAAACATGGAAGTATATCAATGAACCTGAGTCCATACCCAAAGATTTCTTGCGATTCCGTTGGGAAATGTGGAAAGGATCCTATCAACTAGTTTGCGAACAACCATTATGGGGTTATGGAAAAGAAGGTTTTGATATTGCTTTTAATGCAAGAATGCACGAAAACGTAGGTTGGAGTTATGATATACTAGACAATGTAGGATTCAATTCGCACAATCAATACTTACAAGTATTTGGAGAAGCAGGAATCTTTGGCTTTTTAGCATATATTGCGGTATTAATAACCTATATTGTTACAGTAATACGCCAACAGTGTAAGTACAAATATTTAAAATATTCATTCATCGCATTAATATTTATTTTTTCCGTGTCAGAAACGGTATTAAATAGATATGTAGGAATCTCATTTTTCACCTTCTTTTATTGTTTTTTCTTAGTAAAATCAAGTGAAGAAGCCTAAAATTACTACATTTGCTAAAAATTTTTTAAAGTCGTGAAAAACAACGCCATTTTCAAAATAATGATCCTCTTAGTCAAGAACATGGATATTTTTCAAGTTCGTGGTTTAAGAAGTATACGATGGTTTTTTTACAGAAAATATTATGCTGCTCCAAAACTCTATGTAGACAGTGGTGTAGATATCTCTTCTGCACACACAAACAGCAATGCTAGTTTTGAAGGTGTAGGGAAAATAAACCTTGGAAAAGGAGTATATATTGATTATTCTGGAGGCGTTAAAATAGGGCACGCAGTTGCCATTTCATCAGGTGCTAAAATATTTACACACAATCACGATGTAAATGGTAAATTTAAAGATTGGCAAAAAAACGGAATTACCTACTCAAGCTTAGAAATTGAAGATTATGTATGGGTCGGTTCAGATGCGCTTATTATGCCGTCTGTAAAGCGTTTAGGAGAAGGTTGTATCATAGGATCGGGAGCCATTGTTACAAAAGATACAGAACCTTATGGAATCTATGTTGGAAATCCAGCAAAAAAGATTGCTATGAGAAATGTGGAGGAACTCAATGAACAGAATTCTTAAAATTTTACCGTCACTTGCGGTCTATGGCTTAGGTTTAGCAAGCTTTTTTTTCTTAGATATTTATATCTCTACGGCTGATTTTAGCGAAGAGTTTGTCAGTCAGTGGGCATTCTATAAATCGAGCCTCTTTATTTTAGGTGGATTTTGTATTCTCGGTTTTGACCAAGTGATGATTCGTGAACCGCGATTGCATTTCTACATCAAGAAAAAGTTTTTTATACAATCACTCCTTATCAGTATCATCGGAACTACCATTGTCTGGATTTTCTATCCTATAGAACAAATATGGCTCTTTTTCATTGCGCTTAATTTGTTTTCAATTGTAGTTTTCTTGTCAGGAATTTATCGAGCCAATCAAAAATACACCATTGCACAACTAGCGACTAATGGTTGGAAAGTAGTACTCATTATCATTTTCTTTTTGATGACCGTAAAGAACATGCTACATTTCTTAGTGGCAAGTCTACTCATCATTTGTTTAGTGTTAATTGCGCTTTACATCAAATTATACGGTAAAACAAAACCAAAAGAAGAAGTTTTAAAATACCAAGATTATAGAAAAACAGGAATTGCCTTCTTTTTGCACAATATGACGCTAACAAGCGCAGTGTATGGTGAGCAATTTATCATCAACCTTTACGGGAACGATGCAATTTCTACAGAATTATTTACCTACTTCGCCATATTTAGTCCTATCATCATTAGTGCCAATGGTTTTATAGGATTTTTTATTGGTCCCAAACTAAGAGCCAAAAAAACAGTTACACGAAAAGATTACAATGCACTACAATCCAAACTGATCATTTTTGCTGTGGCTATGGCTGCAATTTCTTTTGTAGTAGGTATATTTTTATTAGATCGATTCAAAAAAGTTTCTTTCAGTGAAATTAACTTATGGCTTGCAGTTGCTGTTTTAGCAACCTGTATGATTAGAACCATATATACAACATCATCACTATACTTAGGAATTTTTGCCAGTAATAAGCATTTATACAAAACTGCAGCATTAAACTGGGGCGCTTTAATAGCGTATATAATTTTAATATTAATAGTACTAATTACAGGTATGGATACAGGTGTCTTAGTCGTAGGAATTGCTTGCTTAACAGCGTTACACTGGACTATTCGTTTGATCATTTCACATACCTATGCCATTAAGTTTTTTAACAATGAAAAACATTAAGATAGTTGCACCGCTTTCTTCATTATCAGAACGAACTCGTTTGTATAAACTCACGTTGTTTTTACATGATGGGTTGGGATATAAAGATATAACTCATGTAGGTTGGGAACGCATTCCAGGTGAACGTGAAGAAAAGCGCTTTGACTTTAACATACATAAAAAAATCATCCTCAATGGCGGTGGCTACGGATCAGGAAAAGTAAAATGGCTCTACTTTATGTGGATGATCAAAACCTTTTTCTATTGTTTCAAATTTGGTAAAAAAGATATTGTATGGGCATTGGGCTTTGAAAGTGCTTTTCCTGTAATGCTTGTTTCGAAAATAAAAGGGTTTAAAGTAGTTTTTGACGACGCAGATCGTTTCTCTATGATTTATAAATTTCCGTCAATAATTGATAAAATATTGAAATTCTTAGAGAAGAAAACGTCGCGCAATGTAGCGTATCATGTAGTACCTGGTGACGCTCGATACCAATTTAAATCTAAGAAATTTTATGTACTAAAAAACACACCAAGTGAAAGTCAAATAGAAAAAGCCAAACAAATCAGTGAGAATTTAGAAAAACCTGCTAGCTTTGTCATAAATATTAATGGTTGGCTTGGATCTGGTCGTGGAATGAAAGAAGCATTAACACTGGTAAATCGACTGGAAAATGAAGATTTAAAAATTCTATTAATAGGAAAACTAGATTGTGAAGCTGCAGAAAAACTAGCAGAACACAAAAATGTAATTTACAAAGGCAAATTATCAAACGCAGAAACACTAGCAAATTACTTCTTGTCAGACCTAGTATTTACATACTATGATCCAAAATTAGAGATCAACCAATATGCCGAATCAAACAAATGGGGTGATGCTATTAAAACGAACATAGGAATCATTGTCAATGAGGAAGTAAAATCGGCAAAATTTATAAAAGAAAACAAACTAGGAATTATAGTTCCATATAATGATACAGAAGCATTAATAAACGAAATACAAGCTTTGTTGGCAGACGATGCTAAACTGGCAACCCTGAAATCAAATTCAGAGCAATATTCGTATATTATGCCATATTACGAAGATCAATTAAAAGAACTTTTTAAAAAGATAAACAATGAAGCCAGGTAAATTAGAAAAAATATACGTCTTCATTTTGGTGAAGATGGTTTCCAATTTTAGCCCAAGAAGAGCTACGAATATTCAGTATAAGTACTTCAAAAAATGGGGAATGAAATTTAATGACAAACCAAACTATATTTCTTCTAAAATTTGGTTTGACGGAACGGATTATAGTCTTATTTCAATTGGGAAAGAAGTAACCATGTCAAGTTATATTCGTGTATTAACGCACGATTGGTCACCACATACCATTGCAAAAGCTTTTGATATTCCTCAAGAAAAACCATTGGGTATTTTAAAAGGAGTAGAAATTGGTGATTTTTCATTTGTTGGAACAGGAACCATTTTAATGCCTGGTTCTAAAATTGGAAAAGGTTGCATCATTGGAGCAGGAACAGTAGTAAGAGGAACCATTCCAGATTTTAGTATTTACATTGGTAGTCCAGGAAAAATTGTTGGGGACTCACGAAAATATTTGAAATCAAAATTTCCAGAGGTAGACGTGCCTAGATTTAACGAGTAAACAACAACATGGTTGTATTTTTAACGATATTATTAGTATTAGTATTAGGCTTTACAGCTTATTTTATTATCCAGCGAGGAATTGGAGCTATCTATTCCAATCCGCTTGTGTTGGGTATTCTTTTCTTTGCTGTAATTCACCTTCTGTTGCCTTTAATGCAAATAAATGCTGATTATTTTAGATATCAGAACGAGTACAACATTATCACCATATTAATCTCCATCATACTTGTTGTTGTTGGACAATTTGTATACATGGTCTTTTTCTCCAGATTCAAATTGGATTACTATCAAGTCTTCAAAGATGTAAAGGGAAGAAACAGAGAACTAAGCAGAATACTCAACATAAATATACTTGTGTTTTTAGTAGGTGCTTATTTCTCGTATAAAAATTTATCAGTTATTCTTTCTGTAGGAGTCTCAGAATACTTAAGAGATCGTATTAGCTATGGGCAAGGAAAAGGTATACAAATGCTATTTGCGCACTGGTCATATTTATCAGTATTCATCTTTATCTTTTGTTATTTTCTTGCCACTAGAAGAAAACTCAAACGCAAAGCACTTTTCTTTACGATTATCTCTATAGCAATCAGTGCGACATATTACATTTTAAATAGTAACAGAAACTCAATATTTACGATGTTACTTATTATTGGCGGTGCATGGCTAATTAATAATAAAATGTTAAATAATAAGCTAAATAGGAAACAAGCCAAAATAATTGGAGGAATTTTTCTTGCACTCATCTTTGCATTTACGCTATTCTTCAATATTGGAAAAGAACGATATGCCATATATGCATCCAGACATAAAGAATTTAAATACTCATCTGTAAAATCATTAAATGGAGCTTTTGGGAATCACGAAAACATTCTGTGGCTTTTGGAAAATGATTACGAAAAATTATGGGGACAAACTTATGTGGCAGGATTTACAAATTTTGTACCTAGAAGTGTATGGCCATCAAAACCATTAGGTGCTGGGCCAAAACTGAAAAACTTTATAGACCCTGGAAGTTATGTTGTGGGAGGAAAAAAGAATTCATCACTTACCACAGGTTTCTTTACGGAATTACAAATGAATTATGGTGTTCTGGGAATGATATTCTTTCCCATAGCTATTGCAGTTGTTTTGGGCTTTATATTACAAAAATTAAATAGATCGAGATATATTATTGTGAGAATGGCATCCTTTTTTATTGCCATTATGTTCTCATCCTTATTTTATTATGCGGAATTTCTTGGGTTTTTCTCACGATTTATCATATCACTTGTTCCATTCTTTATCATTTACTTTTTTATAAGTGTACGATTCAAATTAAAAAAATCTAATACTAAATTAAATACAATTTCTCCATGAAACAAATCTTACAGTCTTTCAAAACTGGAGTAACTGAGTTAGCAGAATTGCCTTCTCCTCGTGTAAAATCAGGACAAGTACTCATACAAACCACAAGAAGTTTAGTTTCCCTAGGAACTGAACGAATGTTAGTTGAATTTGGAAAGGCTTCATTAATCCAAAAAGCAAGACAACAACCAGACAAAGTAAAGATGGTGTTGGACAAGATAAAGACAGAAGGGTTAATGCCTACGTTAGAAGCTGTTTTTAATAAACTTGAGCAGCCATTACCGCTTGGATATTGTAATGTGGGAAAAGTAATTGCTGTTGGAAAAGGTGTAACTGATTTTAAAGTTGGTGACCGAGTAGCTTCTAATGGACAACATGCAGAATTTGTTTCTGTACCACAAAATCTTGTAGCGCATATCCCAGATAATATTTCTGATGAAGAAGCCGCATTTACGGTGATTGGTTCTATTGGATTACAAGGAATTCGTTTGATCAACCCAACAATGGGGGAAACAATCGTTGTAGTTGGTTTAGGATTAATAGGATTGCTTACAGCAGAAATGTTAGTGGCAAATGGTTGTACAGTTATTGGATACGATTTAGATGATAAAAAAGTAGAAATCGCCAAGCAAAAAGGAATCATTGCATTCAATCCACTAAAAGGAAATAATCCAGTTAAATTTGTACTAGATCATACCAACAATATTGGTGCAGATGGTGTATTGATTACAGCTTCAGCTAAAACAAATGAAATCATTTCCCAAGCTGCTCAAATGAGTAGAAAGCGTGGTAGAATTACATTAGTTGGTGTTATTGGATTAAATATCTCTAGAGCAGAATTCTATGAAAAAGAATTAAGCTTCCAAGTATCTTGCTCATACGGACCAGGACGTTATGATGATGATTACGAATTCAAAGGAATCGATTATCCATTACCATTTGTACGTTGGACAGAAAAACGAAATTTTGAAACTGTTTTACAACTCATCGCTACAGGAAAATTAGAAGTAAAAAGCTTAATTTCTGAAATAGTTCCGTTAAACGATTTTGAAAAAATATACGGTGACATTGGAAACTCTAAATCCATTGCATCTATCATCAAATACAGCGAAGATTCAAAACTAGAAAATACCATTGTAGTCAATAAAAAAGAACTGAAACCAGCCAAAGGAGTTATAGGATTGGTTGGAGCAGGAAACTTTACAAAAATGACCTTATTGCCTGCACTAAAAGGTTCTGACGCCCAAATAAAGCATATTGTATCTTCTGGTGGTGTAAATGGAACGGCTTTAGCTAAAAAACATAATATTGCGCAAAGCACTACAGATTATGACTTAGTGTTAGATGACAAAGAAGTAGATTTAGTAATGATCACTACACGTCACAATTTGCATGCAGATATGGTAACAAAGGCTTTGGACAAAGGAAAACATGTCTTTGTTGAAAAACCTTTAGCGTTAAATCATGAAGAATTGGAAGCTATTGAAAAAAGCTACCAAAATAGCAATGGAACGTTAATGATTGGTTTTAATCGTCGTTTCTCTCCACATACTCAAAAAATAAAATCCTTAGTTGGTGATGCACCAATGAACGTTATTGCAACCATGAATGCAGGAGCTATTCCTCCAGAAGTTTGGGTGCACGACATGGCAATTGGTGGAGGAAGAATCATCGGAGAAGCATGTCACTACTTAGATTTAATCGTTTTCTTAACAGGAAGCAAAATCAAAGCGGTTTGTATGAATGCATTAGGAGAAAATCCAGCAGAAAACACAGACAATGCCTCTATCTTAGTCAAACTTGAAAACGGTTCTACGGGAGTTATAAATTACTTTGCAAATGGTTCAAAATCGTATGCAAAAGAGCGTTTAGAAGTGTTCTCACAGGAGAAAACTCTTATCATGAACAATTTCATAAAAACGTCAGGATATGGTACAAAAGGCTTCTCTAAACTTAAAACAAAGTTAGATAAAGGACACAAAGCTCAATTTGGTGCTATTGTAAACAAAATAAAAGATGGAGACATTGCTTTAATTCCGTATGATGAATTAATCAATGTAACGAAAGCAAGTTTCGCAGCAATACAGAGTTTAAAAGAAGGAAAGTGGATTGAAATTGAATAATCCAAGAGTAACAGCATAACATACTACCATTATGGTTCAAAAAATAAAAAGGATAGCCAATCTTATCTCAAACATGGGTTTGCGCTATCTTTTTTTTAGAATCTCTTATACGATTAAATCGAAACTTGGTTGGCAGAAAAAAGTATTTCCCACAAATCCAAAGCAGGAAAAATATATTGCTTTAGAAGACTGGAAAAATAACTTGCCACCATTTTTCTTTTACGGAAAAGACATTCCAGATTTACCAAAACAAAAGGAAGAAGCTCTTTTAGAAACCTATGAAGAAATTCAAAAAGGAATCTTTACATTCTTCAACAAAACAAAAATAAAGCTAGGAAAAGAATACAATTGGTTGGTCAATCCATCAACAGGATACCGTTACAACATCAAGAAACATTGGTCTGAAATTGAAGATCTTTCCAAAGAAGCTGGCGATATCAAATATGTATGGGAAAAAGCACGCTTCTCTTACATATACGATCTCATTCGTTATGACTATCATTTCGAAGAAGATCAATCAGAATTTATATTCTCTGAAATCGAAGACTTCATTGAAAAAAATCCAATCAATGAAGGTCCAAACTACAAATGCAGCCAAGAGGCAAGTTTGCGTATCATGAACTGGATGTTTGCTTTGTACTATTACAAAGATTCACAAAACTTAACAGAAGCGTTATTTCAAAAAATAATGCACAACATCTACTGGAAGCTACATCACATATATCACAACATTAATTTCTCTCGAATCACAGTACGTAACAATCATGCGATTACGGAAACCTTAATGTTATACCTTTCGGCAAAACTATTTCCGTTTATGCCAAACGTAGACAAGTGGAGCAAAAAAGGAAAAAAATGGTTTGAGCAAGAAATTGCCTATCAAATCTATGAAGATGGTACATTTTTGCAATTCTCTATGAACTATCACAGAGTAGTCATTCAATTATTTACTTGGGGAATTCAATTGGCAAAACTCAACAATGAAAAATTCAGTCAAGTAGTATATGATCGTGCTAAAAAATCACTTGACTTTCTAGATGTATGTACCGATCCCGTTACTGGAAAACTTCCAAACTATGGTCCTAATGATGGAGCATTATTCTTCAAACTTACGGATGATGATTATCGATTATACAGATCACAATTAGATGATTTGCGTGCCGTTCTACATGGACACACATACTTTGAGTCCAACAGTGTACTTTGGTATGGAATTCAGCCTAAAAAACAACCGCAAGAAGCATTGCCAGAAATTAGTACGTATGAAAAAAGCGGCTATTACATTTCGCAAGATGGAAATACAAAAACATTTATTCGTTGTGGCGCATACAAAGACAGACCTTTTCAATCAGATAACTTACATATAGATATTTGGGTTGATGGAATTAATTATCTAAGAGATACAGGTTCTTACAAATACAATGCAGCTCTGGACGACGTCAACTATTTCAATGGTGCAGAAGGTCATAATACGGTGAGTATCGACAAAGCAGATCAAATGCTAAAAGGTGGACGATTTATATGGTTTTATTGGGTAAATAAAGCCAAAGCTATTCTCAAAAAAGAAAACGATACCTACAAATTTGAAGGAACAATTGAAGCCTTCAAACAACTTGGAAACAACATACAACACACACGAAAAGTAAACAAACCGAAAGGTGAAAATACTTGGCAAGTTACTGATGTTATTCAAAACAAAGGAGATCGAAAAATATATCAATATTGGCACTTGCATCCAGATCATGTAGACGCTATTGAAATCATTACAACCGACGAAAACAATAACCTAATAGAACCATTAACAGAAGAAAAATGGTTTTCTGGGTACTACGGTGTAAAAGAAAAGTCAATAAGGCTTACATTTGCAAGCGAAAAGAATGTGTTTAACACTACAATACGTATCAAATAACAGATGAGAATATTACTAATTCATCAGTATTTCTTAGAAAAAGGAGATGGCGGCGGATCGCGTTTCAATGAAATGACGCAAGTATGGGCAAAACAAGGACACGATATTACGGTTCTTGCAGGAATGGTACATTATGCCACTGGGAAAAAAGCAGAGCGTTACAAAGGAAAATTTACGTTCAAAGACGAGCAATTTTATGAAAAAGTAGATGTAGTACGTTGTCATGTATCCGAAAGTTACAATGTGAGCTTTTTAGGTAGATTATGGGCGTATTTCTCATTTGTATTTTCTAGTATTTATGCAGGATTGTTTAAAACAAAAGGAAAATATGATGTCATTGTTGTGACGTCACCACCATTATTTGTGGGAATTACAGCATACATTCTTTCCAAACTAAAACGCACACCATTTGTCTTTGAAATTAGAGACTTATGGCCAGAATCTGCTATTGATACAGGTGTGTTAAAAAGCGGAATCATGATAAAATTTGCCTATTGGTTTGAAAAATTCATCTACAAAAGAGCAAAACTTATCAATGTACTAACACCTGCATTTAGAGACAAACTCATTCAAAACAAAAATGTACCAGCAGAAAAAGTAATCTTTATTCCAAATGCTGCTGATTTTACCCTAGCTGAAAAAGTACAAGAAGATTTTGAAGCTGCTGCTTTTAAAGAAGAATTAGGTTTAAAAGATAAATTTGTAATTACCTATGTAGGTGCGCATGGAGTTGCCAATCATTTAATTCAATTGGTAGAAGCTGCCGAAAAACTCACAGATACAAACATTGTATTTCAACTTATCGGTGCAGGAATGCGCAAAGAATCTTTGATAGAAGAAGCCAAAAAACGAAATCTATCCAATGTAATATTCAGAGATCCTGTATCCAAACAAGAAGTATTCAAATACATACTTGCTTCAAATGCTGGTGCTTCTGTGCTCAAAAAAGTAGATACATTTAAAACCATCTATTCAAACAAAACGTTTGATTATATGTCGTGCAAGCGTCCAATTTTACTAGCAATTGATGGTGTATCGCGTCAATTGGTCAATGAAGCCAAATGTGGTGTATATGTGGAGCCAGAAAACATAGATGACATTGTAAGAGGAACCAAAGAATTAGCGAGCAAAAGTGCAGCCGAAATTCAACAAATGGGAGAAGACGGATATGCACATGCAAAAACACATTTTGACAGAGAACTTCTGGCAAAAACGTATGTAGAAAAAATCAACACAATTCTGTAAAATCATGTATAGAGGCTTCATAAAAAGATTTTTCGATTTTCTAGTATCAGCAATAATTTGTCTACTGCTAGTACCGGTATTTATCATTGTATACATTGCTGTAAAACTAGACTCCAAAGGAAGCTTTTTCTTCTTTCAAGAACGATTAGGAAAAAATGGAAAAACCTTTAAAGTGTTCAAAATAAGAACTATGACTGATAAGCCTAGAGAAACGACACAAGAAATTCTCAGAGGAAATGCAGAAGTTACCAAAGTTGGAGCCGTTTTACGCCGATTAAAAATAGACGAATTGCCACAAATCATAAACATTCTAAAAGGAGACATGTCATTTGTGGGACCAAGACCATGTATGCCAGCGTTACAAGATGAATTCAATGAGGATGGTAGAGAACGAATAAAAATAAGTCCAGGACTCACAGGACTTGCGCAAACCAATGGAAACATATACCTGACTTGGCCAGAACGTTGGAAATACGATCGATACTATGTAGAAAATGTAAACTTTCTACTTGATGTAAAAATCCTATTCAAAACAGTACTCATTGTTTTTATGGGAGAAGAAAAATTCTTAAAAAAACCAGATGCATAACATACTCGTCATAGGAGCTGTACAAACAACTGCAGTCACGATTGAAAAATTAGTGGAGTATCAATTCAATATTGTTGGTGTGCTAGGACATGAACCTAAAAATGCAGCGCGTGTTTCGGGTTTATCAGATCTACGATCCATTGCAGCAAAACATAACTTAGATTTCAGACCTTTCAAAGGAATCAACCATGAAACGCATGTAAAATGGGCAACTGATAAAAAGCCAGACATTATTTTTGCGGTTGGATTTTCTCAATTACTACACGATGTTTGGTTGCAAATGCCAGCATTAGGTTGTATCGGTTTTCACCCTACCAAACTTCCAAAAGGAAGAGGAAGAGCGCCAATTGCTTGGGTTACCTTAGAAAAAGAAATGGGATCAGCGAGTTTTTTCTTAATGGGAAAAGGAGCTGATGACGGACCTATATTTTCACAATCGCTCTTTGAAGTAGAAGAAAATGATGATGCAGGAAGTGTAGAAGAAAAAATAAGAATCCACATTCACAAAGCTCTAGATAGTTGGTTGCCAGAATTAAAAAAAGGACATTGGAACCCTGAACCACAAGATCATTCTTTGGCAAGTTGGTACGGAAAAAGAGGTCCAGAAGATGGCTGGATTAACTGGAATAATACCGCAAACTATCTCGACAGACTTGTCAAAGCGAGTAGTAAACCACATCCTGGAGCATATACATATTCTAAAGATACCAAAATAATCATTTGGAAATCAGAACTAGAAAATAATATCAACATCAAAGGTGTTGTGGGGCGTGTACTCTTAACGGACGATGAAAAAGGACATTTAATACAATGTGGTGAAGGTTTGCTTTGGATACAACAAATTGAACTAGAACCAGAAACGGAACTCAAAGTAGGAGACAAGTTAGGATACAACATAGAAGACGAAATATACAAGATTAAAAAAAGGTTGAAAAATGAAGAATAAAATCATAGTTGTAGCACCACACGCCGATGACGAAATCATAGGTTGCGGCGGAACTATTGCCAAAGCAATCAGTCAAGGGGATGAAGTGTATATTATCATTGCTACTAATGCCAATGTAGGTGCGCCAGAACTATTCAACGAAGAAGCCATTGCAAAAGTTCGAGGAGAAGCCATAAAAGCACACGAATATTTGGGTGTTACAAAAACATTTTTCTTAGACTTTCCTGCGCCAGCATTAAATGCCTTTCCAGAATATAAAGTTTCTGTGGCGCTTTCTAAAATATTCAATGAAGTACAACCAAATATACTGTACTTACCACATCCTGGTGACTTACATCAAGATCACAAAGCAGTCTATCGTGCAAGCTTAGTAGCTGCCAGACCACAAGGAAACTACACTGTAGAAGAAATATACTGTTACGAAACATTGTCGGAAACTGAATGGGCGCCATATCAGGAAAAAGCCTTCATTCCAAATGTATTCAATGATGTCTCAGATTTCTTTGAACAAAAAATAGAAGCGATGCGTTTCTTTGAATCACAAATCAAAGAATTTCCACATACGCGATCTACCGAAACATTTGAGGCGTTGGCCAAATTTAGAGGCGCAACTGTTGGTGTAAAAAGAGCAGAAAGCTTTATTGCGGAAAGAATCATCAAAAAATAGAAATCACGAAAAGTAATGTAATGGTTGGAAAACGTATTTTTGATATCATCCTTTCTTTTACATTACTGACAATATTGTTATTGCCAATGTTTTTACTTTGGATAATAACAACGATAGCACTTAAGTCAAATGGTTTATTTTTGCAAACAAGAATAGGTCAACACGGCAAGCCTTTTACAATGTACAAATATAAAACCTTATTTGTCAATCAGGAAAAGACTTCAAAATGGGGAGCATTTCTGCGAAAAACAAAAATTGACGAATTCCCACAATTGGTTAACATACTAATAGGAAATATGAGTTTTGTGGGACCGCGTCCAGATTTGCCTGGCTACTATGATGTCCTTGAAGGCGAAAACAGAAAAATACTAAAGCTCAAACCCGGAATTACATCGGAAGCAGCTTTAAAATATGTAAATGAAGAACAATTATTAGCTTCAAAGGAAAATCCAAAGCAATACAACGATGAGATAATTTTCCCAGATAAAATTAAAATGAATCTCAACTACTATCACACTAGAAGTTTTTTAGTAGATTTGAAAATACTATTGAAAACAGTACAAAAATTAGTTTGGTAAGCTAAAAACCAACAAATCAATAGGATAAAACAATAAGGAATGAATAACATTTGTCTTTTTGGTGCAAGCGGACATGGTAAAGTGGTAAAAGATGTCGCAACAAGTACAAATACAGTAGTTGAAGCGTTCATTGATGATAATCCAAAAAGCGAATTTCTTCATGAAATTCCAGTCGTGACGTCTGCCGAAATGACAAAATATGCTGATCACAAATTTCTCATCAGTATTGGAAATAATAAGATTCGGAAAACCATCAGTCAAAAAATAGAAAATGCCTTTGCAACGCTCATTCACAAAACGGCAATCATTTCACCCTCTGCAACCATTGATGAAGGTACGGTCGTCATGAATGGCACCAATATCAATGCCGATGCTACCATTGGAAAACATGTCATTATTAACACAGCAGCAGTGGTAGAGCACGATTGTAAAATAGGCGACTTTGTACATATTTCACCAAACGCTACCGTTACTGGAAATGTAAGTATTGGAGAAGGTTCACATATTGGTGCAGGCGCCGTAATCATTCCGAACATAAAAATTGGAAAATGGGCAACTATTGGTGCAGGCTCAGTAATCATAAAGGATGTTCCAGACTATGCAGTTGTAGTTGGAAATCCAGGAATAATAAAAAAGTACAATAACGAATAACTATGAACTCAAGAATTTGGCTTTCATCTCCGCACATGGGCGGAAACGAATTAAAATATATTCACGAAGCATTTGATACCAACTGGATTGCGCCTTTAGGACCAAATGTAACAGGATTTGAAGGTGATTTAAAGCAATTTCTCAACACAGAAAAAGAAGTTGGTGCACTCGCTTCTGGAACTGCTGCCATTCACTTAGGATTAATCTTAGCAGGTGTTACTGCTGGCGATGAAGTTATTTGTCAGAGCATGACTTTTTCCGCTTCCGCGAATCCAATTCTGTATCAAGGAGCAACACCCGTATTTATTGACAGTGAACCAGAAACATGGAACATGTGTCCCATTTATTTAGAAGCTGCAATTAAAGATAGAATCGCCAAAGGAAAAAAGCCTAAAGCAATCATTCCTGTGCATTTATACGGAATGCCAGCAAAAATCGACGAAATAGTTGCTATTGCAAACAAATACGAAATCGTAATCATTGAAGATGCTGCAGAATCATTAGGTTCCACCTACAAAGGAAAAAACTGTGGAACTTTTGGGGAATACGCTGCCTTATCATTCAATGGAAACAAAATCATCACAACTTCTGGTGGTGGTGCTATTGTATGTAATGATGAAGAGGTAAAAAAGAAAGCGATCTTTTTAGCGACACAAGCTAGAGATGATGCGCCACATTATCAACATTCTGAAATTGGATACAATTACCGAATGAGTAATATTGTTGCAGGAATTGGTAGAGGTCAAATGGAAGTATTAGAAAAACATATTGGACTTCGTAGACATATGAATGCTTTCTACAAAGAAATTTTCAAAGATGTAGAAGCTATTACAGTTTTTGAAGAACCAAATGAAGACTATTTCTCAAACCATTGGTTAAGTTGTATTACAGTTGATGAAAGCAAAGTCAATTTTACACGTGAAGATTTACGTTTGGCATTATGGGAAGATAATATAGAATCCAGACCACTCTGGAAACCAATGCATTTACAGCCAATCTTCGAAAAGTACCCGTATTACGGAGACAATGTTAGTGAAAATTTGTTCAATACAGGCTTGTGTTTACCATCAGGATCAAACCTAACAACACAAGAAAAAGAACGTATTGCACAACTTATAGCCGCTTTTCTAGCATAGAAACAAATAAATTAAGTAATTTGTATCGATAAATAAAGAATCTGTTTTTTTGAGAAGATGAAGGTATTGAATTCAAGAAACATAAAAGAGGCAATAAAGCAAGTACTTAAATCAAGTAAAAAACGTATTGATTTTAAGAATATAGGATATTTGCCTAGGTGGCTTATTTTATGTTTTGATATGTTTATATGTTGTGTGGCTGTAATTTTGACAAGTGTCATTATTAACAATATCAACATAAGTGACTTAAGCTTATCTTCAGGACCAATCTTTGGATTTTCTGCAGGTGATGGATTGATCTTAATTACCAACTTACTCTTCTTTATTTTCTTTAGAACCTATGCTGGACTTATTAGGCATTCAACATTCATTGATGCTATTAAATTTTTCTTAGCATCATTAGCAACCTTAATCACATTATTAGTTGTAAACTATTCGCACTTAATATTTAGAGGAAACAATTTATTCCTAATTCCGAAATTGTTTATTTACTTTGCGATGTCGTTTTCATCATTACTGCTTTTCAGAGTTTTAGTAAAGCAAGTATTTGAAGCTTATTTTGATTATGCTGCCAAAGATGATCAAATCACAGTAATGATTTACGGAATTGATTCTAACGCAATTGCCATTTCAAACGCACTCAAAGTTGAACGTCCTGTACGTTACAAGTTGATTGGTTTTGTTGACAAAAAAGGAAAAAATCAAAGTAAAGAAATTCTAGGATTACCCATCATTCATCTCAAAAGAAAACTAGCAGTCATCTTGCGAGCACATGGAGCCAATGCTATCATACTAGCGGATAAATCCATTACACAAGAAGAACGTATCAGAATTGTAGATGAATGTTTAGAACATAACATCAAAGTATTTAGAGCGCCAATTGTTTCCGATATGGAAGACAAAGAAAATGTAAACTTGGCGCAACAAATTCAAAACGTCCAAATTGAAGACTTACTCGAAAGAGAACCAATTGTTTTAAATAACAAATTAATTGCAAAAGAATTATACAATCGTAGAATTTTAGTCACTGGAGGCGCAGGTTCTATTGGTAGTGAAATTGCAAGACAAGTTGCCAACTACAATCCAGAAAAACTAATCATTGTAGATCAGGCAGAAACACCGTTGTATCAAATACAAATGGAAATCAAAGCTAATTTTCCAGAATTGAACTTTGAAGCAGTCATCGCAGATGTTCGTGATAAAGAAAAATTGGAAAACATTTTTGATCTCTATAAACCACAAGTGGTATATCACGCGGCAGCCTACAAACATGTGCCATTAATGGAAGACAATCCGTCACAAGCCATTTTTGTCAACGTGATGGGAACTAAAAATGTGGCAGATACCGCCTTAAAATTTAAAACAGACAAATTTGTACTCGTTTCAACAGACAAAGCTGTAAACCCCAGTAATGTAATGGGAGCTTCAAAGCGTATTGCTGAAATTTATGTGCAAACCTTACAAGAAGCCTTTAAAAATGATAACCGTTATGTAACAAACTATGTAACGACACGTTTTGGAAATGTATTAGGATCTAATGGTTCCGTAGTACCATTGTTCAAACGTCAAATTGCAGAAGGCGGACCGTTAACTATTACACATCCAGATATCATCCGATACTTTATGACCATTCCGGAAGCTTGTCAACTAGTACTAGAAGCTGGTGCCATGGGAAATGGAGGAGAAATCTACATATTTGATATGGGAGAAGCCGTAAAAATCATTGATTTGGCGAAGAAAATTATCAAATTGGCAGGTTTTGTACCAAATAAAGACATTGATATCAAAATTATTGGATTGCGTCCAGGTGAAAAACTGTACGAAGAATTATTAAATGACAAATCAACGACATTGCCAACGTACAATGAAAAAATTATGATTGCACGTGCAGAAATGTATGATTATGAAGAAATAAACAGCAATATAGCTGAATTGATTGCTTCTGCTTCACTATTTGATAAAGTAGAAGTCGTAAAACGAATGAAAGCATTGGTTCCTGAATATAAAAGTATGAATTCTTCGTATGAAGAATTAGACAAAAAAGGAAAAGATACTACAGTCAAAAAATTGCTTGGTAAAAAAGTGTCATAAACCAATTATAAATAAGAAAAGCGCTAAAAATAAATAGATGAAAATAACTGTTGTAGGAACAGGATATGTGGGACTAGTCACAGGAACGTGTCTGGCTGAAACAGGAAATGATGTACTTTGTGTTGATATTGACAAAAACAAAGTAGAACGAATGCAAAACGGAGAGGTTCCTATTTATGAGCCTCATTTAGATATACTTTTTGAAAGAAACATAAACGCAGGTCGTTTAAAATTTACCACTTCACTTGAAGAAGGACTTACACATGGACAAATTATATTCTTAGCATTGCCAACACCAGAAGATGAAGATGGTTCTGCTGATTTATCATATGTATTAGGGGTAGCCGAAAATATTGGTAAACTCATGACTGATTATAAAGTCATTGTAGATAAAAGTACCGTACCAGTTGGAACTGCAGAGAAAGTAACTGCTGTAGTTGCTCAAAATGCTACCGTTGACTTTGATGTAGTATCAAATCCAGAATTTTTACGTGAAGGATTTGCTGTAGATGATTTCATGAAACCAGAGCGTATTGTTATTGGTTCAAGCTCAGAGAGAGCTACCAAATTAATGGAGCGTTTATACAAACCATTTGTTCGTTCAGGGAATCCAATACTCATCATGGATGAAAAATCTGCGGAGTTAACAAAATATGCTTCTAATTCGTTTTTAGCGGCCAAAATTACCTTCATGAACGAGATTGCCAACTTCTGTGAAAAAGTAGGTGCAGACGTAGACAAAGTACGTATCGGAATGGGAACGGATTCGCGTATTGGAAAACGTTTCTTATTTCCAGGAATTGGATATGGAGGATCGTGTTTTCCAAAAGATGTAAAAGCTTTGCACAAATCAGGAAAAGACAATGCGTACAATTTCCAAATATTAGATGCGGTAATCAACGTAAATAACAAGCAAAAAACAGCGTTAATTCCAAAAGTAGTCAGTCACCTAGGTGAGGATTTATCTGGAAAAACGATTGCTTTGTGGGGATTGGCATTTAAACCAGAAACAGACGATATTCGCGAAGCTCCATCTTTATACATTATTGACGAATTATTAGCTAGAGGAGCAAAACTAAAAGCGTTTGATCCAGAAGCCATGGATAATGTCAAAAGAAAATTAGGTGACAAACTAGAGTATGCAGATAGCATGTATGGTGCTATTGAAAACACGGATGCGTTAATCATCTGTACGGAATGGAGTATATTCAGAACACCAAATTTCCAAAAACTAAGAGATAACCTAAACCAACCGATCATTTTTGACGGTAGAAATTTATACGACGTAGCGGAAATGGAAAGAGAAGGATTTACTTATTTTTCTATTGGACGTAAAGAAGTTTTATAATATCAAAATCAACCAATACTATGCAACGAATTCTAATCACCGGAGCCGCGGGATTTTTAGGTTCACACTTATGTGATCGCTTTATTAATGAGGGCTATCACGTTATTGGAATGGACAATCTCATTACAGGAGACATTCGTAACATAGAACATTTATTTCACCTGAAAGAATTTCAGTTTTACCATCACGATGTAACAAAATTTGTGCATGTACCTGGTAAACTTGATTATATTTTACATTTTGCTTCACCAGCAAGTCCAATAGACTATCTTAAAATTCCGATTCAAACCTTAAAAGTAGGTTCGTTAGGAACCCACAATTTATTAGGATTGGCAAAAGAGAAAAAAGCACGTATTCTCATTGCGTCAACTTCCGAAGTGTATGGCGATCCTTTAGTGCATCCGCAACACGAAGAATACTATGGGAATGTAAATACGATTGGGCCTCGTGGTGTATATGACGAAGCTAAGCGTTTCCAAGAATCCATTACTATGGCATACCATCGTTTTCACGGATTGGAAACACGTATTGTTCGTATTTTTAATACCTACGGACCAAGAATGCGGCTAAATGATGGACGTGTAATTCCAGCATTTATTGGACAAGCATTGCGCGGAGAAGATTTAACAGTTTTTGGTGATGGAACTCAAACACGTTCGTTCTGTTACATTACCGATCAAGTAGAAGGAATTTTTAGGTTGTTAATGAGTGATTATGTTGAGCCAATTAATATTGGAAATCCGCACGAAATCACCATTGGAGAGTTTGCCGAAGAAATCATAAAACTTACAGGAACAACACAAAAGGTAATTTACAAAGAATTGCCTGTGGACGATCCGCTACAGCGAAAACCAGACATTCGCAAAGCAAAAGAAATTCTAGGTTGGGAACCAAAAGTAGATCGTAGCGAAGGAATGCGACGTACCTATGAATACTTTAAATCACTTCCAGAAAGCGAATTGTTCAAAAAAGAACACAAAGATTTTTCAACCTATACAAGAATGTAGCCGATGCATGTAAAAGGAAGATATTCATGGCTACTGCGACCATTTTTTATATTGTTCGACTTGTGCGTCATAAATATTCTTGTCTTCTTCTTTTTTAGCTTCAACGAGCAAGATTTATACTTTTTTGAATCGAGTTTTTGGAATAATAAACACTTATTATTTATCATTTACACGATCATTTTCTGGCCGTTGTCTGCTTTCTTTTTAAAATTCTATAATGTATATCGATTTACGTCGGTGCCACATATTTTATCTTTACTTATCAAACAATTATTGGCGTATACGCTCATTATGTATGCGTTTATCGGAATTTTTAGAAGTATCAATGTACAAGCATTTGTAACATTTGAATACTTAATGCTGAGTTTCGGAATTATTGGTTTGGGTAAAATAATTGGGTATTATGGATTAAAAAAATATCGCTCGGTATTGGATGGAAACATTCGTAGAGTTATCATCATTGGTTTTAGTGCTGGTGCGCAAGAATTAGAACGTTTATTTAGAAACAACAAAGATTTAGGATACAAACTCTTAGGTGTTTTTAGTGATAAAAAAAGCGATAGTATTAACGGAACTATTGAAGATAGCTTTGAGTATATAGAAAAAGAAAAAGGAATCGACGAAATTTACTGTGCCATTGATGAGGTTTCTGAAAAACATGTAAATGATTATGTAAAGTATGCAAGCTTAAACATGATCAACATTAAGTTTATTCCAAACACAAAAAAGTTGTTCACGAAACGATTAAAAACAGATTATTATAACTATTTGCCTGTATTATCGTTACAAGAAGTTTCACTCAACAACAATATCAACCGATTTATCAAACGTGCATTTGACATTGTATTTTCATTGATCATTATTATTTGTGTGCTTTCGTGGCTCATTCCACTCATGGCAATCTTGATAAAGTTAGAGTCTAAAGGTCCAGTTTTTTATAAGCACATTCGTAACGGGCTTAATTACAAGGAGTTCACCTGTTATAAATTCCGATCGTTGGCACATAACAATGATAACAAATACGAACACGTAACCGAACAAGATTCGCGTGTAACTAAGGTAGGACGTTTTATCAGAAAGACGAGTATAGACGAGTTACCTCAGTTTTTAAATGTGCTCAAAGGCGACATGTCTGTTATAGGTCCAAGACCACACATGATTCCGTACACGAAAGAATATGCTAAAAAAATAGACAAATACAACTTTGTATTCCGCCACAGTGTAAAACCTGGAATTTCTGGATTAGCGCAAGTAAAAGGATATCGAGGAGAAATAAAAAATGATGAAGATATTATCAATCGTATTAAATACGATATTTTTTATATAGAAAACTGGTCGTTGATCTTAGATATAAAAATTATCTTTGAAACCATTGCCAACATCTTCAAAGGAGAAAAAAAGGCATACTAATCATGCGAAAACCTTTAGTTTCTGTTATTACGCCAACCTACAATGCCGAAGCCTTTATTTCGGAAACCATTGATTCTGTTCGAGCCCAAAACTATGCAAATTGGGAAATGATCCTAGTAGATGATGCATCTTCAGATACAACTGTGGAAGTGCTGAATACGTATGCAGCATTAGACAATCGTATCAAAGTACACACATTAAAAACCAACTCCGGAGCTGCTATCGCACGAAATACAGCCATAAAAAACGCTTCTGGAAGTTATATCGCATTTTTGGACGCAGATGATTTGTGGAAACCAGAAAAGCTCACAAAACAAATCGCTTTCATGCAAGAAAAAGACATTGCTGTTAGTTTTTCTAGCTATGAACTCATGGATGAGCAAGGAAATTCGCTTGGCAAAATGATCAAAGCCTTGCCAAAAGTAGATTTCTCTAAAATGGTTAAAAGTAACTATGTCGGAAACCTTACAGGAATATACGATGCGGAGAAATTAGGCAAAGTATATATGCCAAACATTCGCAAACGTCAAGATTGGGCATTATGGCTTACGTTGATCAAAAAAGTAGGTTTTGCATATAGCTTAGAAGAGCCATTAGCCAGATATCGAATACGAGAAAATTCAATTTCGTCCAATAAACTAAATTTATTAAAATACAATTATACTATTTACAGAAAGGCGCTTAAATTTGGGGCTTTCAAATCGATTCTATATTTAATTCGATTTTTAATAGAACATTTCTTTATAAAACCACAACAAACAACACAACTATGAACATTCTTGTTTTAGGATCAGGAGGAAGAGAACACACATTTACATGGAAACTTGCACAAAGTCCACGCGTTACTAAATTATTTGTAGCACCAGGAAATGCGGGAACGGCTGCTATTGCAGAAAATGTAGCGATGAACGTGAGTGATTTTGATGCGATTGGAAAATTTTCAATCGAAAACAACATTGATATGGTTGTAGTAGGACCAGAAGATCCATTAGTGCGTGGAATTCACGATTACTTTTTAAATGACGAGGCATTGAAAGGAATTCACGTAATTGGTCCACAAAAAGAAGCAGCCGAATTAGAAGGAAGTAAAGAATTTGCTAAAAAATTCATGATGCGTCACAACATTCCAACGGCGGCTTATGAAAGTTTTACAAAAGATACCGTAGAAGCTGGTTGCGAATTTTTAACAACACTAAAACCACCGTATGTTTTAAAAGCAGATGGTTTAGCAGCAGGAAAAGGAGTTTTAATCATTAATGATTTACAAGAAGCTCAAGATTCATTACGTGAAATGTTGGTAGATGCTAAATTTGGCGATGCTAGTACCAAAGTAGTAATTGAAGAATTCTTAGATGGAATTGAGTTAAGTTGTTTTGTCATTACGGATGGGAAAAACTATGTTACCTTACCTACGGCAAAAGATTACAAGCGTATTGGCGAAGGTGATACAGGATTAAATACAGGAGGAATGGGTGCAGTATCACCAGTTCCGTTTGCAGATGCAGAATTCATGGAAAAAATTGAAACACGCATCATAAAACCAACTGTAGCAGGTTTTCAAAAAGATAACTTACCATACAAAGGCTTTGTCTTTATTGGTTTAATTAAAGTTGGAAACGATCCGTTTGTGATAGAATACAATGTGCGAATGGGCGATCCGGAAACGGAAGTCGTTATTCCACGTTTGGAAAATGATTTGGTTGATGTATTAGAAGCTGTAGGAACACAATCGTTAGATATCATTGATTTACAAATTAAGGAAGAGGCAGCAACAACGATTATGGTTGTTTCTGGTGGATATCCAGAAGCTTATGAAAAAGGAAAAGAAATTATAGGAGTAGAAAGCATTGAAGATTCTATCGTATTTCACGCAGGAACCAAAATAGAAGGAGAAAAAGTAGTTACAAATGGCGGAAGAGTAATTGCTATAACGTCGTATGCAGCTACTTATAAAGAGGCTATAAAAAAATCTTATCAAAACATACACAAGTTACATTTTGATAAGATGTATTATAGAAAAGATATAGGCTTTGACTTATAGATAAGAATGGGCCGTAGAATCTTTGTTTTCTTCGTTATTAGCGTCGAATTTCTTTAATTGCATTACCCAATAATAAATTGCAGCAGCACATATTAACATAAAAATCCAGTTAATACCATTGGCTAATGTCCAATTACTTAATTCCATTTCACGCATTGCGTTAAAAGGGATAAATAATATTTCCTCAAATAGGTAAGCTATTCCTTCAAAAAAACTTTTCATCGATAAATCGTATTATATTTACACTACAAAAATATAAAAACCTAAAATGATAACAAGCGTTTTTGGGAAATCAAAACCAATAAATTTTATTCTATGCATAGGAATTCTTCTTGTGTACTTTGTAATTCACTTATATTCAGGTGATAAGATGCTTGTTTCTGAATTGTTGTCATTGGAAGTCCCAGTGCTATTATTGCTGTTATTTTCTTTATTTGTGATGAATTTTATTGTAAAAAAGAACGATTTAACTCAGCAAAACGATTTTGCGCTATTAATTGCAACAATTTTTATAGGTTTATTTCCTTCAATTTTTGAAAATATAAAGATTGTATGCATATACTTATTGCTACTATTTGCATTTAGGCGCATTATTACTTTAGGGTCTTTACGAAGTGTAAAACAAAAAATATTTGACGCATCTTTATTTGTAAGTACAGCTGTATTATTTGATTCGTGGATTGTAGTATACTTTATCCTTATATATGTTGGAATTTTAGCCTATGTGTCCAACGATTATAAAAATTGGTTGGTTCCTATCGTTGGTTCAACAGTTGTTTTTAGTCTATATATAGTATACCTATATCTTACACAACAAGACATTCTTACAAACCCATTATTTCAGTTTGATTTAAAAATCGACTATTCCATCAAAAATTACAGAAGAATTGCACTACATTTAGTAATAACATTGCTTTTTAGCATAAATTTTGTAATATTTTTTTTAAAATACAAAACGTATTCTTCTCAAAAAAAAATATCATTTTTACTTAGTAAAATGCTGTTTTTTATAGGTATTACCTATGTGTTATTTGCTAAAAATATCACTCATAATACTGAACTTTTACTGTTATTTCCATTGGCTATATTTATGGCAAATCTGCTAGAAAATATTGAAAACAAAAGGATCAGCGATATATTACTGCTTTTACTAATGATTGTTAGTTTTCTCTTCAACATTTATCCAAAATAAATAAATAAACCGTAATATTAGTAAAGTAATTACCTACAAAAAAGTAGTTAAAGACTTACAAAAAATGCTTTTTCCCGATTTTAATGACGTTTTATCTAAAAGAAAACCGGTTATCAGCATTTTAGAATTATTCCAAATATTTTTGTGTTCGAGAATTAAGCCGCTCACCCCAAACTTATTTTAAACTAAAATCTATTTGTGTACTCTGGTACATATAATAGTTAACTAAACAGCAAATCAATGAAGACTAAAATTACTCTTTTGGTCCTAACTGCCTTATTAGGACTAACGAACGTTTTCGCTAATTCGATGCCTACCAGCGAAAATGTTGTCGAGAATGAAATGATGACCACAGCAGATGGTAATCTTATCATCATTTCCGCAGGAAAAAGAATTTACTCGCTCGACATGAACACGTACCACGCTACGTTGTTGGCAACATCACCTTATGTAAACGAAATTAACTCTATCGCTAGTGACAACACTACGGGATGGCTTTTTTACGTTTCTAACCACATTTCTAGATATAACTGGACAATTTATGGTTACAATGTGTATTCAAATACACACAAAAACTTTGGATCAGTAAGACACTTTTTTACAAGTACTGGTCACGCGCATTCTTCTAGAGGTCTAGCTTCTGGTGGAGCAACTTTTTATAACGGGAAGTTATATTTCGCAATGGAATATCCTGTACGTTGCTACTACTACAGAGATGGAAGAAGAGTTAGTAATAACTCTAATCCTAAAGATGAGTTAGATGATAATCCAAGAGGAGCAGGAACAGGCTCAACAGGATTAGATACTTCAGCTCTTGCTAGGAGAGATAGTAGAGGAATAACTACTAGAACTTATGCGGCTACTGAAACTGATAACGGAGGAAGAGAAGGAAATGGAGAATCTCCAGAAGACTTTGTTGTTATCGAAGCAGAGGAAGCAAACCAAGCTAATGATAATGTAAACGATTACATTGCTGAGGAAGAATTACCAGATGCAGAGACTGAAGCTCAAAATCCGGATGAAGAATTACAGCAAAGAGCAAGCAGAACTTCATACCAAGCACAAACTTACTCTTACAATTACTACCACAGCTCGTACAATAACAAAATGTATTTATTAGAAATCTCTTTCAATGGATTATCTGATATTTCTGGACAAACAACTTCTGTTGCTCATGGAACACCTGTATATGATAACTGGTGGTATTCTAGCTTCCTTTACAAAGGAGAACTTGGAGATATCGTAGTTGGAGATAACGGTCAAATGTACGCTGCTACTTCTTACCAAGTACAAGCATATAACTTCAATAGCAACAGATACGACTGGGCTAACAATGAAGATGTATATGCACAGATGGCAAAAGATAAGAACAGTCACCTTCAATTATTGAAGAACAAGAGAACATACACTACGTATTACTACTACGGTTGTCCTTATAATGTTTATCAAACAAAAAGTTACGTACAAAAGTATACAGCACCATCTAGTTTAAGAACCTATAACAACATTCAATTAGGTTCATTAATTGAGATTTCTGGTTTAGAGCCACAAGATGTTGGTCAAATTACGGATGCATCTGACTACATTAACTTAACTCCACCTGTATCATATAAAATTAAAGGTTTCGTATTTGATGATAATAATGAAAACGGAAACTTTAACGGAGGTCAAGGAGAAACAAAAACTTCTGGTATTACAGTAACATTATACGCTGATAACAATAATGATAATGTATTAGACTCAGGAGATACAGTAATTGATTCTCAAGTTACAGGTTCAAACGGATCTTACACATTTAACAATGTTGAAGTAGCTGAGACATTAGTAGTTGTAAGTGTCCCTAGCAATACAAATACAACAACATATACATCAACAACTCCAGAAACTGTAGCAGTAACAGGTTCTACGGATGATGTAACAGTGAAGTTTGGAATTAATGAAGCATTAATCCCAGTAAACTACGATGTTTTCGGAACTGTATATGATGACGATAACGCAGACGCTATCTTTGATAACGGAGAAGCTGGATTGGAAAATGTTACTCTAACATTATATAACGACACAAATGCTGACGGTGTATTAGATGCTAACGATACAGTAATTGCTACAACTACTTCTGGTGCAGATGGTTCATATAGCTTCGTACATGTATGTGTTCAAAACACAATTGTAGCAGTAACAGTACCAACAAATACTGGAGACTTTACTTATACATTAACAACTGCAGGAACACAAGCTATTGATGCAATCAATACAGATGTAACAGGAGTTGACTTTGGAGTTAACAAAGAGCAAGTTATCAACTATGTAATCTCAGGAAATGTATATGATGATAACGACGAAAGTGGAGCACAAGATGCTGGAGAAGACAACTTAGAGTCTATCACAGTAACTTTATATAACGATAGCAATGCAAACGGAGCTGTTGATGCTGGAGAATCAGTAATCGCAACAGCAACAACTGCAGCAGACGGGACATATAGCTTTCCAGGAGTAACAGTGCAAAATACAGTAGTAGCTGTAACAGTACCAGGAAACACTGCAGAATTCACATACACATTGACAACAGCAGGAGAAGTAAACACTAGCTCAACAAATGTTAATGTTGAAAACGTAAACTTCGGAATTAACGAAGTACAAGTTATCGATTACAATATCTCAGGAACTGTATATGATGACGATAATGCTAACGGAGTAAATGATACAGAAGCAGGACTAGATGCAATCACTGTTAAATTATACTCTGACAACGATGAAAGTGGAACATTAACTGCTGGTGACGGACTTTTAGAAATTGGAACTACTGCAGCAGATGGAACATATAGCTTTACTAACGTAACTACTCAGTTTACACTAGTAGGAGTTGAAGTACCTGCAAACACTGCAGAGTTTACATACACAGCTACAACAGCAGTGAAGTTAGCAGTAAGCTCTACAATCAATGATGTAACTGATCAAGACTTTGGAATCAATAAAGTTCAAATTATTGACTACAACATTACAGGAAATGTATTTGATGATGACAACGCAAACAGTGCTATTGATGCTGGTGAGAGTGCATTAGAAAATGTTACTTTAACATTATACGCTGACAATGATGGAAACGGAAGAGTTGGAGCTGCTGATACAGTAATCTCAACTACAACTTCTGCTAACGACGGAACATATAGCTTCTCAAATGTAACAGTAGAAAGAACAGTAGTTGCAGTAACTGTACCTTCTAATTCAACTGCACTTGTACATGCATTAACAACATCTTCTTCTGTGAACACTAGTTCTACAATAGCTGATGTGAATGATGTTGATTTTGGAATTAACAGAGAAGAAGTTATCAATTACAATATCTCAGGAACTGTATTTGATGATAATAATGAAAACAGCGCTATAGATGCTGGAGAAGGTTCTGTAGAAAATGTTACAATTGAATTATATGCTGATAATGATGGAAACGGAAGATTAGGTGGAGCTGATACAGTTATTACTACAACTACTTCTGCTAACGACGGAACATATAGCTTCTCTAACGTATCAGTGAGAAATACATTAGTAGTAGTAACAGTACCAACAAATACTGCAACAGTTACATATACATTAACAACTTCTAGAACGTTAGCAATTAGCGAAACAATTAATGATGTTAACAACCAAGACTTTGGTATTAACAGTGCTGTTGTTGTAAACTACAACATCTTCGGAACTGTATATGATGATGATAATGAAAATGCAATTCTTGATGCCAGTGAAACAGGAAGATTAGAAAACATTACATTAACATTATACATTGATGATGATGCTGACGGAAGATTAGGTAATGGTGATACAGTTCTTGAAACAACAACAACTGCAGCAGATGGAACATATTCATTCCTTAACGTTACTGAACAAAATACAGTAGTTGCTGTAACAATTCCACAAAACACTGCTGATTATGTTTATACATTAACTACTGATGCAAGATTAGATATTAGCTCAGTTGACACGGATGTAACTGATCAAGACTTTGGAATTAATAAAGTAGCTACTTCGTACACAGTTTCAGGAAACGTATTCAATGATGAAAACGGAGACGGAACTAATGCATCAACTGAAGCAGGATTAAGAGGTGTAACAGTTAACTTATACGAAGATGTAAACGGAAACGGAAGAATTGATAGAGGTGAGCCACTTATCTCAACAACAGCTTCTGACAGAAGTGGAAACTACCAATTCACAGGAATTACTGCAACAAACGTAATTGTTCAATTAGTAGTACCATCGAATACGGCAGATTTCACATACACTTCTACTACACCAGTAAATGTAGTATTAACTGGAGGAGTTTCAACAACTGTTGACTTTGGTATCCAAAGAACAGTAGTAATTTTATACAACATTTCAGGAGTTGTTTGGGATGATCAAAACTCTGACCAAGTTAAAGATGCAAATGAGCCAAGATTAGTTGGAATTGGAGTAACTCTTTTCGAAGATGTGAACGCTGATGGTGCTTTAGATGCTGGTGATAGATCATTAAGTACAATCACTACTTCTGCAACTGGAGGATACCAATTCTCTAACGTAAACCTAAGAAATGTGTTAGTAGTACCAACGTTACCAGCTGATGGAACGTTTACTACACCAAGCAATAGAGCGATCTCTAGTATCAATACGGATGCTGTTGATATTGACTTTGGTATTAGAATTGCAAATACATTATACCAAGTAACAGGAGTTGTATTCAACGATCAAAACGAAAATGGTATTGCTGATCCAGGAGAAGAGTCTCTAGATGGTTTACCAGTTGAAATCTATGCTGATACTGATGGAGATGGAAACTTTGATCCTAACTTAGATGCATTAGTAGCATTTACACAAACATCAAACGGAGGATTCGGATTCTTGGATCCTAACTACCTTGTAGATGATATTCCTCCAGGAGAAGTATTCATCGTAGTAGTACTTCCAGAAGATACAATTTTTGAAACTTACAGAAATACATACGATCCAGATTCAGGAACAGCAAGTCCTGACGGAATCTACAGAACAGTAATGGTTTCTGACTTATTTAACATTGACTTCGGAGTTAAGTATGAAAATACAAACTCTACATCAAGAATTAATAATGAAAGTATTCTAGTTCTTAATTCAGATACAATTAGTGAAGCCCCACAAGATGTGTCAGAAAGATTGAGATTATATCCAAACCCAACGGTTAGAGAAATCGTAATTAATGCTGAAGAATTCTCAGGAAATGTAAGTGTTGAAATTTACAATGATAGAGGATACAGAGTAATGTCAACATTAGTAAGTCAATTCGGAGGAGAGTATAAAATAGGAGTTGAAAGATTAGCACCTGGAATGTACTACGCTAAATTCGAATCAGAATCAGGACAGATAACTGCTAGCAAGAAATTTATTAAAAAATAATTAATAGGAAGTTATCTTATAACCTCAAGAAAAGCCGCTGAAAAGCGGCTTTTTTTATTTCCTACATGAAACCCAAATATTAGCGTATATTTGCATCAAAATAATAGAATTATGTTTAGTGATCTAGCAAATAAAATATTTCAAGATAGTATTGAAAAATATCATGTTATTGATGATGTAGACCAGTCATTTGAAAATCCATATCCAAAAGATAAAGTAGAACACTTACTTTATAGAAAAAATTGGATAGATACAGTACAATGGCATTATGAAGACATTATTAGAGATCCAAACATTGATCCTGTAGCAGCGCTAAAATTGAAAAGACTCATTGATGCGTCTAATCAAGATAGAACAGATACCGTAGAATATATTGATAGCTATTTTTTACAAAAATACAGCGATGTTCAGGCTAAAGATTCAGCTACAATCAACTCTGAAAGTCCAGCTTGGGCTATTGATCGTTTGTCTATTTTAGCATTAAAAATATACCACATGCAAGAAGAAGTTGATCGTAAAGATGCTTCTGAAGTACACAAAGCTAAGTGTCAGAATAAATTAAATGTATTGTTAGAACAACGTGTAGACTTATCATCTGCAATAGATCAATTGATTGCTGATATTGAAAGTGGAGAAAAGTACATGAAAGTTTATAAGCAAATGAAAATGTACAATGACGATGATCTAAATCCAGTATTGTACAACAAAAACAAATAACAGAAGTCTCACATAGGTATACCAAGCTATGGAACAAGCTTCCAAACACATTTTAGTCATACGTCTCTCTGCCATGGGAGACGTTGCTATGACTGTACCAGTTATAAAAGCAATGGTACGTACCTATCCAAATATAAAAATCACGGTAGTCTCTCGTGCTTTTTTTAAACCCATCTTTAAAGACATTGATAATGTATCTTTTTACACAGCAGATGTAAAAGGAAAACACAAAGGTGTTCGCGGATTATATAAGTTATACAAAGAACTCAAAACGCTGAATATTGATCTTGTAGCCGATCTTCACAATGTATTGAGATCAAAAATTCTAGGCGCGTATTTTAAACTTGGAGGTTACAAAATCTGTAAAATAGATAAAGGTAGAGCCGACAAAAAATCTTTGACAAAAACAAAGGATAAAATCTTCCGGCAACTCAAAACGACACATGAGCGTTATGCGGATGTTTTTAGTCAATTAGGATACAAAACAAATCCTTCCAAAGAAGATGTATTATCGCAGCTAAAAATCACCAAAAAGGTTGCTTTATTCATAGGTAAAACAACAAAAAAACTAGTTGGGATAGCACCTTTTGCTGCTTTTGATGGAAAAACATATCCTGCTACGCAAATGGAAGCTGTAATTTCCAAACTAAGTGAAGCAAAAAAGTACAAAGTTGTTTTATTTGGCGGGCCAGCAGATAAAGAACAATTGGTAGCTTGGGAAAATAATTACGACAATGTTGTCAATGGTGCAGGCTTATTTTCTTTTGAAGAAGAATTAAACCTAATTTCTAATCTAGATGTAATGCTTTCTATGGACTCAGGAAATGCGCATTTAGCAGCAATGTTTGGAAAAAAAGTGGTCACAATTTGGGGAGTTACACATCCGTATGCAGGATTTTACCCATTTGGACAACCTCAAGAAAATGCCTTACTAGCAGACAGAGAGCAGTATCCGCTATTGCCAACATCCATCTACGGAAACAAATATCCAGAAGGATATGAAAATGTCATGCAAACCATTACACCAGAAGCAGTTTTTGAGAAAATTGTAGCAGTGATAGAAAAATAATTTATTCAGTAGAAGTATGTTTCAAGATTCAGCATTAATAAAGCAACGACATACGAAATTTATCTCAACAGTCTGTACAACAGAAATTGTGTATGCGCTCAAAAATAGGAAAGGTTTTGCAACTACAAGTTCCAATCATTATGATGATGTAGATGGAAACCCAGTGGAAATGATCTGTTTTTGGGCTGAAAAAGCGCGTGTAAAATCATGCATAAAAGGAGAATGGAAATCGTATAAAACTCAACAAATTCAATTGACAGATTTTCTTGAAAATTGGTGTGTAGGAATGGAAAATGATGGACTTTTGATAGGAACTGAGTTCGATCAAAATATGTTTGGATATGAAGCAGAACCTACAGAGCTTATATTCGAAATCATCCAAGGGCTAAAAAAATTAGAAAAAGAACTATCTCTCAAAAAGTTCAAAGGAATCTTAGATTTAGAGCAACAAGTAAAGGATATTTTATCTTGAAAAGTGTAGGTGTTGCGATAAAGTAATCTCATATTTTAACTAAGACCTTGTGCCTAAGACTGAACACCTATCATATCAAATATCATCATAATCAATCTTAATCGTAGCTGTTGTTGGATGTGCCTGACATGTTAAAATCATACCATCTTCAATTTCGCTATCGGTTAAAATCTGATTTTTCTCCATTACAGCTTTTCCATCTACAATTCTAGCAATACAACTGCTGCAAATTCCACCTTGACAAGAATATGGAGCATCAATCTTTTGCTTTAAAGCGGCATCTAAAATAGTTTCGCTAGCGTCCATTTCAAAGGTAAAATCTTCATCATCAACCGTAATAGAAATCGTTGACTTTCCAGAAACTTCTTCAGCTGCTGCATTAGTTTCAGAAGAAGAAGTAAACAATTCAAAATAAATAGCTTCTTTTGAAATATCATTATTTTGTAGTGTTTCAGAAACAGTCTGAATCATGGCTTCTGGTCCGCAAATATAATAATGCTTAAAATCTGCATCTTTCATCTGATTCTTTATCACATAATTCACAGCAGTACTGTCAATACGTCCTGCTAATGCATCTTCTGCACGTGCTTGACTATAGGCAAACTTCAAATAAAAGTTTGGATACTGATTTGCTAATGCGATCAATTCGTCATGAAAAATAGTTTCTTCTGGAGATTTATTTCCATACAACAAAGCCACCGTATTTCCGTAGTCCAAAGCTGTTTTCAAAATACTCATCATTGGAGTAATTCCACTTCCAGCAGCAAAAAGCGCAATAGCTCCAGTGTGCGTAGAAGGTGTATACACAAAATTCCCTTCTGGTGAATGTATATCTAATACAGTTCCTTCGGTCAAAGTTCTATTCGCATAGGTTGAAAATTTTCCTCCTGCTACTTCTTTTATAGCTACGCGAAGTTTATTCTCCTTTGGCGCGGCACATAACGAATACGCTCTGCGAACTTCTTCACCATTAATAGTGGTTTTTAAGGTAACATATTGTCCTGCTTTAAAAGAATAAGAAGGTTGCAATGCTTCTGGAACATGAAACTCAACACTCACAGCGCTTGGAGTTTCTCTAACAATATGACGTACTTCTAACTGACGAAAATCTGACATTTTGGGATTTTTTAAATAAAAATGATCGCATTGCGCGAATTATTGTGCAAAAATAAACAATACCCAAAGGCTTTTAAAGCGATTTACTAATAAATTACAACTAAAAAAATGAGTGCCACCGAAATACAGACTATATTAAAGTGCAAAAAGAAGTTAAAAATTATAGATAGGTAAATAGAAAGCAAGTATGAAAAATATTCATGAGTTCCAGATAAAACCTAACTTAAAGATTGCTAAGTAAGCATATTTATAAAAGGGAAATCCATAAAAAAGAACTTATCTATGTAACAAATTTAAAAAACCGATACTAACCATGACAACTAATTAACTCACTACAATGATTAAAAAATTCATAAGCTTACAATGGAAAGAATTTATTCGTTCTTCCTCTTTCCAAAAAGGAGTCGCCATTAAAGTATTGCTGTTCATAGCTGCCGCCTATATTGGAGGTATGGCAATATTTGCAGGTATGGGATTATTCTTTGGAATCAAAAAACTGATCCCCGGAATCGACCCAATGCACGTAGTAAATAGTTTTATCATTTTTTGGTTTTTTGCCGATTTAATGCTGCGCTATTTCATGCAACAAATGCCAGTAATGAACATTAAGCCACTCATGATCATTCCTGTCAAACAGAAAACAATCATTCACTTTTTGTTAGGAAAAACGGTACTTTCATTCTTCAATCTTTTACCTTTATTAGTATTCATACCATACTGTGTAACACTATTGACACAAGGATATCCACCGTTAAATATAATATTTTGGTTGCTTTCTATTGTCGTTATCACATTAGCACTGAACTTCTTAAATATTTTAGTAAACAAAAGCAATACGGTATTTTATATTGTAGCAACGGCACTTGTTACCTTAGCAAGTATGCAATATTTTGGTGTCTACAATGTGTCAATACCTTCGGGAATTGTGTTTGGCGAATTGTATGCAAATCCATACTATATTGCAATACCAATAGTCATACTAGCAATTTTATACTACTTAAACTTTAAGTATCTAAATAGTCGTTTCTACTTAGACAGTGCTATTTCTAAAAAAGTAAAAGAAGTCAACACATCAGATCTTTCTTGGTTAAACCGTTTTGGATCACTCGCTACATTCTTAAAAAACGATGTGCGTATGATTTGGCGAAACAAACGACCACGACAAGTACTATTCATGTCAGGATTATTCTTGTTTTACGGAGTACTATTCTTTACGCAAAAAACCTATGAAGATATGCCAGGATTCTTAGCTTTTGCGTCTATCTTCATTACAGCGGGATTCCTGTTCTCTTTCGGGCAATTGGTACCGTCTTGGGATAGCGAACATTACAAAATGATGATGAGTCAAAACATTCCATACCGTAAATACTTAGAATCTAAATGGTACTTAATGGTGATTGCTGTAGTGATTTCTTTTGTCTTAAGTACACCTTACATATACTTTGGTTGGGATAAATATGCTATGATTGCGGCAGGAGCATCGTTCAATATCGGAATCAACTCGTTTGTAACGCTATTCGGAGGAGCTTTAAATAGAGTTCCTATAAAACTCAACGAAAAAGCAAAAGCATTTAGTAACACGCAAGGATTCAATCCTACGCAATTGTTGATTGCATTGCCAAAATTACTATTACCAGTACTACTTTTTTATGTGCCTTACTATTTTACAGATTACAATTTAAATGCAGGAATCATCACACTAGCACTGAGTGGTGTAGTTGGATTGGTATTTAGAAACTATTTCTTGACGCAAATAGAAAAAGTATATCAAAAAGGGAAATATAAAACCGTGGCAGCATTCGACGAAAAATAATAACACACAAAAAGCATTAAAATGATCAAAGTACGAGATATATCAAAAACATACGGACAAAATACAGTTCTTAAAATAGGTAGTTTAGACATTCCAAAAGGACAAAGTTTTGGTTTGGTAGGGAATAATGGTGCAGGAAAAACAACACTTTTTAGTTTGTTGTTAGACCTAATTCAACCAACAACCGGATACATTAGTAGTAAAGGAATCAAAGTTCATGAAAGTGAAGATTGGAAACCATTTACCTCTTCATTTATTGACGAAAGTTTCTTAATTGGGTACCTAACTCCAGAAGAATATTTTTACTTCATTGGAGATTTGCGTGGACAAAACAAAGCAGATGTAGACGCTTTACTAGCCCAGTTTGAAGATTTCTTTCACGGAGAAATTCTCAACCAGAAAAAATACTTGCGTGACCTTAGTAAAGGAAACCAGAAAAAAGCAGGAATTGTAGCCTCCTTTATTGGAAATCCTGAAATCATCATCTTAGATGAACCTTTTGCAAACTTAGATCCAACTACGCAAATCCGACTCAAAGGAATCATCAAAAAGCTTTCGGAAGACAATCAAGTAACTGTATTAGTATCGAGCCACGATTTAATGCATGTTACCGAAGTTTCTGATCGAATTGTAGTGCTCAACAAAGGTGAAGTTGTCAAAGATATTGAAACCTCTGAAGCTACCTTAAAAGAATTAGAAACCTTCTTTGCGGGATCAGAAATAACAACATTTGAAGAAGAATAGCTTAAGCATTCTTTTAACAAGAAAACTAAAACCCATATTTTTGAGGAAATTCAAAATCTGGGTTTTAGTCTTTTTAATATGTTGTGATCTTTTATAAAAGATCAGCATGAATTCTTCATTTTTAGTGGCCTTACTAATAAATTAGTTGTCATGCAAAGTGCTTAAACAATAACTAAATTCTCATAATAGCGAGTATTATTTTGTTATTGCTTTAATCATAAAAACTATAAAATTTACGATTAAATGAACGTAACAAAATTGTATTGGATACTAATTTTATTTAGTAATATAGCATTGGCTCAAGACTACATTTATAAAAAGTTTGGTTGTATTGATGGTTTGCCAAGTTTGCAAGTATACGATTTGTATCAGGATGATAACGGAATCATTTGGTTTGCTACCGATAGAGGTTTAGCGAACTATAATGGATATGAAATCAAAAAATATGGTGTAGAAGATGGTATTTTAAACAATGTAATTTTAGATTTTTATGTTCAAAAAGATGGAACAGTATATGGGGCAACCATAGACAATGAGTTATTTTCTTTTAGGAATGATACAAGTGGATTTAAGCCTTATCCATACAATGCGGTAATTCAAAAAGAACTGAATTCGGATAAGTATCATATTAAAAGCCTTCAGTTTGATGAAGATGGGAATTTGTATTTAGGAAGTGAGGCAATACTAGGAAAACTCATCATCTCAAAAAATGGAAATGTGATAAAAAAACCTTACCTAAAAAAAGATGCTTCAGTCCATTTTACAATTGAGCAATTTGCTCATGATGCTATAGGGTTTCATTATGATACGATTAATAATACACGAAAAAATAACACGCTGACTTATAAAACCTCTGGTGCTATTTTTAATCTTGCAACTCCACTAAAAGATAAAAAACACATCGTATTTACAAATGAAAACAGTGTTTTTGTGGTTGATAAGCAAGGAAATATACTGACCAAAATAGAAAATGAATTCAATCCGATTGGTATAAGAGCATTAAAAGGAGATCATTTTTTTGTTGGTTATCATTTTGGAGGTGGAATTATATATGATAGTAAAGGAGAAATAAAAAAGAAATTCTTACAAGGGAAGTCAATAAGTGATTGTTTGATAGATAATGAAGGAGGATATTGGTTTTCTACACTATATTCAGGAGTGTATTATATAAAAGAACCTCAAATAAAACAAATAAATGCTTTAGTCGATACGTCTATTACCTCTATCACAAAATCAAATACTGATGAGCTCTATATTGGATGTGATAATGGAGATGTGTTAAAAATTAACCCTGATAACAAAACGTCTTTTGAATATAATGCTTCTCTCGAATATAAGTCGCCTAGACATATTCAAGCATTTGTAGAATATGATACTAAAGACAGTATTTTATATGTAAATGCGGGAGAAACATTTTATAAGAAAGATACTAGAGGAAAAAAAATCTTTTCTTCTAGTTCTGGCCATATATTAAAACTATCGGAACCTATTGCTCAGAAAATCTTAAAAGCGACTAACGTTTCCGTTGTTGAAGTTGATACAAAGAACAACAGTACTTATGAAATAAATACATTTTTTAGGGTTGAGGATGCTTGTTTAACAGAAACTACCATGTATGTAGGAGGTCATACAGGAGCATATATCATAGAAGGCAAAAAAAAATCATCAATGGTATCATTAAATTCGGTGTTTAAAAACAGAATTGATGACATTGATGTAAATCTAAAACGAAATGAAGTTTATTTCGGAACTCTGGGAGCTGGTGTAATCATCTATAATGAAAAAACAAAACAAGTAGAAACAATTGGCAAGGCAGAAGGCTTGTTTAGTAATATCATTAATGAATTGTATGTGGAAAATGAAAGTGAACTTTGGGTATGTACAAATTCTGGCTTGAATAAAATTAAATTTACAGAAGACGGAACTTACGAAATTACAGGAATAAAAAGCTCAAAAGGACTCTTAAATGGTGGTATTAGTGATGTAGAAGTGATAAATGATACAGTCTGGGTTGCTTCAAAAAATGGACTGGTCTACATGCCTAAATCTCTTTTTAGTCAGCCCAAAAAGTTGAATTCATATTTCTTAAGAATCAAACATATTAGCATAAATGATAGTATAGCTTCTTTAGAACAATTAACAAATCTTTCCCATACGGAAAATAGGCTGACATTTGAGGTGGAAGGCGTATCGTTTAAACATGCAAATGAACTTATGTATGTACACACTTTAGATGGATTAGACGGTAAATGGTATTACGGAACTAATAGAACCATAACGTATTCCTCTTTGCCACCAGGAAAATATACTTTTAAATTAATCGCTTTAACTTCCGAAAAAGATAAAAAGCTTGATATCATAGAAGTTCCTGTATGTATTTATGCGCCTATATGGCAAAGAATATGGTTTATGATTTTATCAGTACTCTCTTTCATTATCTTAATTTATCTGTTTTTTAAATACAGAATTCTATCCTATAACAGATATATCATTAGCGAATTATTACGATTGATGGTAAAAAAGATAAGAGGCAAGGAAAAATACTTCACCTTTAAAGAAACTGGAAAAGAAATTCGCATCAAAACAAATACCATTCTATTTGTAAAATCTTCAGGGAATTATATAGAACTTGTTACGGATACAAAAAACTACATCATTCGCACGCAAATAGGATTATTTATAGAAAGTACTCCAGATCCGTTAGAATATATTAGAATTCATCGTTCATATGTTGTTCGTATAGATAAAGTAACTGCAAAAAACAATAAAGAGGTTTTTATCAATAATGAAAAACTTCCTGTGAGTGGATCTTACGTTGAGGAGTTAAATAAATTGATTTTTTAGCAAAAAAACCATCACAAAAAACCATGAATTCACACCAGGGTATTTTTAAACGGTCACTTTTTTATGTCAAATCAAAACTAAACAACTGAATCTTAGTAGTTTGGTTTGGCTTCTGTATACATTTGAAATGTCAAAATTAAAATTTCAAATAATCATCATCAGAAAAAATTATTGAATAATACTATGAGTAAAAGAATACTGCATTTCATGCTAATATTGCCTGTATTGGGCATGGCGCAATGGTCGCAATTAGGAAGTGATATAGATGGCGAAAATGCCGGAGATAAATTTGGAGCATCAGTTAGTTTAAATGCTGACGGAACAATTATGGCTGTGGGTGCCTCTAGTAATAGTGATACAGCAAATGGATCAGGAGAAGTTAAAGTTTTTCAATATAACGGAGCTGGTTGGAGTCAATTAGGAAATGATATTAATGGAGAAATCGCAGGTGATCAAGCAGGTTTTTCTATTGATTTGAATGGAGACGGATCTATGTTAGTAGTTGGTTACCCTACTAATGATGATAACGGAAATAATGCTGGATTAGTCCGTGTATTCAAATTTGATAACGGAAACTGGACACTTATGAATACTATATTTGGAGATTCACAAAGCGACCTATTCGGATATGATGTTGCTATTAGTCACAATGGTAATATTTTAGTTGTTGGTGCTCCAAAAGCAGGAGCTTTAGGAATTAGTGAAGGAGAAGGTCGTATAAAAATTTATGAAAATATAAACGATTCTTGGGTATTAAGAAGAGAAATAGACGGTGTTGAAGAACAAGAATATTTTGGAAGTGCCTTAAGTATTAATTATGATGGCTCAATTATAGCAGCTGGTGCATTGCAATGGCCTAGCTTGGTCACAAGTAGAGGAACTGTAAGAACATACCGAAGACTTCACAGTACTAGCACTTTTTGGCAGACATTACCAACGATCGAAGGAGATAACTCTGGGGATGAATTCGGTTGTTCCCTTAGTTTAAACTACGATGGTACAATGTTGGCGATTGGAGCAAAAGGATATGAGAGCAACGGTAGTGGAGTAGGGCAAGTCAAAATTTATAATCGTCCTACAAGTTCAAGTCCGACAGGTTGGGCACAAATAGGAGACGATATTTTTGGAAGTGCTTCTGGTGATAACTTAGGAAGTGCTGTCAGCCTGAATGGAGATGGTACTATTTTGGCTGTTGGAGCCAGTGGTGCTAATTCAATCAGAGGAAAAACACAAATGTTTGAGAATATTAATAATACTTGGACACAAATAGGTTCGGATATTATTGGAGAAAACATTCAAGATTTTTCTACACTTCGAGGTGCTGTCGACCTAAGTAACAATGGTTTTTTACTAGCTGTTGGTGCTCCAAATAATGATGGAAATGGTAATAATTCAGGACACGTAAGAGTTTACGAAAATCCTACACTAAGCAATGATGAAATATTTTTAAAAAATCAAATCTCCATATTTCCAAATCCTGCAAGAGATTATATAAATATTGAACTTGGTATTTTTTATCCTGTGATGGAGGTGAAAATACATACACTTTCAGGAATACAAGTTTTTCATTCTGTATACAAAGAGGCTGATTTTATGTCTATAAGCACAAAAATGTTACATAGTGGATTGTATTTATTGCATTTAGAAACGAAAGGCAAAAAGATAGTGAAGAAAATAGCGATCAAATAGGAAAATAAATCTATTTGTTTAAATGTAAAAGCTTCTTTTTTAAAGTAGCTAAAAAAGAAGCTTTTACATTTACATGTTTTATGAAAACCTGTTTAAAATACAAGTTTTTAAAAAGGGATAGGTAAAGGAATTTCAATTGGCCCAATAGCACAAATAATACTATAACCAAGAACCCAACCAAGTTCACCATCACATTCTAAAATATAGGCTACAGCACAAATGGTGCAAAGTGGGTTATACGGATTCACTCCACAAGTAATTATACGAACACCTTTCAAGTCACAATCTTCATAATCCTCTGGAACACCACTTGTAATTGTGCAATCTTCGTCAATAATAGCTAAACCATCAACAAAAGTCACACATCCATAGCGAACAGGATCTCCTTTTGCAATCGTATTCACTTGCATTTGAACATACCTTTCAGGGTTGCCTTTAAATTTTGTGGGAATTGGGTTAAAAACTCCAGCTGTAGCTGAGCGTTTAAGTTCAATAGATTCATTCTCAAATGCTTCTGCATCGACAGTATCTGTCTTACAGGCCAAAACTACAAATAGTAATAGCGCAAAAATGTAACTAAGTTTTTTCATGATTTTCTGGTTTATTTAAGTTGATGTTCTAAATTAAAAAATCACAAAATCAATTAGTTACGGTAATGGCATACATTTTAAAAGTGAAAATCTAGCGTAACGGTATAGTTTTCCCTTAAAGGAGATGTTAGAATAATATAATTTTGATTTTAAAAACAAACCCTACTATTTTTCCTTTAAAGATTCTCATATATAGATATTCTTAGTCGTTTGTAGTAATATCTATGTGTCAAAAAGCCCAAAAAACACGAGTTTATGACAGATTTTACCAAATTTTTCAAAAAGAAATGTATTTTTACCTTCCCGTATACTAAATGCATCAAATTTTAGTTTTAGAAATACTAAATAGATCCACCTTGAAAAAAACAATATATACATCGGTAATAGTAACAGTACTAGGGATTTTACTCTTTAGCTGTTCTACCAAAAAAGATACATTCATTAACAGAAACTTCCATTCTGTCACTACAAAATACAATGTATTATTCAACGGAAAAGTTGCCTTTGAAGAAGGAAGAGAAGCTTTAATGAATGCTTATATTGACAACTATTGGGAAATTCTTCCTCTAGAACGTATGGAAATATTAGACGATTTAACGCTTCCAGGTCAAGGCGGAAAAAATCCAAACTTCAAAAAAGCAGAAGAAAAAGCTGTAAAAGCAATTCAGAAGCATTCCATGGATATCAGTGGTCGTCAGCGAAATCCGCAAATGGACGAAGCATACTTACTTTTAGGAAAAGCTCGTTATTTTGATCAGCGATTTATTCCTGCTTTAGAAGCATTTAATTATACAATTGGTGAATATCCCGATAGTGATAAAATCAACCAAACAAAAATTTGGCGTGAAAAAACACATCTTCGTTTAGAAAATGAAGAATTTGCGATTGCTAATTTGAAAAGACTTATAAAGTTTGAAAAATTAGAAGATCAAGAATATGCAGATGCTAATGCAGTATTAGGACAGGCATATATCAATCTAAAACATAAAGACAGTGCTGTACAAGTTTTAAAACGTGCAGCTTCTTCTACTAAAATTCGTGAAGAACAAGGTCGTTACAATTACATTATTGGACAATTATTTAACGAATTAGGTCACAAAGACAGCGCTAATATTGCTTTTGATAAAGTAATTGCGTTGAATAGAAAATCGCCTCGTGTGTACATGATCAATGCAAAAATTCAACAAATAAGGAACACAGATTTAGATACAATCAACAAAGAAGAATTTTTGGAAATGTTGACTGATTTAGCTGAAGATCGTGAAAACAGACCATTTTTAGATAAAATTTACCGACAATTAGCTGAATATCATTTAGCGGAAGACTCTTTAGAATTGGCGGAAGAGTATTTCAACAAATCTATCCGTAAAGTAAGAACAGACAGGTTTTTAAAAGCATTAGATTATGAAAATATTGCAGCCTTACGTTTCGATGATGCCAACTTCAAAGATGCAGGGAAATACTACGATAGTACTTTGTTGAATCTAGAAAAAAACACACGTAAATTCAGAAGAATTGAAAAGAAAAGAGCCAATTTAGAGGATGTAATTGCCTATGAAGATGTTGCCAAAGTAAATGACAGTATTTTACAATTGGTAAATTTCTCAGAAGAAGAGCGTACGGCGTATTTTCAAGATTATATTGACAAATTAAAAAAGGCGGAAGAAGAAAAGAAAAAATTAGAAGAGCAAAAACAGAGCTTTGCTGATAACGAATTTGCTTCAAGCAGAAATAATAAAGGTCCAAGAGGCGGCAATGATGAATTCTACTTTTACAATCAAACAACGGTTGCCTATGGTAAAAACGAATTCCGTAAACGTTGGGGCAATCGTGCTTTAGAAGACAATTGGCGTTTGTTTGAAAAAAATGTGGTTGTAAAAACAAGCGCAGAAGCTGGTGTAGCTGAAGGAACAGGTGATAAAGGAAAAGAAGATGCGTATTCAGTAGCTTTTTACACAGCTAAAATTCCAACAGACGAAAAAGTAATTGACAGTATAGGGAAAGAACGCAACTTTGCGTATTACCAATTGGGATTAATCTACAAGGAAAAATTCAAAGAATACAAATTGGCTGCTAGTCGATTGGAGCAATTATTACAGAACAATCCAGAAGAAAAATTAATTCTTCCATCAAAGTACAATCTGCACAAAATTTATGCATTACTAGAGCAACCAAGTAAAGCCGAACAATGGAAAAATGATATTTTAAACAATCACGGCGACAGTCGTTATGCGCAAATATTACGCAATCCGCAAGATGTTATCGCTTCCGACGAAAACAGTCCTGAAAGTTTATATGCTAAAACCTATAAAAGGTTTGCAACACAAGACTTTGAAGCAGCTTTAAATGACACTGAAAAATACATTCGACAATTTACTGGAGAAGAAATCGTGCCTAAATTTGAAATGCTCAAAGCCATCATCATTGGTCGATTAGATGGTTTCAATGCGTACAAAGATGCACTCAACTACGTTGCGCTTAACTACCCCAATGATGATGAAGGAAAACGAGCTCAGCAAATCATCAACACTTCTTTGCCAAAAATAGCCAACAAAGCGGTGATGAAAGATGACGAGTCTACGAGTTTCAAAATTATTTATGCATTTCAGAAAAATGAAACCGAAGCAATGGATGAACTCGAAAAAACCATCAATAAAATGATGGAAGACAAAGGGTATAATTCGCTTTCTATTTCTAGAGATGTATATGACAGAAGTCAAAAATTTGTAGTAATTCATGGTTTCAAAACGAAGTTAGCCGCAGTAACTGTAGAAGATTTATTGGAAACAGGACTGCCATATAAAGTTGAAAAGCCAAACATTATCATGTCTGCTAAAAATTATCAAACAGTACAAATTCACAAAAACATAGACCAAATCAAATAGCCCAAACAATATAAAATAACATATAATCCCTCAAATTAACCAAAGCCATGTTTTCAGAATCAAAAAAAGGCCGCAACGGCGAAACCACACGCGGACAGTCAAATCGAATAGGAAAATCAACAAGCATCAAAGGTGAAGTCGTCTCAAAATCTGATTTTAGAATTGATGGAAAATTAGATGGTAGTGTAGAAACTACAGGGAAAATTGTAATTGGTCAAAGCGGTATAATTACAGGGAAAGTAACTTGTGCCAATGCAGACATTCAAGGAAAATTTAAAGGAGATTTAGTAGTTACAAATCTACTTACCTTAAAAAGCTCTGCTATTATTGAAGGTGACGTAACGGTGAGCAAGCTATCAATTGAGCCAGGCGCAACGTTTAATGCTACCTGTACAATGAAAACAGGAATCAAAGAACTCAAAGCAAGTGACGAAAAAAAAGCCGACAAAACCGCTTAAAAGCTATGTGAGGTTCACAGGAATAGCATTTCAAATGGCCGTTGTCATTGGTCTCGGTGTGTATTTAGGAATGTGGCTTGATGAAAAATATCCTAACAAACACAAACTTTTTACCGTTGTATGTTCGCTAGTATTCGTAAGTTTGTCTATGTGGCAAGTCATACGACAGCTCAAAAAATTCAATAAAGATTAAAAGGGTGAAACAAAACGTACTCAAATTCCTTACGCATTTTTCCATTTTTGCGATATTGCTTTTCGCGATTCATCAATTGTTAAACACATTTGCATTTGTAGATACAAAATTTTACTACAATCCGTGGAGCATTCATCTTTTTCTATTCCTCATAACCTTAGTACTATACATAGGAGTAGCGTATATAAAAACCATTTTCAAAGACAAAGCCGCCTTGGTATTTTTGGGAGGAAGTTTTTTAAAAATGCTTGCAGGAATTTTATTTTTATTGCCATATTTTAACAACAAAGACTACTTTAATATTGAAAATGTACTTGCATTTTTCATTCCATATTTCTGCTATCTTGCCTTTGAAGCATACTATGTTTTAAAGCTAATCAACGAAAAATAAAGGGCTTCCAAAGACTGCTCAAAAAAAACTTTTCAGGGAATCAAAAAAAAAATAGTTATTAACGTTGTATTGTTAATTAAAAACTTACCTTTGCACCGAAATTTAGGAACCATATATTTATATATAATACAATAAATATGATAGCTAAAAAATCTATCAAGAATCTAATTCTAGCAGTGCTTTTTGCATTACCTCTATTCGCAACAGCAGGTGGAAACACAAAAGAGGGAGAAGAAAAAGAATTTAATGTAGTAGAAATGATCATGCATCATATTGCTGATTCACACGAATGGCATTTATGGGGAGAAGGTGAAAACTCAGTTTCCATTCCACTACCAGTAATATTATATACAGACAATGGTCTTGTAACTTTTATGTCTAGTGAATTCCATCATGATGATACAGGTCATCACATCGTGACTAAAAATGGAATGAACTTCGTTAGAAATCACGGAAAAATTTACCAATTAAATCCAGGTGAAACTTCTGTGAAAACAGATGCAGAACATCACATCACAAATGGTGTTAAGCCACTAGACTTTTCTATCACTAAGAATGTAGCTTCTATGTTCTTGTCTATCATCATCATTTTATTAGTATTCACAAGAATTGCGAGATCATACAAAAAATCAAAAGTTCCAACAGGATTTACTGGACTAATGGAGCCATTAATTCTTTTTGTAAGAGACGATATCGCAAAGTCACTAATCAACGAGAAAAAGTACATGAAATATGTACCATACTTACTAACGTTGTTCTTCTTTATTTGGATAAACAACTTATTAGGATTAGTGCCAACTGGAGCAAACCTTACTGGAAACATCGCAACAACAATGGTGTTAGCAGTATTAACATTATTAATTGTTAACTTTAGTGGTAACGCACACTACTGGAAGCACATCTTTTGGATGCCAGGAGTACCAACACCAATGAAGTTAATTTTAGCACCAATTGAATTTGTTGGAATCTTTACAAAGCCGTTCGCATTAATGATTCGTTTATTTGCAAACATTACTGCAGGACACATTATCATCTTAAGTTTAGTATCATTAATATTCATCTTCCAATGGGCAGGAACACCATCTATGCTATTGGCAATCTTTATTATGATATTAGAATTTGTAGTAGCCTTTGTACAAGCATACATATTTACGTTCCTAACAGCATTATTCATCGGAATGGCTGTTGAAGAAGCACATCACTAGAAAGAATAAAAGAAACAAAAACATAAAGAATTAATTTTTAAATTTTATTATTATGATTGGTAGTATCGCAGCATTAGGAGCTGGACTTGCAGTATTAGGAGTAGGTCTTGGTATCGGAAAAGTTGGTGGACAAGCAATGGAAGCTATGGCTAGACAACCAGAAGCAGCAGGTAGAATACAAACAGCAATGATTATTGCTGCAGTATTTATCGAAGGTGCGGGAATGTTTGGTATCGTAGTATCATTATTAGGTCTAGGAAACTAATTAAAACACATAACTCTTGTAGTACGGTTGGTACTACGAGAGTTATTACCATTAAAATTTAAAAAAAAGATAAATTAATACAGTACTATGGATTTAATTACACCTGCAATTGGATTGGTATTTTGGGTAGCAGTTGCCTTTATAGCATTAGTCATAATTCTAAGAACTGCAGCATGGAAACCAATTTTAGGAGCTGTAAAAGATAGAGAAGACTCTATCAAAAACGCTTTAGAAGCAGCAGAGAATGCAAGAAAAGAAATGCAAAACTTGCACGCTGATAACGAAAAGTTATTAAAAGAAGCTCGTGCTGAAAGAGAAGCTATGTTGAAAGAAGCACGTGAGATCAAAGAAAAAATGATCGCTGATGCAAAAGGAGAAGCACAAGAGCAAGCAAACAAAATGATTGCTCAGGCGCAAGAAAGCATTAGAAGCGAAAAACAATCTGCTTTAGCTGAATTGAAAAATCAAGTAGCGAACATTTCTGTAGAAATTGCAGAGAAAGTAGTACGTGAAGAATTAGCAGACAAAGACAAGCAATTATCATTAGTTGATAAAATGCTTGGTGACGTTACATTAAACTAATCAAAACACAATGGCAGGATCTAGAGCAGCAATACGTTATGCAAAAGCTATCTTAGCGTTAGCACAAGAGCAAAATGCAGGAGAAGCTGTAGCGAAAGACATGAATGGCATCGTAAAAACTGTAGCAAACAGTAAAGACTTACGATTAATGCTAAACAGTCCTATTGTAAAGTCTGAAACGAAAAAAGCAGCTTTGCAAGAAATCTTTACAGGAATGCATTCAGTATCTGAAGGAGTAATAGATATGTTAGTGTCTAACAAGCGAATTGACTTATTAGATAACATAGCTGTTCAATATTGTAACTTATTTGATCAGTTACAAGGAAAACAAGTTGCCGTAGTAACGACAGCTATTCCTCTAACAGATGACTTAAGAAGCAAAGTACTAGCTAAGGTGAAAGATCTTACGAATAACGAAGTAACAATAGAAAACAAAATCGACGAAAGTATTATCGGTGGATTCATTCTACGTGTAGGTGACTTGCAATACAACGCAAGCATCGCAAACCAGTTGAATACATTAAAACGAACTTTCTCTCAAAATTAAATACTAAATAAAATGGCAGAAGTTAAAGCTGCTGAGGTATCAGCAATATTAAAAAAACAACTTTCAGGATTTGAAGCTACAGCTTCTCTTGATGAAGTTGGAACTGTACTACAAGTAGGTGATGGTATCGCTCGTGTTTACGGATTAGCAAACGCTCAATACGGAGAATTAGTAGAATTCGAAACAGGAATGGAAGGTATCGTATTGAACCTTGAAGAAGACAATGTTGGTGTGGTATTATTAGGGCCTTCTAAAGAAATTAAAGAAGGAGCTACTGTAAAACGTACACAGCGTATTGCTTCTATTAAGGTAGGAGAAGAAATGGTAGGACGTGTAGTTGATACGTTAGGAAATCCAATTGATGGAAAAGGACCAATCGGAGGCGATTTATATGAAATGCCTTTAGAGCGTAAAGCACCTGGAGTAATCTTCCGTCAGCCAGTAGATGAGCCAATGCAAACAGGTATCAAATCAATTGATGCAATGATTCCTGTAGGTAGAGGACAACGTGAGTTGGTAATTGGTGACCGTCAAACTGGTAAAACAACTGTTTGTATCGATACAATTTTGAATCAAAAGGAATTTTACGATGCAGGTGAGCCAGTTTTCTGTGTATATGTTGCTGTTGGACAAAAAGCGTCAACTGTAGCAGGTATTGCTAAAACATTAGAAGAAAAAGGAGCATTAGCGTATACAGTAATTGTAGCAGCTAACGCATCAGATCCTGCTCCAATGCAGGTATATGCACCATTCGCTGGAGCAGCAATCGGAGAATATTTCCGTGATACAGGTCGTCCTGCATTAATCGTGTATGATGATTTATCAAAACAAGCGGTTGCATACCGTGAGGTATCGTTATTATTACGTCGTCCACCAGGACGTGAGGCGTACCCTGGAGACGTTTTCTACCTTCACTCAAGATTATTAGAGCGTGCGGCAAAAGTGATTGCAGATGATGATATCGCAAAAAACATGAATGATTTACCAGAATCATTAAAGCCAATCGTAAAAGGTGGTGGATCGTTAACAGCGTTACCAATCATTGAAACACAAGCGGGAGACGTTTCTGCATATATTCCAACAAACGTAATTTCGATTACAGATGGACAGATTTTCTTAGAATCTGACTTATTTAACTCTGGTGTTCGTCCAGCGATTAACGTAGGTATCTCGGTATCTCGTGTAGGAGGTTCGGCTCAGATTAAATCAATGAAAAAAGTATCTGGTACATTAAAGCTTGATCAAGCACAGTTCCGTGAATTAGAAGCATTCGCGAAATTTGGATCTGACTTAGATGCAGCAACTTTAAACGTAATTGAAAAAGGTAGACGTAACGTAGAAATCTTAAAGCAAGCACAAAACGATCCATACACAGTAGAAGATCAGGTTGCTATTATCTACGCTGGTTCTAAGAACCTATTAAAAGACGTTCCTGTAGAAAAAGTAAAAGAATTCGAAAGAGATTACATTGAGTTCTTAAACGCAAAACACAGAGGTGTTTTAGATACCTTAAAAGCAGGGAAATTAACAGACGAAGTTACAGATACGTTAACAACGGTTTGTAAAGAATTGTCTGCGAAATATAACTAATTCTGAATTAAGAATTCTAAATTCAGAATTAGGTAATGGCTTACAAGGAAAGAAACAATGTCGTTGTTGATAAAAGCTTTTATTTTGGTTGCGACATTGTTAATTTCTGTAAAGAATTAAAACAAAATCACAACTTTGAAATTGCGAGTCAATTAATAAGAAGTGGCACAAGTATAGGTGCAAACATCAGGGAATCTCAACGTGGTGTTAGTACCAAAGACTTTAAAAATAAATTAAGTATTGCGCTAAAAGAAGCAGATGAAACGCTTTATTGGTTAGATATCATAGAGGAAACTACAATGCAGGTTCCAAATGATCTAAAAGCCAAATGTGAAGAACTAATCAAGCTTTTAGTTACAATAATTAAAAATTCATAATTAAGAATTCTGAATTCATAATTACAAAAGATGGCAAACTTAAAAGAAATACGTAATAGAATTGGTTCTGTAAAATCAACAATGCAGATTACGAGTGCTATGAAAATGGTATCGGCAGCAAAGTTGAAAAAAGCACAAGACGCGATCACTGCGATGCGTCCGTATGCTAATAAATTGACAGAATTACTACAAAGTTTAAGCGCAACATTAGATGCAGATAGCGGAAGTAAATTTGCAGAACAACGCGAAGTAAACAAAGTATTATTAGTAGCTATTACATCTAACAGAGGATTGTGTGGAGCGTTTAACTCTAACATCATCAAACAATCAAACAACCTTATCAACAATGTATATGCTGGAAAACAGGTAGATGTATTGACGATCGGGAAAAAAGGAAACGATATCTTATCAAAAACAAATACGATTGTTGAAAATCGTAGCGATGTATTTGATGCGTTAACGTTTGATAATGTTGCAGCAATTGCTGACAAGCTGATGGAATTGTTTGAAGCAGGATCGTATGACAAAATCGAACTTGTATACAACAAATTCAAAAATGCAGCGACACAAATCGTAATGACAGAGCAATTCTTACCAATTGTACCTGCGGAATCTGATGCAAATGTTCAACTAGATTATATTTTTGAGCCATCAAAAGAAGAAATTGTTGAAGGATTGATTCCAAAGTCATTAAAGACACAATTATTCAAAGCAATCAGAGACTCTTTTGCAAGTGAGCACGGAGCGCGTATGACGGCGATGCATAAAGCAACTGACAATGCCGCAGAGTTAAGAGACTCATTAACGTTGACATACAACAAAGCACGTCAGGCTGCTATTACAAACGAAATCTTAGAAATCGTTGGTGGAGCAGAAGCTTTAAATAACTAAAATAATATGTACACTGAGCGAAGTCGAAGTGTACTGAACGTAGAATATAAAAAACCTCATGTAAACATGAGGTTTTTCATTTTTATATCATTTGATTCGTTATTACGAGGAAGCATGACGAAGTAATCTGTCAAACTAGTATTTGAAACGTCTTTGCGAACGCAGTGAAGCAATCTGCCTAAATCACAGCTCAAACTAGTATTTGAAACCAACAGATTGCCACAAATTTCCATAAAATTCTCGCAATGACGTATCAAAAAGTTTTCCAACCGTTAGATCGAGTGGTAAATCAAAGATTCGTTGTAACGAGATCAGCTCATAACTTCAAAGTCTTCTCGATACAATTCGCTTAGGCAAATCACTCGAAGTGACGCTTAGATTTCACAGAAAAACAAATCCACAAAAAACGAATTAACAAAAAGCAAGAGTAAGCAATCTAATAGCGTATCGCTCTAACATCTAACAGTGTAAGCGTGTCTAAAAAAAGTGTTCACACTCAGCGAAGTCAAAATAAAAAAATCGCGGGAATCCACAACTTTAAATAACAAATTCATTTATAAATAGACTGCCACGTCATACTTCCTCGCAGTGACGAATAAATAAACCCACAAAAAACAATAAAAACACGGAATAGGAAATAATTTAACAGCGAAGCGCTCTAAGAGATTTCCGCCTAAGCGGAAATAAATCTAATAGTATAATCGTGTCTAAAAGCACAGCGTTCTAAAAAAATATTCACACTGAGCGAAGTCGAAGTGTAACATTTTCAAAAAACTGTATCTAAAGGGAAAATCAAAAAAACAAACAGTATGCAAACCTTTAGAAAAATACTCATTGTACTAACCATTTTAATAAGTTACACAGCGCAATCACAAGAAACCGCATTCCAAGTAAAAGTCACAGGAAAAGGAGATCCTGTTTTACTCTTTCCAGGATTTAGTTGTACAGGCGATGTTTGGGAAGACACCGTAAAAGAACTTTCCAAAACCCACGAATGTCATATATTCACTTTTGCAGGATTTGGAGATGTACCTGCGATTGAATCTCCTTGGTTAGAAACCATTAAAAATGATGTTTCAACATACGTAACTCTTAAAAAACTGCACAAACCTACAATTATCGGGCATAGCATGGGCGGAACGTTAGCGTTGTGGTTGGCTTCAGAAAACCCAAACACCTACAAGCAATTAATCATCGTAGACGGATTGGCAAGTATTGGAGCTTTAATGATCCCTAATTTCTCAAGTGACAAAGTAAGTTACGACAATCCGTTTGCCAAGCAGCAATTAAAAATGGATACTACTGCTTTCAACAAAATGGCAACACAAATGGCAGCAGGAATGACTTTGAATAAAGAAAAACAACCGCAAATCGTTGCGTGGATGGAGCAAGCGGATAGAAAAACCTATGTGTATGGATATATTGATTTAATGAAATTGGACTTGCGTGAAAATATTCAAAACATACAAATTCCTGTAACCATCATGGCGGCAGTTAGTTTTTATCCAAAACCACAAGTAGAAAAATTATACACAGAACAATATCAAAAATTGACTAACAAAAATATTTTATATGTTGAAAACTCAGCACACTTTATTATGTTTGATCAAGCAGATTGGTTTTTAAAAGAAGTTTTGAAAGTAGTTAAGGGTTAAAAAGTGTAGAGTCATGAGTTATAAAAATTAATGAATAAACAAATAGCATATACACAAAAAAGAAGTTTAAAAAGCTTATTAGTTTTGCAGTTTATGTTTTGATTTAAAAACAGAATAGCATATTCAAAACCCAAAACCCAAAACCCAAAACCCAAAACCCAAAACCCAAAACCCAAAACCCAAAACCTAATACCTAATACCTAGAAAAATTGTCACAACAATTTACAAACATATACAAAGATCACTATGACAAAGTCTACAGGCTATGTCTCGGATACGTCAATGGAGATGAAACAGTAGCGAAAGACTTGGCACAAGAAGTTTTCATAAAAGTCTGGGAACATTTGGATCAATTCAAACAAAAATCCAGCATAGGAACTTGGATCTACCGAATCACAGTCAATACGTGCTTACTATTCATCCGAAAAAACAAAAAAAGAAGCTATAATTTGCCCGAAACACAAGAAGATGATAAAAATGTAGAAGAAGAAGAAAAAGTGCATCAAAATCGTTTAAAACAAATGTATGCGTGTATTCAACAACTCAAAGAAACGGAACGAATCGTCATCTTATTAGTCTTAGAAGGCTTACCACAAAAAGAAATCTCGGAAATCACTGGGCATTCACACCAAAACATTCGCGTAATGGTACACAGAATCAAAGAAAAACTCACAAAATGCGTCTCTCATGGAATTTAAAGATATACAAAACACATGGCAACAACAATCAGGTCAAGAAACCACACTTCCTGATTTTGAACCTGTCAAACAAAAACTGCAAAAACTACGCAAAGGACAACGAATCACACAACTTATTTTAGGAATTACAGGAATTGTACTCATTGTATTTTTCTTCTACATTTCAGCCTATAAATACAATGGAACCTTACTAGGAATGTCATTACTTATTGGAGTCATTGTAACACGTGTTTGGATTGAAGTCAGGAGTAGACAAAAATTACGAAACATCAATATATTACTTTCGCTAGAAGACTTCAAAGCGCAACTCATTTCGTATTACGAAAAAAGAAAAACACTAGCTTTTCGAATTATACCGATATTACTTATCATATATAACATTGGCGTTTTCATAATGATGTATTATTTTTATCAATACCTATCCAGAGGATTTTTCTATTATGTAGTCATCTCGTATGGAGTTTCGTTTATAATTCTATTCAATTTCATCCGAAAACAAGTATTGGAAGAACTGTTTATCTTAAAAACATTACAGGAAGACTAAAAGTGAAGTAAATCAGTAGTAAAGTATGAATGTTGAAATTTATTTGGTTAACTTGGAACTATTCTTGTTAGAATAATAAATGATACATGTTGAATTTTAAATTAGTATCAAAGAAAAAACAACAATAGAAGCGTAAATGTCACTTCGAGTGATTTGCTATAGAAAGTTGTATTTGGAATATAGTTAATAAAACCATGGAGAAGTATTTTGAAAAAACGAACAAACAAGTTGACGAATCGAGAAAGGACAAATCCACAAAAAGCAATTTAACACACAACAAATGCACAAATACATATTGCCCATATTAGTACTAATTTGTTTCACAAGCTGCTCATCACAACAAACAACTGTGAAACTTCAAGAAATAACACCATTTACTGTAACATCAGCTTTCTCTCAAGGATGGACTGGTGGGCACGAAGGTAGTGGAAGTGGACTCAATGTACACATGACCATTAAAAATCTCAACAAAAAACAAATCACGTTGAAAGATTTTTATTTCAGAGGAAAAAAAACAGCGATAGAAGATAATTCCAATAACAACAATGACTTATATATTGCACGTTTTCTTACACTAGCAAAAAAAGAAGTCATTTTACATAATGACCACAAAAAAGAAGCAGGAAACGAACCGCCTAAATTGCAACCTAAATTTCCGGGTGAATTATTAAATAATGAAGGAATTATTAGCTATGAAGAAGAAGGGAAATTAAAATACTACAAGCTAAAAAATATCCTCTACAGATTCCCTATATCCTATCCAAGTGCACCACCAAATAAGCAATAAATAGTATATATATTTAAGTCATCATGATCGTGTAAAAATCATTTTGGCAAAGCCCGTAGAAATCAATACTTTTGAAAGGTAAACAAAACATTCCTTGAGCGCATTAAAAAAGTTCTTCAAAGACACCATTATCTATGGAATTGCAGCAATACTTCCACGTGCTGTCAATATTGGTTTAGTAAGATTACATACTGATGCTTTTGGTTCTGAACGCTATGCCGAAAACACGGAATACTATGTGTATGCAGCTTATTTAAATGCATTACTTACGTACGGAATGGAAACCGCGTTTTTTCGTTTCTTCAGTAAAGAACAAGAAAAAGGGAAAATTATTTCCACATCGTTTATCAGTTTACTCTTTACAACCTTAGTTTTTTTAGCATTAGGATTGAGCTTTGCGCCAGAAATCACCAGTTTTTTTGGCTTTGAAAAGGTAATGTATGTCAAAATTTTGGTATGGACAGTATTTTTAGATACCATTGTAGTCATACCATTTGCTTACTTGCGTGTAACAAACAGACCCATTCGTTTTGCTGGAATCAAAATTGTAAACATTGTATTTTTGGCAATATTAAATATACTCTTCTTATGGGCAATTCCTAATGGAATTCTTTCGGAAGGAATTGTGCCAGAGGCATTGAATTTTTATGTAGATGGAGAACCGCAAGTAATTTATATTTTCTTGGCAAATGTATTTGCAAGTCTATTGACGCTACTTTTGTTATTACCTAATATTCTCAAAATCAAATGGACGTATGATTATAGCATTCTCAAACGATTATTAGTCTACGGGTTGCCGATTATGATTGGTAGCTTGGCATTTGTAACCAACGAAAACATTGACAAGCTCTTTTTAGGAGAAATTATTGGCGATACCGAAATGGGAAAATACTCTGGTTGTTATAAACTAGGAGTATTTATGACGCTATACATTATGGCGTTTCGTTTAGGAGCAGAACCTTTCTTCTTCAATCATGCAAAAGAAAAAAATGCCAAAAACAACTATGCTACCATTCTCAAGTGGTTTACCATATTTGGAGCTATATTTATGTTGATTGTTGTGGCATATATTGACATTTTTGCCAATATATTAATTAGTAAAAAAGAATACTTAGATGCCTTAGCAATTGTACCAATCATTCTGTTAGCAAACCTGTGTTTAGGAATCTATAACAATCTATCTATTTGGTACAAACTAACTGATAAAACCAAGTACGGAATGTACATTTCTATCTTTGGTGCCATTGTCACTATTGGATTTAATTTGATAATGATTCCGATCATTGGATTCATGGCATCAGCTTGGGCAACTTTAGTAGCCTACGGAAGTATGATGATCATTTCGTATGTGCTTGGACAAAAGCATTATGCTGTTCCTTACAATGTTCCGCAAATAGGAGTGTATGTAGTATTGGCGGTAACGCTTTCGGCAGTTTCATTCTACACTAGCTTTCGAGGAAATTATATCATCGCAACTGCGTTAGTTTTAGTATTTTTGGCAATAGTTTATGTATTAGAACGAAAAGAATTAAAACGCTTATTGCGGAAAGGTTCTTAAAAACTAAAATTGTCAAAAAACAGATGAACTAAGTAACAAAAAAGACAAAAACCCAATACCAAAAACCTAAGACCCAAAAAGCATCAAACAATGACCATAAAAATCATCAACAAATCCCAACACGCATTACCACATTATGAAACTTTGGCTTCTGCCGGAATGGATTTACGTGCAAACCTAACGGAAGCAATCACACTTGAACCAATGGACAGAGCCATCATAAAAACAGGATTGTTCATAGAATTACCAGTCGGATACGAAGCACAAGTGCGTCCTAGAAGTGGTTTAGCAGCAAAAAAAGGAATCACGGTACTCAATGCGCCAGGAACTGTTGATGCAGACTATAGAGGAGAAATCGGAGTAATCTTAGTCAATTTATCCAAAGAAACATTTGTCGTAGAAAATGGAGAGCGCATCGCACAATTAGTCATTGCAAAACACGAACGTGCTGAATGGCAAGAAGTCAACGAACTTTCAGAAACTGATAGAGGCGCTGGCGGATTTGGAAGCACAGGAACAAAGTAGTTTTAAATGCCAAATATTGATTTTTCTATTTACAAATAAACGAATACAAAAACAAACAGCACATAACTCACAACTGAGCAAAGCGATATAAAAACAATAATAAAAAGCTAGTGGCTCCAAGCCAAAAGCAAACTAAACAATAAGAGATGAAAATAATAGTACCTATGGCAGGAAGAGGTTCACGCCTTCGTCCACATACACTTACGGTTCCAAAACCATTAATTCCCATTGCAGGAAAACCAATTGTGCACCGATTAGTTTCTGATATCGCAAAAGTATTAGGCGAACCAATTGATGAAGTAGCATTTGTATTAGGTGATCCAGCATTTTTTGGAGAAGATGTAGTAGAAAGTTTAACGGAATTAGCCGAAAGTTTAGGGGCAAAAGCAAGTATCTATCGCCAAGATCAGCCATTAGGAACTGGTCATGCTATTATGTGTGCAAAAGATTCACTATCTGGTCCTGCGGTAATCGCTTATGCAGATACTTTAATTAGAGCGGATTTCAATCTTGATAAAGATGCCGATGCAGCCATTTGGGTAAAACAAGTAGAGCGACCAGAAGCCTATGGTGTTGTAAAATTAAACGAAAACAGGGAAATCATAGAATTGGTGGAAAAACCTGCCGAATTCGTTTCTGACTTAGCAGTAATCGGAATCTACTATTTCAAAGATGTTGCAGTACTAAAAGACGAATTACAATATGTATTAGACAATAATATCATTCACGGAGGCGAATACCAAATTAACGATGGTATCAAAGGAATGATGGCAAAAGGTCGCCGTTTTGTTACAGGAAAAGTAGACGAATGGATGGACTGTGGAAACAAAAATGTAACCATTGAAACCAATGGAAAAATGCTAGGATTTTTACAAGCAGATGGTGAAAAATTAGTAGCAGACTCAGCACAAGTAATCAACTCAGAAATCATTCCTCCTTGCTACATCGGTGAAAATGTTGTGATTAAAAATGCTACGGTTGGACCAAATGTTTCTGTAGGTAATAATACACAATTAGAAAATGTTAGTCTTAAAAATAGTTTAATTCAAACCAATTCTACCGTAAAAAATGCTAATTTAGATGAAGCAATGATTGGTAACCATGCAAAATATGATGGAAGTTTTACCAAAATTAGTATTGGTGACTACTCAACATTGGAATAATAATTGAGAATACTAAAAAAAATAATCACGTGAAAAAATACATGTACATACTTCTGCTCTCAGGAATAATAACTTTTATTCCTGAGCATGTACATGCGCAAGAAGAAGAAAGTGCTGAGATTTCATTAGAAGAAAACATAGACGAATTTCAAGAACATTTCTTCGAAGCACTGAAACAACGTGGAATTGAAAATTTTGATCGGGCTGTAGACGAATTGCTCAAATGCCAAAAAATAGACAACAGTGCTACAATTTCTTTTGAGTTAGGAAAAAATTATTTCTCACTCAAAGAATATGAAAAAGCCAAAGAAGCGTTTCAAACAGCAGTCAACAAAAAACCACAAAATCAGTGGTACCTTACCGGATTGTTCAATGTAAAAGTAAAAATGGGCGAACGAGAAGAAGCGCTAGACATTGGAAAAAAAGTAGTACGCCTCAATCCTCAATTTGGAGAAGAAATTGCCAAAGTATATGTGGGAATGGGCGAGTACAAAAAAGCGCTCAAAGAACTTGAAAAACTTCAAAAAACAGGAGGATTATCTTTTACAGCTGCCAATATGAAAGCGATGTTAGATCAAAATTTCAGCAAAAAGAAGAAACAAAATGGTAAAGTAGCTAAGGTTATTAATCAAACACCAAAGCCAAGAGTACGAGGCGATGGCAAAATATTAGATCAAGTTAAAGATGCTTTAAAAACCGAATCGTACGAAGCTGCAAACCGCTTGGCAAAAATTGGTTTAAATGACTTTCCTTCACAACCAAAACTATATTTATACAATGCAAAGGCATTAAATGCGTTAAAACAATATAAGAAAGCGATAGAAATGCTTGAAATTGGACTGGATTATATTATTGATGATGCGCCACTTGAAAAAGAATTCTATCAAACCTTTGTAGCTGCGTATAAAAAAATGGGCAACTCCAAAAAGGAAAAATTTTACCAAAAAAAAATACAATAAGCGTTTTCGCGAAATAAAATAAAATACTTGAAAAATAGAATTCACATCTTTATCACTAGTATGGTATTACTTTTTTTAGTAGGCTGTAAATCTGCACAAACAGTTGTTTCTTCGGGTGAAGTCGCCAATCTGTCTACCAAAAATATTATCAAAAACCATTACCGAAATGCTTTAAATTTCAAAACCATTCGTGGGAAGCTTAAGGTAAATTTTGATGATGGAAACATGAAAGATAACTTTACGCTTAGTCTGCGCATGGAAAAAGATAAAGCCATTTGGATAAGCGCAAAACTATCCTTTGTCAAAATATACATGACACCAACTGAAGTAAAGTTCTATAGTAAATTGGATAATACTTATTTTGTAGGTGATTTTAAGCTCATTAGCAGATTTATAGGGACAGAATTAGATTTTGAAAAAGTACAAAACTTATTAATTGGCGATGCGTTATTCAATCTAAAAAATGAAAAATTTGATTCGGAAGTTATCGATAATACCTATGCCTTAATTCCAAAAAAAGATTTTGAACTCTTTAAGCGATTATTTTTCTTAGATGCCTTCCATTTCAAAGTAAAAAAACAACAACTCGCACAAACTGCCGAACAACGTTTGTTGACCATTGCATATCCAACATACCAAGAAATAACTGGGCAAATATTTCCAAAAAATGTAGAAATAACAGCAAAAGAAATCAATAAAACGACAACCATTCAAGTAGAATACCGTAAAGTTACGTTTAACGAAAAGGTTCGTTTTCCTTTTAAAATTCCTAACGGATATACTGAAATCAAAATCTAGTGAAGTCAATATTCAATAAACAGATCATTCAAAAAATTACGGTTGTCTTGCTCTTATTGGTAAGTACGGCGAGCATGGCGCAAGACAAAAAGAAAGAATTGGAAGCCAAGCGTCAACGTTTGCAAAAAGAAATACAACTCATCAATAAATTGATTCGTAAAAACACATCCAAAACAAAATTTATTGTTGAGGATGTGCAAAGCTTAAATCATAAAATTCGTGTAAAGCGAGATTTAATCAAAGTGATGAATCGTCAAACAAATCTATTGACGAGTCAAATTAACAACAACATCAAAAAAATAGCACAATTACGAGACGATTTGACGAAGTTGAAAGCAGATTATGCTGAAATGATTCGAAAGACTTATAAGAGTCGCTCAGAGCAAAGTAGATTGATGTTTTTACTTTCGTCAGAAAGCTTCCTGCAAGCCTACAAACGTGTACAATACATGAAACAATACACGGATTATCGAAAGAAGCAAGGAGAAGCCATTGTTATACGTACCAAAGAATTACAAGAATTAAACAAAACCTATTCGGGACAAAAAAAGGAAAAAGAAGTACTCATTACCGAAAACCGAAAGGTGCAAAAGGAACTAGAAAAAGAAAAAAAGGTGCAAAACGAAATGTTAACTTCATTGCGTAAAGACAAAAACAAATACACGGCACAAGTTCGGAAGAAGCAACAACAAGCAGATGAAATTGATCGTCAAATAGACAAAATTATCCGTGATGCCATTGCAAGTTCCAACAAAAAAGCAGGGAAAACAACGACAAGTAAAACCTATGCATTAACGCCAGAAGCAAAAGCTATTGGAAACAGTTTTACTGCAAACAAAGGAAAGCACATTTGGCCAGTTGCTGAAGGAACCAAAGTTCGTGGTTATGGAAATTACCGAGATGTGGTAAATCCGAATGTAACCAGAGTGAGTAATGGTGTAATCATTGCTACAAATCAAGGTGAAATTGTTCGTGCTGTGTATAAAGGAGAAATCACCAGAATCTTTACGACAAAAAAAGGTGTAAAATGTGTTTTAATTCGTCATGGAAGTTACTTTACAACCTATTTTGGACTTAAATCGGTTTCTGTTAAAACAGGCGATAAAGTATCCACAAAACAACAAATTGGAACCATGTTTACCAACAAAAGCACAGGAAAAACAGAACTTAAATTCACAGTTTTCAAAAACACGACACGCTTAAATCCAGAAACGTGGTTGTATAGAATGTAGCGATTCTTACGTAGCAAAGCCAACATGTATTAGCCATTAAAAAACGGACTTTTCAAAGCCCGTTTTCTTCATAAAGATTATGATCTTAGTTTTGCTACTATCCAATAGGTGCAGGTTTCCAAGTGTCTGTATTATTGCAGCAACTTATTCCTCCTTGACATGGAGCCATAGTACTCAATAAGCCATCATTGGACAAAATTGTGTCATAAGTTCTCCCGCCAAGAGCTTCATAACTTAAATAGGAAATACTTTTTTTGTTGAGTCGCAACTCATTTGAATTTCTCTTTTTCATAATAGTAATGTTTTAATGTTACTCAATATTAAAACATACAATCAAAATATTGCTCCTACAAAATCTATGATTTTAATTGGAATCATATCGTTTATAATAAAAAAAGCAACCCATAAGAGGATTGTTCTGTGCATTTTTTTATGTAATACCTATATAACCAACATGAATTTAATGTGGACAATTTTGCATTACAAGCGAACAGTATAAACCATAACTATCATCACAGCATTTAGTTCCTTCTTGACATGGTCCCATAGTACTTTTTAAACCATCAAATGTTTCAACGCCTTATCTTCTTCATAAAGCTTTACAGCTTAAATTGGAAATTCTCTTCTTATTAAGTTTTAAACCTTTTAAATTTTGTTTCTTCATAATGCTTCTATTTTAAGTTATACGTGTTCTCAAAAGTAAAATTGAAAACAACGTTTGCCATCCTACAAAATGCATGATTTTGTTTTTTTAGTTATTGGTAATATTAATTTAGTTAAAACTAAAAATATATTTAGTTTTTATATTGTATTAAAAGGATCTCATTTTGAAGCATATAACATCTTATATTTTAAAAGGAATAAAAACCTAAGAATCAATAACGAGCAATTAACAACTAAAATAAAACGCTATGTTTAAACTGAAAAAAGTTACAAATGGCAAACATCTGTATTGTTGAAGACGATCAAAATCATGCGTATGCTTTACAAGAAAAAGTAAAAGCCATTGGACATACAGTACAAAAAATTTGTGTTTCTTTTGAAGCAGCATTACAAACGATCAAACAAAGCACTCCTAATATTATTTTACTAAATATCTATTTGCAATATGATAATGAAGGTATCCAGCTAGCACAAGTCATCAAAAGTTTTTCCTCAATTCCTATTATATAAACCACAGCTATTTATGAGAGTGAAGGCATGTAAGATGATATAAACTATTTTGTAAACTTATCCAGTATTAGTGAAATTTTACTTAGTTTAAAGTATCATAAAAGAGGCTATTCTAAATCTTGATAAAGAAAAACTACAACAGCGGTTTTTACGTACGTAGTTAAATCCTAATTTCTTTTTTCATGCATTAACAGCCATTGAAAGTCACATATATAAGGAATATAAAGATACAGCAGCAGTATTTTTACAAAAATTTGGTGCCTTAATGCGAACTATTTTAGAATCTTCGGATATTGATTTTATTCCGCTGGACACAGACATAAATTTCATTAAAAAATATTTGACATTACAGTCGCTTAACAATCCATCAAACTTTACACATGATGTAAAAGTTTCGAAAGAATTGAATCTTTCCAATACGATGATTCCGCCTTTTGTCGAAAATGCCATTCTGCATGGTGTTTCTTCTTTAGAAAATGGACATATCACCATTGAGTATACCAAACAAGAAAGCGATCTTTTAATTGCTATTTAAGACAACGGAAAAGGAATTACTGCTGCGCCTAAAAAATCAGGAATGCTGCATCGTTCTATAAGTACTGATATTATAAAACAACGCATTGAAAACATTCAAAAAGTACACAAAATGAAAATTCAGTACGAAGTATCTTCTGTGGAGAATACCACGGTCATATTTTGAATTCCAATAAAATATGGAAATTTTAGATTTTCATAATACTCGTTTTTTACACTCAACCTCATCAAAAGCACTTTTAAATTCATCAAAACGACGTTCCGACTCACGAGCTTTTATCATGAGAAATAAAAAAATAAGTTTGAGTATTAACTAAAACTAATAAATCATGAAGAAACAAATTAAAAAATTAGCATTAAGTAAAAAAGTTGTAGCTAATTTTGATGGTGTAAATGGTGTTCGTCCACCAGCATCACATGATTGGACAAGATGCCATGATGCTTGCACTGTAATCCTGGCAACTAGTATTTTTTGATGCAAATATGAATAAAACATAAAAGCGGGAAATTCAATATTTCCCGCTTTTTGTATTTTATAAAATTAAATCAAAAATCTTTCTACTATTGATCAAATAAGGCTCTCAATTCGGTGGCTTCACTAGGTTTCATCTTTCCTGCCAATACCAAACTCAATTGGCGTCTACGTAACGCACCTTCATAGCGTTCTTTTTCTAAATCAGTTTCAGGAACCAAACAAGGAATTTGTACAGGTCGTCCTGTATCATCTACAGCAACAAATGTATAAATAGCTTCGTTGGCTTTATCTCGCATTCCCGATTCGCGATCTTCAATCCACACATCAATATAAATTTCCATTGATGATTTAAAAGCTCTAGAAATATTGGCTTCAACCGTTACCACACTTCCCACAGGAATAGAACGATTGAATGCTACGTGATTTACAGAAGCAGTCACTACAATACGTCGCGAATGTCTTCGTGCGGTAATACTTGCAGCTCTGTCCATACGTGCCAGCAATTCGCCACCAAATAAATTATTTAACGGATTTGTTTCACTTGGCAATACCAAATCTGTCATTATCGTTTTCGATGATTTCGGGTGTTTTGTTTCCATCAATACATTTTTTGCAAAGGTACACAGATTCGTTAGTAAGAATGCTAAAAAAATAACAATAATTGCGCTCCTAAGAGCGCAATTATATCACAAGGGTTTTTTATAACAAATAATGCTATTATTGCGTAATCTAATAACTTAAACACAATATAAATTACAAACAACAAGTTTTTTAAATTTAGTTATCAATTAGGCTTACTTCCATAAACACCTTATAATAAAAACCCACCATAATTGATACTAAAAACAATTTTTACAAAACTTATTTCCCTTGCTATATGAGAAGTTTCCTGGATAATTCACAAACCTAGAAACCTCCATAGTTTTTTAATTTATGACTAATGTGTAATCGATTTCAGAAGCATCTAAAAGTGGTTTTTCGGAAGTTGACTTGCTACAAAAAAGCACTTTGAGTTCTTCTATTTCGTGTTTGTTAAACATCAAAATCAAATTATCCTGCATCGTAGGAATTGGAATTTTACGCTTTATGTTCACATTTGCATACTTATGCTGCCAATACGCAATGTCAATTGTAAATAAATATGCTTTGAATTCTTCAAACTGTTCTTCAGAAAACTCTAAATAGATATTTGCAAATTCTAAATGATAAATTTTACAGTTTTTGCAAAACGTTAAAATTCCACTATTTACTTGACTAATTGTCGTTAATGAACTACACATATATTTTTCTTTTTAATAACAATCCATTTTTAATTGCTCTCTATTTTCAAACTCACTCAAAGGCATGCTTAACTTTGATCGTGTAATGGTTTCTAACACATTTAGCACTTGGTTTTGCATGGCAACAGAGCCGCAAATCATAAGTACACCATCGTTTTGTAATACGTGCGCTATAAAATTTTGCTGTTGTATGAGTATATCTTGTACATATTGCTTTGTTGAGGTTTCTTGCGAATAGGCTATATGAAGATTTGTGAGTTGTTTTGAAGCTAAACCAGTATCTAAAATACTTTTATAAACTTCTACAGAAGTTTTGGTGCGTGTTCCCCAAAATAAATACAGGTTTTTAGCATCTTTGTTTTCATTAATCATCCCTAAAAATGGACCAATTCCCGTACCATTAGCAATCATGACAATATCATTTGCATACTTTGGAAAATGAAACTCATGATTACGTTTAACCTTTGCTTTAATAATTTTACTATCAGAAAGTTGACTTAAATATGTTGAGCAAATTCCGAATTCATGTTTTTTAACGCTTAATACGATATCATTGTCTATTTTTCCAATCGAATACTGACGTTCAACCAAATCACTTTCAGGATAGAATGATAGTAAATCTCCCGATTGGAATTTTTGCTTTTTTGTAGGTTTCAGACGAATTAAAAAAGTAGCATCTTCATTTAAATCAGAACGATTAACTACCGAAAACGAACATAATTTTTTTAGATTGACATTAACTTTTGGTTTTTCAATTGTGATTGGAATTTTAGTATGATTTGCCCAATCTTTTGCCCAATCTTCAAATGCTGTAAACGATTGATTGTTAATTTTGACCATAGGTAAAAGTTGTGTAAAACTTTTATGAGCTTTTAGCATTTCATCTACATCGATGGCATATTTACAAAAGTCAGGATACATTAACGAACCAAAGCCAACCACCGAATATGTAATGGTGTTTTGTTGTGTATTATTTTGTAGTAATTTTTGAAAATTTTTAGCATTGCTTGGCGCTTCACCTTCGCCATACGTTGCTGTCATTACCGCCAAATGTTTGGCATTTGCATATTGCTCATACTTGTTCAATTGTGTGATAAATACTGTTTTTTCATTTGCAATAAGCGCCTCAAAAAACACTTTTGCAAAACGATAGGTATTTCCTGTTTCAGAACCTACTAAAATGATATATTCCGCACTGTCTTTACCGTAAATATTTTTTGGAATGCCTTGTTTTTTAGTACGTTTCAGCGTCATTTTAAAACCTGAATAGATAAAAAATAGCAAAGCAATACTGGCGACCAACAACACAATAGCCCACCAAATACTGCCTTGCCCAGTATGTAAAATTAAACTCCATTGAGAAGCTAATGCAACCCAAGGAAATTGATATGAACTTAAAACTTCACCTGTATATTGATGTATTTGTAATTCTTTATCTGCGAGTTCAATCAAAAAATAATCTTCTACGTCGGTAGAAAAAGGAAACTCAATACTTTTAAATTCGGCCAGTGAGGTATTTTGAAACAATTCAAAATCTGACGGAAGTGTTTTTTTAGGAATAGTTTCTGTAAGCTCAACATTTTGATGCGAAACTTGATAGGATGGAAGCCAAGAAAACTTTTCAAGCGATAAGTATACGCCAGTAAGCGTAATAATTGCAAAAGGAATAAATAATATTTTCCCCAATTGAACATGATAATATTGTTGAAAATTCTCTTTGACAACCTTAGAAAAAAAGCGTTTAAAACCTCCTTGACGCTTTGCAATAAGGAAGATTCCAGTTGTAGCAATAAGAAATAACAATAAGGAAGCAAAACCGACTAAAAAACGTCCTGTGCTTTTTAAAAAAAGTGAACGATGTAAGTTGGTAGCAAATTTAAAAACAGGTGCTTTTTCAACAATGTTGCCTAGCTTTTCTCCTGACGTTGGATTGATATAAAATGTTTCACTATCACCTTCTTTTGTAATGACAGAAGCAACCACAAAATCATCATTGGATACTTTTACATAGATGACCTCATCGTATTTTTTTTGTAAAGCATCAACTGTAGTTGCAATAGAAATTTCATCTAAATTCTTTATAGCAAAAGGTTCTAGCTGATTTGAAATAGGCTCAAATGCTAGAATAATTCCCGTAACGGAAGCCAATACTATAAAAAGAGAAGAAGATATAGCCAACATGAGGTGACTATATCTCCAGATTGAAATTGCCATTACATAGCTAAATTTGTTGAGGAATCATACGAATGTATCGTATAAAACCTTTTCCTTCTACCTTACTTTTAACAGTTTTTGATGTGAGTTCAAATTGCACATCATCTGTGTAATACTCTTGATCTTCTACCGCAGTCTCAAAACGAATTTTATAACCTGCATCGATTTTATCGTTCGGAATTTCAATGACACTGATTTTGCGCTCGCCGCCACTGATTGTTTCTCCAGTTATGGCATCGATATCCGGGCGTCTTTTTCCATGAAACTTCCACCATTCAGTAATGTCAGAGTACCATTCGTCATCATTTCCTTGTACATACAATGTTTGTATATATTTATTGTTATTGTCTAATAAAGAAATGACCACATAAGCGCCTTCACCTGTATAATTTTTCATCTGAATCATACATTTGTATTTAGAAGCCTCCATATTTTTAAAACTTATCAATGCAAATGCAGAAAGTAGACAAGTGACTGTAAAAATGGTTATGATTGTTTTTTTCATTTGTTGATATTTATTGCTTTTTGTTTGTCGAATGGAATTTGCCAATGGAATTTTTCGTAAGAATTAATCGAATTATTATGGCGCATTTCATTTATATTATTTCAAAAAGGTGATATCTATATTTTCTTGTTGTAATAATTCATTTTCTTGTGCCAAATCATACACACTTTCTTCAAAAGCAGTTTTCTGTGATTTGTCAGCTCCAATCGATAGTAAATACTTTAAAATCTTTGTATTCTTGGCTTTCATGGCTGCCATATGCAATGGAGAAATACCATCTTTATTTTGTTGATTTACATCTATACCAAGTGAATACACATATTGAAGAAGGTCTAAGTTTTCAGACTCAAGTGCTAAGTGAAATAGTGAATTCCCATTAGTTTGCGCCTTTTTGAAATTGAATCCTTTGCTTTTTAACAAAGCAAGCTTTTTATGGAAGTTTTCTGGTTTTTTAGCATTGTAATTCTTCAATACATAATACCCAAGATTGTTTTGCTCTTTATCAACAACGTTTACATTTGCACCTTTTTCAAGAAGAAATGCTATAACCTCAAAAGAGTTACGACGTACAGCATTTGATAAAGCTGATCTTCCTTCTTTGTTTTGGTGATTGATATCTTTTGTAAGCGAAGCTAAATATTTGATTACTTCTTCATTGTTGCTTGAAGCTGCATATAAAAGTGATGTGTCTCCATCAGTATTTGCTTGATTTACATCAACTCCTTTTTCGACAAAATATTTAAATGTTTCTAGATCTTTTGATTTGTATGAAAGTGCATGCAAAGGAGTTTCGCCATCAGTTGTGATAACATTTGGGGCAATTCCTAACGATGCTAGGTATTTAAATGTATCCAAGGTATTTGTTTTTTTTCGCAAACCACGACTTGCAAAAATGATGGCGTTTTCTCCTTTGGTACTAACCGATTTATAATCAATTCCATTCGCAATCAAACGTTTCATCAATGGAATATTTCCAGCTTTGGCGGCATAATTAAAAATTCCATTTCCGTTGTTGTCTGTACTTTTTAGTGAAAGTCCTTTCGAGATAAAATAGTCAATAATTGAATACTCTTTAGCAAAAGGTGCTACTAACAGTAGTGCATTAGCGCCATTGTTATTGGTTTCTTTTGTAAAATCTGCACCATGAATGAGACAAAAATTATACAAGTCAGGATTTAACTGACCTGTAACTGCTGCAAAATTTGCCAAAGAATACCCATGGCTATCAATGATGTCTGTTTTCGCACCTTTTTCAACTAAAAATCGCATTATTTCCAGATTATCTCTGTAGGCTGCCCAAAATATATACGTTCTTCCGTCATGCGTTAATTTATTAACGTCATTTCCTTTTTTAGAAAGTAAATATTTAATGGTTTTATTATCTGTTTTTTCGATAAGCGCCATGGAAACTGCATCAAACATGTGACGATCTAATTCTGCAATATCGTTTCCTTCGGCTATTTTTTTCTCAATATCTGCTATGCTTGGATTGGTTTTCCAATACGCTCTGCTCAAAAACTCATTAGACTCTTGAGCCAAGCTCAAACCAACAAACAAAAGCAATAAACTTGAGATATATGTCTTTATATTTTGCATAGCTGTTTTATTTCTTTACAAAAGATTCTATGACTTCATTAATCTCATCTTCCTTAGTCATTTCATCAGCAAACAAATACTTGTATAATACTTTGTTGTCTACTTTTGCCTGTAATGATAAGTTGGTATCTCTTCCATATACTTCTGCCCATTTTTTACGAACAGTTGCCCATTTTTCTTGATGTTCTTTCCACCAATCAGCAGCGCCTTTACAACGACTATCAGCTACTTTTTTATAGGTATTGTATCCTTTTTCACTTGCAATAATGATATCGTCTTTTCCTGCTTCACGAATTACTTTTAAGTTATCTTGATCGTGAACCCAACCATCATTTGTTATTTCATGTCTGTTGCCACGAACAGTTACATTATAATCGCTACGTTTTGTATATTCACGTCTTGGTAATGGTGCATCTGTTGTGTTTTCCCAGTAGCTTTTTCCATCAACATGAACCCAAGTTCCAGAACCTTCATAACGTGGACTATCATCTACTTGAAATACTTTTTGTGTCCATTGTTTTTTAACATCAGACTTCGATTTCTTTTCATAAACCCAATTGTTGTCACCGTTATACATATAGAAATCTGTGTTTTCATATAACCAATCTTGTCTCCAGTGTTTTACGATATATGGTTTTGCAGGATTTCCTACTTGTAATAAATGCTGGATAGAGATTTTATTTTTTTCATCTACAACTAACTGTGCCCATTCTAAAGCTTTATCAGTTTTTGTTTTCGATGGTTTGTATAATGAATCGTTACTATACTGAAAAGTTTCAGCAAAATTGAAGGTAACTTCAAAACAGCCACACATTTCTTTGATAGCGTTTCTATCTTTTTTCTTTTTACTCTGAGCTAGTATGGTGTTGATACTTAGTATGGTTAAAACGAATATTATTGCGATTTTTCTCATGTTAATATTGATTAGCGTTATCAGAAAAATAATTTAAAATTTATCTATACTTATTTAGATTGAATTAAAATAACCTATATATTTGCAGCAAATTTAAAATAGAATGAGTCTAAATAAAAATTATTTCTGCATTATTTTTTCATTTTTTTTGGTGAATGCGGCATTTAGTCAGAAAAAAGACGAAGCAAAGAAAGATTCTGTCAAAGTTGAAAAGCTTGAAACAGTTGTAATTACAGGACAGCATAATCCGCAATCGGTAAAAAAGTCGGTTTTTGAAGTAAAAGTAATTGACAGAAAAGAGATCAAACAACGCGCTGCGAATAACCTAGCTGACTTGTTAAATCAGTCATTGAATATAAACATCATTCCAAATACTTCTACAGGGAAATCAGGAGTTACATTATTCGGTTTAGATGCGCAATATTTTAAAATTTTAATTGACAATGTTCCTGTAATTAATGAAGAAGGTGTTGGAAATAACGTCGATTTAACACTGATAAATCTTGATGATATTCAACAAATTGAAATTGTGGAAGGTGCTATGGGCGTGCAATATGGAGCCAATGCAGTTTCTGGAGTAATCAATATCATTACAAAGAAATCGTCAGCATACAAAACTCTTATTAATGCTTATGTTCAAGAAGAAACGGTTGGTAATGAGTACGAGTGGTTTGACAAAGGACGGCATATTCAATCGGTTAAAATAGGACATAATTTTACAGATGATTTATATGGAGATATTACCTATACACGAAATGATTTTGGTGGTTTTTGGGATAATAGGCAAGGAGAAGTATATGACCGAAATGATGGATTACGTGGTCATGTTTGGTTGCCAAAAGAACAACACAATGCAAAGTTATTATTGAATTATAAGAAAGACAATTTCAACGTTTTCTACAAGTTCGATTATTTTAACGAGAATATTGATAGATTCAATCCTATTGTAAATCTAAATGAAAACCCTGCGACTAGCACAAGTGACCCGCTAGCGTTGGATGAAATTTATACAAACGAGCGTTTAATTCATCATGTAAACAGTAACGGAAAGTTTGGAAAACAAGTAAACTTTAATATTTCTCTTTCGTATCAAGAACAAACCAAAGATTTAGAAACTTATACGTATCGTATTCGTCGAGACGAGAGATTGAATATTCAAAAAGGAGAATATTTATCACGTTCAGCGTTATTTTCTAGAGGAACATTTAGCAATTTAGTACAAACAGAAAAATTTAATCTACAAGCTGGTTATGAGTTTACAAATGAAAAAGGTTCAGGTTCGCCATTAGCCATTACGATTGACCCTACAGAAAGTGCAGTTTCGCAACGATTGAGCAATTATGACTTTTTTGCTTCCTCTGAAATCAATGTGTCAGATCGCTTCTCTTTACGTCCTGGCGCTAGAGTTTCCTTTACCAATTTGTTTGACAATCAGTATGTATTTTCTTTGAGTTCTAAATACCTCTTTAAAGGAGATTGGGAATTGCGTGGAATTGTAGGTTCTTCAAACAGAACACCTAGTTATGACGAATTGTTCACCTATTTTGTAGATGTAAATCATAATGCACAAGGGAATCCAAACTTAAATCCTGAACGTGGATTATCAGCGTTTTTACACTTAAAAAAGCGTTCTTGGTTGGCAGATGATGCCATTCAATTAAAAAATGAAATTAGCCTCGCCTATTTAGATGTAAAAGATAGAATTGAATTGATTGTAGTGCAGCAAAATCCATTGGCGTTTCAGTACAACAATATAGATTCTTATAAATCTCTCGGAGTATTTTTTGAAAATGCATTGCAATACAAAAATCTACAAGCACAATTAGGATTCTCAATTTTAGGAGTTTCAAAAGTGTTGGATAGCAACACGAATTCAAACGATGATTTTCTGTACAATTTTCAAGTAAACAGTAATATCAATTACCGTGTTCCTAAATGGAATTCCACATTTGCTGTGTATTTCAAACATCTTGGAAAACAATATCAATTCGTTGAAAAAACAAATGCAGAAGGCAATCAAGAGTTTGTGCGTGGAACTACCGATGCCTACAGTTGGTTAGAAGCTACTGTAAAGAAAGGATTCTTTAACAACACAATAGAAACCACATTTGGAGTTCGAAATCTATTCGATGTTACCAATGTAAATACAAGTGCTTTTTCTGGAGGAGCCCATGATGGACCGCCAACAAGTTTGTTAATCGGATATGGAAGATCCTACTTTTTAAGACTAGCATACAATTTAAATCTATAGATCATGAAGACAAGATTACAACAATTTTTACTTGTAGTATTTACGATTTTTATAAGCGCATGTAGTGAAGATGATAGCTTACAAAGCGATCCATTTGTAGTGGCTTTTGAAAGTTTATCGAAAAATTTACAAGACATAGAAAGTCAAGAAACCATTCAATTAGTGTATTCGGAAACAGCAATACAAAATGGTTTTGTTACCATACAAGTATTGCCAACAAATGCAGTGTACGGACAAGATTTTAGTACTGTTCCTGCTGCTGTGAATAATACGATTGAATTACCGATTACTTCTGGACAAATTCAAAATGAAATTGTATTCAATAAGTTAAGTAATACACTTGATGAAACCACCTTAATTAATTTCTCGATAGCTTCTATTAATTACGATAATTCCAACGTGCAGGGAAACACAGACTTTGTGATTAATTCTTCGGCAGCATTAGGTGGAAGTATTGCTCCTGAACTTGGAGGACCAAATGAAGGAAATCAAGTATTTGTGGATTTAAGCAGTGAAAGTACCACTTTAGCGCAACGCGATTCTTGGGACTTAGGCTTTTATAATGGGAATGAATTTAGGGTAACGATCAACGGTTCTATTTATATGGCAGCCGCTGAACTTACAGAAACAAATATTGACGCCGTAACAGCTGCGAGCGTTGCTGGTTTACAACCGCAAGTGGCTGTAGGAACATTTGACCCTTCAAATGCAGCGTATGTTGATGCGCCAAATGGAAGTATTTTAGAAACGGCAATCAATGAAATTTCAGCAAATGATGCTGATAATAAAGTGTATTTGGTAAATCTTGGATACGAGGTTGGTACGGCAACACCAAACGTTGGAAGTGTAGCGGTAGCAGGTGATGCAAGAGGTTGGAAAAAAATACGAATTCTACGCAGTGGAGAAGATTACGTATTGCAATATGCTAACTTAGATGATACTATACATCAAGAAATTACCATTTCCAAAGACACCGAATTTAATTTCAAACATTTTAGCTTCAATACAAACAATCTAGTTTCTGTAGAGCCTATAAAAGACAAATGGGATATCTGTTTTACAGTAATGACAAACATTTTACCAGGTGCAGGAAGTTATGGTTTTTCAGACTTTGTAACGCATAATAGAAAAGGAGCTGTGGTTTCTTATCTAGTAAATACAAGTGATGTTGAGTATGATAGTTTTACGGCATCAGATGTGGTAGAAGCTAACTTTTTAGAAGATCAAACAACAATTGGAAGCAGCTGGCGTGATGTATTCACAGGAACAGCTCGTACAGATAGATATTACATCATCAAAGATCCAAATGGAAACATATATAAGTTAAAATTCTTGGCATTAACCAATCAAGATGGCGAACGCGGTTATCCAGAATTTGAATATAAACTTTTACAGTAACATTAATACTCACATCAAATTTTAAAACAGAACAATGGAATGCGCCATAGGAGCTGCGTTGAACCCAACAGAAATGATTTATGGCGAATTCCATTTGACTTAAATTAATTAAATATCAACAAATGAAAACAAAATTACTTTTAATGTGCTTTTTAATCGCAAGCTTTACTGCAATAAAAGCACAGGAAATTACAGTAAACACTAGTATGGGCGCTGGCTATGCAAATCAAGTGTATTACAAGATAAGCTCAGAGACGTTAACATCGTTTACTGCAAACTCTTGGGATATTGCTTTTTTAAGAGATAATAACTTTAGTCAAGCAATTCGTGTAAATAGTAGTATTGGAATTGAAGTATTTGAAGCTTCAAATACACCAGCTGATTGGAACGCTATTGATATCGCAAACGAAGCTACTTGGACGCAATTATACAACAGTGATACAGACTGGAACAACGGTGCTTTTATGAAAGGATCTGCTAATACGCCGCCATTTGGTGTTGGATGGGGAACTTACAATCCTGTGACACATCATATTATTGGTTCCATCATTTTTGTATTAAAGTATGCAGACGGAACATACAGAAAGTTGATCATTGAAGATTATTTTGGAGCATATACATTCAAGTATAGTACATGGACAGGAAGTGCTTGGAGTGCAGATCAAACAGCTGTTGTAGCTAATTCAAGCAATCCTGCTAATAAATATAATTACTATTCTTTATCAACTGATTCAGAAGTTGTAGCAGAGCCAGCAGTGGCTGATTGGGATTTTGTATTTACTCGATATTATACAGAGCTTGCGCCAAATACAATGTACTTAGTTACTGGAGCATTACACAGTAGTGAAATAACTGTTGCACAAAATGAAGAAGCAGGAGGAATGCCAGCAAATCCTGTATTAACGTATTCTACAGATATCAATACAATTGGGTATGATTGGAAATCTTTTACAGGAGCAGGTTTTTCTGTAAATTCTGATAGCGCTTTTTATGTAAAATATGCTGATAATACAATTTATAGAGTTTATTTTTCAGCTTTTTCAGGAAGTTCTAGTGGAGACTTAACATTCCATCATGAAAATGTAACTAGCTTGTTAAGCGTTTCTGAAGTAGGTGAAAGTGTATCTTTTGGAATTTATCCAAATCCATCACCAAACAAAAAAATAAATCTTTTATACGATGTTGCTAAATTAAGTGGAAATACAAACCAAGTTGCTATTTATACAACTTCAGGACAAAAAGTATTTGAAACAGCATTGCGTAGTAATTCAGGTTTCTACAATAAAGAATTGGACTTATCATCACTAAAAGCTGGAATGTATGTATTGCAATTCACTTCTGGAGATTATAATGTGACTAAAAAAATAGTTTTGAGGTAACGTTTTCTCAAAGGTGTAATTTTGAAAGCAAACAAGCTCTTCGCTACGAAGAGCTTGTTTATTTATATACTATTTTATTGAAACAAAAAAGACCGCTAGCAATAGCAGTCTTTTTGTATATGTATATGTGAATTATTATTCTGTAACTAGTAACCAAGCTTCAGGCGCTTTGGTTTTCTTTATTTTTGCTAAAGCTGCTACCGCTTCAGAGCGTGTAGAAAAACTAGCGTATGATACTTGATGTAAACCATAACGATTTTGTCCTAATAATTCCGCATCAAAGCCGTCAGCTTGCAATTCTGATACTTTTTCATGTGCATTTTCCTCAATTCTAAAGGCACCAGCAACTACATGATAGTTTTGTATTTCTTTAGCAACTTTTAATGTAATTGATGGCAATTCTACAGGATTTGTATTAAAAAACGTTGCCTGCTGAATGTACTTATCAATTGATTTTTTCGCTTTGGTATCCTCTACAATTTGTTGTTGTTCTTGTTGAGATTTGCTGTATTCGTTAAATCCAAAAACACCAGCGCTTAATATAATAGCTGCCGCTGCCGCATAAGTCCAAGGGAAACGTCTACTACGAGCTTCTTCAACAACAGGTAATGGAATAGTTTCTTCTACTTCTTCTTGAAGAACTACAGGAGTAATTTCTTCTCTAACTTGCTCAGTAACTCTGCTAATTTCAGAAGAAACAAACGAAGAAAGCCCAAATGATGAAGTTAAATAATTCAATTGATAAGATGGCTCAAACTGAATTTTTCCTTCTACATTTAAAGAAAGATCACCAATGTTTTCAAGTGAAATAATTTCAGCACTGTCCAAACGCTTTTTCCAAGTAGCTACTTCCGACTGTACTTTAAGTAGTGTACTTTCATAGTCTTCCTTTGTTACATCAGCAATATACTTTACCAGCAAACCATCATTCGAATTCAATTGTGCATTGAATGACAATTCTTTAGTTGGTGGGTAAAAAGCATTGGTTGTATGATGTACTTGTGCTCCTTTTCGCTGCGTTAAAAAAGCACCGAAGTTAGGCACAGTTACACATTCGTATCTATATAAAAGTTCGCTTATGTACAGTTCTAATCTCATTAAAACAAATTTAGGAAAAAATTGAAGCCGATAAAATATCTGCATAACTTTTTATTAACATTAGGTTTTTAGCGGTATGAATCAATCATTTAAATGATATAATTTTTATTTTTTTAAACAGAAATAGGCTTATCATACAGCTATTTGGCTGCCGTTACATTCCATACAAATCTTAAATCTGTATTTTTTACATGGAATTTAGAGTTCAAAAAACGAAACTAATCTTAGGCAATAAACTTTATATACGTCTGATTAATTTTCTGAAAATCCTGTAACTTTCATAGTTAAAATGAATTGAATTAAATATGCATTCGGAAGAAGAATTAGTGTATGCACTCGCTTTGCAAAAAACCGCAAAAATTGGCGATGTTATCGCAAAAAGATTAATTAGACATTGTGGAAGTGCGGAAGCTGTATGGAAAGAAAAGAAAGAAAATCTCCTTAAAATAGATGGAATAGGCACTTTTATTTTAGCCGATTTACAGAATTCCAAAAATATAAAAGCCGCCGAGAACGAATTAAAGTTTATTCAGAAAGCACAAATAGATGTACATTACTTTTTAGAGGAAACCTATCCTGTACGTTTGCAACATTGTGTAGACAGTCCTATCGTATTATTTCAAAGAGGAACTGCAAATTTGAACGCACCTAAAATGATCAGTATTGTGGGTACTCGTAAAGCAACAAAATATGGAACACAATTTTGTGAAGAATTAATTGATAGTTTATCGCCACTGCAACCGACGATCGTTTCCGGTTTTGCGTACGGAATTGATATTGTAGCACAAAGAGCCGCCATTAAAAACAATATTCCAACCATTGGTTGTTTGGCGCATGGTTTGAATCAAATGTATCCAAAAGCGCATGAACGTTATATGAAATCGGTAGAAGAAAATGGTGCTTTTGTGACCGATTTTTGGAGTACATCCAATCCTGATCGGGAAAATTTCTTAAAACGGAATCGTTTGATTGCTGGTATGTCGCAGGCAACAATTGTCATTGAATCAGCAGAAAAAGGAGGAAGTTTAGTCACGGCGCATATTGCAAATTCGTATCACAGAGATGTGTTTGCTGTGCCTGGTAGAGTAGGCGATTCGCAAAGTATTGGTTGTAATAATCTAATCAAACAACAACGCGCACATATTTTAACATCTGCGGCAGATATTGTATACCTTTTAGGATGGGAATTAGATACTGAACCATTTCAACCTGTACAAAAACAATTATTTGTAGATTTAAGTCCAGAAGAAGCTATTATTCATTCATGTTTACAAGAAAAAGGACAAATGGTATTAGATAGTATTGCATTAGAATGTAAATTTCCGATTCATAAAATCGCGCCAATTTTATTACAATTAGAGATGAAAGGTGTTGTAAAACCATTGCCTGGAAAACTATTTGAAGCTGTATAAAAAATCACAACTATGAATCCAATCTCAACTCTGATAAATAGAATAACTACTGAAGACCTTTGGGATAAAGAAATCACATTAGAACGCAACGAATACTTAAAAGTAAAAGGCACTATTGATACCAATATTTATCTAGTAAAAAGTGGAAGCCTACGTATTTTTGTGATTGATGAATTTGAAGAGCACACCATTCGTTTTGGATATCAAAATAATCTGATAGCAGCATTGGATTCTTTTTTAAACGGAAAACCATCAGAATTTTATATTCAAGCACTTAAAAAAACTACCTTAAAAGCAATCAGCAAAGAAAACTATACTAACTTTATTAATTCATCTCCTGAAAATAAAAAATTATGGTTGGCAATTTTAGAAAACTTTGTACTGCAACAAATGGAAAGAGAACGTGATATTCTTACATCGTCACCTTTAGAACGATACCAGAGAGTTTTGCAACGAAGTCCGCAATTATTCCAAGAAATTCCAAATAAGTACATTGCTTCCTATTTACGAATGACTCCTGAAACACTTTCAAGAATTAAAAAATCTTAATTTGAATCAATTTTTTTGAGCTAACTGATACTGAAATTTGTGATAAAAAAACAATGGTATCAACATCAAAAAAATTATTACAAGACTTGTTAGAAGTTACATGTGTAAACATTAACGTGGTTGAAAACTTTAAGAGTCAACCTATAAGTAGTTTAAATTGGAAGGAAAACCCAAAAAGTTGGAGCGTGCTAGAATGCATTGAACACTTGAATCGATATGGAGATTTTTATATTCCTGAAATGACAAAGAGAATAGCGAGTGCTAAACACAAAAACTCAGAGGTTTTTAAAAGCAATTGGTTAGGAAGTTATCTCAGTAAATCGGTGGCTTTTAAAGAGAATTTAAATAAAATGAATACATTTAAATCTATGAATCCTCTGAATTCAAAATTAACTGTTGAGACGCTAGAAATATTTATTGATCAACAACATCAAATCATAGATTGATTGAACAAAGCAAAACATGTGAATCTTGACAAAACTAAGACTGCAATTTCTATTTCAAAACTTATCAAATTAAAACTTGGAGATACTTTTAGAGTGCTTATATATCATAATGAGCGTCACCTAAAACAAGCGGGAAAAACGCTAGAAACAGCATTCTAAAAAAGAATATAATAGATAGTGTTGCATGCTTTTGTGTTTGATATATAGTTTGTTATGATTTAAAGTGTTGGGAATTTATGTTCTATTTAATTCATAAAATACCGACGTCATGAAAAAACTTTCTTTTTGCATCTTTTTTTTAAGCGTACATGGTCTCTGGAGTCAAGTAAAACCTATGATGAATACTGAACAGGCCAATACAAGTACCATACATATAAAAGCACAGAGCGTTTAAAAATCTAATTAATATCCAACTTTCTTTCGTACTCTAGCTAACACTTTATTTGCTATTGTATGCGCTTTTTCAGCACCAATTGCTAAAGCTGCATCAATTTCGTTTTTGTTTTCCATATAATGATTAAAACGCTCGCGTTGTGTAGCGAATGTTTCAACGATCAATTCAAATAACGCTTGTTTTGCATGTCCGTAGCCGTAATTTCCACCAGTATAATTTTGACGCATGGTTGCTATTTGCTTTTCATTAGCTAACAACTTATACAAAGCAAAAACATTGTCAGTATCTGGATCTTTCGGATCTTCCATTGGTGTACTATCCGTTTTGATTCCCATAATTTGTTTGCGAAGCTTTTTATCAGTTTGAAAAATGTCAATTACATTATTCTTACTCTTACTCATCTTGGTTCCATCGGTTCCAGGGACAAGTTTGGTTTCTTCTCTAAACTTTACAGAAGGCATTACAAAAGTTTCTCCCATTTTGGTGTGAAATCTTGAAGCTACATCTCGGGTAAATTCTAAATGTTGCTCTTGATCTTTTCCTACGGGAACAATTTCAGCATCGTATAATAAAATATCTGCCGCCATTAACATTGGATAGGTAAACAGTCCAGCATTAACATCACTTAAACGATCTGCTTTATCTTTAAAAGAATGCGCTAGTTCTAACCTTGAAAAAGGAAAGAAGCAGTTTAAATACCACGCAAGTTCCGTTACTTGTGGAACATCACTTTGACGATAAAAAACAGTTTTATTAATATCTAAACCAAAGGCAAGCCAAGTTGCAGCAGTTTTATATGTGTTTTCTCTAAGCGTTTCTCCATCTTTAATCTGCGTAAGCGAATGCATATCTGCAATAAACAGAAAAGATTCGTTTTCTGCATTTTTAGACATTTCAATTGCTGGGATAATTGCACCTAAAAGATTTCCCAAATGTGGAGTTCCTGTACTTTGAATTCCTGTTAATATACGTGCCATTGGTATTTTTAATTATGAAATTTTGACAAATGTACTTCATTTATAAAGAATTTTTTAAAAATTGTCGTGCGAGGTTTCATAAAAATAATTTTTAAACACATTTTCGAAACTTTAGTGTATTTTTGGCGCTAATGATGACTTTTGTAAAAAATATTGGAAGAGTTTTATGGCGCGCTTGGTTTTACCTTTTAGTGCTTATTCCTATACTTATATTTTTTCCGTTGTTATTATTATTTACAGCAAGTGAAAAACTGTACCCACAATTTTTCTGGATTGCAAGAAACTTATGGGCAAGACCTATTTTATTCGGAATGGGCTTTTTTCCAAAGTTTAAACGAGAAGCTGAAATTGTTAAAGGCAAAAGCTATATGTTGATTGCCAATCATACAAGTATGACTGACATTATGTTGATGTTGATAGCTTCTAAAAATCCATTTGTTTTTGTAGGAAAAAAAGAGCTTTCTAAAATCCCAATTTTTGGTTTCTTTTACAAACGTACCTGTATTTTGGTAGATAGAGGAAGCGCCAGAAGTCGCAAAGCAGTATACGACAGTGCACAAGAACGGCTGAGTCAAGGAATGAGCATTTGTATATTTCCTGAAGGCGGCGTTCCAAAAGAAGATATTGTATTAGACAAATTCAAAGATGGCGCGTTTCGTTTGGCAATTGAGCATCAAATCCCTACAGTTCCTATGACTTTTGCGGATAATAAGAAACGCTTTCCATATTCGTTTTTCCTAGGCTCTCCAGGACGTATGCGTGTTACTATTCATCCTTTCTTAAGTACAGAAGGGAAAGTCGTTGCAGACAAAAAGGCAATGAGTATACAAGCAAGAGATATCATTTTAAATGAATTGACTGCATACGGAATTTCATAAAGAGAAAAGTCTATGCTGCGGCACTTATTTTTTCAATTTTTTAAACACTATTTGAAAAGTTTCCATCGCAATAAACGTAATGCAAACCCAAAACGGAGAAAGTATACTTAGTCCTATTATAATACATATGGTAAGTATTACTATAGATTCTAAGTAATCAATACAGTCACACAATCCATTATTAGCATCAAATTTTCTGAAAAAAGGAACAGTTCTCAATGTAAAATATAGTACAAGCGAGATAATGGAAACAACAAGACCTAAAAGTAAACCATAGAAATAATTCAGTTGATCAAAATAGTCTGTAGCAATGTTTTTTAGGTATGGAAATAGTAAGATTCCAAATAATAAAGCGATTGCAATTTTAATGATTCGCAATGAAATTTCTTTTTTCATAATTTAAATATAAGGTTATTTGCAGAAAAATCAACTAAAGCTCTTTGACCTTTACATGTTTAATAGGCTTTCTTCATAAAAAAACCGCTTTCCTACAAAAAGTAAGAAAACGGTTTTTGGCAAACATCACTGCTTTTAAGGTATAATGGCATATATACCTAACCAACTAAAAAACTAAAACCTAAAACTGACACCTGTATAAACTCCTACTGAATAAGGATTGAAGTTGCCAGTATTTCCTGAAAATGTATTTAACTGATATTTTAGCATCGGTTCTAAGTTGAACTCTAATTGATCAGAAAATTTATAATCAATTCCGATTCCAATATTCGTACTAAAACTCACGTCATTTACATTGGTAGCTTCTCCTAATTCGGTTAATATTTCTGGAGAATCTAATATGATACTATTCTCTGTTAATAGCAATGTACTCACACCGCCAATAACATTAATTCCTAATTTTTTATCTAATACAGCATACTTCAATTCCACAGGAACTTCTATATACGTCATACGCTGACTTAAATCTCCTTCAATTTGTTTTTGAAAAATGGTAGAGGTTTCTGTTGTTGGAAATTGATATTGTGAAAACGTTTCTCCTGTTGGAGCTTGACGGTCTTGAATATTAAATGCAGCATCACTGTTTTTAAATTGGATCGTTGTCAATTCTGGTCCATCAAACGAAGGAACCAGTGCAATATCTCTTGTGCTGTAACTATATTCTACTCTATGAATTCCAGAACGGACGGTTAATCTTTTTGAAATATCATATCCAACATTTACACCATAACTCAGATTAATGTCACCCTTTTTTGCATTATCAGCAAAAGTCTCATCAATTGGAGAACCATTGCTGAGTGTATTGTAATATACAGGAGAAGCATTTGGCGAAACAGTCCATTTGCTAATTGGTGTTTCTGCTACTTCTGTTTTATCTTTTTCTAAATCGTGTAAATCGTTAATAACATCTAAGATTGACTTTTTAATTTCTGGTTTTTCTTCTTTTTGTGTATCAGCAACTGCTTTTTCAATATTCTCTGTAGCTGCATTTGTTCCATCTGTAGCGCTATTTGAATTGGAATTAGTTTCTGACGAATTCGATTTTGATTGCGTATCATTTTGTGCTACGGCAGATGAAGTCTTGTTTGTAACTGCGTTAGCATTTGAATTTATTTCAGAACCTTTTCCATTTACAATATTAGTTCCTTCCGATTCCTTACCTTGATTGTCTACAATGGTATTCTTCACTAAAGGATTATTGGATGTATCATTACCATTCTTAATCTTGTTAAGATCTTTTGTGTTTTTGAAATGATTTTTTTGGTCAGAAGTTCCTGTTTTATTGCTGTTATTCGTTGTATTTGCAACAGTATTTTCCTGATACGTTACATTGCCATTTTGAAAGGTGTTTTTATCACTTCTATTGACATTAGTGTTGGAATTATGTTGCGTTCCATTTTGTTGTACAACAGCGTTTTGCAAGGCAGATCCTTTTTGAAAAGTATTGTCTTTTCCATTCTTCAACTTGTGCGCGTCATTGTCAATATTGTTTTCATTGGCAATTTGCTCTTTATTTTGTAATACACCTTCAGAGGAACTATTATTATTATCTTGTGTTGAGTTTTGTTCTGAATTTGTATTGTTTGTATCTGTAACTTGTGAATTATTTGTGGTGTTGTTCACATCTTTTTGAGATGAATTATCTTTTGTCGTATTGGTAATTTGATTGTTTGGATCAACAGTTTCAGTACCATCTGAACCGATAAATTTTGTTCCTACAAAAAACAGTAATGCAATGGCAGCAGCAGTTCCTATAGCTTTATACAGCCATGGTAATAGCACAATGCCGCCTTCTTTTTTCTCTTCAGCCTCTTTTTCATCTAATCTGTCGGAGATTTTATCCCATAAATCGGGATCGGGAGAAGCTTCAAAATCTTTGAAACGGTTCCGAAAGAAATTATCTAAATTATTTTGATCACTCATTTATGGCGATTTTTTTTTAAACGATTCTACTTTAGTCTTCAAAATCATCCGAGCTCTCGCTAAATTTGATTTTGAAGTTCCCTGCGAAATGTTCAACATTTCTGCGATTTCTTGATGCGAATAATCATCAAGCACATATAAATTGAATACCAGCCTATATCGATCTGGTAACTCTTGTACGATGTTCAATAAATAATCTAAAGAAATATCTTCTTCATATACAGTTACTGGTTCTTCTTTCAGTACTCGTTCATTTACAACCTCAAAAACACCTTTGCTTCTATATTTTTGAAGTACGGTGTTCACGGTAATTCTTCTAAGCCAACCTTCAAACGAGCCTTTAAAATTATACTGACCAATTTTTTCAAAAATAACCATAAAACTGTCCTGCAGATTATCTTCCGCTTCAAGCTTGTTCCGAGAGTACTTTAAGCTTGTAGCGTATAGTTTTTTGGCATAATCTCTATACAGTTGCGCTTGTGCATCACGGTCGTTGTTCTTACATTTATGTATGAGTTGATTTAAACTCACTCGTTTTATTGGTTTTTCTTAATAGCTTTTCATCTAATTATTGTTGTTGACAGGCACTTCATAAACTAAGTATATGTCTTCTCCTTCGTCATCTCTTCCTTGCCAAAATTTAAAAGTATATGGTTCGGAACTAAGTGCATTAAAGCCAAACGTTTCAGTTTTAAATTCTTCTTCTAATGTTTCGCAATCAGTTCCAATAGTTACAAAGTTTACGACCGCTACGGTTCTGACATTTCCTGTTTGCTGTACATATTCAAAATTGCTAAATGCATGACAGGTAGATGGTCGTTTGTATATTACACTGATAGTGTATGTACTTCCAAGACTAAAAGCTAAAGGCATTTCAACGCTGTCTACAGGGACAAGTTCAAAACTAAATTGAACATCCGATGCGTTATCATCAACTACGCATGAATTGAAAATCATTGAGCTCATTATCAAAGCCAAAAATAATATCTTCTTCATATAAAATAATAAACTAATTTTCAATTAGATGTGTTAATTATTAAAAGGTTGCGTCTAAAAATAAAAAAAATCCCGATATAGGGATTTTTTTAAACTTTACATTGAAGATTATGGCAGAAAGGCTGCTATAGAAGTAAGGTTTTAGCTATTTGCGATAGCCTCTTTTATTTTCACTTCTAGTTCTTCTAACAACTCAGGATTATCTTCCAATAGTGACTTTACTGCATCGCGACCTTGTCCTAGTTTAGAATCTCCATAGCTAAACCAAGAACCGCTCTTTTTCACAATTTCATAGTTTACACCGATATCTAAAATTTCTCCTACTTTAGACACACCTGCTCCATACATAATGTCAAATTCAACCGTTTTAAAAGGTGGTGCTACTTTGTTCTTCACCACTTTTACACGTGTTTTGTTTCCTTTTACTTCACCATCAGTTCCTTTAATTTGTGTAGAACGTCTGATGTCTAAACGAACAGAAGCATAGAATTTTAATGCATTTCCACCAGTAGTTGTTTCTGGGTTTCCAAACATTACACCAATTTTTTCACGTAATTGGTTAATGAAGATTACCGTACAATTGGTTTTACTAATGGAAGCCGTTAATTTACGCAATGCTTGCGACATTAAACGAGCATGTAATCCCATTTTAGAGTCTCCCATTTCACCTTCAATCTCACTCTTTGGTGTCAATGCAGCTACCGAGTCAATCACAACAATGTCAATAGCACCAGAACGGATTAAATTATCAGCAATTTCTAAGGCTTGCTCTCCATGATCTGGTTGTGAGATAATTAAATTATCAATATCAACTCCTAACTTTTCAGCATAAAAACGATCAAAAGCGTGCTCTGCATCAATAAAAGCAGCAATTCCTCCTTTTTTCTGAGCTTCTGCCATGGCGTGTAAGGTCAAGGTTGTTTTACCAGAAGATTCAGGACCAAAAATTTCAATGACTCTTCCTCTTGGGTATCCACCAACTCCTAAGGCAATATCTAAACCAAGTGATCCAGAAGATATTGTATCAACTTCTTCTACAATAGTATCACCTAATTTCATTACAGAACCTTTTCCGTAGGTTTTGTCTAATTTGTCTAAGGTAAGTTTTAACGCTTTTAATTTTGCTTCTTTTTCTTTATCTGAACTCATTATGTCAATTTTCTATTAATTTGAACGATGCTAAATTACTATTTCTTTTCCCTGAAAACAATTTGCGATTTCTCATTTTCAATAAATCCACCTAAAAAATTTTACAATTTGACGCAACCTTTTTAAAAAATGGACATCTATCTAGTAAAATTGCTTAAAAAAATGAGAATTTTAAACAGATTTATTTACAACACACGAGATAATGCTTCGGTTCCATTATTCGGGAATTGCAGGCTTGACGGTGGCTAGCTTCATTGTTGATTCTATTCTTCAATAGAAAAATTGAATATTAACAATGAATTAGCTAGTAAAAGTGCTTCTGTCCACATAGGAGCACTTTTATTTTTCCTGTAGTTGCAGTAAAAAGTTATTTTAAGCATTCAAAAACATGCTTTTTTCCCTTCTTTCCATCTATTTTTCTGGAACAATTTTCCCCAAAAACATCCAAAACAAGCGTATCTGTTTTAATTATTTTTCCTCTTGTTGAAAACTAAAGTAAACCATTTGTTTTAATAATTGTAAATAAACTTTGTAAGCGTCATATTTTTCTTATTAGCGTTATTTTTTAGCATAAAATGTGGTAGTTAAGACAAAAAATGTACTTTTGCCGAAAATATTCACTTTAACTTAAAAATTGATATAGCATGCAACTGTACAATAAATTAAGTGCAAAGGAAAGAGCAGAACTTATCGAGAAAGCCGGTAAAGATCGTATGACGATTTCTTTCTATAAATACGCACACATCGGAAATCCAGAAATTTTACGAAATCACTTATTCATTAACTGGGACAATATCGGCGTTCTAGGAAGAATTTATGTGTCGTATGAAGGCATCAACGCACAACTTTCTGTGCCTGCTGAAAACTTTAATACATTTAAAGAGCATTTAGATACAATTTCATTCTTAGAAAATGTACGATTAAATGTAGCGATTGAGCAAGATAATAAGTCGTTCCTTAAGCTAAAAGTGAAAGTAAGAGATAAGATTGTAGCAGACGGATTGAATGACGAAAGCTTTGATGTAACTGATAAAGGAACACACGTAGCTGCCGCTAAATTTAATGATTTACTAGATGATGAAAATACAATTTTGGTAGATATGCGAAACCATTACGAAAGTGAAATTGGTCATTTTCAAGGAGCTATCACGCCAGATGTAGACACATTTAGAGAATCATTACCAATTATAGAAGACGACTTAAAAGAACACAAAGAAGATAAAAACCTTGTTATGTATTGTACAGGTGGAATTCGTTGTGAAAAAGCCAGTGCCTACTTTAAACACAAAGGTTTTAAAAATGTGTATCAACTTGAAGGCGGAATTATCAATTATGCACGTCAGGTAGAAGCGCAAAACCTAGAAAATAAATTTATAGGTAAAAACTTCGTGTTCGATCACCGAAGAGGTGAACGAATTTCAAATCATATCATTGCCAATTGTCATCAATGTGGAAAACCATGTGATACACATGTAAACTGTGCAAACCAAGCCTGTCATTTACTCTTTATCCAATGTGAAGACTGTGCCAAAAAGATGGATGGTTGCTGCTCTAGTGATTGCAAATCTATATATAATTTGCCAATGGCTAGACAAAAAGAGCTTCGAAAAGGGAAAGAAGTTAGCAACAAAATCTTTAAAAAAGGACGCTCGGAAGTATTGAAGTATAAAAAGTAGATTTTCGATGCTACAGAAATAATCCTATCTTTACATTTTTAGAGAAAGAATACGAACCCTACGTCTGCATTCCCGAATAGCAGATTCTATATATAAAAATATGAGTTGTAACAGTTGTTCAACTGGTAAAGATGGTCAACCAAGAGGCTGTAAAAACAATGGTACTTGTGGCACTGATAGCTGTAATAAGCTAACGGTATTTAATTGGTTATCAAATATGTCGTTGCCTAGCAATCAAACCCCATTTGATTGTATTGAGGTGCGCTTTAAAAACAGTAGAAAGCATTTTTATAGAAATACAGAAAACTTAACCCTAAGTATTGGAGATATTGTAGCTACCGAAGCTTCTCCAGGACATGATGTGGGTATAGTAACGCTTACGGGCGAATTGGTGCGTGTACAAATGCGCAAGAAAAAAATAAGCCCAGAAAGTGAAGAAATAAAAAAAGTATACAGAAAAGCATCACAAAAAGATATTGATGTTTGGTCGCGTGCACGCGATAGAGAAGAAGCGATCAAAAAACGTTCACGTGAGTTGGCTATTGCACTTGGTTTGCAAATGAAAATCTCAGATGTAGAGTTTCAAGGAGATGGATCTAAAGCTACCTTTTATTATACTGCGGATGATCGTGTAGATTTCCGTCAGTTAATTAAAGATATGGCAAAAGCCTTTAGCATTCGTATAGAAATGCGCCAAATAGGTTTTCGTCAAGAAGCAGCGCGCTTGGGCGGAATTGGATCTTGTGGACGCGAATTATGTTGTTCCACTTGGTTGACAGATTTTCGTTCTGTAAATACGGCTGCAGCCAGATACCAGCAACTTTCCTTAAATCCTCAAAAACTAGCAGGACAATGTGGAAAGTTAAAATGCTGTTTGAATTTTGAATTAGATGCGTATTTAGAAGCATTACAACAGTTTCCAAAAAGCGACGTAAAACTCTACACAGAAAAAGGAACTGCAGTTTGCCAAAAAACAGATATCTTTAAAGGATATATTTGGTATGCATACGAAGGTGAATGGATGAATTGGCATAAACTTACAACTGAGCAAGCCAATGAAATCATTGAACTCAATACAAAAAAAGAAAAAGTCATAAGTTTGGAAGAATATGCTTTAGAACTTATGGAAGAAGATACTAAAACAAACTTTGAAAACGTTGTAGGACAAGATAGCCTTACACGATTTGATAAGAAACCCACTCGAAATCGAAAAAGAAGAGGCGTACAAAACAAGAAAAAGCGTAGAAACAACAATGCCAAAGCTGGCGCAACTGTAAAAAACAACAATAATAACAATCAAAAACAAAAAGCAGGAAACGCAGGCAAAAAAGGCAACAGCAGTGGAAAAAACAATCCTCGTAACAAAAATAACAATAGAGCCAAACAACAAGGTGATACTGCTAGAGGACCAAAAAACACTGGAAACAAGAATAACAACAGACGTAAAAAATCGAACAAAAATGCAAAGCCCAAATAAATACGCATTTTTAGTATGTATTCTTTCTATACTACTATTCATTTCTTGTGATGGCAATCGTGTCTATGATCAATATGTTTCCACAGGAACATCTTGGGAAAAGAACACTCCTTTACATTTCAAATTCCAACAGCCAGATAGTACAAGCAATTACAATTTGTTTGTCAACGTAAGAAATACGAACGAATATGAGTTTCGTAACTTATTTCTTATTGTAAACATGAACTTTCCAAACGGGAATGTTGTTACAGATACCTTAGAGTATGAAATGGCAGCACCTGACGGAAAATGGCTTGGTACAGGTATGACAACTAGGGAAAGTAAACTTTGGTACAAAGAAAATGTGCGTTTTCCTTTCAAAGGAACCTACGAAATCACCATACAGCAAGCCATGCGAAAAATCAATGAATCTCAAGGAATCCAAAGCTTAAAGGGAATCTCAGAGGTTGGCTTTAGAATCGAAAAAAATTAGTGCAAACAACGTATTGAAATGACAAAAAAGCAAGTCAAAAAGAAAGAAAAAAAACCTACTAAATTTAGAAAATTTATCAAATGGTTTTGGATTGTATTTGCAGGTGGAATCACAAGTATATTCTTATTATTCTTATTAGCTTCATGGGGATTTTTAGGAGAAATGCCATCTTTTGAAATCCTAGAAAATCCGCAAACAAATCTAGCATCACAAGTAATTTCTGCCGATGGAAAAGTATTGGGGAAATATTATTTTAAAGATAACAGAACACCTGTTGATTATAAGGAACTTCCGAAAGATTTAGTAAATGCCTTAATTGCAACTGAAGATGCACGTTTCCACGATCATTCTGGAATTGATGTACGTGGAACGATAAGAGCATTTGCTTACTTAGGAAAAAACGGTGGAGCAAGTACTATTTCGCAACAGTTAGCACGACAATTATTTGTAGGTGTCCGATCAAGAAGTATATTTGAAGCTGGTATCCAAAAAATCAAAGAATGGGTCATTGCCACCCGCTTAGAACGTCAATACACCAAAGAAGAAATCATTGCGATGTACTTCAACATCTATGATTTTAATAACAATGCCGATGGTATTCGTTCAGCAGCACGTATTTACTTTGGAAAAGAAACCAAAGATTTAAAATTAGAAGAATCTGCTATGTTGGTGGGAATGTTTAAAAATTCATCGTTTTACAATCCCAGAAGATGGCCAGATAAGGTAAAGAAAAGAAGAGATGTCGTACTAGGGCAAATGTATAAATACGAGTATATCACAGAAGTAGTAAAAGATTCGCTTCAAAAATTACCTTTAGGTTTAAATTATACACCTGAATCACACAATGAAGGTTTGGGAACCTATTTTAGAGAGCACTTAAAAGACTTTCTTAAAAAATGGGTAAAAGATAATCCAAAAGAAAATGGAGATAAATACAATATATATCTTGATGGATTAAAAATTTATACCACAATAGATTCGCGCATGCAAAAATATGCTGAAGAAGCCGTAGAAGAGCACATGAAAAAATTGCAGGCAGAATTCTATCACCAAAACACTAAAAAGCGTAACAAAAATGCGCCATTTGCCAGAGATGTAGAGAAAAACACGATTGAAACTGTTATCGATAGATCAATTAGAAGTTCAGAGCGCTGGAGAGTAATGAAAAGTGAAGGAAAATCGGAAGATGAAATCTACGCTTCGTTTGATAGAAAAACACCTATGACGGTATTTTCTTGGAAAAACAAAAACGAGCGTATTGATACCATCATGACTCCGCGTGATTCTATGTTGTATTCAAAATTCTTTTTGCGTGCTAGTTTTATGTCATTAGAACCACAATCAGGTCAAGTAAAAGCATGGGTTGGTGGAATCAACTACCGAAACTTTAAATATGATATGGTACGACAAGGAAAACGTCAAATAGGTTCTACATTCAAGCCTTTTGTATATGCTACAGCTATTGACCAGTTACACTTATCGCCATGCGACTCTATGCCAAATGGACCATACTGTATAGAAGAAGGAAAATACGGTTTGTTAGAACCATGGTGTCCTAAAAACTCTGACGGTAAATATGAAGGTATGCGAACGTTAAAAGGCTCATTGGCTAGTTCGGTAAATACAGTAACTGCGCGTTTGATGGATAAAGTAGGTCCTGTAAATGTTCGTTCATTAGCACAACGATTAGGTGTTGAATCAGAAATACCAGAAGCACCATCGATCGCTTTAGGAACTCCAGACATTTCTTTATATGAAATGCTGGGTGCTTATGGAACTTTTGTAAATAAAGGAGTGTATGTAAAACCTGTAATTGTAACGCGTATTGAAGACAAAAACGGAACGATCTTATACGAATTTGTACCAGAAACCAAAGATGTATTAAGTGAGGAAGTAGCATATACTGTTGTCAACTTAATGCAAGGTGTAACTGAGAGTGGTTCAGGAAGAAGATTGCGTCACAAATCAATGGCAAAAACTGCTTTGTATAAAGAAATTATGACTGGATATCCGTACGAATTCAAAAATCCAATCGCAGGAAAAACAGGAACTACGCAAAACAACAGTGATGGTTGGTTTATTGGAATGGTACCTAATCTAATTTCTGGAGCTTGGGTAGGTGGTGAAGATCGTCAAATACGTTTTGCATCAACAGCATATGGACAAGGAGCCTCTATGGCATTGCCGATTTGGGGATTGTTTATGAAAAAATGTTATGCAGATAAATCCTTATCAGTATCGAGTGATAAATTCCCGGAACCTGAAGAAGAAATGACCATCAATGTAGATTGTTCTAAAACAACAAAGAAAACAGATTCTAAAGGCGATGAACCAGATGATGACAACTTAGATGGTATTGATTTCGATTAAGCTTAAATTATTCTGAAAAAACAGAAACATCTTTTAAAAATTTCGTAATTTTCAGTCAAAATATTGATTGATGATTAATAAAAAGATAAATTCAGTAGAAGCCGCAGTAGCAGGTGTTACCGATAATATGACACTAATGCTAGGCGGTTTTGGATTGTGCGGAATTCCCGAAAATGCAATTGCGGAATTGGTAAAGCTTGGCGCAAAGAATCTTACGTGTATTTCAAACAATGCAGGTGTAGATGATTTTGGTCTTGGCTTATTGCTGCAACAACGCCAAATTAAAAAAATGATTTCTTCGTATGTAGGCGAAAATGATGAGTTTGAACGTCAAATGTTATCAGGTGAATTAGAAGTAGAATTGACTCCACAAGGAACACTTGCCGAAAAATGCAGAGCAGCACAAGCTGGTTTCCCTGCATTCTACACACCAGCAGGTTACGGAACAGAAGTAGCTGAAGGAAAAGAATCGAGAGAATTTAACGGAAAAATGCACATCTTAGAAAAAGCCTATGAAGCAGATTTTGCTTTTGTAAAGGCCTGGAAAGGTGATGAAGCTGGGAATTTAATTTTTAAAGGAACGGCTCGAAACTTTAATCCATGTATGTGTGGTGCGGCAAAAATTACAGTTGCTGAGGTAGAAGAATTGGTGCCTGTGGGCGAATTGGATCCTAATCAAATTCATATTCCCGGAATCTTTGTGCAACGAATTTTTCAAGGAGAAAAGTATGAGAAACGAATTGAACAGCGTACAGTACGTCCGCGTTAATGAACCAATTGTTTAATTTACCAATGTACTAATTGTTCGGTATTTGATGAAAAATGTTGTAGTAGAAAAGTCAATTGAAGTTGCATTGTTAATTATAGAATATTGTGAAAAATTAGAAGTAAGTAAAAAATTCGTTATTTCTGGGCAACTTTTAAAATCTGGAACAAGCATAGGTGCTAATATTCATGAAGCTCAAAATGCTGAAAGCAGAGCAGATTTTATTCATAAAATGAAGATAGCAGCAAAAGAATTGGAAGAAACAAAATATTGGTTGCGCTTATGTGAACAATCAAAAAATTACCCAACAGACACTATTTTAGTTAATAAAGTAAGAGAATTGGGGTTAATCATTTATAAAATATTAAGTTCAAGTATCAAAAAGTAACAATTGATACATTGGTAAATTAAAAAATTGATACATTAGATATGTTGGATAAAAACGGAATCGCAAAAAGAATCGCAAAAGAAGTAAAAGATGGTTACTATGTAAATCTGGGAATCGGAATTCCTACGCTAGTTGCTAATTTTGTGAGAGATGATATAGAAGTAGAATTTCAAAGCGAAAACGGAGTTTTAGGCATGGGACCTTTTCCTTTTGATGGAGAAGAAGATGCTGATATTATCAATGCAGGAAAACAAACTATCACAACCTTACCAGGTGCAAGTTTTTTTGATTCAGCATTGAGTTTTGCTATGATTCGAGGAAAACATGTCGATTTAACGATACTAGGAGCCATGGAAGTTGCTGAAAATGGAGATATTGCCAATTGGAAAATCCCAGGGAAAATGGTAAAAGGAATGGGTGGAGCTATGGATTTGGTGGCGTCTGCAGAAAATATCATTGTGGCGATGATGCATACAAACAAACGAGGCGAATCAAAATTACTTAAAAAATGCTCATTACCACTTACTGGAGTTGGCTGTGTAAAGAAAATAGTAACAAACTTAGCTGTTTTAAGTGTAACACCAGATGGATTTGAACTTCTTGAAAGAGCACCAGGTGTTTCTGTTGAAGAAATAGAAAAGGCTACAGAAGGAAATTTAATAATTAAAGGCGAAATACCTGAAATGCAATTAGATTAATATTGTATATCACGCAAAATAACACACTAAAAAATGTCATATTCTCAAAAATATGACATTTTTTTTATGAAATTATCAATAATTAGATTCATTCTATATAGTCTACAAAGGAAGTAGGTAATAGTCAGATTATCAGATAATTAAATAATTAATAATTTCTATAGAAACACGAAGGTTTTCGTATATTATATCAAAAAAGTAAGTATTTTGACGTAAAATTCATAAAAATTTAACATATTTGTTGCGTTTTTGACAACATGTCGGAAACAAATTGGCTAATCAAATACTTAATTTTTATGAAAAAACAAATTACTCTTCTTTTGTTGAGTTTTTTATTTGTTGGGATGCTCTCTGCGCAAGATCGAGAGTGTGCAACTATGGAAAACTTAGAGTACAGAAAACAACTTAATCCGCGGTTGGAGCAACGGATGCAAGAAATTGAAAACTTCACAAGACAGCGCCTTCAAGATGGAATTTCTAAAAGTATTTCAGGAAATGTAATTACTATTCCGGTAGTTGTCCATGTCCTTTACACGAATTCTACAAATAACATTAGTGAAGCGCAGATTCAATCGCAAATAGATGTTATAAATGAGGATTTTAGAAGAACGAACCCTGATGCAGATAACAGATGGTCACAAGCAGCTGATACTGAAATTCAATTTTGTTTAGTAACTGTAGACCCTAATGGAAATGCAACAACAGGAATTACCAGAAAAGCAGTTACCAGAACTGATTGGGGAACGAGTGATGACATGAAGAGATCTTCTCGAGGAGGAGTTGATCCATGGAATACTGCAGAGTATTTAAACATGTGGGTTGTACCTCGAATGACTAGTGGAGGAAGAACTATTTTAGGATATGCACAATTCCCTGGAGGAAACGCAGCTACTGATGGTGTAGTAATGGCATATAATTATTTTGGTAGAGTTGGAAATGTATCGGCACCATTTGATGGAGGAAGAACTACAACTCACGAAATAGGACATTACTTAAACTTAAGACATATTTGGGGAGATGCTAACTGTGGAAATGATTTCGTATCAGATACACCAACGCAACAAGCACCTTCAAGTGGATGTCCAACAAACAATGTTTCTTGTGGGTCTACGGATATGGTACAAAACTATATGGATTACTCAAATGATTCATGTATGAACTTATTTACACAAGGTCAAAAAGCACGTATGCGTGCTGTATTAGATGTTGGAGGAGCAAGAAGAAGCTTAGCATTATCTGACAAATGTAGTTCTACGCCACCGCCACCACCAACATGTGATGATGGAATTCAAAATGGAGATGAAACAGGAATTGACTGTGGAGGTTCGTCTTGTGCACCTTGTCAATCTGGTTGTTCAGAAAATGAAGTAACACTGAGCATTACATTTGATAATTACCCTGAAGAAACTTCTTGGTCTCTTGTTACTGATGGAGGAACTACAGTTGCATCTGGAAACTACTCAACAGCTAACCCAGATGGATCAACAGTAACAGAAACATTATGTTTACCAAATGACTGCTACACATTTACAATCAATGATTCATACGGAGACGGAATTTGCTGTACGTATGGTAACGGATCGTACACATTAACAGGGCCAGACGGACAAATTAAGTCTGGAGGAAGCTTTGGATCATCTGAAGCAACAGACTTCTGTTTAGGAAGCACGCCACCGCCACCACCAACATGTGATGATGGAATTCAAAATGGTGATGAAACAGGAATTGACTGTGGAGGTTCATCTTGTGCACCATGTCAAACAGGAGGTAACACAGTATTACATGAAGGTTTCTTTGAAACTGGATGGGATGGATGGCAAGACGGAGGAAGTGATTGTTTCCGTTACTCAGGATCACGTTCTTACGAAGGATCGTACTCTATCCGTTTACGTGACAACTCAGGAACTGCATCAGCAATGACCTCTGAAGCATTTGACTTAAGAGGATTTGATCAAGTAGAATTCAAGTTGTATTTCTATCCAAACTCTATGGAAAATGGAGAAGATTTCTGGATTCGTTATTACAATGGTTCTTCTTGGAGTACTGTAGCAACGTATGCTAGCGGAAGCAGCTTTACAAACGGAAGCTTCTATTCGGCAACTGTAACCTTAAATAGTTCAGATGTAAACTTTGCTTCAAATGCACGATTCAGAGTACAGTGTGATGCAAGTGCTAATGCAGATCAAGTATACATTGATCAAGTAACCGTTACAGGTATCAATGGAGCTAGAGCAATAAGAACTGCAGGAAATAGTATACAAGCTTTACGTTCTGGACCGCAAAGTTCATCAAATGGTGATAACTTAATTACGCCAACAATCACACGTGGTGATATTACGGTGAACTTGGCAAGCTACAACTTAAACTCATCATACAGAATCTTGAATTTACTGGGTCAAACAGTAAAATCAGGAACATTGAAAGATGGAAGATTACATGTAGGTGAATTAAAATCTGGAGTATACTTACTAGAAGTGAGTGATGAAGAAGAACAAATCATTCAGAAATTCGTAAAACAGTAAACCCTAACTTCTAAATACACTTTATAAAAGTGAAAACTCCCAAGTGAAAGCTTGGGAGTTTTTTTATTTTAAAGATTGTCAAATAACAAAAGCGGTCTCACTACGTATAGTGAGTACCGCTTTGTTCAACTAAAAAACAGCATTACCTTAAAGATTCCCCAATCCAACGTGATACTTACTATCATTGCTGTTTTTTAGTATACTAACCAACCTAACCTAATTTTTATAGCGTTTGCTTCAAAAAATCTGAAACTGTTGCTCCTGTTTTTCTTTGAAATGCTTTTGAGAACGATTCCCTATTACTAAAACCTGCTTCTTTTGCCATGGCTTGTACGGTATAATTTCGATAATTCGTATGTTTTTTTAATCTTTCAATGCTGTATTGAATTCGCAAATCATTGATGTAATTTCGAAACGATTTCAGCTTATAGGTATTAATCACTTTTGATAAATACTTTGTATTCGTTTGTAGTTTCTTGGCAAACT
>Ga0189286_100033_pt1 | contig 119436 bp, 122 predicted proteins | sample UW69minimetaG_FD_130330 | JGI IMG/M metagenome (GOLD analysis project Ga0189286, IMG submission 130330) | Marine microbial communities from the Costa Rica Dome - UW69 mini metaG | ecosystem: Environmental > Aquatic > Marine > Oceanic > Photic zone | place: Costa Rica: the Eastern Pacific... | reverse complement strand
TGTGGATTCGATGGCGGTGAATGCTGCAACGGCCAGGCCTACAACGGCTGCGGTCAGAACCACCCAGTCTACGGTTACTGCGCCAGCTTCGTCTTTGCGGAAGTTTTTGATGAACTTGATCATGATGTGTCCCTCCAAAGGATCATATTTACGTAACCACCGTATCGTGCGTTGTTGGCGTGTCTCTCTCTTGCCTGCCCGACTTGGTATGACAGCAATATCCCCCTCGAATGGGGCGGGAATTGGGCGCAAGTGGTTCGATTTTGGATTAAATACATATTGTTTGGATTTTGCGTTTAGGTGATTGTTTTTGCTTAATAAAAAACTTAATTTTTTGTTAACCAGGGCCGCCAATGTGAGGTGAATGCGGCCGAATCGAGAGACTTGGGCAGCAATGAGGCAGCAAAACTGGCCTGAGGGCCCAAAATCTGCGAAACTGGTGGAAAATGACCCGAGCAGGCGATCATCATGTTGGCAAAAAAGTGTGTGTTGGCAGCGGCCCTGTCCGCATTGGTGGGGGTAAGTGCCCCTGAGACGGCTATTGCTGAGGGCCCCAAGCCGTTTCCGGATTTCTCCGCCAAGCGCGTGAAGCCGCCGCAACCAGGCCAAGGCAAACGCATCACAGTGCAGATCGCACCAGTGGTGGTTCCTGAGGCGCAGGCACCCGAAGCGACCGGGGAGGTCACGCCAGATGCTGCGTCAGGTGCCATGGCGTGGTTCTGGGAGGAAATTTCGCCCAAACTGGATGACACCAGCCCCGGTCGTTTGGAGGGCGCGCTCAATAAAGTGTCCAAGCCGCCAGAAGGCAAAGCTGTGCCAACGCCTCGCCTGACCACTCTGCAGGCTATCGTTCAAGGCCACGGCATCGACATTCTGCGCAGCACCATTGGCACGCGGGTGTCGCCGGCTTTGGTCTTGGCCGTGATTGCGGTCGAATCCGGTGGCAAAGCAGACGCAGTCAGCGGTGCAGGGGCGGAAGGCCTGATGCAGTTGATGCCGGACACCGCCACGCGATTTGGCGTAGAGGATAGTTTTATCGGCGCAGACAACATTGCCGGCGGGGCCAAGTTCCTCGATTTCCTGATGGACAAGTTTGAGGGAGATCCGATCTTAGTGTTGGCTGGCTACAATGCGGGCGAAAACAGCATCGCCGAACATGCCGGTGTGCCGCCCTACGCCGAAACGCGGGCCTATGTGCCCAAAGTGCTGGCCGCCTTTCAGGTGGCACGCGCACTGTGCATGACACCGCCGGAACTGATTTCCGACGGCTGCGTGTTTGCACAGCGCTGATCCTCAGCAGTTTGGCACATTAACCGCAAGACCGCCCAGCGAGGTCTCTTTGTACTTCTCGTGCATATCCGCGCCGGTCTGGCGCATGGTTTCAATCACCGCATCCAGCGGCACAAAATGCTGCCCGTCTCCGCGTAGGGCAAGTGAGGCCGCAGAGACAGCCTTGATCGCGCCCAACCCGTTGCGCTCGATGCAAGGCACTTGGACCAGGCCTTTGACCGGATCACAGGTCATGCCGAGGTGATGCTCCAGCGCGATCTCCGCCGCATTCTCCACCTGCTCCGGCGTGCCGCCCATCACAGCACACAGACCCGCCGCCGCCATGGCTGAGGCGGAGCCGACTTCGGCCTGACAACCAGCTTCGGCGCCAGAGATTGATGCGTTGAACTTCACCAGCCCGCCAATGGCCGCGGCTGTGAGCAGAAACTCATCAATCCGCGAGGCTGTCGCGCCGGGCACGTGGTCGAGCCAATAGCGGATCACCGCAGGCATCACACCTGCCGCGCCATTGGTGGGCGCTGTGACCACCTGACCACCAGCGGCGTTCTCTTCGTTCACCGCCATGGCGTAGGCGCTCATCCAGTCATTGATGGTGTGCGGCGCATTGAGGTTCATGCCGCGCTCCGCCTGCAAAGCATCATGGATCGCCTTGGCGCGGCGGCGTACGTTGAGCCCTCCGGGTAGCGCGCCGTCTGTGGTCAGTCCGCGATCAATGCAGTCATTCATCACCTGCCAGATACGGGCGCACCCCTTGGTCAAGCTGTCGTGACAGCCTCGCGCCACCTCGTTGGACTTCTTCATCTCGGCAATGGTCTTGCCGGAATGCTCGGCCATTTCCAGCATTTCAACCGCGGATTTGAACGGGTAGGGAACCGGTGCGCCCTCATCTGTGGCTTTGCCTTCGGTCAGTTCCTGCTCCGTCAGAACAAACCCGCCGCCAATGGAGTAATACGTCTCCTGCAGGATCACATCGCCTTGCGCATCGGTGGCCATCAGGACCATCCCGTTGGCGTGACCCGGCAGATTGGGGCCAAAGTCAAACTTCAGATCTTCACGCGGATTGAACTTCAGCACAGGCAGGCCGTCCGGCTGGACCGTCTCTGTCTCCCGAATATGGTCTAGCGCAGCTTCGGCCTTTTCATGGTCGTAGCTGTCCGGCAGGAACCCAGCGAGGCCAAGAATGGTCGCCCGATCGGTAGCATGTCCGACGCCCGTGAAGGCCAGGGAGCCATGCAAAGAGCCTTTCAGGCCATGAAACTCAAATGGCGAGGCACGCATCAAATCCAAAAACTGCGCGGCTGCCACCATTGGGCCCATGGTGTGGGACGACGACGGGCCAACGCCCACTTTGAACATATCAAAGACAGAGAGAAACATGGCTAGAGTACCGATCCTTCATGAGGCATTGGTGGCTTTGGGTTAGTGAAAGGCGTTGCCGTCATACCTTCTGCGCGGCACATGGCTATGACGCTTGGGCGGGTTTCCAGGCGGCTGATCAGCTGTTTCAAACCGGGATAGGCGCTTAGCTCAAACCACTCAGTTTGTCCCTTGGGGTAAAGCGCCAGCCAGCGCACAATGGCTGCCAGGTAGAAATTCATTACGGAAGGCGCCTCTGCATTGAGCCAGCTTTGCCCGGCATGGGCCTCCTGTTCAAAAAGATCCAGTCCCTGCCGCACATGCTGTCGCGCGCCATTGACCAATGCAGGAAACGCCTCAGGTGCATCCGGCATGTACTGACGCGGATAAAAGATCATCCGACAATTGGCGTGCAGCGTGTTTGACAAGTAAAACAGCCATTTGAGAAAAGCTGCCCGCTCCGGCGCCTGAGGCGTCGGGGCCAAAGCCCCATGACGGTCCGCCAGCCACAATAAAATGGCGGCGGTCTCAAAAATCACACCATCCGGTGTCTCAAGGGCCGGAATCTTTCCTGCGGGATTGATGGCACGAAACGCAGGCTTGTTATGAGCGTCCGCGCGCCGATCGACCAGCGCGGTTTCATACGGCAGGCGCAAGTCTTCCAGCACCATTCGAATGATGATCGAAGCGTTGTCTGGCGCATAGTGAAGGCGATAGCGGTCTGTCATGGCGGATATGTAACGTGGGTGTGGCAAGGTGGACGGCGCAAAAACGACGTTTCCGATAGGAAACACGCGCGGGCGGGAGGGTCAACCACAGTCAAAGTGGTTTTCGCGCTCCCTTTTGCAACCAAACCCCGCCAACATAGCGCATTTTCCGATATTCCCCTCTCGCGCCTGACGGGCTTCTTTCTTATAAAGTCCCAAAGCATGCAGGGAGTTGCCGCAATGACCGGAGAGTTGTCGCCCATCGACAAGGCCAAATTTGTCGCCGCCAAACGCGCCACCGACTATGTCGAAGATGGCATGCGCGTGGGGTTGGGCACCGGCTCGACCGCCGCATGGCTGGTGCGCTGTCTGGGTGAAATGGTGCGCGATCAAGGTCTGCGTATCAAGGGCGTGCCAACGTCGACCCGCACCGCTGAACTGGCGCGCGAAGTGGGCATCGAAGTGATCAGCCTGGATGAAGCCAAATGGCTCGACGTGACCATCGACGGCGCAGATGAATTTGACGCGGACCTGAACCTGATCAAAGGCGGCGGCGGCGCGCTGCTGCAGGAAAAGATCGTGGCCACCGCGTCGGATCAAATGGTTGTGATTGCCGATGTCGGTAAAGAGGTCGAAACGCTGGGTGCCTTTCCTCTGCCGGTTGAGGTGGTGCCCTTTGGTTGGCAGACCACGCAGGCGTTGATTGAAGAAACCCTTGTGAGCATGGATGTCTTGGGCCGCACCAGCACGCTGCGCATGAACGGCGACGCGCCGTTTGTCACCGACGAAGGCAACCACATTCTCGATCTGCATCTCAACCGGATTGGCGACGCCCGCCAACTCGCACTTGTGATCAACCAGATGCCGGGTGTGGTTGAAAACGGTCTCTTCATCGATATTTGTGATGCGGTGGTTGTAGGCTATGGCGATGGCCGCGTGGAAGTGCGCGACATCAACGCGGGCACAATCGAAGAGGCGATGCTCGACTTCGCAGAAACAGACAATCTGTTCACCGATCTGGTGGACTAACAAAAAGGCACATCATGTCCTTTGATTATGATCTCTTTGTCATCGGCGGTGGCTCCGGTGGTGTACGGGCTGCGCGTGTTGCAGCAGCCGAAGGTGTTAAAGTCGCGCTGGCGGAAGAAGACCGCTATGGCGGCACCTGTGTGATCCGTGGCTGTGTGCCCAAGAAACTGATGGTCTTTGCGTCTGAGTATGCGGGCATGGTCGAAGATGCGCAGGCGTATGGCTGGGACATCAAGCCGGGCGCTTTTGATTGGGATGCGTTCAAAGGCAAGCTGCACGCCGAGCTGGACCGGCTCGAAGGTATCTATCGCAACCTGCTGAAAAACAGCGGCGTCGAAAGCTTTGATCTGCGCGCGAAGATGGTCGACGCACATACGGTTGAGCTGGCCGATGGCACGCAGAAAACCGCGAAGCACATTCTCTTGGCGATGGGTGGCCGTCCGGTCTGGCCGGATCTGCCTGGTGCCGAGCTGGGCATAAGCTCCAACGAAATCTTCCACCTGGAAAAACTGCCTGAGAGCATTCTGATCGTAGGCGGTGGCTATATCGCGTCCGAGTTTGCTGGCATCATGAACGGCCTTGGCGTGAAAACCACGCAGTTCTATCGCGGTGCACAAATCTTGCGCGGCTTTGACGATGAGGCACGCGGTTTGGTGGCCGAAGAGATGAAGCAGCGCGGCGTCGATCTGCACTGTGGCACCAACATCCTTGAGATGCGCAAAGAAGGTGACAAAATCTGGGTGAAAGCCACCAACGGCGAAGAGCGCCTGTTTGATCAGGTGATGTTTGCCACCGGCCGTGCGCCCAACACCGAGAACATGGGCCTTGAAGAGATCGGCGTGAAGCTCGGTCGCAAAGGCGAAGTGGTTGTCGATGACTACAGCCAGACCGGCGTGCCGTCTGTCTATGCTGTGGGTGACGTGACCGACCGCGTGAACCTCACCCCTGTGGCGATCCGCGAGGGCATGGCTTTTGTGGAAACCGTGTTCAAAGGCAACCCAACCCCGGTGGATCACGATTTGATCCCAACCGCGATCTTCACACAGCCGGAAATGGGCACTGTTGGTCTTTCTGAAGAGGAAGCTGCAGAGCAGGAGCCAATTGAGGTCTACGCCACGAGCTTCAAACCGATGCAGCAGGCTTTTGCCGGTCGTGCGGAGCGTGTGCTGATGAAGCTGATTGTCAGCAAAGCCACCCGCAAGGTGCTGGGCTGTCACATCGTCGCGCCCGGCGCGGGCGAGATGATCCAGCTGGCGGGCATTGCCGTAAAAATGGGCGCCACCAAAGAAGACTTCGACCGGACCGTGGCGGTGCACCCGACCATGTCCGAAGAACTGGTCACTATGAAAGCCCCTGTCCGCAGCCTATAGGCTGCACATGGGTTGATTTTTCTGGCGCAACCCTCAGGTTTAGGGGAGCGCCAAAGACGATATAGAGAGGGAAGATCCCGAATGGCAGGAAACAGCGGCGGCCCCTGGGGAGGGGGCGGCAACAACCAAGGCGGAGGCAACCAAGGTGGGGGCAACCGTGGCAACAACAACGGTGGCGGCCGACGTCCCCCTGAGGGCGATGGCCCGCAGATTCCCGACATTGATGACCTGATGAAAAAAGGTCAGGACCAATTGAAGGTTCTGATGGGTGGTCGCGGTGGTCAGGGTGGCGGCCAAAATGGCAGAGGCCAAGGCGGGCCCGGTGGTCCGGGTATCAGCAAGGGTATGCTGCTGATTGGTGCAGCCGCGGCAGTTGTCGTTTGGGGCGCGGCCAGCTTTTACCGCGTGCAGAACTTTGAACAATCCGTCGAGCTGTTCCTTGGCGAATACTACAGCACCGGCACCGAAGGTCTGAACTTCGCGCCGTGGCCGTTTGTCACCAAAGAAGTTCTGCCTGTCACACGCGAACAAACCGAAGACATGGGCGGCGCACGCCGTGGCGAAGACGGCCTGATGTTGACCGGCGACGAAAACGTTGTGGATGTTGACTATCAGGTGGTTTGGAACATCGCGGACCCGGCCAAATACCTGTTTAACCTGGCAGATCCGCCCCAAACCATTCGCGCCGTGTCGGAATCGGCCATGCGTGAGATTATTGCGCAATCCGAACTTGCACCGATCCTCAACCGGGATCGTGGCGTGATTGCGGACCGTCTGCAGGAACTCATTCAGGACACGCTGGACAGCTACGACAGCGGTGTGAACATCGTGCGTGTGAACTTTGACCGTGCTGACCCGCCGTCCAGCGTGATTGACGCCTTCCGTGATGTTCAGGCCGCTGCGCAGGAGCGGGACCGACTGCAAAACGTTGCGGATGCCTACGCCAACCGCGTTCTGGCGGAAGCCCGTGGTGAAGCCGCGCAGGTTCTGGAAGAAGCCGAAGGCTACCGGGCGCAGGTTGTGAACGAAGCGCAGGGTGAGGCGTCTCGCTTTACCGCCGTTCTGGAGGAATACGCCAAGGCACCGGAAGTGACCCGCAAGCGTCTCTATCTGGAAACCATGGAAGAGGTTCTGGGTGACATCGATAAGGTGATCATCGACGAACAAGGCGATGGGGGCTCCGGTGTGGTGCCATACCTGCCGCTGAACGAACTGCGTAAAGGGAGCAACTGATATGAATAAGACCACGTATCTTTTGCCCGTTCTGGTGATTGCAATTGCTGCAATCTTGTCGGCCATCTTCATTGTGGACGAGCGCGAGAAAGCGCTGGTTTTGCAGTTTGGCCGCGTGGTGTCCGTTAAAGAAGAGCCGGGTCTGGCCCTCAAAATTCCGGTTATTCAGGAAGTTGTGCGCTACGACGACCGTATCCTGTCCATCGATGTCGGGCCGATTGAGGTCACGCCGGCTGATGATCGTCGTCTCGTTGTTGACGCCTTTGCACGTTACCGGATTGCTGATGTGGTCCAGTTCCGTCAGGCCGTTGGTAACGGCGGTGAGGTTGTGGCCGGGCAGCGGCTTGACCGTATCCTGACTGCGGAGACCCGCGAGGTTCTCGGTACCGTATCGTCCAAAGACATCCTGTCGACCGACCGTGCGGCGCTGATGCTGCGCATCCGTAATGCCGCCATCACCCAGGCGCGTGCGCTGGGCTTGGAGGTTGTCGACGTGCGTCTGAAAGCCACCGACCTGCCACCGCAGAACTTGGAAGCCACCTTTGAGCGGATGCGGGCCGAGCGGGAACGTGAAGCCACCGACGAGCGCGCCCGTGGTAACGAGGCGGCACAGCGTGTGCGCGCGCAAGCCGACCGTACCGTGGTGGAGCTTGTCTCCGCGGCGCGTCGCGAGGCGGAGATCACCCGCGGTGAAGCGGACGCAGAGCGCAACGCGATCTTTGCTCAAGCCTTTGGCGAAGACCCGGAGTTCTTTGAATTCTACCGGTCTCTGAACGCCTATCGCGCGGCTCTGAAGGGGGATAACTCCTCTATCGTGATGTCCCCGGACAGCGATTTCTTCAACTACTTCCGCGACGTGCAAGGTCGCTGATGGTTGAAACCGCACTTCTGGCTCTTGGGCTGGTATTGGTTTTGGAGGGGCTGGTGTACGCACTGGCCCCTTCTATTGTTGAGGAACTGCTGGAGATGCTGCGCAGCTTCAGCGAGGGACAACGCCGCAGCATGGGCCTCATGGCTGTGGCGCTCGGTGTGCTGGTGGTCTGGATCGCCAAATCCCTCGGTGCGTGACTGCGCCCCGAATGAAGGCCGCAGGCCGCCGGGCAGCGCCCGACCACCCCCATGGGCGGGCGCTTCTGAGATCACCCACCATATTGCCTGTGGATACTGCGCTACGGCGTGATTCCCATGCTGTGAGGGTATGACGCCCACCCGCGGACGGGCGCTACCCTTCTGTTTCAACAACCAAAAGCGCCGCGAGAGTGTCTCGCGGCGTTTTGCGTTTCTAACGGTTTGAGCGCTTAGACGCGTTCAATCGCAATGGCGGTGCCTTCCCCGCCACCGATGCAGATCGCAGCCATACCGCGCTTCAATCCACGCTTCTCAAGCGCGTTCAGCAAGGTGACCATGATGCGCGCACCAGAGGCGCCAATCGGGTGACCCAACGCGCAGGCGCCGCCGTTCACATTCACGATGTCTCGGCTCAGGCCCATTTCATGCATGAAAGCCATCGGCACCACGGCAAAGGCTTCATTGACCTCCCAGAGGTCCACGTCTTCCTTTTTCCAGCCAATCTTCTCCAACAGTTTCTGCGCCGCTGGCACAGGTGCGGTGGTGAACAGGCCCGGCGCTTGCGCATGGCTGGCATGGCCAACAATCTCCGCACGCACCTTCAGGCCCTGCGCCTCTGCCGCCTCTGCTGAGGCCACAACCAGTGCCGCCGCGCCGTCAGAGATGGACGAGCTGTTGGCTGGCGTCACGGTGCCGTCTTTGCGGAATGCAGGCTTCAGCTGTGGGATCTTTTCGGGACGGGCGTTACCTGGCTGCTCGTCTTCAGCAATCTCCACCTCACCTTTGCGGGTTTTCAGCGTCACCGCGGCAATCTCGCCCTCAAAGGCGCCAGACTTCTGCGCTTCCAAAGCGTTGGACAAGGATTTGAGGGCATATTCGTCCTGCGCCTCGCGGGTGAACTGAAAGCTCTCGGCGCAGTCTTCGGCAAAGGTGCCCATCAGGCGGCCCTTGTCATAGGCATCTTCCAAGCCGTCAAGGAACATGTGGTCCACCACCTGCTGGTGACCAATCCGTGCGCCGCCGCGCATTTTGGGCAGCACATAGGGCGCGTTGGTCATGCTTTCCATGCCGCCGGCGATCATCACGTCCCGATCACCCAGCGCCACGCTGTCAAACGCCATCATCGCGGCCTTCATGCCGGAGCCGCACATTTTGTTAAGGGTTGTGGCAGGCACCTCTTCGCCAAGCCCGCCTTTGAATCCGGCCTGACGCGCTGGCGCCTGGCCCTGACCTGCTGGCAGAACACAGCCCATTAACACTTCGTCGGCAGTGGCCGCACCGGCATCCGCCAGCGCCGCTCGAATCGCGGTGCCGCCAAGCTCTGCGGCCTCGACACCGTCAAAAGCGCCCTGAAATCCGCCCATTGGCGTGCGGGCCGCCCCTGCAATCACTACTTTTTTCATGGTTTTTGCTCCTCCGCAGTCCCATCAAGTCCAATTGCCCTTGGCCTTGCCTGAAAATCTTTGCAAGGATGTTACAGGGCTCTTTGCGCCAATTGTAACCCCGGCGCAATTCCGTAGATCCACGGGATTTGCTCATACATTGGTAACCATTGGGGCCTAGACTTGTGCCAAGGACGAAAGGTGAAGGAGACGTCATATGAATCTGTCGAGTAAGGCAGAGGGTGATGCCCTGGTGGTATCTGTTCACGAGTCGCGTATTGATGCGTCCGTGGCCATCCAATTCAAAGATCGCATGCGCGAAGAAACCGACACGGCCGATGGCCGGGTTGTCCTGAACCTGTCCGAAGTGGACTTCATCGACTCCAGCGGGCTGGGCGCGATTGTAGCGGCCATGAAGCAGCTGGGCGGCAAGAACCCCCTGGAATTGGCGGGCCTTAACGAAAATGTGGATAAAGTTTTCCGATTGACCCGTATGGACACTGTGTTCCGTATTCATAATTCTCTGGACGACGCATTTGTCGTTTGACCCTTTGATCTGATGTTAGGGACACACCCCAGATTGATTAAACCAAAGGCTGATATCCACATCGAGCTGAAGGGCACCCCTACGGAGGTGCGCAACGCGCTCGAGACTCTGCGTCACAAGTTGACGGCACAGGAGTTTGCGGCCTGCAACGCGGGTGTGCTCGAGATTGTGCTGGCCGAGGTGCTGAACAATGTGGTGGAGCATGCGCTCGCCGGGCGCAGTGACGGACAGATTGTGATCGCCTGCAACTACGCGGACCAATGCTGGTTTGTCGAAGTGCGCGACAACGGCGCCGAAATGCCGGACAGTCAACTGCCGGACGGGACGATGCCTGATCTGGATCGTGACCTTCTGGACATGCCCGAAGGCGGCTTTGGCTGGGGGCTGGTACGCTCGCTGGCCCAAGACATTGGCTATCAACGCCACTCTACAGGGCACAACGAGCTTAGCTTCCGCGTCCCCGACTGATCGGCAATCCTGGGCCTAACGTGGTCCAACTGGTTGCATCACACGTACCTCCCGATAAAGTTCACATGTGAATTAGGGAGACGTCATGCGAGATTTTCATTTTCCGGGCCGGTCACCAGTTATGGCGACCAATGGCATGTGCGCCACCTCGACGCCTCTGGCAGCGCAGGTGGCCGTAGATATTCTGCGCCAGGGTGGCAACGCCATGGATGCGGCCATCGCCGGCTCAGTCCTGCTGGGCATTTGTGAACCGGCCTCCACCGGCATTGGTGGTGACTGTTTCACGCTGGTGTCTCCCGCAGGCAGCGAAGAGGTCTTTGCGTTTAACGGTTCCGGTCGTGCCCCGGCGGCCGCGGATGCCGCGGATCTACGCGCGCGTGGTTTGGATGCCGTGCCGCTGTTCGGCGTTGAGGCCGTAACGGTGCCGGGTGCCATAGATGGCTTCTGCACACTGTCCGAAAAATACGGCAAGCTTGGCATCGCTGACAGTCTGGCCCCGGTGATCCACTATGCCGAAGAGGGTATTCCCGTCGGGCCACGCTCGGCCTTTGACTGGCATCAGACCCAAAGCAATCTGCAGGGCCATGGGCGGCGTCATTATCTACGCGATGGCGAACCGCTGAACAAAGGCGAGATTTTCCGCGCGCCGGGCCAAGCCGAAGTGCTGCGCCGTGTGTCCGCGCAGGGGCAGGACGCCTTCTACACCGGCGAGATCGCTGAAGACATGGTCACCACCCTGCGCGCTTTGGGCGGCGTGCACACCATGGAAGACTTCGCCGCCACCGCCGGGAATGACGCCACGCCGATCGATGGCACCTACAAGGGCGCCGAGCTGTTGGAGCATCCGCCAAACGGGCAGGGCGCCACCGCGATCCTTTTGCTCAACATCCTGAAGCATTTTGACATTGCGTCGATGGATCCCTTTGGCGTGGAGCGCACGCATATCGAAGCTGAGGCCGCCAAACTGGCTTATGACGCGCGTGACCGCTTGATTGCCGATCCGGATCACACCACGCGCACCGCGCATATGCTGGCACAGGAAACCGCCGACAAACTCGCCGCCCTGATTGATCCCAAACGCGCCATGGCCGCGCCCGCACCTCTGACCGAGGCCGTGCACAAAGACACGGTCTACCTGTCGGTGGTCGACAAAGACGACATGGCGGTGTCGATGATCTACTCGATCTTCCACGCCTTTGGCTCCGGCATTGCGTCGGACAAGTTTGGCATCCTGATGCAGAACCGCGGCGGTGGTTTCACTTTGCAAGAGGGGCATCCCAACGAGCTTAAAGGCGGCAAGCGTCCGATGCATACCATCATCCCCGGCATGATCCGCCGCGACGGGCGTGTGGAAATGCCCTTTGGTGTGATGGGCGGCCACTATCAGCCCAATGGCCACGCGCGGGTGCTGTCCAATATGGAAGACTTTGGCATGGACCCACAAACCGCGCTGGATTCTCCGCGGTCCTTTGTCGAGGACGGCGAATTGAAGCTGGAACGCGGCTATAGGGATAGCGTTAAACAAGACCTCGCGGACATGGGCCACAAGGTTGTGGTGCCAGACATGCCCATCGGCGGCGCGCAGGCGATCCGCATTCATAAGAACGGCGTGCTCGAAGGTGCCTCTGACCCGCGCAAAGACGGCGCAGCGATAGGATACTAAGCCATGGCCATTACCCCCATCAAAGAACTGGTCGATGCTGCCAAGGCCGAAATCACCAGCCTGAGCCAGGAAGGCGCCGAAGCCAAAGTGGCCGCTGGTGAGGCGCTGTTTGTCGACATCCGCGACCCGCGTGAGTTGGACCGTGAGGGCCGCATCGCCGGAGCATTCCATGCGCCACGCGGCATGTTGGAGTTCTGGATTGCCCCCGACAGCCCATATCACAAAGAGGCGCTGGCCACGGACAAAACCCTGATCCTGTTCTGTGCCAGCGCGTGGCGCTCTGCCCTGTCTGTGAAGGCGTTGCAGGACATGGGCGTGGAGAATATCGCGGAAATGGAAGGTGGGTTTTCCACGTGGAAAAAGCGCGGCGCGCCCATCGAGACCGCCTAAAAGCAAAAACGCCGGGCCCTTGCAACCCGGCGTTTCCATCCCTTCTGGATGTGCGCTAGTTCAGCGCGTAATGCAGTGGATAGGCCCCATCTTCAAAAGGCCCAAACATATCGTCCAAATCAGGGTGGCTCACCGGTTCGCCGGAATAATCGGCGATCAGATTTTGCTCAGACACATAGGCCACATAGTAGCTCTGGTCGTTTTCCGCCAGCAGATGGTAAAACGGCTGATCCTTCACAGGACGGCTGTCCTCTGGGATCGCCTCATACCATTCTTCGGTGTTGGCGAATTCTGGGTCGACGTCAAACACCACACCCCGGAACGGGTGTTTGCGGTGACGGACAACTTGACCGAGGTAATATTTTGCGCGTGTTCTAAGCATGTATTGCAGCCCCTACATCCCAAAGATAGACGCTGCAAGGGGGCTTTGTCCAACTTTAGCCGAATTTTAGCAGGAAACAGTCTGTGAACTTAATCTTAACAGTTCTGGAAATTGTCGCGCCGGTCTTTCTGGTCGCGGGGGTGGGTTTTGCCTGGGTGAAAGCGGGGTTTGAATACCGCATTCAGTTTGTCACCCGCCTTGCCATGACGCTGGCGGTGCCCTGTCTGATCTTCTCCGCATTGATGAAAACCGAGGCCAATTTGGGCGACTTGGCGAAGCTCACTTTGGCAGGCACCGCCGCCTATATTGTAGTCGGGGCCATTGGCTGGGCGCTGCTCAAGGCCACCGGCCTGAGCCTGCGGACTTATTTGGCGCCCATCATCTTCGGCAACACCGGCAACCTTGGCATCCCGCTGGCGCTGTTTGCTTTTGGCCAGCCGGGGCTGGAGGCCGCGGTGGTGATGCTCGCGGTGTCGGCGATCCTGTCCTTCACCTGGGGCATCTGGATTGTCGCGGGCGAGGGCGCCTTTGGCAAAATGATCAAAGAGCCGATGATCTGGGCCACGCTGCTGGGGGCGCTGTTTCTGGCGATGGACTGGGAAACGCCGCAATTTTTGACCAACACGCTGGATCTGATTGGTCAGATGGCGATCCCGGTGATGCTGATCACATTGGGGGTTGCCGTGGCGCGACTGACACCTGGGCGAGTCGTGACCGCGATCTGGCTTTCGGTGGTGAAGCTGCTGATCTGCGCCGCCATTGGGTGGGGCATTGGTCTGGCTTTTGGGCTCACAGGCACGCTCTTTGGCGTGCTGGTGCTGCAAATGGCGATGCCAGTGGCGGTCACCGCCTATTTGTTGGCAGAGAAATACGAGGCGGACAGCAATGCGGTGGCCGGTTTCGTGGTGGTCTCCACGCTGGTTTCCGTGATTGGTTTGCCGCTTCTGCTGACTCTGCTGTTGTGAATTCGGCTTTGTGATTTACCCTCTGTGGAAAAATCCGCTAAAGTGGCAAAAAACAAAGAATGAGCGAGAGGCAAATGAGCAGAGTTCTCTTCGCGCTGATGGTTGTGCTTGTTGTTGCGTCCTGCGGCAAGAAGGACACCGCTGCGCCCCGCAACTTGGACAACGCCTGTGCGATCCTGAAAGAAAAGCCGCATTTCCGTCGGGCGTTTGTCTCCACCAAACGCAAATGGGGCGTGCCGGTGTCGGTGCAGATGGCCGTGCTGTATCAGGAAAGCAAATTCATCGGCGACGCCCGCACCCCGCACAAATATGCGCTGGGCATCTTGCCGATGGGCCGTCAAAGCAGCGCCTATGGCTATGCGCAGGCACTCGATGGCACCTGGGATCAGTACCGCCGCGAGACACGCAACCGCAGCGCCAAACGCGACAACATCAAAGACGCGACTGATTTCATGGGCTGGTATTTCCACGAATCCCGCGACCGCAATGGCGTCTCTTTGAGCGACGCACGGGCGCAGTATCTCAACTACCATGAAGGCCACACCGGCTACGCCCGTGGGAACTACCGCAACAAACCTTGGTTGGTGAAGGTTGCAGACGACGTGGCGAGTCGCGCCGCAATGTATCAATCCCAACTCAAGAGCTGCTCGCGTTTGCGCTAAAACGCTCACCTTGCTGTGAATGGATTGTGAGGCGCTCCCTGTGGGGGCGCCTTTTGCGTCAGCCGTATTTGTTTACAGCTTCCACTTCCAGAGCCAGTTTGAGCTGAAGCTCGCTTAAAACCTTCATCTGCGCCTTGCGCTCGGCCGCGTCAGTCAGTGTCTTGAGCTTGGCCATCTCCTCGGAAATCTGCTGCTTCAAGACCACGGCCTGCGGCTTGGCCTGATGCTCTTTCATCAAATGGGATAACACCGCGTCCTTGGGGCGATGCAGATGTTTCAGAGGTTTGCCAGTGCCGGGGAGGTCCTTGAATTCGTCATTGCGGTCTGCTTGTTGCAAAGCCATCTCAATTGCCGGGTTGAGCGGATGGGGCACGAGGAATCGCCTTTCTTGTGCTGCGCGTTCCCTATATGGGGTCTCGGCAAATTCGGTGCATCTAGGGGCGGCAATTTGCCCTTATTTTAAGAGGAAAAAATCCTCGCTTGACAATCCCGACTAAAATAATCAGAAATAGCGCATCAGTCACCCAGATGGGGAGCCAACACATTGACTAGGACCAACGGAGAGTCCCATGACCCTGCAAATGCAAGCTCCCGAAATGGCAAACGCGCTGCCCGTCCATGACGCCAACCAACTGACTGGCGACAACGGTCTGGCTCATATCCGCCTGAACGACCAGCTTTATACGCTGCGCATCACCCGCGCTGGCAAACTGATCCTGACAAAATGAGCGGCGCCCTGCATAGAGGGGCGCAGCGCGTAGGTCTGCTCGAAGACCTCGGCGATGTGGAGCGTTTGGCCGTTCGTTGGCTGCGCTCCTGGGGGCGTGATCCGGTGGGGGTTGCGCATTTGGAATCCAAGCTGACCGTTGGCTTGGGTCCGGATCAAGCGCGTAACATCAAAGGTGTTTTTGAAGACCTGATGGAAGTTGGTCGCCAGTATGGCCGCCGCGCGCTATGTCGCCATGGATGTCATTGTCGCTGCCTTGGTGCAGATGAAGCGGTTTTTGCCCATTTGATTGAGGCCGGAGCAAACGGGGATCAGGAAGACGCGGCGCTTCTGGCTTCCCTTGTGGTCCGTCCTGATATGGCCATGTGCTTTGCCGGCCTTGCGGCAGAGTTTGGAATGGCGCTGAGCAAAGTGGCCCGTGCAGCGCCTGCACGTCCACAGTTTTCGACACCTGTTTCGGCCACAGTGCATTAACCACTGTGGCCAGACCGTGGCTGTCTATTCACTTTTTTCACAGATCACTCACAACCATGTTAGGCGGCGCGACGCGCATGTGGTTGCCATTGCTGCGTGAAATGCCCACACTTCTCCGCATACGCCGGGAGCAACTCGGCAGGTTTCAAGTACACCAAAGGAGAACCCAAAGTGTTTTCTGACACCCTTACGTACCCCGACACCCATCAGCGCAGCTGGCGCATTGCCGGGCTTGCGTTCCTGTCCATGCTGTTTGTCTTGGCGCAGACGCTGATTGCGCAAGCGCGCCCTGACAGCTTTGCTGATTTGGCGGATGAGATCAGCCCTGCTGTTGTGAACATCACCACCTCAACCGTTGTGGCTGGCCGCACCGGTGGCCCGCAGGGTATTGTGCCCGAAGGGTCCCCGTTTGAGGATTTCTTCCGCGAATTTCAGGACCGTCAAGGCGATCAGGGCGATCGCCCGCGCCGCACCTCTGCGCTGGGCTCCGGATTTGTGATCTCGGCTGACGGCTTTGTGGTGACCAACAACCACGTGATCGAAGGCGCTGACGAGATCCTCGTCGAGTTCTTTGAAGGCGGCGAACTGCCTGCGAAGGTCATCGGCACCGATAAGAACACCGACATCGCCTTGTTGAAGGTCGAATCCGACGAGCCGCTTGATTTTGTGGAGTTTGGCGACAGCGATACCGCCCGTGTGGGTGATTGGGTCATGGCCATGGGCAACCCGCTGGGCCAGGGCTTCTCGGTCTCTGCTGGCATCGTCTCCCAACGCGGCCGGTCCCTGTCTGGCGCTTATGACGACTACATCCAGACCGACGCCGCCATCAACCGCGGCAACTCCGGTGGCCCGCTGTTCAACATGGACGGTGAAGTGATCGGCGTGAACACCGCGATCCTGTCCCCGAACGGTGGTTCCATCGGCATCGGCTTCTCCATGGCCTCCAATGTGGTCACCAAAGTGGTCGATCAACTGAAAGAGTTTGGCGAAACCCGCCGCGGTTGGCTGGGTGTGCGCATTCAGGATGTGACTGAGGACATGGTGGACGCTGTAGACGGTCTGAAATCCGCCGCAGGCGCGATGGTCACCGATGTGCCAGAAGGCCCTGCCTTGGAAGGCGGCATGCTGGCGGGTGACGTGATCCTGACCTTCGATGGCGCCAAAGTGGCCGACGTGCGTGGTCTGGTCCGCGCGGTGGGCAATACCAATGTTGGCAAAACCGTCGATGTGGTTGTGTTGCGCGATGGCGGCGAGGTGACGCTGGCCATCACCCTTGGTCGCCGGGAAGAGGCTGAAGGCGCTGTGCCGGCGAGCCAACCTGCGCCCTCCAGCGATCCGGTTGAGAAAGAAATCCTCGGCCTGACCGTGACCGTTCTGACCGACGACATGCGCGAAGAGCTGGGCGTGGCGGAAGGCACCGATGGCCTGGTGGTGAGCGCGGTGGACGAGATGTCCAAAGCTTACGAAAAAGGCCTGCGGGCGGGCGATGTGCTGACCGAAGCGGGCCAGCAGAAGCTGACCTCAATTGCCGATCTGGAAGACCGCATCGAAGAAGCCAAAGAGGCGGGCCGCAAATCCCTGCTACTTCTGGTGCGCCGCGCCGGTGAGCCTCGCTTTGTGGCGCTCAACATCGAAGAGTAAGCAGCTTTACAGCGACAACAGAGAAGGGCGCCCATTGCGGCGCCCTTTTTCATGTCCTCTTGCCCGGGATCACTCCTCGCGCGGCACCGCCACCAAGCCAAGCCGCCGCGCGCTTTCCAGCGACAAGATAGCGCTGTCGAGCCCCTCCGCACTTTGATAGCGGCGAATGGCCGCCCGCGTGCGCGCATCCCGCTCCGCGGTGATGCTGCCGTAAAACAGCCCCCGCACTTTGAGCGCCCGCTGCAGGGAGGCGGTGAACTCTTCGGTCCAGACCTCGCTACAGGGCGTTTCAAACCACAATTCCCGCCGCTCCTGCACAATGCGCTGCTGCGTCTCTGTGCGGAATATCCCCGGCGCAATCACGGTGCCATCTGCCAGCACCTCGGGCGGTTGCACCATGACCTGCTCGCTCACCGTTTCCACCACGGCTGGCGTCACATGACGGCCCCAACAGCTGCCCGGCCGCGCATTGGGCGGCGCCCCCGCATCTTCGGCACGGACAATCTCGGGTTCGTTAAAGGCGGCAATATAGGGCGCAGTGGTGATTTGCTCCTCGCACGCCGTCAGGCTCCCCAGCGCCAAAAGCGCCGTGGCGGCCAGAACCGATCGTGCGGCAATATCTGCGGGCATGCTCGCGCCTCATGTGTTTTGCCCTGTCATACCGCGTTTTACGCCGCAGCGAAACGCGTCATTTGCTTGAAGGGGCTGGCGGTGTGACCAAACTGTCCAAAAGCGGCGAGAGATCTTCAATCCGCTCGGCAATCACATGGGTGACATTGTTCTCCCGCTGAATGCGCCCGGTGACTCTCAAAAGCCGCCCGGCAATCACCGCGCGTCGGAAATGCTCATAAAGGCTGCGCCAGACAATCACATTCACCACGCCGGTCTCATCCTCCAGCGTGACAAAGATCACGCCTTTGGCGGTGCCGGGGCGCTGGCGCAGAATCACCAGCCCGGCCACAGTGATCCGCGCGCCATTGGGGGGCTCCGTCAGGCGACTGGCCACCAAAGCCGCCGGGGGGCGCGGCCATGCGTGATGCGGGGCTATGCCTGGAGGCCGCGTGGGGGTAGGGGATCTCATAATTTGCACGAGAACAAATATAGAACATTTAAAAATTGTCGCAAGGGGAGGGAGCGCTTGTCGCAAATGGGGGTGGAAGCGGTGCAGGCCCTGACCTAACTAGAGATGCGAACAGTTTCACCAAAGGAGCCAGACATGGCCAAAATCACCTATGTCGAGCATAACGGTACCGAACATGTTGTTGAGGTCGCCAATGGCTTGACTGTTATGGAAGGCGCGCGCGACAACAATGTCCCCGGCATCGAAGCCGATTGCGGTGGCGCCTGTGCCTGCTCGACCTGCCACGTTTATGTGGACCCAGCTTGGGTCGAGAAAGTCCCGGCCAAAGACGACATGGAAGAAGACATGCTGGACTTTGCTTATGAGCCTGATCCCGCGACCTCGCGCCTGACCTGTCAAATCAAGGTCACCGACGCGCTGAACGGTCTGGTTGTCAAACTGCCAGAAAAACAAATCTGATGGTTATGGCGCGGCGTCTTCTGTCACACCGGCTGCGCCGCGTCGCCCGCCGCGCAACCGTCGCGCTGGGCGTCGGGCTGATGGCGGTTCCGGTGGTGGCGGAGATCGCCTCCGTCCGATACACAGACGAAACCTCCCGATATGCCCATGGGGTGCTTGGCGATGCCATTGAATACGGCACGCTTGAGGTGACCTTGAAGGCTGGCAAACGTCTCGCACTCTCACTCCCCCAAGATCGCGTCTTTGAAGATATTGCACCACGCCTGCTGGATATGGACGGCGACGGCGCACCGGAAGTGATCGTGGTCGAAAGCAGCCAAACCGGCGGGGCTCGCTTGGCAATCTACGACGAAACCGGCTTGCGTGCCGCCACGCCCCATATCGGCCAACGCAACCGCTGGCTCGCACCTATCGGGGCCGCAGATCTCGACGGCGACGGCCACATAGAAGTCGCCTACATCGACCGGCCGCATCTGGCCAAAACCCTGCGCGTTTGGCGTTTCAAAGACAACAAACTGACACAAGTGGCCTCACAAACCGGCTTGACCAACCACCGCATTGGCGAAGACTTCATCTCCGGTGGTATCCGAGACTGCGGCGACGGCCCCGAAATGATCACGGTCAACGCCAACTGGTCTCAGGTCATAGCCACGCGCTTTGATGGCAAAACCCTGTCGCCACGCCCGCTTGGCGGCTTCAAAAACCAGATGTCCTTAAAGCGCGCGCTGGACTGCAAAGCGCCTTAGCATTCTCATTCCAAAAATATCTCGGGGTGAATTGAGCGCACAGCGCTCAAGAGGGGCTGGCCCCTCACCGCGTTACCGCACGGTCCCGTCGCTGGCCGAATAAATATGCCGCGTGCCAATCGCGCCCAAAGACTGGAAAAGGCTCGCGGTATTAGACACACCAAACTTCTTCAAAAGCTTGCCGCGATGCACCTCGACCGTGCGGTTGCTCATGCCCAGCTGGATCGCAATCTCCTTGCTGGTCATGCCTTCGGCGAGCAGGGAAAACACCTCGCGCTCGCGGCGGGTCAGCGCTTGATATGGCCGGGTGTCAGAAATATCGGCAAAGCTCCATACCGCGCGTTGCAGCGGGTCTTCGGGCGTAAAAGTATGTCCACGCACGCGGCACCAGAACATCTCGCCGCCACGGCGCATCATCACCCGCTCGTCCCAGTAAAAATTACCTTCACGCAGCTCCTGCACGCCGCGATTGCGAATATTGCTGAACTCTTCCTGTGTGGGGTAGAGGATGGCAAAAGTGCTGTCTTTGAGGGCAGCGCGCTCATAGCGGAACATCTCGGCAAAGGTGTCGTTACAATCGCGGATCACCCGGTTTTCGGTGACCACAATGCCCACCGGCGCAAAACTGAACGCCAGTTCCACAAAATCGCCCGTGGCAAAGGCCTCTTCCACCGAAATGGTCATGTCATCTCCCCCAATTCAGGCGGAGAATAGGGCGCAGCACTTGCCGGTGCAACGCCCCTTGATCGCATCTCCAAAGGTTGTCGATGCTTAGTAGTAATGCCCGTGGCGGTAGTCCCAGCGGATGAAGTGCTCCGACATCAGCTCCATGATCTCGGTACAGGCCAACCCCTTGCGGATCAGCACCGGTCCGGGGCTCACATCGCGGTTGCCATTTTGCAGCGGCACCAAGGCGCCTTTGGCATCCACAACCGACACCATCACGCCCTGCTCATAACGGGTTTTCTCATCGGCCTCCGGCTGAATGGACGCCACATAGTCATTGGCTTCAATGATCATATCCACCTCGGCTTCGATCTGCTCGCCAATGCCTTCCACCAGACCACGATTGCCTTGGCCGGACGGGTTGGCAGAAGAGGCGAAGACCAGTTTTCCGTGCTTTTCCCAAAGGGTACGCACGGTGTTTTCGGAGGGCGTGCCAAACTTGATTACAAAGCAGCTGGTGCCGCGACCGTCCATCATAAACGCATCAGAACCGTCATCGGGAATATGGGCGCGGGCGCCGTCTTTCCATGGCAGGATGCAGCCCAGAAGGATGTCTTTGTCCCAGTGTGATTGATAAAACGTTTCAATTTCATCGTTGAGCTGCGCCAGCGCCCGCAGCTGGTCCATCGAGCCACAAAGCACCACGCCTGGCTTGTTGCGTTTGCGGTTCTTGGCGGAAAATTTGCGCTCCAAACCAGCGGCGTCACTTGTCATCACGATGTAGCCCACTTTGGTTGGGCTCACGATACAACCGCCGGGCTGCACCAGCCGGTCAACGGCCTCTGTTTGAACGCCGCCGTTCCAGCGGATGTGCTTGTCGCTGAGAGTATCTTTCATGGGTCTACCTTGTGTTGGTTGGAAGGGGGGTATGCAGCCAGGGAAACCGCGTTTCTGCAGCGGCTTCATAGGCTTCGATCTGCTCGATTTTTTCGAGCGTCAGGCCAATTTCATCCAACCCGTTCAGCAGGTTGTGTCGCCGAGTCGGATCTACATCAAAAGCAAACTCTGTGCCGTCCGAGGCGGTGATGGTCTGAGCGTCGAGATCCACGGTCATGCGCGCGTTTGCACCGCGTGCCGCGTCTTGCATCAAGACATCGACCTCGGCCTGCGGCAGGGTGATTGGCAACATGTCGTTCTTGAAACAATTGTTGAAAAAGATGTCGGCAAAGCTGGTTGAGATCATGCAGCGAATGCCAAAGTCATTGAGCGCCCAAGGCGCATGTTCCCGGCTGGATCCACAGCCAAAGTTGTCACCAGCGATTAGGATTTTGGCGTCGCGATAAGCGGGTTTGTTGAGAATAAAATCCGCAATCTCACTGCCGTCAGGGCGAAAGCGGATTTCCTCAAACAGATGTTTGCCGAGACCAGAGCGGTTGATGGTTTTGAGGTATTGCTTGGGCAGGATCATATCGGTGTCGATATTGATCAGCGGCATAGGGGCCGCAACGCCACAGATTTTGCTTAAGGCTTCCATGCAGAGCCAACTCCAGAGACAGGGGATTCAGTGGGCTGAATGCTGTCCTGGTGCCTGTCTGGGCTCTAGGTGGCGCGCTTACTTGCAGAGGCTTTTAGCGGGTCTCGCACGGCAAGCCAAGCCGCATGTTGCGCCACAATTAGCGGCGCTTCAAAGAAGATGGCGCTGCTCCCAGGAGGTGCAGCGCCATTCTATCTGGGGAGTACCTTAAAGCGCGCGCCAGCCGATGTCGCGGCGGAAGAAACCGCCGGGCCAGTCAATCGCATCGACCATGGCATAAGCCCGATCGCGCGCTTCCTGCAGGCTTGCGCCCCGCGCGGTCACGTTCAGCACACGCCCACCGGACGCGGTGACCTGCCCGTCTTTTTCGATGGTGCCTGCGTGGAACACCATGTTCTTGCTGTCGGCCGCAATGGCATCCAGCCCGCCAATCACCGAGCCTTTCTCATAAGACCCAGGATAGCCATTGGCCGCCATCACCACGGTGATTGCATGGTCATCAGCCCAGTTCACCTGCGCCTCATGTAGCCGCTCCTCAGCCGCTGCATGCATCAGGTCCATCGCCTGCGCACCAAGGCGCATCATCAACACCTGACATTCTGGATCGCCAAAACGCACGTTGTATTCCACCAGACGCGGCTGACCGTCTTTGATCATCAGACCCACATAAAGCACACCCTGATACGGGGTGCCGCGCTTCGCCATCTCGTCAATGGTGGGCTGCACAATCTCATCCAGCGCCTTTTGCGCAATCTCATCGGACAGCACCGGCGCAGGGGAATAAGCGCCCATGCCGCCGGTGTTCAAGCCGGTGTCGCCTTCGCCCACACGCTTGTGGTCCTGTGCGGTGCCGACGGGCAAGGCGGTCTTGCCGTCACAGAGGATGAAGAATGAGGCTTCTTCGCCTTCCATGAATTCTTCGACCACCACTTCAGCGCCTGCGCCGCCAAAGGCGCCGCCAAACATGTCGTCCACCGCATCCAGCGCGGTTTGCAGGTCCATCGCAACAATCACGCCTTTGCCCGCCGCGAGACCATCGGCTTTCACCACAATCGGCGCGCCCTGCTCGCGGATGTAGGCCTTGGCGGCCTCGGCATCGGTGAAGTGGCCATAGCCTGCGGTCGGCGCATTGGCCGCATCACAAATCTCTTTGGTGAAGCTCTTGGAAGCTTCCAGCTTGGCCGCCGCTTGAGAAGGGCCAAACACCAGCACGCCCGCTTCGCGCAGCCGATCCGCCACGCCCGCCGCCAGCGGCGCTTCCGGGCCGACGATGACAAAATCAATCGCATTGGCCGCCACAAAGGTCACAACCTCGCCGCCATCCTCGATGTCAAAGCTGGCGCATTCCGCGATCTGCGCGATGCCGGCATTGCCCGGTGCCACAATCAGCTTGTCGCATTTTGGGTTCTGCATCACCGCCCATGCCAGTGCGTGCTCACGTCCACCGCTGCCGAGAATAAGAATGTTCATGTTGCCGCCTTCCGCTTGGCCTCCGCTTTGCGGCGTTCTAATGGCCAAGGTCCTTTAGGGCAAGAGAGCCCTCCGGTACAAGTTCCAGTGTGAACGTCATTGGTGCATGACCGCGAATTTTGGTCTCTGCAGTCCCGTCTTTGTGGAAATAAACTGTGATTGGACGGCTCTGGCACATCCAGCCCAATTTGATCTGCCTTAATGCTAACTTCCTGCGTGTGACTGGAACGCTGGGATGTGGTGAAACGGTAATAATTTCAACATTTTGACACGCCTCATCAAATGCCCAATAGACATTGTACCCATCGTCGCGGTCCTCTCTTTAAAATGTTCCAGCCCAGTAACACTTTTCAGAGCTCATTTCCGCTTTCCCTGTTCCTTAGCAAATGCCATTCTGTGTTAGATAGCGGGCCCAAAGTGAGCGAGCAATTACAAGAAAATGTCCGATCTGATCGACGACCCAAGAGAGGGCGAAAACGCCCCGGAATTCAGCGTCACCGAACTCTCCGGCGCGATCAAACGCATGATCGAGGGCGAGTTCTCTCATGTGCGCATCAAAGGCGAGATTGGCCGCGTGTCATTTCCGCGTTCGGGCCACGTCTATCTGGACCTAAAAGATGACCGTTCGGTGATTGCCGGGGTGATGTGGAAAGGCGTTGCGGCGCGGGTTTCCACCCGCCCGGAAGAAGGCATGGAAGTGGTCGCCACCGGGCGGCTGACAACCTTCCCGGGGCAATCCAAATACCAGCTGGTGATCGAAGACTTGAAACCAGCAGGCGTCGGCGCGCTGATGGCGATGCTGGAAAAACGCAAAGCCATGCTGCAGGCCGAAGGGTTGTTCGCGCAGGAGCGCAAAAAGCCGCTGCCATATCTGCCGGAAATCATCGGGGTTGTGACCTCGCCCAGCGGGGCCGTGATCCGCGACATCCTGCACCGCCTGCGGGACCGTTTCCCGCGCAAAGTCTTGTTGTGGCCTGTGGCCGTACAAGGTGAGCAATGTGCGCCACAAGTGGCCAACGCCATTGAAGGTTTCAACAAACTCACCCCCGGTGGTGCCATGCCGCGCCCAGATCTGATCATCGTCGCCCGAGGCGGTGGCAGCATCGAAGACCTCTGGGGCTTCAACGAAGAAGTGGTGGCCCGCGCCGCGGCTGCCTCTGACATCCCGCTGATCTCAGCCGTTGGCCACGAAACGGACACCACGCTGATCGACTTTGTCTCCGACAAACGCGCGCCAACCCCAACGGCAGCGGCCGAATTGGCGGTACCCGTCCGGCTCGACATGCTGGCCTGGGTCGAAGAACAAGGCGCGCGCCTCACTCGAGGGCTGGAGCAAGGCCTGCGCCAACGCGATCAACGCCTGCGCGATCTGGCCCGCGCGCTTCCCCGTGCGGATACGCTGCTACAAACCCCGCGCCAGCGATTGGACACCGCCGCCGATGCGCTACCCCGCGCATTGCAATCTGGCATCCAATCCCGTCGCGTGATTCTGGCGGAGAAATCTGGCGGATTAAGCGACAAAACCCTGCTGCGCATGATTGAAATCCGGCGGCAACAGTTGGGGCGCTATGGCGACCGCCTGTCTGTGGACGCTTTGAACCGCGACATCACCCGCCAGAAAGACAAAACCCGCGACCTGTCGCGTCGTCTGTCAGATGCCGGCACGCGCCAAGTGCAAACGCTCAAAGATCGGCTGGCCTCACTGGATCGGATGCGGGAAACGCTCAGCTACACTGCCACATTGCAACGCGGTTACGCGGTGGTACGCGGAGACGGTCAACTGGTGAAAACCTCTGCTGAGGCCAGCGCCGCAACCGCCTTGGAAATTGAATTTGCCGATGGTCGCCTGTCCGTTGGGGCAGGGGGCACACCTGCCCCATCCGCAACGCCGCAGCCTGTACCGGACAAGCCCAAGCCTGCGCCAAAACCCAAAGCAAAGAAGACGCCGCCACCAGAGCAGGGCAGCCTGTTCTAACGCAGTGGCTTAAACGCCAACATCTGGCCCAAGACAGAGCATCTCTTCGGAACTGTCCTCGATCTCATAGAGCAGCCGCCCGTCCGGCTCGTTCTCAAACTTGGCGCTCAATCCGCGCCCGCTTTCGTAAAAGCTCCAGCACTGCGGGCCGGGGTTGTCCTCATAGACAAAACAGATCTGCCCGGCCTCTTCATACCAGTAGCCGTCCTTGCACTGGCCACTGCCATCCAGAAACGCCCACCGCACGCGCCGGTCTGTCAGGTATTCTTCCACGCCATAGCGCCGCCCGTCCGCCTCATAAAACAGGGTCTTGCCCGACACATAGGCTTCAAATTCGGCCGCCGACATGGCGTCTTCTGCCGCCGCTGCGCTGCTGAACAGCGCCAAAACAATGCTCACATACTTCATGGCGCCATGCTGCCTGAGGTGCGGGCGTCAATCCAGTCTCATTGCTGTGATGCGCGCAGTTTTGCCACCCTTAGCCGCTCAACACGCGGATCCATCACCCGCCGCCACTGGCGCGGCCAGAGCGCGAGGATCGCCATCAACGGCAAGGATTGCGGCAAGGTCGGCATGGTCGCCTTGTCCAGTTGCAATGCCGGATAGTCCCGATTGGGCACCATATGGTGGTCTGAATGGCGCGGTGCGTTGAGCATCAGCGCGGAGGTATAAAGTTGCGGCGCGTTCCAGCTGTGCTCTGGCCCCACCGGTTCCGGCTTGCCGTTTTCGCGTATCCGCCGACGCAAGCCGTAGTGCTGCACATAGTCTGACAGCAAAAGCTGCATGCTGCCGTAACTCGCCAGCGCCAGATAAGACAACATGCCACTCACCCCTGCCAACTGCGCAGCCACGGCAAGGCAGAGCACCGCGCCGCCGACATAGATCAGATAGGGATGCAGCAGGGATTTGCGGGCACCAGCCCGCTTGCGCATCGCATTCTCTGCCTGCCATCCGGCTTTAAACGACCCAATCCAGGCTCGTGGCCAGAAACGATAAAAATGTTCTCCGTCCCGAGGGCTATTGGGGTCTTTGTCGGTCGCCACCCAGATGTGGTGCACCTTGGGGTGCGCGGATGTGTGGTGCCCAAACAGCAGTGAGATATAGACCCACATGCCCAGCCTGCGCGGAAATCGCGCCGCTTTATGGATCAGCTCATGCGCATTGGCGTTGCTGACCTGACCAAAAAACAGGCCAAACGCCAGAAAACAACAGATCTTGGCCCCAAGACTGATCCCCGTAGCACCGGCCACCGCCAGCACGGCAATCACCATCAGCGGAAAATGCGCCAACCCCAGCACCAGCGACAGCCGCAACCCGCTGGGAAACTCGCCATCCTCACCGGTTTTGGCCGCTGCGCCCTGCACCAGCCGGTCCATCACATGGATCAGCCCGCTCATATAGACCAGCGCCGCCACCGACCACAGACCACCCAACAGCCCGCCAAGCGCCAGCAGCGCTACGGGAATCGTTGTTGCGATCCAGAACCAAGCCATGTGTTTTCCCTTTCAAAGAGCCCACGCGCTTTGTATCCGAACAAAATTACTCCTTCGTTTCTGTCCTGCAAAGCGGTGACGATGGGTTATTTTCAAAGGATTGCACTTTTCTTGAGGAATCCCGCGCCAACCCCATTGACTCGGCCCCAGCCATCATTAAAAGGCGGGCTTCAAGAGATTTACACGGGGTATCTGTGCCCCGGCGCAGGAGAAGCACAATGGCGAAGCCGACGACAATCAAGATCCGTCTGAACTCGACCGCGGGCACGGGCCATTTCTACGTGACCAAGAAAAACGCACGTACCATGACCGAAAAGATGGTCGTCCGCAAATACGACCCGGTGGTGCGCAAGCATGTCGAGTACAAAGAAGGCAAGATCAAGTAAGATCACTTTCTGAGACACATGCAAAAGCCGCGCCAAACCAAGGCGCGGCTTTTTGCTTTTCTGGGAAACCGCGCCTGAACAAAAACAATACGTTTTCTTCAGGAGGGTTCTCAACATGCCCCACCCATTCTTTATCCGCCCCGCCAGCCTTGATGACCGTCAGGCCGTGTCCGCGCTATTTGCACAGTCCTACCCGGACCTGTTGCCGAAGGACTACGAAGAGGCCGTGCTCGAAGATGCGCTGCCGCTGATCACCAAGGCGCGCAGTTCGCTGTTGGCCTGTGGTACGTATTTTGTGGCTGAATGTGCGGAGACCGATGCCATTGTCGGGGCAGGCGGCTGGACCGATCTCAGCCCGTCGCGTGGCGTGAGCGGCACCGATTTGGGCCATGTCCGCCATGTGGCGACCCGTCCGGATTGGCTGCGGCGCGGCGTGGCTCGGGCCTTGATTGACGTGTCTCTGGCCTCGGCTGAGGCGCATGGCATGCGGCAGATGAGCTGTATGAGCACCTACACCGCGCGGCCCTTCTATGAGGCTATGGGTTTTGAGGAAGCTGCCGAGGTGGAGCTCACCTTAGCGCCTGGCGTACACTTCCCGGCCATCCAAATGCGCCGCAGCCTCTGCGCGCCGGAATACGCCTGACACACAAAAAAAGGCCGGTCACAGTGACCGGCCTTCTCGTTTGCTATCCTGCAAGGATCACTCGCGGTTGCCGAGGAACTGCAGCAGGAACATGAACAGGTTGATGAAGTCCAGATACAGGGTCAAAGCGCCCATGATCGCGGATTTCGCCAGCCACTCGCCGTCACCCATGTGGGCGTGCTGGATGTAGTCGTTCTTGATCTTCTGGGTGTCATAGGCGGTCAGACCGGCAAAGATCAGAACACCGATTGCGGAGATCGCAAAGGCCATCGCGGAAGACGCGAGGAAGATGTTCACAATCGACGCCACGATCAGGCCGATCAGACCCATCATCAGGAAGGTGCCCATGCCGGACAGGTTCTTCTTGGTGGTGTAGCCATAGAGCGACAGACCCGCAAAGGCGATCGCGGTGATCAGGAAGGTCTGGATGATCGACTCACCGGTGAACACCAGGAAGATCGAGCTGATCGATGCGCCCATCAGGGCCGCAAAGGTGTAGAAGAACAGCTGCGCGCCAGCGGCGGACAGGCGGTTGATCGCCATGCCAAAGCCAAAGACCATCGCCAGCGGGGCAAACATGATCACCCACTTCAGCGGGGACGCGTACAGCGCGTTGCCCAGCGAAGTCAGGTATTTGTCTGCGCTGATTTGCGCCACAGCGGCGGACGGATCGGTTGTCACAGCCAGACCGGACAGGGCCCAAGCGGCGGCAAATGTGATCAACATGCCCACGGACATGTTGCCATAGACCTTGTTCATGTGGGCGCGCAGGCCCTCGTCAATCTGAGCCGCGCTGGCAGCTGCCGTGCCGCGGATCGTGTCAAATTCAGCCATCAAAGCCTCCGAGTTAACTTTATTGCCCCCAGAACCTGACGTTCAGAGGGTTTCAACAGAGAATATCGGTGAGGGAGGGCGTGAATTCAAGGATTTCCGCCGCTCAAAGCGGCGAAAATCCGCATCAATGTTAACGTTTGTTCAGCCGCGCCAATGCGCGGGCACATCCCAGACGGAGCGTTTCAATTCAAAGTCCACATCTGCCTGGCTCAGGCCCATATCCTGCAGCGCAGCACTGTCCAGCTGTGCAAGCTGGCGGCGCTGACGCAGGACGGCAAAGGCCTGTTTCATGCGGGTGAGAGAAAACTTGGAACCACGAGGGGCGGAGGAAGTGGTGATGAAGGCCATGGGGTCGCTCCTTTCCTTGTTTGCGATTGATCTTCGGGTCTGCATCAAATTACTTGATGTATATGGCGCTCTGTGCGTATTTAGAAAGCGAATGTTTGTGACGGACTTCATCACAGATCATGATGTAAGTTCAAAAACAGTGATTTATAAGGAGGCAGCCATGCGTAATCTTGATGTAACCACGCTACGAAGCTTTGTTGCCGTCGCCGATATGGGCGGTGTCACCAAAGCCGCAGGCTTTCTGCATCTCACCCAATCGGCTGTGTCCATGCAGCTCAAACGGCTTGAGGAGCTCATTGGCGTCGATCTGCTGGACCGCTCCGGGCGCGGCATTGCGCTCACGCCTGCTGGCGAGCAGATGCTGGGCTACGCCCGCCGCATGGTCACGCTCAACGACGAAATCATGCGTCGTCTGAGCCACGACGAATTTGAGGGTGCGGTGACCCTTGGTGTGCCGCATGACATCGTCTATCCCACCATTCCCCGCGTGATGCAGCAATTTGCGGCCGCGTTCCCGAGGGTGAAGGTCAATCTGTGTTCGTCTTTTACGGTTGAGCTGAAGCAGCAATTCGAAAAGGGTGAGATCGATTTGATCCTCACAACCGAGCGGAACACGCCGGAAAACTCGGAGGGTCTTTGTACCCTGCCGTTGGTTTGGATTGGCGCACCGGGCGGGGCCAGCTGGCGCCGCCGCCCGATACCTTTCGCCTCTGGTCGCCAATGCCTGTTCCGGCCCACTGCGATTGGTCTTTTGGACAAGGCGGGTATTGAATGGGACAGCTCGGTCGAAACGGAATCCGACCGCACCGTAGAGGCCACCATTGCCGCCGATCTTGGGGTTGGGGCCATGATCCAGGGCACGGAGCCGCGTCATCTTGAGGTGATCGATCACGGTGGTGCCTTGCCTGACCTGGGCGAGCAACACATCAATATGTATGGCGCAGAGCAGGCCAAGGGCGACATGGTCGCCCATCTGGCCGAGTTGATCCGCAAGAGTTTCCTGCCGATGCACACACCGCTGGAAAGTCCGCCCCGCTTGGGGGTGGTTGGCTAGGTTTTAATCAACCGTCACAACAACCTTGCCGGTGGATTTGCGGCTGCGCAGGAGCTCATAGGCCTCTGCCGCCTGCTCCAGCGGCAAGACATTGCTGACATGCGGCTTAAGCTTGCCTTCGCCGTACCAGCCAAACAGCGTGCGCATGCTATCGGTCAACACCTCTGGCTTGAATGACAGGTACCCGCCCCAATAGAGGCCGATCACCGTCAGGTTTTTCACCAGCAGGTGGTTGGCCGGAATTTGCGGCACCTCTCCGCTGGCAAAGCCCAAAGGCAAAAGCCGCGCCTCGGGGTTGCAGGCGCGGAAGGCGGCTTTGAACTGATCACCGCCCACCGGATCATAGACCACATCGGCCCCGCCAAGCGCTTTCACTTCGGCGCGAATGTCCGCGTCAGTCGCGTCAATCAAATGATCCGCTCCCGCCGCCTTGGCCACCTCCAGCTTGTCCGCGCCCCGAGCACAGGCAATCACATTGGCCCCCATCAGCTTGCCCAGCTCCACTGCGGTGAGGCCCACGCCGCCCGCGGCGCCGAGCACCAGGAGGTTTTCACCGGGCTGCAATTTGGCGCGATGGTCCAGCGCTACATGGCTGGTGCCATAGGCCACAGGGAAGGCCGCCGCGTCTTCAAAGCTCATGCCCTTTGGCATCGGCACGGCGCTCTCGGCGGGATACACGCCAAACTCTGCCAAGCCACCGCTGCCGCCAAACACCAGTACATCCGAGCCAACCGCAGGCCCATCGGTGTCCGGTCCCAGCGCATCCACAACGCCCGCCACTTCCATGCCCAGCGTAAATGGCACTGGCGGTGTGGCCTGATAGGTGCCCTTGATCATCAGCAAATCGCCAAAATTCAGCGCGCAGGCTTTGATTTTGACCCGGATCTCCCCGGGGCCAGGTTCGGGTGTGGCAATATCAACAAGGGTGGGGGCGATGTCATGGGATGTTACTTGAAAGGCGCGCATCTTAATCTCCTGATCTCAGGTCCGAATACACAAGCGTCCGCGAACAAGTCAAAGCTGATCCCTTGAAAACAGAGGATTGCGACACGACGTCACCCTCTGGCTGAACATTTGATGGCGCGGGAAGTGCTTAACATGACAATCTCCGATTGAATGAGCCACACTATCCAGAAGGGTTAGGACGCATTCTTTCCCTTGATTATAAGGCGAAAACTGCTAAGGTGAATTATCGCGAAAGGGATGCGCGATAACTTCACTAAACGATTTGGTGACGCTGCTGGCGGACTGCTTGGTCCTAGGCTGCGACCCGATATTAAATTCGGAAGGAGACGTGTGATGACACATCCAGTGGACGTGCATGTTGGCAAGAAAATCCGCCAACGCCGGTGGCTGACGGGGATGACGCAGCAACAACTGGCAGAGCAAGTCGGGATCAAGTTTCAACAGATTCAAAAGTATGAAACCGGTGCCAACCGTGTCAGCGCCTCTCGACTTTGGGATATTTCCGACGCTCTGGACGTGCCGGTCAGCTTCTTCTTTGAAGGTCTCGAAAGCGACAGCGATGGCACAAGCTCCGGCAGTGTGCCTGCCGACATCATGGCCGACAAGGAAGCGCTGGATCTGATCCGCAGCTACTATGCCATTCCGGAAAACCAGCGCCGGCGCCTGTTTGAATTGGCCCGCGTCCTGTCTGACGTCGCTTGAGTCCATTCCCGCTCTGGTCTAGCCATGGCGCGAACGCCAGAGCGGAGACTGTGACCGATGACACCAGAACAGAACGACCTAATCGCTGTGGCGGATGCCATGGCTGATGCGGCCCGCGCGGCCATTCTTCCCCACTTTCGCAGCACGGCTCTCACCGCAGACAACAAACTGTCTGAGGGGTTTGACCCTGTTACTGTGGCAGATCGCGCCGCCGAGGAGGCGATGCGCGCGGTTCTGGCAGAGCGCCGCCCGCGGGACGGCATTTTTGGCGAAGAGTTTGGCAAAACCGAGGGCAGCAGTGGCTTGACCTGGGTGTTGGACCCCATCGATGGCACCCGCGCGTTTATCTCCGGCACCCCAACCTGGGGTGTATTGATCGCCTTGTCGGATGAAAATGGCCCGATCTACGGCGTGGTGGATCAACCTTACATTGGCGAGCGCTTCAAAGGTGGGTTTGGCGTGGCGGAGGCCCAAGAACCGCAAGGCATAATGCCGCTCAAAACCCGCGACACCGCCACTCTTGCAGAAGCGGTGATCTTCACCACTTTCCCCGAAGTTGGCACGGAGGCGGAGCGCGCAGGGTTTGAACGTGTTGCATCCCAAACCAAGCTCACCCGATACGGCATGGATTGCTACGCCTACGCGCTTTTGGCCGCAGGGCAGATTGATCTGGTGATTGAAGCGGGGCTCAACGCCTATGACATCCAGGCGCCCATCGCGGTGATCGAAGCGGCTGGTGGCATTGTCACCAATTGGCAGGGCGGCCCCGCGCATAACGGTGGACAGGTTGTGGCTGCCGCCAACAAAGAGCTGCACGCACTGGCTTTGGCGCTCTTGCAGCAGGCTTAAAATGCACCACCCTTGATTGCGGCCCCGCCGCTTCGCTATGATGGACGGGCGCAGCGAGTCCTTTGCCCGCATTCTGTCGCTGCGCCTCATATCGCTACCGAATCGGGCCCGACTTTAGGCCCAAGGAATGCGCATATGGCACAAGCCACTGAAAATCTGATCAAATCCGCTCAGACTGTTCTGACCATGGATGATGACCGTCGCGAACTGGCGACGCATGACATCCGCATCAAGGATGGTGTGATTGCCGAAATTGGCGAGAATCTCACAACCGATGGCGAAACCGTCTTTGCTGACGGCTGCGTGGTCACGCCCGGCTTGGTGAACACCCACCACCACCTTTATCAAACCCTGACCCGCGCCGTGCCGGGCGGGCAGGACGCGCTGCTGTTTGGCTGGCTGCAACGGCTCTATCCGATCTGGTCGCGATTTGGCCCGGAAGAAATGAACATTTCCGCCCAGATTGGCCTTGCCGAATTGGCGCTCTCTGGCTGCACCCTGACCTCCGACCATCTCTATCTCTATCCAAACGGCTCCCGACTGGATGACACGATTGAGGCCGCCAAGGAGGTCGGAATGCGCTTCCACCCCACCCGTGGCGCCATGAGCATCGGCGAAAGTGACGGCGGCCTGCCACCGGATTCGCTGGTCGAAAACGAAGAAGCCATCCTCAAAGACGCCATTCGCCTGATCGACACGCACCACGACGCCAGCGACGGCAGCATGGTGCGCGTCGGCGTGGCCCCTTGTTCGCCATTCTCCGTATCTCGTGAGTTGATGCGTGACGCGGCCATATTGGCGCGCGACAAAGGTGTGATGCTGCACACCCATTTGGCGGAAAACGACGAAGACATTGCCTACTCGCTGGAAAATTTCGGCTGCCGCCCCGGCCAATACGCTGAAGAGCTTGGTTGGGTGGGCGAAGATGTCTGGCACGCCCATTGCGTGAAACTGGACGAAAGCGAAATCGCGCTTTTCGCCCGCACCAAAACTGGCGTGGCGCACTGCCCTTGTTCCAACTGTCGCCTTGGCAGCGGCATTGCCCCGGTGCGCGCCATGCGCGACGCCAAGGTGCCGGTGGGCCTAGGCGTAGACGGCTCTGCCTCCAACGACGCGGGCAATCTGGTGGCCGAAGCCCGCCAGGCGATGCTGCTGCAACGAGTTGCTCTGGGCGCAGACGCAATGTCTCCACGCGAAGCGCTGGAAATTGCCACACGTGGCGGGGCAGAGGTGCTGGGCCGTCACGATTGTGGCCAGATCGCCGTGGGCAAACGCGCCGACATCGCGATCTGGGATGTCACCGGTGTGCACAGCGCGGGCAGCTGGGATCAGGCGGCGATTCTTCTGGCTGGTCCAACCACCGTGCGTGACCTCTTTGTCGAAGGACGTCAGATCGTGCGCGACGGCCATATGACCAGCATCAACCTGGCTTCGGTGATTCAACGGCAGAACGCTTTGGCCACGCGACTCGCGGAAAGCCTCTGAGCAAATATACTGGCGGGCGCGCCTTAGCGCCCGTCATCTCAAGCCATTCAAAACATGCAGAAAAACAAAAGGCGCCGGGAAACCCTGGCGCCTTTTTGCGTTTGATCCAAATGGAGCGGGCGAGGCGATTCGAACGCCCGACCCTAACCTTGGCAAGGTTATGCTCTACCCCTGAGCTACGCCCGCACCGTTTGGATGGCCGTGATTTAGCGCTCCCCACGGGGGACCGCAACCCCCAATTCGAAAGAAATTCACACAATCCGCAGAAAGTTTTTAAGTCACTGAAAAGAGGCCCGGAAACGCGAAAAGGCGCGGATTAATCCGCGCCTTCATCACTCTCTCCGCGAGGGAGATATTGGAGCGGGCGAGGCGATTCGAACGCCCGACCCTAACCTTGGCAAGGTTATGCTCTACCCCTGAGCTACGCCCGCTTCCTTGGGTGAGGCGTGAAATATAAAGAGTCTCGGCGGGCTGCAAGTGGAAAATGTCGCCTTGCCGAAAAAAATGTGATTTTTGATTTTTCACCGACGGAACCCTCAACAAGGCACGTACAACCTCCCATGACAGACACCACACAGACACTCAGCCGCCGCAGCTTTCTGGCCACGCTTTTGTTGGTCCCGGCCGGGGCTTTGGCACACGCCGGACATGGCATGAGCCACCTGACGGTCACATCCACCGTGACCCGCCGCCGCAAGCGTCGTCTGGATCTGGTGCTGACATTCTACAACGCTGGCACCGAGCCCATGACGCTGGAAGGCATCTCGGTCGACGTCGCCAAACTCTCAGGACAAAAGCTGCCCTTCACCGTGCCCGCTGGCGGGCTGGAGGAGCAAAAGCTGACCCTGCGCTTTGACGACGCGGTGCCCGGCATTTTCACCATGCTGTTGGATTTTGGCGCGGACGGGCAGGGACCCGTGACCGTCATGCCGTAGGGGTTTTCTGGAGGGAACCACATGACTTTGTTGGAAAACGTGAAGCTCGGCGTCTTGGCCGTGGCCATTGTTGTGGGCGCCGCCGCAAGCAGCGATGCCCAAGGTCGCCCGCTAATGCGGCAACACACCGCCACAGAATCCGAACCGCTGCGTCTGGTGAAAGCGACCAAGACCGCGGGCCGCAACAAGGTGAGCATCTCCCAAAAGGGCACCAAACAGGTGATCACCGCCAATGGCATCCCCGCCCATAAAGTTGGTCGGTTCCCCAACAGCGGCAATCCTCATCGCATCGAGGCGCAGTCCTACACCTTTATAATGCCGCTCACCCCGCAGAAAATCGCGCGTAGTACGCAAAGCCGCATGGGGATCTTTGGTGTAGGCGTCAACGGCGTGCCATTTGATCCCGGCGCGGCCGAGTTCTGGCGCGGCAACCCGCGCTCCGGCTGGCAGTATGAGGCACTTGGTGGCGCGGTGCCTCTGGGGTTGGATGCCAACTACGCCCATGTGCAGCCCAACGGCGCCTATCATTATCACGGCCTGCCGGTGGGGCTGATGCAGCGACTCGGTTGGTCGCGCCAGGCGGAATCGCCGCTGATCGGCTATGCGGCGGACGGCTTCCCGATCTACGCCATCACCGCCACAGTGAATGGCCGCGTCACACAAATGACCAGCTCTTATCGGCTCAAATCAGGCACCCGCACTGGCAACGGCGCCACCGGCCGCCACGATGGCTCCTTTGTGCAGGACTATAGATATGTCGCCGGGGCAGGGACGTTGGATGAATGCAACGGCGCATTCGTAAAAACCGCGAACCACCCGCAAGGCACCTACGCCTATTTTCTCACCGACAGTTTTCCTGTGATCCCGCGCTGCCACAAGGGCACGCCGGACCCCAGCTTTCAAAAACGTCGCCCATGATAAGTCGCCGCTGATTTCCGAAGGGTGGCAACCCGGTGTGTGTTCCTGCACTGCACCCTTTGGAAGCCCCTGAAACGCCCGCACCCCCAATGCGGGCGTTTCTTTTATACGCGCGGCGTTGGTTGCGCCCGCATGAGCCCCATCAACTCCGCCCCCGGCATCGCCTCATTGGTATAGGCAAAGGCCCCGTCCTGCAAAACCGCGCGCATCGCCTGCTGCACCGCGCCATAGGCCAACCGCGCCAGGGAGCCGCCCACGCTGATCCGCACCACGCCGGCATCGGACAGCTCCTGCACTGAATAAAACGGTGGCCGCAGCCCCATCACCACATTCACCGGCTTGCTCACCTCTGCGCACACAGCCCGGATCGCCTCCAGGTCCGGCAGGCCCGGGGCATAAAGCACATCGGCCCCCGCCGCCTCAAACGCCTGCAGCCGCGCAATGGTGTCTTTTAAGTCGGGTCGCCCGTGCAGATAGTTCTCCGCCCGCGCGGTCAGCACAAACTGATGGGCCTTTGCCGCCTCCGCCGCGGCGGCAATGCGCTCCACCGCCAGTCCCATATCCATCACGCCCGCGTCCTCACCGCCGGTGGCATCTTCTATCGAGCCGCCCACCAGCCCAACCTCCGCCGCCATGACTATGGTCTTGGCGCAGGTTTCCGGCGCAAGGCCAAAACCGTCCTCCAGATCAGCGGACACCGGCAGTTCCGTGGCCGCCACAATCTCCGCCGCGTTCGAGAGAATCGCCGCCCGAGTCATGCTTGCTGCCCCGTCGCGGAGGCCTTGGGTCACGGCAGCCCCTGCACTGGTGGTCGCCAATGCCGCGAAACCTTCGGCCGCCAACACCCGCGCACTTCCCGCATCCCAAGGATTTGGCATCACAAAAGCCTTGTTTCCCTGATGCAGGTCCAAAAAAGCGGTGTATTTCTGATCTCTACGCATGTGCTGATTCCCAAGTGGTTCTCACCACCGTAGCGTGAAAACAGAACAAAGTTGGAACAAATCGCCGCGCCTCGCGCATTTTCCCCGCCTGCCTGCGACAATTTTTTTTGATCTAGGTCAATTACGGAGATTGCGACCACGCGCTCAGCACCCTAAAACGACCGGGAACCAGGCGTCGGCGGGATTCCGCACGCCCAGATACAATTCAACAGGAGGCAACGCATGGCAGACGCAGCCATTCAAGGCCACGACCATCATGACGAGCGCGGATTTTTCACTCGCTGGTTCATGTCGACCAACCACAAGGACATTGGCATCCTTTATCTGATCGTATCGGCGCTGGCCGGTCTGATCTCCGTATTCTTCACCGTGCTGATGCGCATGGAGCTGATGGATCCGGGTGTGCAATACATGTGTCTGGAAGGCGCGCGCTTCTTCGGCGGCGGTGACGGCCCCTGTACGCCAAACGGCCACCTGTGGAACGTTCTGATCACCTACCACGGCGTCCTGATGATGTTCTTCGTGGTGATTCCTGCGCTCTTCGGCGGCTTCGGCAACTATTTCATGCCGCTGCAGATCGGTGCGCCGGACATGGCGTTCCCTCGTATGAACAACCTGTCTTTCTGGCTCTACGTGGCCGGTACCCTGCTGGGTGTCGCCTCCATGCTGTCGCCAGGCGGCAACGACCAGCTTGGCTCTGGTGTGGGCTGGGTTCTGTATCCACCGCTCTCCACCAACGAAGGCGGCATGTCGATGGACCTCGCGATCTTTGCGGTGCACGTCTCCGGTGCCTCTTCGATCCTGGGTGCAATCAACATCATCACCACCTTCCTGAACATGCGTGCCCCTGGCATGACCCTGTTCAAAGTGCCTCTGTTTGCCTGGTCCATCTTTGTGACCGCGTGGCTGATCCTTCTGGCCCTGCCCGTTCTGGCCGGCGCCATCACCATGCTGCTGACCGACCGTAACTTCGGCACCACCTTCTTTGATCCAGCCGGCGGCGGCGACCCGATCCTGTATCAGCACATCCTGTGGTTCTTCGGCCACCCGGAAGTGTACATCGTGATCCTGCCTGGCTTCGGCATCATCTCTCACGTGATTGCGACCTTCGCGCGTAAGCCGGTCTTCGGCTACCTGCCAATGGTCTGGGCGATCATCGCGATTGGGGCGCTGGGCTTCGTTGTGTGGGCGCACCACATGTACACCGTGGGCATGAGCCTCACTCAGCAGTCCTACTTCATGCTGGCCACCATGGTCATCGCGGTGCCAACCGGGGTTAAAATCTTCTCTTGGATCGCCACCATGTGGGGCGGCTCCATCGAGTTCAAAACCCCGATGCTCTGGGCCTTCGGCTTCCTCTTCCTCTTCACCATGGGCGGCGTGACCGGCATCGTTCTGTCGCAAGCCTCTGTGGACCGCTACTACCACGACACCTACTACGTGGTTGCGCACTTCCACTACGTGATGTCGCTGGGCGCGGTATTCGCCATCTTCGCCGGTATCTACTTCTACTTCGGCAAAATGACCGGTCGTCACTACCCTGAGTGGGCAGGCAAGCTGCACTTCTGGCTGTTCTTCATCGGCGCCAACCTGACCTTCTTCCCACAGCACTTCTTGGGTCGTCAGGGCATGCCACGTCGTTACATCGACTATCCGGAAGCCTTTGCATATTGGAACAAGATCAGCTCCTACGGCGCGTTCATTTCCTTCGCATCCTTCCTGTTCTTCTTCGGTGTGATCATCTACTCGCTGTTCCGCGGCGCGAAAGTGACCGAGAACAACTACTGGAATGAATACGCAGACACTCTGGAATGGACCCTGCCAAGCCCACCTCCAGAGCACACCTTCGAAATCCTGCCAAAGCAGGAAGATTGGGACAAAGGCCACAGCCACTAATCGCGGCCTAAGCAAAACCCAAAAAGCCCCGGCGCAGCGATGCACCGGGGCTTTTTCTTTTTGTACCGTCCAATGGCTTTACCGCCCAACAAAAGCCCGACTGGAAATCTGCACCGAATTGCCGGAGGGGTCTTTGGCATTGGCAAACATATAGCCATCCGCCTGATGGAGGGTGCCAAAGCGCAGCCCCTTGGTCTCAGCCGCCGCTTTGAACGCCGGCACATCTTCCACATCAAAGATCAGCTTCACCAAAACCTGCCCGTGCTTTTGCTTTGCCGTCGCCGGGTGCAGCAGAAGCGTGGCGCCGCCGTCTTTGGGGCTCAGTTCAATCAGCCTGTCATCCGCGCGGCGCACAGCGTCAAACCCAAAATGCATGGTGTAAAAACCCACCATCTCGTCGATCTTCTTTGTGTAGATCATCACCCGACCAAGCATGGCTTGCTCCTCACTAAAACTACGCACCTGCGTCACAATTGCAGGCTTGAGGACAGTTTGCCACGACCTGAACATCTTCCCATTTGTCGGTGCCATAGGCATCATGTCCCGATGACAGACCTTGCAAACATTAAATCCGGTATGGCCGCAGTCTACGAGCGCAACGCCGCGGCCTGGGACGAGGGCCGCGATACCTCCATGAGGGAACGGGACTGGCTCACCCGTTGGCTGGACGGCGTGCCCGTGCCCGCCACACTGCTGGATCTCGGCTGCGGCGCAGGTCGGCCGCTGAGCGGTTATCTGGTTGAGCTTGGGCATGAGGTCGTCGGCGTTGACGCCAGCCCCGCCATGATCGGACGCGCTGGCACCAATGTCCCGGCCGCCACGTTCCAAGTCGCAGACATGCGCAGTCTTGATTTGGGCCAGACCTTTGACGCCATTCTCAGTTGGGACGCCTTCTTTCACCTCAGCCCAGAAGAGCAGCGCTCGACCCTGCCCATGATCCTTAATCATCTCAACCCCGGCGGACACCTTCTGCTGACCGTGGGGTACGGTGAAGGCGAGGTCACCGGCACCGTGGCGGGTGAACCTGTCTATCACGGCAGCCTCTCCCCCGCCGAATACCTCGACATCCTGCAAACCGCAGGCTTCGCGGACATCACCTACACCCCCAATGACCCCACCGTTTTGGGGCGCTACGTGCTCTTGGCCCGCGGCAAAGGCGCACCATGATCCACACAGACCCCCGCCCCATCTTCTCCTTCCCCAAATATCCCGGGGTGAATTGCGCGCCCGCGCGCAAGAGGGGCTGGCCCCTGCCTGACGCAAGGCTGACCTAATGCCCCACCGCTGGACACTCCAAACCAACCCAGACCAGCCCGTCCTGACCCTCTGGCCGCACCGCTCTCTGCCACGCCGGGGCTTTGCCGCGATGATTCTCTTTGCCTTCACCATGGGCACCATCCCGCTCTACGGCCTTTTGGGGTCTGTAGCGCTTTGGGGCATACTCCCGTTCATTCTGGTGATGGTCGGCGGCCTCTGGTGGGGGCTGGAGCGCTCTTACAAAGACGGCGAGATCCTCGAAGAGCTAACTTTGGTCGACGACATCCTGCATCTGCGCCACTCACCCGCGCGCGGCGCCGCCAAAGAGTGGGACTGCAATATCTACTGGACCCGCGCCGAGCTGCATGCGCATGGCGGCCCTGTCCCCAACTATGTGACCCTCACCGGAAATGGCCGTACCGTGGAAATCGGAAGTTTTCTGAGCGAAGACGAGCGCAAACAGCTCTACGTCGAACTGGACGACTTTCTGAGGGCAAACGCCACGCCGTCAAATTAAGCCTGTTGCGCAACAGCGCCGTTGCGCGGACGCTGCCTTTATATTTGCGGCGAATCGCCGGGTGACGTGCACGTCAAAATACGCACCGTTAGGAAACCGTCAGTTTACCGACGCAATACCGACGTGATTTTTGGGCGCGCCCCGCTGCGGCGCAGCAGGTTAATCACCCCATTTTGCGCCCGGTTTTTTGTCTGTTAGGCTGCTTTTCACACCGCCAGAGTTGGGGAGGACACCATGGCTGTAACCTTACAAGTGCTGTATCCGGTGGGCGATGGCACCACCTTTGACCACGCCTATTATGCCAGCACCCACATGGGCTTGGTCGGCGACCACATGGGCGCGCATATCACCAGTGCGCAGGCCTCCAAAGGGCTGGCCGGTGGTCCGGACACCCCGGCGCCGTTCCACGCGATTGCGACAATTACCTTTGCAGATCAAGACGCTATGGGGGCTGCCATGAAAGCTGCGGGGCCGGTCATGGCGGATATTCCCAACTTCACCAATGTGCAGCCGCAGATCCTGATTGGCGAGATCTACAGCTGACAAAAAGGGGAGGGAGCTTAGGCCATCCCGCCCCGCACCAGCCCATTGGCAATCTGTGCATAAGCCTGCGCCATATCGCTGTCACCGGCGGCAATCGGCGTGCCACCATCGCCCGCAAGCCGCGTGTCCAAGTCGATGGGCAGCGCCCCAAGCAGCGGCACGCCCAGCTTCTCGGCCTCCGCCGCAACCCCGCCGTGCCCAAAGATATGCGCCTCGTGTCCGCACTTCGGACAGTGGAAAAGACTCATGTTTTCAATGAGTCCCAGCACCGGCGTCTTCAATTGATCAAACATACCTAGCGCCTTGCGCGCGTCCAGCAAGGCCACATCCTGCGGTGTGCTCACCACGATGGCACCGGTCAGCTCCGTCTTCTGGCAAAGCGTCAGCTGCACGTCCCCGGTACCGGGGGGCAGGTCAACGATGAGCACATCCAGATCGCCCCACTGCACTTGCGTCAGCATCTGTTGCAACGCCCCCATCAACATCGGCCCGCGCCAGACCACCGGCTTGTCTTCCTCCAGCATGAACCCCAACGACATCACGGTGACCCCATGGGCCTCAAGCGGAATAATGGTTTTACCGTCAGGACTTGCCGGACGTTTGTTGACCCCCATCATGCGCGGCTGGCTTGGGCCATAGATGTCGGCATCCAGCAAACCCACTTTGCGGCCTTGTTTTGCGAGTGCCACGGCGAGGTTGGAGGACACAGTGGATTTGCCTACGCCGCCTTTGCCGGACCCCACCGCAAGAATGCGATCCACGCCCGCCACTTTCATGGGTCCAGCTTGAGGTTTGGGATGTCCGCCAATCTTTAGGCTGGGGGCCGCAGGTTTTGGGGCAGGGGCGCTGTCATGCGCCGTCAGGGCCACTTGCACCGAGTCGACACCGTCCATCTGCGCAACGGCCGCTTCTGCCATTTTACGCAACGGCTCCATGAGTCGTGCTATATCAGGATTGGGCGCTTCGATGACAAACTGCACTTTATTTTCGCGAATGCTCAATGCGCGCACAAAGTCGCGGGAGATCAAGTCGCCGCCGTCTGGCAGCGCAATTTTTTGCAAAACTGCTTGCACGTCTTCTTTGCTGACGGACATGCGCAACTCCTATGCTGCAAGTGCGAAATTCACGCACTCTTTCATTTTTGATGTAAGAATTTGTTTACATTTCTTCAACCAATTCCGCACCTTGGTTAATTTTTATACAGTTTGCCTTGACGTAACGTCTGCTATTCGCTGAGCGCATGGCTGCTTTGTCAAGGCAGCTATTGTGCAGATGCAGCATCCGCCTATATCACCATCACAACAGCGAACAGACACTCTAGCAGACTGAGAGAAATGACAATGGCATATGTAGCAAGCACATCTTCTGTGACCGCACCTAAAGCCTCTGGCCTTTCGGTCCTTTTCGCAAACGCAGCAGAACGCTTCCGTCAGTACCGCGTGTATCGCGCGACGTACAATGAGCTGAACCAGCTTTCTGACCGCGAACTGGCCGACCTGGGTCTGAGCCGCTCCATGATCCGCCGCTTGGCGATCGAAGCAAGCCGCGAGGCATAAGAATTCGGAAGGCCACTCCTCCCTCAGGCCTTCCACTACTGCGACGATACCTCTCCTCCTCCCTGGTGTCGTCGTAGCGAACATAGGACCAGAACGGTCCACCGAGCTCAAGCTGCTCCTCTCCTCCTCCTGGAGCGCTTGAACATAGCGACGGCACCTCTCCTCCTCCCTGGTGTCGTCGCACCAAATTCGGGCCCACAGGCCCAAAGGTATCAAGAGCCCTCTCTCCTCCTCCCTGAGGGCGCTTGTAACTAGAGCGACGGTGCCTCTCCTCCTCCCTGGCACCGTCGCACTCGAAATTCGATCCCGTCGCGGGGTCACCGGTATCAAGGCGCTCTCTCCTCCTCCCTGAGCGTTTTGTGTGAAGCGCGGCGACATCTCTCCTCCTCCCTGATGTCGCCGCTGCCTTCTCTCTCCAAATCCCTGATGCACAACAAAAAAGACGCTCCGAAGAGCGCCTTTTCTCGTGTTTGCCTTGCCTTACGCTTGTGCGCTGTGGCGGGCCGCAATCTTGGCAAGCCAAGCCTGCGTCGCTGTGTTCTCATCTGGCGGTGTCATCTTCACGATCCGCGCAAAATCGCAGAACACATAACCGGTGATGTCCGCCATTGTGAAGCTGTCACCAGCCAGCCAGAGGCTGTCCTGAAGGCGTTGTTCCAATGTGGCGTAGAACAATTGCAGGCGCTTTGCGCCTCGTTCCGCCAACTCAGGGATTTGGTCATAGTTGACTGCCCCAGGCAGCGCGCGGCCTTTGAGGGCAGGGGAGGCATTGCGCAGCGTTTCGGCAATCGACATGCCGCCGTGGAATTCACAGATCGCACTCCACATCAGCACTGCGCCCTTTTCATCCGGCGTTGTGCCCATCAGTGGTGGCTCGGGGTGCATCGCCTCAAGGTAGCCTGCAATCGCGATATTCTCGGTCAGGTTCAGTCCTTCATCCGTTGTCAGTACAGGCACTGTACCGTGTTGATTCAGCTCCAGAAACTCCGGTGCGCGGTGGCCGTCGTTGCGCAGGTCCACTTGACGCGTTTCAATCTCCAGCCCCTTTTCGGCAATAAACATCCGTGCCCGTCGCGGGCTGGGCGCTGTGGCGCAATCGTAGAAAATCATGAGGTCCTCCTGTCTGGACCTCACCTCAACGCAGGGTGGTGTTGGCTGTCAACCGCGCGGCGGATCACAAACGTGAGTTCAAAATGGAATGTCGTCCGGCGCACTCACAAAGCGGGCGACCACTTTCTTCTCACCGGCCTTTTCAAAATCCACGGTCAGCTTGTCGCCTTCGATGTCGGTTACCGCGCCATAGCCAAACTTCTGATGGAACACGCGGTCGCCGACCATTAAACTGCTGACGGCGGTGAGATCAATCGCAGCCGCCTTGCTTTCCTTGGGCTGGCTGGTGCCATATTGCCCCGCACGGGATTGCAAGCGTTTCCAGCCCGGAGAGTTGTAACCGTCTGCCTTCATGGCAGATTTTTCCAATCCAGACTGGCCAAAGCTGCTGCCGGCATCCCTTGAGCCGCCGCCATGACCGTAGAGTCCAGGTGGGGTCAATACTTCGACGTTTTCCTCGGAAAGTTCGTCAATAAAGCGACTCGGCATCTGGCTTTGCCACTGGCCAAACACACGCCGATTGCCCGCAAAGGAAATTGTGCAGATCTCTTCTGCCCTAGTGATTCCCACATATGCCAGCCGCCGCTCTTCTTCGAGCCCTTTGAGGCCGGTCTCGTCCATGCTGCGCTGTGACGGGAACAGCCCGTCTTCCCAACCTGGCAGGAACACCGCCGGAAACTCCAAACCTTTGGCCGCGTGCAGCGTCATGATCGAGATTTTCTGCTCCGCGTCCTCGCTTTCGTTGCCCATGATCAGGCTGACGTGCTCCAGGAAACCTTGCAGATTGTCGAACCCTTCCAAAGCTTTGACCAGTTCTTTCAGGTTTTCCAGCCGCCCCGGTGCCTCTGGTGTTTTGTCGTTCTGCCACATGGCCGTGTAACGGGCCTCATCCAGAATCACCTGCGCCAGTTCCACGTGGTTCAGCTCGGCATGGCCTTGCTGAAACCGCATAGCGGTCTGCGTGGTACCATCATCAATGACGTCATCATCATCCAACGGCACCTCCACAACCGGCGCGGTGCCTTGCTTGCGCCAGCGGTCCAAACCATCCAATAGAATTCCAAGCTCTTTGGCACCTTTGCCGCCAATGCCCTTTTCTTCCAATAGGATACGGGCACCCTCCACAAGGCTCACCCCATTGGCGCGCGCACAGGTTTGAATTTTCTGCTGCGCAACGTTGCCCAGACCGCGTTTGGGGGTGTTCACAATGCGCTCAAACGCCAGATCATCTTCGGGGCTCACCACAAGGCGGAAGTAGGCCATGGCGTCGCGGATTTCCAAACGCTCATAGAAGCGCGGCCCGCCAATCACACGATAGGGCAGGCCGATGGTGAGGAAGCGATCTTCAAAGGCGCGCATTTGATGTGAGGCACGCACCAAAATCGCCATGTCTTCCAGCGACTTGGGATCACTGCCCCGCGTGCCGCGCTGCATCGCTTCCACTTCTTCGCCGACCCAGCGTGCTTCCTCGTCTCCGTCCCAATGACCTATCAAGCGGACCTTCTCGCCCATGTCGGCCTCGGTCCACAGCTCTTTGCCAAGCCGGTTTTCGTTGCCGCGAATGACATTGGAGGCCGCGGCCAGAATATTGCCAGTCGAGCGGTAATTCTGCTCCAGCCGTACCACATGTGCGCCGGGAAAATCTTTTTCAAATCGCAGGATGTTGCCCACTTCCGCACCGCGCCAGCCGTAGATTGACTGGTCGTCGTCCCCTACGCAGCAGATGTTTTTGCGCGAAGACGCCAACAGTCGCAGCCACAAATACTGTGCGACGTTGGTATCCTGATACTCGTCCACAAGGATGTAGCGGAACCAGCGCTGATAGTTGGACAGCACATCCGGGTGGTCTTGGAAGATTGTGACCATGTGCAAAAGCAGGTCACCAAAATCCACCGCGTTGAGTTCTTTCAGCCGGGTTTGATACTGCGCATAGAGCTGACCACCCATGTGGTTATAGGCACCAGCGTCGGCAGCAGGCAGTTTTTCAGGTGTCAGCGCGCGGTTTTTCCAACCGTCAATCAGAGACGCCAACTGTCGCGCAGGCCAGCGTTTGTCGTCGATATTGGCAGCCGCCACCAACTGCTTGAGCAGGCGCAGTTGGTCATCGGTATCGAGAATCGTGAAGTTGGATTTGAGCCCAACCAGCTCCGCATGGCGGCGCAGCAGTTTCACACAGATTGCGTGGAAGGTGCCCAGCCAGGGCATGCCTTCGATCTGATGCCCCAACATATTGCCGACGCGGTTCTTCATTTCCTTGGCGGCTTTATTGGTGAAGGTCACCGCCAGAATCTCGTTTGGCCGGGCGCGATTGGTATTGAGCAAATGCACAATCCGCGCCGTCAAAGCCTTGGTTTTTCCGGTACCTGCGCCGGCCAGCATCAAAACCGGCCCATCCAGTGTTTCCACCGCCTCGCGTTGCGCGGGGTTGAGTTCATCAAGGTAAGGCATCGGGCGCGGCGCCATGGCGCGCGCCGACAAGGAAGCCCCTTCGAAGGCATCAAATTCGTCAAAACTGCTCATGGACGTCACCCTATCGCAAACCTTGGACAGGCAAAAGCCTGTTCTTCTTATGTTCCATTGATGGTTGAGCGTCCAAAATGCAAGTCGCGCTGGACATTTTTTGTGTGGCATATGACGGTCGGCACATGGATTTGCACGCCCGATACCCCGCCTTAAGTGACCTGCGTAGTCGCGCCCAAAAGCGCATTCCCAAGTTTGTTTGGGAGTATTTGGACAGTGCAACCGGCGAGGAACGGACCAAGGCGCGCAACCGACAGAAACTGGATGAGATCCTGTTTGAACCGTCCATTTTGCATGGTGAACTTTCGCCCGATGTTACCACATCTTTTTTTGGGCAAGCTTATGATGTTCCAGTCGGAATTGCGCCGGTGGGCATGTCTGGGCTGATCTGGCCGGGGGCGGAGCAGACATTGGCGCAGGCGGCGGTGTCCGCCAACATGCCTTACGCGCTCAGCACGGTTGCAACGCAAACACCGGAAGACCTTGCACCTCATATTGGGCAAAACGGGTGGTTTCAGCTGTATCCGCCACGCGATGAAGGTATCCGCAAGGACCTGCTAAAACGCGTGAAATCGGCTGGGTTCACCACTTTGGTGCTAACGGTTGATGTGCCCAAAGCCAGTCGCCGAGAGCGGCAAGTGCGGTCTGGTCTGACGACTCCGCCGAAACTCACGCCACGCCTTCTGGCGCAGGTAGCTATGCGGCCTGCTTGGGCCTTGGCAACGGCGCGGTCGGGTATGCCGCGCATGAAGCTGATCGATGACTATGCAGGACAGGTGTCCGGGTTAAGTTCCACCGCCCACGCGGGCTACTTGCTGCGCACCTCTCCGGATTGGGACTATGTGCAATGGTTGCGCGACAATTGGGAGGGTACTTTTGTTGTCAAAGGTGTGCTCCGCAGCGAGGACTGTGCGAGACTTGAGGAAATGGGCGTCGATGCGCTTTGGTTGTCCAATCACGCAGGTCGTCAATTTGATGCTGCGCCGGCTCCCATTGAAGTATTGCCCAAGATCCGCGCGGCCACTGCGCTACCCTTGATTGTCGATAGCGGTTTTGAAACCGGCCTTGATATCCTGCGGGCGCTGACCTTGGGCGCAAACTTCGTGATGATGGGCCGCCCGTTTCACTATGCGCTTGCTGCTTTGGGCAGCGAAGGCCCCGCGCATCTTGTGGACATTCTCAAGCAGGATCTGAAAGCCAATATGGGGCAGCTTGGCTTGGACAACCTGACAGAGGTGCCAAATAAGCTTAGTCCTTACTGATCGGTTATTTGGCGGTCAGGTCTTTGGGCATGGCTTCAAACGCGGTTTGAGCGCTGACCGTTGGCAGGCCGGATGGGATCCAGCCCTTGCCGCGCGGGCCGCCCAACATGCCTTCGGTGACGTCCAAAGTCCCATCAATCCCGTTTTGCGCAAAAAGGCCCATCAACCGGCCACTGCGATTGCCACTTCGACAAATCACTGCGACCTGGTGGTTGGGGTTGCGCTCCAAAACCGCAATGATCCAGCGGCCAAAATCCGGCTCGCGCATGTCGAGTGGCCAAGCGCCTTCTGCCACACCGCTCTCTTGCCATTCTTGCGGCGTGCGCACGTCAATCAGGATCAGGTCGCCAGATTGCATGCGGGTGTACGCCTCTTCCGCGGTGAGCGTATCGGAGTTCGCGAGCGCGCCAACGGGGATCAAAGAGAATGCGCCAAGGGCCAAAGAGAAGCGACGACGGGTCAGCATTTTTACATTCCATGTTTTGATTGTTACGCACATGGCGTGAGGTTTTGCGCAATGCAACTGCGCAAAACCGCCGTTCACGGTAGTTTTATTCCGTTCGGAAACAACTCAAGTACAAAATGTAACGGAAATATTTCAGAATCAGGGTCAGTGGGTATTGCGCTGCGGTGCGGCATGCTTGTAGCAATTCGTCCAAACACCGACAGTGCCAAAGAGGGGACGCCTGCCGATGCCTGAATTTTCCAAAATCCTAGTCGCCAACCGTGGCGAGATTGCGATCCGCGTGATGCGAGCCGCAAACGAGATGGGTAAGAAGACCGTGGCGGTCTTTGCAGAGGAAGACAAACTTGGTCTTCATCGCTTCAAAGCGGACGAGGCCTACCGCATCGGTGAAGGAATGGGCCCGGTTGGTGCCTATCTGAGCATTGATGAGATCATTCGCGTGGCCAAAGAGTGCGGCGCAGATGCGATCCACCCGGGTTATGGACTGTTGTCTGAGAACCCGGATTTTGTCGACGCCTGCGCTGCAAACGGCATCACCTTTATTGGCCCAAAAGCGGCAACCATGCGCGCGCTCGGCGACAAAGCGTCTGCCCGCAAGGTGGCAATCGAGGCTGGTGTGCCGGTCATCCCGGCAACCGAAGTGCTGGGCGACGATATGGACGCCATCAAGAAAGAAGCGGCCGAAATCGGCTACCCGCTAATGCTCAAAGCCTCGTGGGGCGGCGGCGGTCGTGGCATGCGCCCGATCTTTGGCGAGGATGAGCTCGAAGAGAAGGTGCTGGAAGGCCGTCGCGAAGCCGAAGCTGCCTTTGGTAACGGTGAGGGGTATCTCGAGAAGATGATCACCCGCGCGCGTCACGTGGAAGTTCAAATCCTCGGGGATACCAAGGGCAACATCTACCATCTCTATGAGCGTGATTGTTCGGTTCAGCGCCGCAACCAAAAAGTCGTGGAGCGTGCGCCTGCGCCGTATCTCTCCGAGGCACAGCGTGAAGAAATCTGCGAACTGGGCCGTAAAATCTGTGCCCACGTGAATTATGAGTGCGCCGGCACCGTTGAGTTCCTGATGGATATGGAGAGCGGCAAGTTCTACTTTATCGAAGTGAACCCGCGCGTGCAGGTGGAGCACACCGTGACCGAAGAGGTCACGGGCATCGACATTGTGCAGGCACAGATCTTGATTGCCGAAGGCAAATCACTGGCCGAAGCCACTGGTAAATCCAGCCAGTACGACATCCGCCTTAACGGTCATGCACTGCAAACCCGGGTAACCACGGAAGATCCACAAAACAACTTCATCCCGGATTACGGCCGCATCACCGCGTATCGTTCGGCAACGGGCATGGGCATCCGTCTTGATGGCGGCACGGCTTACGCTGGCGGTGTGATCACGCGCTATTACGACTCGCTGCTGACCAAAGTGACCGCTTGGGCGCCAACCCCGGAAAAGGCGATTGCCCGTATGGATCGCGCTCTGCGTGAATTCCGGGTGCGCGGTGTGTCTACGAACATCGCTTTTGTGGAAAACCTGCTGAAGCACCCGACCTTCCTCAACAATCAATACACCACCAAGTTTATTGATGAGACCGAGGAGCTGTTTAACTTCGAGAAGCGTCGTGACCGGGGCACTAAGGTGTTGACCTATATCGCGGACATCTCTGTGAACGGTCACCCGGAAACGACGGATCGTCCGGCGCCCGCCGCCGATCTGAAAGCTCCGGTGCCGCCTGCCAAGCATGGTGAAATCCAGCCCGGGACCCGCAACTTGCTCGAAGAACAGGGCGCGCAGGCCGTGGCGGACTGGATGAAGGCTCAGAAGAAACTGCTTCTGACCGATACAACCATGCGCGACGGTCACCAGTCCCTGCTGGCGACCCGTATGCGCTCCATCGACATGATCAAAGTGGCGCCGTCTTATGCGGCCAATCTGTCTGATCTGTTCTCCGTGGAGTGCTGGGGGGGCGCGACTTTTGATGTGGCCTACCGCTTCTTGCAGGAATGTCCGTGGCAGCGTTTGCGCGATCTGCGCGCCGCCATGCCAAACGTCATGACGCAGATGCTGCTGCGCGCGTCCAACGGTGTGGGTTACACCAACTATCCGGACAATGTGGTTCAGGCCTTTGTGAAACAGGCAGCCGAAACCGGTGTGGATGTGTTCCGCGTGTTTGACAGCCTGAACTGGGTTGAGAACATGCGCGTTGCGATGGATGCGGTTGTTGAGAGCGGCAAGGTCTGTGAAGGCACCATCTGCTATACTGGTGACATTCTTGATCCTAACCGCGCTAAATACGACGTGAACTACTATGTCTCTATGGCCAAGGAGCTTGAGGCTGCTGGCGCACATGTGCTGGGGCTTAAGGACATGGCCGGTCTGCTGAAGCCAGCGTCTGCACGTGTCTTGGTCAAGGCGCTGAAAGAAGAGGTTGGTCTGCCAATCCACTTCCACACACATGACACATCCGGCATTGCGGGGGCGACCATTCTGGCGGCTGCTGACGCTGGCGTGGATGCTGTGGATGCGGCCATGGATGCTTTCTCGGGCGGGACCTCGCAGCCGTGTCTCGGCTCCATTGTTGAGGCCACACGCAACACCGACCGCGACACTGGTCTGGATATCAAGTCCGTGCGCGAAGTGAGCGATTACTGGGAAGGTGTGCGGGCGCAATACACCGCCTTTGAAAGCGGTCTAGCAGCGCCAGCGTCCGAGGTTTACCTGCACGAGATGCCGGGTGGTCAGTTCACCAACCTCAAGGCACAGGCACGCAGCCTTGGTCTGGAAGAGCGCTGGCATGAGGTGGCGCAGACCTACGCGGATGTGAACCAGATGTTTGGGGATATCGTGAAGGTGACGCCGTCGTCGAAAGTTGTGGGCGACATGGCGCTAATGATGGTGTCCCAGGGGCTGAGCCGCGAAGAGGTCGAAGATCCGAAGACCGATCTGGCCTTCCCTGACTCCGTGGTCGACATGATGCGCGGCAATCTGGGCCAGCCACATGGTGGCTTCCCGTCTGCGATCATCGACAAAGTGCTCAAAGGCGAAAAGCCAAATCTGGAACGTCCGGGCAAACACCTCAAGCCCATCGATCTGGAAGAAACCCGCGCCGAAGTCTCTGCCCAACTTGAGGGCTTTGAAATCGACGACGAGGATTTGAACGGCTACCTGATGTATCCCAAAGTCTTCCTCGACTACATGGGCCGTCACCGTCAATACGGTCCGGTGCGCGCTCTGCCGACCAAGACCTTCTTTTACGGCATGGAGCCGGGCGAAGAGATCACCGCAGAGATCGACCCAGGCAAGACGCTTGAAATCCGCCTGCAGGCAATTGGTGAAACTGACGAGAACGGCGAAGTCAAAGTCTTCTTCGAGCTAAACGGTCAGCCGCGTGTAATCCGTGTGCCAAACCGATTGGTGAAGTCTGCAACTGCGGCTCGCCCGAAGGCTGAAGTTGGCAACCCTAACCACATTGGTGCGCCGATGCCGGGCGTGGTCGCCTCTGTGGCGGTTGCCGCTGGTGCCGAAGTCAAAGAAGGTGATCTGCTACTGACCATCGAAGCCATGAAAATGGAAACCGGCATTCACGCAGAGCGTGATGCAGTTGTGAAGGCTGTGCATACAACGCCGGGCGGTCAGATCGACGCGAAGGATTTGTTGATCGAGCTGGAATAACACTGTCGCGCCCTGCCTAGGGCGCGGCGCATACCTAAAAGAAAAGCCCCATGCAGTTTGCGCTGCATGGGGCTCTTTTTTGTCTGTGATGAACGTTTTACTCGGACTTCTCTTCCGTTTCCATCGCTGGAGACAGAGATGCGAGATATGCGAACACGTCTTCGCCGCCCTTCTTCAACTTGAAGGACATTTTGGACTTGGTGGCGTAGCCGTTGTCTTTCAGCCAGGCCTTGGGGTCCATGACGTAGGCCACCAACATTTCTTCGGTCCAAACCACGCCAGCTTCTTTGGCTTCCAGCAGGCCTGCGCCGTATTTAAAGTCTTCCGCGGCCACACCGCGACCAACGATGCCGTATAGGTTCGGGCCAGTTTTGCCACCTTTGTACAACACGTCGCCATCTGGGTTCACAACAGAGTGGCAAGCCTTGCATTTTTTGAAGCCTTTTTCGCCAGCTTCAACATCGCCCTCAGCATGAGAAACTGTACCCAATGCTATCAAGAGGGACGAGGCTACGAACAATTTTTTCATGAGGATCTACCTAGCTAATGGTTTTGGCTGGGGATCACTCTAGTCCAACACTTATCTCTGTACGAGAGATAAGCTGTCGCAGGGCTTAGCTGCCTTGTTCCGCTGCCAGCATGGCATCGGCACGTTCAAAAATGTCTTTGTAGACCTTTTTGGCCTTGCCTTTTTGTTTGGCGATTGCTGCTTTTGCATCCTCATAATTGGAAGACGGATCTCCAACCAAGATCAGACCAACCATGCCCATATTTCTGTGCGGCTGGCAGAAGTAGCCGTAAGTGCCTTCCGCCGTGACAACATATTCGAAGTCTTTCGAGATTTTTGACTTAAACGCGTCTGCGCCTTCAGGCAGCATGAGTTTGTCAGAAACTGCGTTGTGGCTTTTGTCGGATGAAACAAACCGTATGGTGTCGCCCGGGTTTGCACGCAGAAGATCAGGTACAAACACCATCTTCTTTTTTTTGTCATTTGGGTCCGCGTTGTACATCAAAACTTCGTGTACTTGTGGTTCTGCTGCAGTTTCAGGTGCTTCATCTGCAAATGCTGGGGCCGCAAAGGTAGCTGCCAGAATTGTGCTGACTACAAGCTTTAAATACATGCGCCGAGAGTGTTTCATGAATCGCTCCTAGTTATCTTACAGTATTGACCTACCCTTTTAGTCAGGAATGAAACAGTTGAGATTGTGGGGTAAGCCACTGTGTCGCAGGGAGACGTTTTTGACAGCGGTACGAGTTGGAGCCGAACTAGAAAACAGCGCGCTCTGATAGCGGCCCATCAAAATCTTAAACGAAGCTTCAAAGCCGCCTTAGGGCGTTTTCCCAAGTTTGCGCGGCCCTGAAATAATTCCAAGTTTAACGCAACACCGCGATCCAGCTGTTGTTCAACACCGACGCCGACAACCCCTGAGGTTGTCGCAAGGCGGTTGGCGGTTTCCTCGGCAGGGGTGAATAGACCGTATACCCTCGAGCCAAGCATTTCCAACCGAACGCGGTCTTTTTGCACGGTAATACTTGGTTGATTTCCCAAAGCGCTTTTGGGGCTGCTTTTCCTTACGCCGGGAGTTGTGCTGCGAAAACTCAAGCGCTCTGACAAGCCAAAAAAAGTTCGGGTGTCAGATGCGCGGCCCAATCCTGTCAAAACGGATGTGTCCAGTCTGGTCGCTGCCTGTTGGGCGAAGGCGTTGCTCGAAAAAAGGAGCATCGCAACGCAAACGGAAAAAAGAAATGCTCGCGATTGTGACATGACGCACTACCTTTAGGTTAGGCACCGTGCTTGGCGTGGACATCACGCCAAAAGTGGGCAGCTACAGCAGGTACCTTGCTCTAAGTTTACGGCAAAGAAGGTTAACAACCTGTTGTCCGGGTTGGTTAAGCAAGATGTACATAGCCTGAGTTACAGCTGCGTATCCCCAAAAGTCTCATGAAACTGCCGTTTGAGTGCCACATCCACATCGTCCATCGTGACGGGTAAGCCGAGATCAACAAGGGACGTCACACCATGCTCGGTGATACCGCAGGGCACAATGCCTTCAAAATGGTTGAGGTCCGGCTCGACGTTGATCGAAATGCCGTGAAAGCTCACCCATTTTTTGAGGCGGATTCCGATGGCGGCAATTTTGTCTTCGGCTTTGTCGCCGTTGGCCTGCAGAGGTTTGTCGTCGCGGGCAATCCAAACGCCGACGCGGCCGTCCCGAATTTCCCCTTTCAAACTGAAGTCAGCCAACGTGGCGATCACCCAAGTTTCGAGGTTTTTGACAAACGCGCGAATGTCTTTGCCGCGTTTGTTGAGGTCGAGCATGACATAGACGACTCGCTGTCCTGGTCCGTGATAGGTGTATTGCCCGCCGCGTTTCGCCTCAAAGACCGGAAACCGGTCCGGGTCTGTCAGGTCTTCCACTTTGGCCGAGGTGCCAGCGGTGTAGAGGGGAGGGTGCTCCAAAAACCATATGCACTCCTCGGCCTCACCCTTGGCAATGGCCTCTGCCCGCGCCTCCATAAACGACAGCGCTTCGTCGTAGTTGATCAGCGTATCGGAGTTAATCCATTCCACCATTTTGAGCCTCGCCTCGCTTTTGGGTCTTTGGTGACCTAAGCGTCTCCTGTGGCGCGTGCAATCTTTCTGCTGGGGTTTGCTTTGTTTTGCGCTGTATTTTGTCGCCAACGGAGCGGTGATGAAAAAATCCTGCCCGTCGTCACTTTTCGCTTCACATCCCCAATCAGCGGCGGTATTAGCCCCACACCCACCAGGGCAAGTGCGGTCGTGGCGGAATTGGTAGACGCGCAGCGTTGAGGTCGCTGTTCCTTAACCGGAGTGGAAGTTCGAGTCTTCTCGACCGCACCAAATCTCTCAAAAGATTTGATTTTCAAGGGCCGAATTCTCGGCCCTTTGTTTGTTTTTGGGGATGTCGTATCAGCCTACAATCAGTTGTTTGAGCTGCAAAGCTTCATGTTCCAGCTCCGTTAGGCGGTAGTTCACCAAATCTCCAATCGTGACCATGCCTATCAGGCCGGAGTCGTCTGCAATAGGCATGTGGCGGAAACGTCCCTCTGTCATGCGGCGCAGAACGGAAACCATTGGCTCGTCAGGTGTGCAGGTCTGCACTTTGCTGGTCATCACGTCCGACACTTGCTGAGGTAGGGTTTGGCCGGGTGTTTCTGCCAATTTGCGGACGATATCGCGCTCGGACAAGATACCTTGCAAAGCGCCGTTAGCGTCAGTCACCAGGAGGGCACCGATTCCGCGTTCTTTCAGCACTTTCACGGCATCGCCAAGCGTGTCTTGTGGGCGAATCGAAAACACGTTTCCGCCTTTTTGATCCAGCACCTTTTGCACGGTGGCCACATCAGACGATGTATTTGTGTCCGTAGATTGGCTCATAGTTTTGGTCTTCCCCTCCGACTTGCGGTTTGGGGCTTGATAGGAACTGGGCATTCGGGGCTCCTTGCGTAGAAAATTCTCTAGTCTTATGTGTCCAGCCTAACTGCAGAATCTGCTTTTGGGGAATTTTCTTTTGCCAGACGTTGTGCTTTCGCCGTGGATTGCCACTCTATTGTTTGTTTTGGCCTGCTTGGCAGGCCATCGCTATCGCCGCGTGTGGAAAGAAGAGGGCCCGCGGTGGCAGCTTTGGGTGTTTGGTGTCACAGCAGCGGTGTGTTTGTTGGCGGTTGGGTTGTTGCCGATCACCACAAACTAAAAAGGCGTCTCAATGAGACGCCTTCTGATCATATTGTGGTTTCGGAGGTTAGGCGCGGTCTTCTTCCTGCATCTGTTCCAGCATCTTTTTGGCGCGTGGGCATTGCAGGCGCTCGCGCAGCGGGCTGTCCGGATCAATATCCTTGCTGCACACCACGCATTTGTCTGCGTCACTGATCGCGTTCAACCCGCCGCAAGAGCCTTTGATTGTGCGCCCGCGAAACATCACTCCAACCGCCATTCCCAGCGTTACCAGAAGCAACAGTACAAAAGTGAGCATAAAGGTTTCCATCGCTTGGGGTCCTTTGAAGAGGTTAGCTGGGTTGAATGCTGGCGAATTGATCGGTGGCGTAGGTTTCGAAGCGCATCTTACCAGATGTGATCTCACGGTCGATAAACAAGGCCGCGAGTTCTTGCCGCTCCGCAATTTCCATGCCACGTTCGCGCCCGACCACCAGGAGGGCGGTGGCCCAGGCGTCCGCAAGCATAGCGTTTTGGGTCAAGACAGATACAGATGCGGTGGCATGGTTCACGGGCCGACCTGTCGTCGCGCTCAGGATGTGGCTGTAGCGGGTGCCGTCATGTTCGAAGTAGTTCCGGTAGTCCCCGGACGTCGCCATGCCCAGGTCGGACACGCCCAGTACCTTTAGGAAGCTGCGCTGACGTGCATCAGGTGTTTCAATGGCGATTTGCCACGGTAAACCCTCGGCATTTTTGCCGGACGTGATAATGTCGCCGCCAATCTCCACCATAAAGTCGGTAACGCCCAAGCTTCTGACGGTGTCGCCCAGGCGATCAACACCAAACCCCTTGCCGATAGCAGAGAGGTACATCTGGGTGCCATCGTGGGACTTTGAAAGCGTGTTGCCGTCCAGCGTGAGCGCGTCAGACTGGCCCACAGATTGCATTGCCTTTGCGACAGCGGCGCTGTCCGGAATACGACCTGTAGGCTTTTGTGTCCCGAATCCCCAGAGATCAATCAAAGGGCCAAGGGTGAGGTCAAACTGCTTGTCACTGGTGTCATGCACGTTTTGGGCAGTCTGCAGAAGTTCGAGCATGTCTGCGCTAAGGGAAAACGGTGTATCGGCTTTTAGCGCATTGATCCGCGAAATTTCTGAAGTCGGGTTCCAGTTCGACATTTTTTTGTCGACATCCTGCAAAGCAGCATCAATTGCGGTCTTCAGGGCGTCCTTGTTGAGACCGCCGCGCGGCTCAACTGCGACAATGGTGTAAGTGGTGCCCATTGTTTGGCCGCTTAACAACAGATCAGCTGCGCCGCGTTTGCAGGCTGCAAGCGCCAACGTCATGAAGATAAAACTGCGTCGCGAAAGGGCGGTCATTTTTAGAGAATCTCAATGAGTTGCAGGAACAAATCTAGGCCGCGGCCCAATTTCGGGGGGCTGCGGTGTATCCGCGCTGTTGCAGACGTTCTTTATTGCCCTCAAAGGTGAGAAACAATAGAAAAGTGGCAGTTTAAGGGCTGGTTGCGCGCGCGTTGAACGCGTATAGGCATGCGCGATAGGCACCTAAACTCGAAGACGAACCAGAAAACGACAGGATGACATAGGCGTGCAGCATTTTGCGCTACGAAAAGGCCTGAATCTTCCGATCACCGGCGCGCCGGTATCAGATGAGATTCACGAAGGGGCTGCGGTACGCACCGTGGCCCTTTTGGGCGGCGACTATTTAGGATTGAAGCCACGCATTTCCGTATCAGAAGGAGATGTGGTGGCGGCCGGAGATCCGGTTTTTGCTCACAAAGATACCATGGATGTGAAGGTGGTTGCTCCGGTCTCTGGCCGGGTCAAAGCAATCAACCGTGGTGCGCGACGCGTTTTGTTGAGTGTGGAAATCGAAGCTGATGCTTCTGCAGCGGAGCCAAAAGACTTCTCGTCGATTGGCGATGTGACCACGCGAGAAGGCCTGGTGGAGCGTCTCTGTGCCGCCGGTTTGTGGACCTCTTTCCGCACGCGGCCTTACTCCAAAGTGCCCACCCCGGACGAATCTCCAGCGGCGATCTACGTAAACGCCATGGACACAGAGCCGTTGGCCGGCGATCCAGCAGTGGTCATCGCCGATGCGGGTGATGCGTTTGCCAAAGGGCTTGCCGCCATCACCAAGCTGACCGAAGGCGCGACGTACCTGTGCCACGCGCAAGGGGCAAATGTGCCAAGCGCGGACGGCGTGACGGTTGCGACTTTCTCGGGTCCACACCCTGCGGGGCTCGCTGGCACCCATATGCACTTCCTGGAGGCGCCAACCGCGACCAAAACTGTTTGGACGATTGGCTTCCATGACGTGATCGCAATTGGCCGGTTGTTGGAAACCGGCAATATTGACGCTAGCCGTGTGATCGCACTGAGCGGCCCGTTATGTGCTAAGCCACGTCTGGTTCGCACCATTGAAGGCGCTTCCTTGAAAGAGCTCACCGTAGGTGAAGTTTCCTCTGACCTTCCAGTGCGCCTGGTGTCCGGGTCTGTGCTGAGCGGTCAGGCAGGGGGAGACGTCGTGACATTCCTTGGGCGATATGCCCGTCAGGTCACTGTCTTGGAAGAGGATCACAAGCAAATTCCGATGGGTTGGATCCGTCCCATGCCATCGAAGTACAGCTTCCTGCCGGTGCTGGGTTCGGCCTTCTCAAAAAAACTCTATCCACTGACCTCAAATTTGAATGGTGGCCGTCGCGCGATGGTGCCACTTGGAACGTTTGAGGCTCTGATGCCGCAGGACTTTCTGCCAACGCAACTGCTGCGTGCGCTGTTGGTGATGGACACCGACGAAGCGCAAAAGCTCGGCGCGCTGGAGCTGGACGAGGAAGATCTCGGCCTCGTTGGCTTTGCCTGTCCTGCTAAATACGAATATGGCGAAGCACTCCGCGATAGCCTGACCAAGATTGAGAGGGAGGGCTAACCATGGGGTTGCGCAACTTCTTTGATCGTATTGAGCCGCACTTTGTAAAAGGTGGCAAATACGAAAAACTGTTCCCGATCTATGAAATGATCGAGAGCTTCATCTATACACCGAAGACCGTGACCAAGGCCGCGCCACATGCGCGATCCTATGTCGATATGAAGCGAATAATGACCTACGTGGTGATCGCGACGATCCCCTGTATTATCATGGGGCTCTACAACGTTGGTCTTCAGGTTAATTCTGCCTACGCGACAATCGATCCAAGTGGTTGGCGCGCGGCGATCATCTCTGCGCTTGGCATTGGCTTTGATGCCTCCAACCCGCTGGCAAACTTTGCACATGGTTTGCTCTATTTCCTGCCGATCTACATAACGACGCTTGTTGTCGGTGGTATCTGGGAAGTGATCTTCGCAACGGTCCGTGGTCACGAAGTCAACGAAGGCTTCCTAGTGACCTCCATGTTGTTCGCACTGATCATGCCGCCTGCCGCACCTCTGTGGCAGGTGGCGCTGGGCATCAGTTTTGGTGTGGTTATCGGTAAAGAAGTTTTTGGTGGTACTGGCAAAAACTTCCTGAACCCGGCGCTGACCGGTCGTGCGTTCCTGTATTTTGCCTATCCGGCGGATATGTCCGGTGACACGATCTGGACACCGGTTGATGGATTCTCTGGTGCAACTGCGCTTTCCGTTGGTGCCTCCCAAGGGTATCAGGAACTGCCAAACTACGGCATGACCTGGATGGACGCGTTCATTGGTACCGTTCAGGGGTCCATCGGCGAAGTCTCGGCACTGGCCTGTTTGCTGGGGCTGGCTTTCCTGCTGATCACCAAGATCGCCAATTGGCGTCTGGTTGTCGGCTGTATGGGCGGCATGATCGGCTTCTCGCTTTTGCTCAACCTGATCGGCTCTGACACCAACCCAATGTTTGCAATGCCTTGGTATTGGCACTTCGTTGTTGGCGGCTTTGCCTTTGGTCTCGTGTTCATGGTCACCGAGCCGGTGTCCGCATCCCACACCAATATGGGGCGCTACATCTACGGTGCGCTGATTGGCTTCATGGTTGTCATGATCCGTGTCATCAACCCGGCCTTCCCGGAAGGCATGATGCTCGCAATCCTCTTTGGTAACGTCTTTGCACCGCTGATCGACTACTTCGTCGTTCAAGCAAACATCAAACGGAGGGCCCGTCGCAATGTCTGACGCTTCCAATCAAAACAAAGGGCCCATTGCCCGCTTTCTGGCGGCCCCGCCGGACAGCGTTGGCAAGACGGTCTTTATCGCTGTAAGCCTTTGCCTTGTGGCCTCGATGATTGTGTCCGCTGTGTCTGTGGCTCTGCGCCCGATGCAGGAGCAGAACAAGCTGAAAGATAAGCAAGCCAACGTTTTGCAGGTCGCTGGCCTGTATGAAGATGGCATGGATGTCATCGAAGGCTTCTCGGTGTTTGAACCACAGGTGCTTGAACTTGCAACGGGCACCTTTACCGATCAGTTTGACGCGGCGACCTTTGATGATCGCGCGGCAGCGGCTGACCCTGAGCTGTCTGCACGTCTCACCGATGACCCTGCTGGCATCGGCCGTCAGGCGAAATTCGTGACGGTCTATCTGCTGCGCAATGACGATGGCTCGCTCGACAAGGTGATCCTGCCAATCCATGGCTATGGTCTTTGGTCGACGCTGTACGGCTTCATCGCACTGGAGGAGAACGGCAACGACATCTTCGGCCTGCAGTTCTACGACCACGGCGAGACACCAGGTTTGGGCGCGGAAATTGACAACCCGCGTTGGAAAGCTCTGTGGAACGGCAAACGGTTGTCCGATGACGACGGCACGCTGCAAATCACAGTGGCAAAGGCCGCTCCGCCAGCCGGTGCCGAACACCATGTGGACGCGCTGGCCGGTGCAACTCTGACTTCGGTTGGTGTCGACAACCTCGTTCGTTTCTGGATGGGCGAAGCTGGCTTTGCACCGTTCCTTGAAAACCTCAAAGCAGGAGAGATCTGATGGCCCAGACCAAGAGAGACCTTCTGATCGACCCGTTGGTCGACAACAACCCGATCACGCTTCAGGTGCTGGGCATTTGTTCCGCACTCGCGGTGACATCCTCGCTGCAGGTGGCGTTTGTTATGGCTTTGGCCGTGACCGCGGTGACCGGCTTCAGCTCGATGTTCATTTCGGTGCTGCGCAACCAGATCCCGGGCTCGATCCGGATCATCGTACAGATGGTGATCATCGCCTCTCTGGTGATCATCGTGGATCAGGTGTTGAAAGCTTATGCCTATGACGTGTCCAAGACGCTGTCGGTGTTTGTGGGCTTGATCATTACTAACTGTATCGTGATGGGCCGCGCAGAAGCGTTTGCCATGAAGAACCCTCCAATCGACAGTTTCATCGACGGTGTGGGCAATGGCCTTGGCTACGGTGCGCTGCTGCTGGTTGTTGGCTTCATTCGTGAGCTGTTTGGCGCTGGTAGCCTGTTTGGCGTGACCATTCTGCCAACCGTGAACAACGGTGGCTGGTACGTGCCAAACGGTATGCTGCTGTTGCCACCTTCGGCGTTCTTCATCATCGGTTTGCTGATCTGGGCGGTACGTGCCTGGAAACCGGAGCAGGTGGAAGAGCGTGAATACAAAATTCAAGTTGTGGAGGGCCACTAATGGAAGGGCTTCTCTCTCTGGCCGTAAAGGCCGTCTTTGTTGAGAACCTCGCGCTCTCCTTCTTCCTCGGCATGTGTACTTTCATCGCCGTATCGAAGAAGATTTCGACTGCGCTTGGTCTGGGCATCTCCGTGATGCTGGTACAGGCCATTACGGTTCCCACCAACAACCTGCTTCTCACCTATCTGCTGGCACCTGGTGCGCTGGCATGGGCAGGCTTCCCGAATGTGGACCTGACTTTCCTTGGCCTGATCTGCTACATCGGCGTGATCGCAGCGATGGTGCAGATCCTCGAGATGGTCCTCGATAAGTTCTTCCCGCCGCTCTACAATGCGCTGGGTGTGTTCTTGCCGCTCATCACCGTGAACTGCGCTATCCTGGGTGGCTCTCTGTTTATGGTGGAGCGCGACTACAACATTGCGGAAAGCGTGACCTATGGCCTGAGCTCCGGCTTTGGCTGGGCGCTGGCCATCACCGCTATGGCTGGTGTGCGCGAGAAGCTGAAGTATTCCGACATTCCCGATGGTCTTCAGGGCCTAGGCATTACCTTTATCACCGCAGGTCTGATGGCTTTGGCCTTCATGTCCTTCTCCGGCGTGAAACTTTAAGGGGTAGGCGAAATGGAAACATTTACTCTAGGTGTTGTTCTCTTCACCCTGATCGTTCTGGCGCTGGTGTCCATCATTTTGGTGGCGCGCTCGCGCTTGGTAAGCACCGGTAACGTGGAGATCACCATCAACGGTGAGAAAACCATCTCTGTGCCTGCCGGTGGCAAGCTGTTGCAGACCTTGGCGGAACAGAAGCTGTTTGTTCCGTCTGCCTGTGGCGGCGGCGGTACCTGTGCGCAGTGTAAGGTGCGGGTGCATTCCGGTGGCGGGTCTATTCTGCCAACCGAAGAGAGCCACATCACCAAGCGTGAAGCGGCTTGCGGTGATCGCCTGTCTTGTCAGGTGGCTGTGAAGCAGGACATGAACATCGAGGTGCCAGAAGAGGTCTTCGGCGTGAAAAAGTGGGAGTGTACCGTACGCTCCAACGAAAACGTCGCAACCTTCATTAAGAACCTGGTTCTGGAGTTGCCCGAAGGCGAGGATGTGAACTTCCGCGCTGGTGGTTACATTCAGATCGAGGCACCTGCGCACAAGCTGTCCTACAAGGATTTTGCTATCGAGGAAGAGTACCACGAAGATTGGGACAAGTTTAACCTGTGGCAGTATGAGTCCACGGTAAGCGAGCCAATCGAACGCGCGTACTCGATGGCAAACTATCCGGATGAAAAAGGCCTGATCATGCTGAACGTGCGTGTGGCTTCGCCACCTCCGGGCAGCCAGGGCATTCCGCCCGGTCAAATGTCTTCTTACATCTTCAACCTGAAGCCCGGCGACAAGGTCACGATCTCTGGTCCATTCGGCGAATTCTTCGCTCGCGACACAAATAAGGAGATGGTCTTCATTGGTGGCGGTGCCGGTATGGCGCCGATGCGGTCTCATATCTTTGACCAGCTGAAGCGTCTGGAAAACCGTGATCGTAAGATCACTTTCTGGTATGGTGCCCGCTCCAAGCGTGAGATGTTCTTTGTTGAAGACTTCGATGGCCTGGCGGAAGAGTTTGACAACTTTGAATGGCATGTGGCTCTTTCAGATGCGATGCCGGAAGATGACTGGAAAGGCTATACCGGCTTCATCCACAACGTGCTTTTTGAGGAATACCTCAAGAACCACCCGGCGCCTGAAGACTGTGAATTCTACATGTGTGGTCCGCCCATCATGAACCAATCCGTGATCAACATGTTGCTTGATCTCGGAGTGGATCGCGAAGACATCATGCTTGATGACTTTGGCGGGTAAACCCAAAGCAGATCACTTAAACGCCGCTCTTCGGAGCGGCGTTTTCTTTTGATGACGTGCAAAAGCGGGTTGGCCTCCGGAGTGGGCGGTGGCAGGGTGCCCGTCTGTGCAAACCTAAAGAGCGAACAGGGGACACAATGGCCAAGGCGGTGTTTTTGCAGGGGGCGTTGATGCGTCATGTGGCGGTCATGTCGTTGACCTCCTCAGTTGGCTTGATGGCCATCTTTGCGGTCGACTTTGTCGATATGATTTTTATCTCGATGTTGGGCAACAAAGCGTTGGCAGCGGCAGTGGGCTACGCTGGCACTCTTCTGTTTTTCACCAATGCCATTAACATCGGCCTGTCGATTTCTGCGGGTTCATTGGTGGCTCGTTCCATTGGCGCGGAGCAAATGAACACCGCTAAGGAATATGCCACCTCCGTGGCGCTTCTGGGCGCTCTAACGGGCCTTGTGATACCGGCAATTGTCCTTCTGTACCTGGACCCGATTCTGAGCTGGTTGGGGGCCGAAGGTGACACTCTGGTTTTGGCGAAACGATATGTCGGTATTGTTATGCCAACCATGCCGGTGATGTCACTGGCAATGGTGAGCATGGCCGTTCTCAGAGCCTATGGTGACGCCCGGCGCTCGATGATGGGCACGGTGTTTGGTGGGGCCGTGAATGCGGCCTTGGACCCGCTGCTGATCTTTGGTTTTGGGTTGGGGTTGGATGGTGCGGCCTATGCCTCTGTCCTTGCTCGCTTGGTAATGTGTGCCTACGCTCTTTTGTGTGTGGTGCGCATTCACCAGGGTTTTGCCGCGCCGAAGGCCAGCATTCTCAAACGCGATGCCAAAGCGATAAGCGCAATTGCTGGCCCGGCGATCCTGACAAATGTGGCGTCGCCAGTTGGCACCGCAATCGTGACCCGCGAAATGGCGCGTTATGGCACCGACGCGGTGGCTGCGATGGCGGTTATAGGCCGGTTGATGCCGGTGGCTTTTGCCGTGGTTTTTGCGCTTTCAGGGGCAATTGGCCCAATCGTGGGGCAGAATTTTGGAGCGTCGCAATTTGACCGTGTGCGCGGCACGTTAAAAGCGGGGCTTCTGTTCTTGTTGGCTTATACGCTTTTGGCGGCGCTGATCCTGTTTCTTGCGCGCGGTTTGATTGCCGATCTGTTTGAGGCCGAGGGCGAAATGCGGACCCTGATCTACCTGTTCTGCGGCCCGCTGGCGCTTTTGCAATTCTTCAATGGCGTGATTTTTGTCTGCAACGCCTGTTTTAACAATCTCGGGCATCCGATTTATTCCACTTACGTGAACTGGGGCCGCCATACGCTGGGCACCTATCCATTTGTGATTGCGGGTGGTCTCTATTGGGGGGCGTCTGGTGTGTTAATGGGGCAAGCCATCGGCGGCGCGATGTTTGCTGCAGTGGGTATTCTCATGGCCGTAAAAACAATCAACCGGCTCAGTCGTCCTGAACCGGTTGATCCGTTTGCAGAGGAAAGCACGCTGCATCACATCAGCGGGCGTCGCAATTGGTAGGTTAGCGCGGGAGTTTGGCCGCCTCGCTGGCCAGCGCTTCAACTTGGTCCCAGGCGCCTTCCTTGACCAGTTTGGCCGGAGCAACCCAGCTGCCACCGGCGCAAACCACATTGGGAAGTGACAGATAGTCAGTCGCGTTTTGCGGGTTTACGCCGCCAGTGGGGCAGAAGCTGATTTGCGGCAATGGGCTTGCCAGTGAGCCAAGGAACTTGGCGCCTCCTGCAGCCTCTGCCGGGAAGAACTTCAGCATGTTGTAGCCGCGTTCCAACAGTGCCATCGCTTCAGAGGCGGACGCCGCGCCGGGCAAAAGTGGGAGGCCTTCAGCTTCGCACGCTTCCAATAACGTGTCCGTGGCGCCGGGCGAGACGCCGAAGGTTGCGCCTGCTTCCCTTGCGGCTTTCACATCGGCCGGTGTCAGCAGCGTTCCAGCGCCAACCATGCCGCCAGGGACTTCCGCCATGGCGCGGATCACATCCAGCGCGGCAGGGGTGCGCAGGGTGACTTCGAGGGCAGGCAGGCCACCGGCCACCAAGGCTTCGGCCAGCGGCTTGGCGTGCGCCACGTCCTCAACGACAAGCACCGGTACAATTGGAGCCGCGTTACAGATCTCGCGGGCTTTCTCGCTCGCGGTTTGTGGAGTGATGGACATTGAAATTACCCTTCAAAAATGGAGGCGCCGGTGGTGGCGGGGCCAACCGCATTGCGGAAGGCGGCAAAGAGGTCGCGACCCGTGCCGTGTTGATACGAACTCAGGTCCGCAGTGGCCAGTTCGCGGCGGTCAAAATCCTCGACCAGAACTTCGAGTGTGCCCGCTTCTGCGTCGACGCGCACCATGTCTCCGTCGCGCAGTTTGGCGATGGGGCCGCCATCCAATGCCTCAGGCGAGACATGGATTGCTGCCGGAATTTTGCCGGAAGCACCAGACATGCGCCCATCTGTAACAAACGCAACTTGAAGGCCTTTGCCTTGCATGATGGACATCAAGGGCGTTAGGCTGTGGAGTTCAGGCATGCCGGTGGCCTTTGGTCCCTGGAAGCGCACCACAATAACCACGTCTTCGGTCAGCTCGCCCGCTTGGAAGGCAGCTTTGACTTCGTCTTGGTCGTGGAACACACGTGCAGGGGCTTCAACAAACCGATGTTTTGGTGCGACGGCAGAGATTTTCATAACGGACGTGCCGATATTTCCCGTCAGTCTCGCGAGCCCGCCGGTCTCTTGAAACGGATCTGTTGCGGGGCGGACAATCTTGTCGTTGAGAGAGGTTGTTGTTCCTGGCTGCCAGATGAGCGCGCCGTCAATTAGTTTGGGTTCTTGTGTGTAGTTGTCCAGACCGTCTCCCGCGACAGTTTTGGTGTCCGGGTGCAACAGATCGGCGGACAGTAATTCGCCAATCATATAACCAAGACCGCCAGCGGCATGGAAGTGGTTCACATCCGCCAGACCGTTGGGATACACGCGGGCCAGAAGCGGTGTTACATCAGACAGTTCGGCGAAGTCTTCCCAAGTCAGGACAATGCCGCCTGCGCGCGCCATGGCGATCAGGTGGATCAGCAGGTTGGTCGAGCCGCCAGTCGCATTGAGACCGACAATGCCGTTCACAAAGGCTTTCTCATCGAGAATATCGCAGGTTGGCGTGTAGTTATTGCCAAGCGCTGAAAGCGAGAGTGCGCGGCGGGCACCTTCCTCGGTCAAGGCGTCACGCAGATCGGTGTTGGGAGAGACAAAGCTGGACCCGGGCAGGTGCAGGCCCATGAACTCCATGAGCATCTGATTGGTGTTGGCTGTGCCATAGAAGGTGCAGGTGCCTGGGCCGTGATAAGCGGCCATTTCCGAAGCCATAAGCTCGGCGCGATCCGCTTCCCCTGCGGCAAATCGCTGGCGCACCTTGGCTTTTTCATCATTGGAGATACCGGTGGCCATTGGCCCTGCCGGAAGGAAAACCGCTGGTAAGTGACCAAAGCTTTGCGCCGCAATCACCAATCCAGGCACAATCTTGTCGCACACGCCGAGATAGACGGAGGCGTCAAAAGTGTTGTGGCTGAGGGCGACAGCAGCGGCCAGGGCAATTACATCGCGGGAGAACAGAGACAGTTCCATGCCCGCTTCACCTTGGGTCACGCCATCACACATTGCCGGAACACCGCCGGCAACTTGTGCCGTGCCGCCTGCGGCGCGGGCCGCGTCGCGCAGAAGGGCTGGGTAGCGTTCAAACGGCTGGTGCGCCGACAGCATGTCGTTGTAGGCCGTCACAATGCCGAGGTTGCCAGCGCTTTTGGTTGCAAGCGCGTCTTGGTCCTTACCGGCTCCGGCGTAGGCGTGTGCTTGGCCTGAGCAGCTCAAATGTGCTCGTGCGGGGCCTTGGCTGGCAGCATCTGCCATCCGCTGTAAATAGCCGTCGCGATGCGGCTTGGAGCGCGTGATAATACGCGCGGTGACTTTTTCGACGGTTGGGTGGAGTGGCATGGGAACCATCCTTCCTATTTGGGGCGTATTTTTAGAATGCTTGGTCGCCGATGGGCCGCCAGCGGCGTCCACCTTGGTGCATGAGCATGAGCGCTTCTTCGGGGCCGGAACTGCCTGGATCGTAGGGGACGGGGCGTTGGTTGGCCTCTTCCCACGCGGCGATAAGAGGGTCCGCCCAAGCCCAAGCGGCTTCGACTTCATCGCCGCGCATAAAGAGCGTCTGGTCGCCGCGGATCACATCCATGATCAGGCGCTCATAGGCGTCCTGAGACATCAAGTTTTCGCCAAGTGCGTCGGCAAATGACATGTCCATTGCCACCTCTGTGAGGCGCATGCCTCCGGGACCGGGCTCTTTGATGGTGGTGCGCAGGGTTATGCCTTCATCCGGTTGCAAGCGAATGATCAGGGCATTGCCTTTGCGGCCTTCCATCTTGTTGGGGAAGATGTTGTGCGGTGGATCCTTGAATACCACTGCGATTTCAGACGCCCGGTCGCGCAGCTGTTTGCCCGTCCGCAAATAGAACGGCGTTCCTGCCCACCGCCAGTTGCCGAAAGATAGCTTCATAGCGATGTAGCTTTCAGTCCGGCTGTCTGGGTTTTCGACGTCGTCAAAATAGCTCTGATTGTCCCGGCCAGCGCGATATTGGCCGCGCACAATATCACCCAACGCGACGGGTTCAAGGGCCTCAATCACTTTGACTTTTTCGTCTCGCACCGAATTCGGCGTAAACTTGCTTGGTGGCTCCATGGCAATCAGACACAAAAGCTGCATCAGGTGGTTTTGCACCATGTCGCGCATCGCGCCGGATTGATCGTAGTACCCGCCACGGCCAGCCACACCAATGCTTTCGGCAACTGTGATCTGGACGTGGTCAATGTGGGTGGAATTCCACAGCGGTTCGAACAGAGAGTTGGCAAAGCGCAGCGCCATAAGGTTCTGTACCGTTTCTTTGCCCAGATAGTGGTCGATGCGATAGATTTGCTGTTCGTCAAAATGCTTCAGCAAGTCTTTGTTCAGAGCCTGTGCACTTTCCAGATCGTGCCCAAAGGGCTTTTCGACCACAATCCGGCTCTCATCTGTGGCGATACCGTTGAGGCTCAGCCGCTCGGCAATGGCGCCAAAAAGAGACGGAGACACAGACAGGTAGAACGTGCGCGTGGTCTCTGGACGCAGTACTTTCTTGAGGTCGCTCCAACCGGTTTCGCCCATGGCGTCGATATGGACGTAGCTCAAGTGATCGAGAAAATCTGTGACGAGATCGGCAGGACGCATGGCCTCGTCGATAAATTCGGTGAGCGCCGCCTTGACAAGATCGCGGAACTCGACGCTATCCATGTCAGAGCGCGCCGAGCCTATGATTTTAGCTTCAGCTGGCATTTGGCCTGCGCGAAACCGGTGAAACAGCCCCGGGAGAATTTTGCGCCGGGCCAGATCGCCCGTTGCGCCAAAGATCACGAGGTCAAAAGGTTCGACCGGAATTACGCGTGCAACCATAACAGTTTAGCCTTTCAGAAGAGCGCCCATGCGGCGGCCGGTGTCGAGCATGCGATTGGAGAAACCCCATTCGTTGTCATACCAGCTTACCACACGCACAAGCCCATCTTCCGTCACGCTGGTTTGCGCCGGTGCAAACACGGAAGAGTGCGGGTCGTGGTTGAAGTCCGCAGATACCAGAGGCGCTTCCTCATAGCCAAGCACACCTTTAAGGGGGCCTTCTGCGGCAGCTTTCAGCGCGTCGTTGATGGCCTCGACAGTGGCTGGTTTGTTGGTGTTGATCACCAAATCCACCATGGACACATTGGCTGTTGGTACGCGGATCGCGGATCCCTCCAGTTTGCCCTTTAGATGCGGAAGAACCAGAGAAATTGCGCGAGCTGCGCCAGTGGAGGTCGGTATCATCGACAGGGCGGCGGCGCGGGCGCGGTAGAGATCTTTGTGGTTGGTATCATGAGTCGGCTGGTCGCCGGTGTAGGCGTGGATCGTGGTCATATAGCCGGTTTTGATGCCAAACGTGTCATCCAAGACTTTGGCCACAGGCGCCAGACAGTTGGTGGTGCAGGAGGCGTTGGACACGATGATGTCATCCGCAGTCAGCGTGTCGTCGTTGACCCCAAAAACAATGGTCTTGTCGGCATTTGCGCCAGGTGCAGAAACCAACACGCGCTTGGCACCGGACTGTAGCAGCAGCTCCGCTTTGTCTTTGGCGGTGAAGATGCCGGTGCATTCATAGGCCACGTCAACATCCGACCAAGGCAAATCTTGCGGGTCGCGAATGGCGGTGAGGCGGATTTCTTGACCGGCAACTTTCATCACGTCGCCTTCAAGGCTGACATCGGCGTTCAGGCGGCCGTGAACGCTGTCGTATTTGAGCAGATGTACCAAGTGATCATTAGGGGAAAGGTCATTGATTGCAACGACTTGAATGTCTTTGGCGTTGCTTTCTATGAGGGCGCGCAGGACGCCGCGGCCAATGCGGCCAAACCCGTTGATGGCAATTTTGATGCTCATGTCATTCTCCAAACATGCAAATCAGCGCTTTTGGTAGCGCCACCGTTAGCGCTATCGATACGGTGAAATGCAGCAAGAATCAAGGGCAGTAATTAACTTCCCGCAAAAGCGCTTTCGGGGTTGCTTTGGCCTTGGTTGTGTCCGACGATCCGGCCATGGGAAAAAAGCTACTTCTCAAGGACATCGCCAAACTGGCGGGTGTGAGTGAAATGACGGCCTCGCGCGCTATGCGGGGCGCACAGGACGTGTCTGAAACCACGCGCCAGAGGGTTGAGCAGATCGCTCGCGACGTCGGGTATGTGCCGAATCGTATCGCAGGGGCGCTGGCCTCCAAGAAAGTGAATCTTGTTGGTGTGGTCGTCCCGAGCCTGAATTCTTCGGTTTTTCCTGAGGTGCTGTCTGGGATCAGCTCTACGCTCAAGGCGACGGCACTAAAGCCGGTGATTGGCGTCACCGGCTATGATTTGCAGGAAGAAGAAGAGGTTATACGCGAGATGCTGAGCTGGCGCCCCACCGGGGTTGTCATTGCCGGGCTCGAGCACAATGACGCTGCGCGCAAGATGTTGGCCAATGCCGACTGTCCTGTTGTGGAAGTCATGGATGTGGATGGGGAGCCAATCAAACACTGTGTGGGCATTTCGCATCTTGAGGCGGGCCGGAAAATGGCGCGCACAATCCTGAAGGCAGGCTACAGCAAGATCGGTTTCATCGGCACCAAGATGCCCCAGGATTTCCGGGCGGAGAAGCGGCTTCAGGGGTTCGAACTGGAGCTGAAGGAGGCGGGGCTGTCTCTGTTTGATCAGGAGCTCTATTCTGGCGTGTCTTCGATTGAGACCGGCAACAAATTGACCGAGATGTTAACGCAGCGGTCGCCGGAGCTTGAGTGCATCTATTTCTCCAGTGATGTGCTCTCGATCGGGGCCTATATGTATTGTCTTTCCAAAGGGCTTTCAGTTCCAGAAGATTTGGCGATTGCGGGCTTTAACAATTTGAATTTGCTCAAAGGTTTGCCAAAGCCTTTGGCGACAACTGACGCGCATCGGTTTGAGATTGGCCAGAAAGCAGCCGAAATCATCCTGGCATCGCAAGCTCCTGACAGCCCGTCGCAGGTGATGAAACTGGAGCCGGTGGTTACCACAGGGCAGTCACTTTAACGGCCGTGTGGTAGAGCGTCAGCGACCAGTTTCGCGGTTTCGCGCCAGGTGCCTAAGGGCGGCAGGGTAGGACCGGAAAAACCAGCTTCTTCAAGAGCTTCGGGAATGTCTTGCCGGCAGTGATCGCCTTCCAAAGCGAAGAAAGGCAAGCACAGGCTTTGAGGCGGCAGGGCCTTTCCGGCATCTGCGATAAAAGGTGCCTCTTCCACAAACCCAACAGAAATCTGTAGAGTGTCAAACCGCTTTGAAAGTGCGTTTTGGAAAGCGCGCGCCGATTCGGCAGCTTTGGGACCTTTTGCGGAGCCGTGTGCGGCAAGCAGGAGGTGACTTTGCGCCTCGTTCCAGTCGAGGTCCGCGAGCGTTTGTTTCACGCGGTCTACGGCTAGGTCTGGCAAAAATGCGTCAAATCCCAGCGGCGGAAGGATCGGCAAATCCGCGTCGCCTAAGCGCTTTGGCAACATGCGGGAGACAAAGAAGCCGTCGGCCATGAACATAGGAAACACTGGAGAACCTGATTGCATTTCAGCTACTTGCCGCTCAACTGCGCCCGGCATGGCGAGGGTTGCCGCGCGGATCGTCCAAGTGGGCAGGTGGTTGTTGACGGCTTTGGCAAAGCCTTGCAGCCAGAGCTCTGGCGGCACGGGGGCTGAGGGTTGCCCGTGCGCGACAATCAAGGCTTCGCGGGATTCCTTAGTCATGCAGCGGGCGCTTGGAATGCGGCGGCGAGATCTTCTGGCAGGTCAAATTCTGCCAAAGCTCGGGCGCGGGCGTCTTCGGACATTTTGCGGGCGGTTTTGACCACAATATCGAGGACTTTTTCAGGGCTGTGTTTGGCGGCAAAAGGCGCAAAGTACCATTTGATGAATACAAAACAGATAATGTCTTCAAGCGCTTGGACCTGATCGTTGCGCTTGATGCCCTCCTTGCGCAGCATTGCGCCCGCCGCAGTTACGTCTTCTTCGTCATATCCGGCCTTGGCCATGATCTCGCCCACGCGGTTGGCGTGGTGCACGCCAAGGTCGCGACGCCACTTCAAATAACCGGTGCGACCTTCTGGATAGTCTGCGCGTTTGAGCACCCAGCGTTCGATGTGTTGGCCTCGGGATGCGATTTGTAACGCCTCGGAAGCATTGGGAAAAAGCCGGTTGCACTCTTCGGTCATACGCTGGCCATAGAGCAGCGCTTCGGGCTGTCCGTCATCAAGCTTCGGGTCTTTGGCGTTGGCGGTGTCGATGGCATTCAAGGCGGTGTGAAGGCGGGTCATGGGCTGGCTCCGGGCTGCATTGATAGGTTGTTTTAGGTCCTGTGAGGGGCGGCGAAAAGGGTCAAAAAATCACGTCGGTATTACGTCTGTATAGCGACTGTTTCGCGGAGGTGCGTTTTTGAGGGTGTTCTGCAATGGTTTATGTGCCGGTAAGAACTGTGCGCAGCTGGTCCAGATTCAGCGGTTTGTGCAAAAGAGGGGTCTTGAGCGCCTGACATTGCAGTTTCAAATCCGGGTCGCGGTTGGCGCTTATCACGCAGGCGGGCAGGGGGCCGTAGGTTTTGCGCAGCTGGGCGATCAGATCTGTGCCGGTGGCGCCGTTGTCGAGTTGGTAGTCCGCCAACACAATGTCCGGTGCGATGTCGATTTCACGCAGCAGATCGAGGGCCTCGATGTCGCTGCCACAGGCGAGTACATCCGCGCCCCAGTTTTCCAGGGTCATGGAAATAGCGTTGCGCAGTTCCTTGTCGTTTTCGACCAAAAGCACGATGCGATGGGCGAGCGGCGCGGTTGGCTGTGGTTGGGGCAGGGGACTGTCAGTGGGGGCAGTTTGGTCTGTGTGCAACGGCAGGGTGATGCAGAAGCGCGTGCCTCGTCCGGGCTCGGACTGCATTTGCATAGGGTGGTCCAGGAGACGGCAGGCGCGCTCTACAATAGCAAGACCGAGCCCAAGGCCTTCGGCGGGGCTGGCGGCGGCATTCACGCGATGGAACTCGTCAAAGACTTTGGCTTGTTGCTCCACTGGAATGCCCGGACCCGTATCCCAGATTTCCACCACCATCGTGCCGCCGCGGCGGCGGGCGGCCATCAGCACGCGGCCGTCATCGGTGTAGCGCAGCGCGTTGGCGATGAGGTTTTGCAAAATCCGGCGGAGATAGGTGGCATCGGAGTGAACGGTGACGTCATGGCTGCGCAAGTCAAAGCGGAGGCCTTTTTTGCGGGCGATAGGTGCAAACTCGTCGTGAAGCTGACCCAGCAGAGCGCCCAGTGGGATTTGTGTGTCGTGTACAGCGGCGCGGCCACTGTCGAGCCTTGAAATGTCGAGCAACGCGCCGAGGATATGTTCGACGCTTTGCAGGGCGGAGGAGGCTTTGGACAGGCGTTCGCGCTGGTCCGGGGCTTCGAGATCGGTTTCCAGGGAGGCCATGTAGAGTTTGGCGGCGGACAGCGGTTGCAACAGGTCGTGGCTGGCTGCAGCCACAAAGCGGGATTTGGAGGCGTTGGCGCGCTCAGCTTCGGCCAAGGCATCCTGAAGCTCCAGGGTACGTTCCTGCACGTGGCGCTCCAGGGTTTCGTTGACCTGGGAGATGGCGCGCAGGGCCCGGCGCTCTGTGGTGATGTCGGTGAAGGAAATCACAAAGCCGCCATCGGGCATATGTTGGGCAAACACGGCGAGGATGCGGTCTGCACCCAGTTCCACCTCAAAGGACAAGGGCGCGCGGCGGCCCTTATGCGCGGCCCAATTGGCCAGTGCCTCCGCATCCGCCGCGTGCAGGAAGGCGAGTTTGCGGGAGAGTTGGTCAAAGATGGTGTCAAAGGGTAGGCCGAGGTGGAAGCGGCGCAGAGGGATGGAGAGCAGTTCTCCCATGCGGCGGTTCCAACCAACAAGGCGCGCCTCGCGATCAAAGATGCCAACACCTTGATCGAGGTGTTCCAGGGTGGCCTTGATCAGCCGGGATTGATCGTCGAGCAGGCGCTCACGTTCCTGCCGCTCGATTAGCATCATGTCCGTGACATCGGTTTGCAGCACCACGGTGCCGCCATCGCGGGTGCGGTGCTCAGATACTTGGATCCATTTGTCGCCAGCCAGTCGGGCATTGAAGACCACATGCTGCTCGCGGTGACGCAGCAGGCGTTGGTCGGCCCATTGGTTGGCCGTCATGCCATCTGGCAGCTCCAGGAAAGCGCTTTGCGAGACGATGTCGACATAATTGGCAAACGGCAGGCCGGGTTTGAACAGGGGGTGGATGTCGCGCATGTGTTTGCCAAAGCGGGTGTTGCAGAGCACCAGCTTTTCGTCGGCATCAAACAGAGCAAAGCCTTCCTGCACGGTCTCGATCGCGTTGGCGAGATTGGCGCGGGCTGCTTCGGCTTCGGCGTTGGCTTGGGCAAGGGAGGCGTTGGAGGTGTTGAGAAGATCGAGCGCGTGTTCGAGCTCGCGGGTGCGGGCGGCCACCTCTTCTTCGAGCATCACGGCACGTTCGAATTGGGCATAAGCCACGCCTGTGGTGTCGGGGCTGGCCTCGGCTCGGCGCATCAGGGTGTCGACTATTTTCAGGAGCTTCTGGTTTTGCCGTTCCAGAGAGTCCTTTGGGTCGATCAATGTGACGTCTGTCATTGTGGTGTCAGTCCGCTTCCGGAGGGTAGATGGCGACGCCGGTGAAGGTTTGATTGACATGCATCGAATTGACCTGTTCGCCGTAGGTGGAGAAGCCCACCACGTTATGTTTGGCGAGGACGCGGGAGATGTCACCCGTAATTTGTTTTTGGGTGGCCTCAACCCGGCGCAGGACGCAATCGCAGCCCAAAATCATGGCGGGTGTCTGGTCTTTGGCTAAGGCGCTGAGTTCGCGGTCCAGATGGGCCACCATGTCTTCTGGCTCCGCCAAAGTGAGCACCACGCCTTCGTCAATTGCGGAGAAAAATTGCAGATCGCCGTTTTGGGCCACGCGCTGAATGGCGCGCACGTGGGTTTGTTCGCCGATGCGCACCACAACCGGGTGGGCCGCAAAAGTAAAAGTGGAAAGTTGTTCCGGGTCTTTGCCAAGAATGCGGGCGTACTCTCGAGCCGCCGGTTCGGCGTTGATTTCATAGACACGCCGCGTGGTTGGGTCGGCGCCGGTCACCACCATGCGTTTTTCTGTTGGTAGGAGATTGTCTGTTTTGAACACATGCACAGGACAGTTGGAGCGAAGCTGCACCAAAACCGCAGCGTTGCTGTGAAACGCGCCTTTGTACAAGACATGCGTCTGGCCAAAATCTTCGCCGTCCCCTGCGGAGCCGCCAAACAGCGGCACCGGACCAAGACCCATGGAGAGATCGGCAGCCAAAGCATCTTCGCGGGTAGAAAGGCCATCCACCATTAGAAAGGCGAATTCTGAGGTCCAAGTCGGATGGCTTGCGGCGAGGGCTTTGCGGTTGTGGATCATGTCGGTGATCCGTGCCTCTGCTTGGATCTGGGTGAGATCCTCGATGAAGAGCGCGCGGGCGGTAAAATGGGAGGCCGGCAGGCCGACAGCGACAATCTCGCCTTCGGTGTAGCCCGTTGCCGTGAGTTCGCCAGCCGTGGTGCAGCCCACAACCTCGGAAGTGCCAAAACGGCCTTCGATGTCGGCAACAAAGGTGTCCAGATTGGTGCGGGGGGATACAAATAGAATGACCAAGGCAAAGGGGTCTGGCCCCAATGCAGTGACAAGTTGGTCGGCTGCGTCTGGTGCGTCACAGGGCGCAAACGCTGTTCGCACGATATTTTCCCCTGTCAAGGGCGCGCTGGCATCCATGCTGGCAATCCTCCCGCAGCCCTCCTCAAAGCCGCTTGTGGCAGATTAGGCTGCCTAGCCGCTGCTGCGCAAGTGTTCCTCGAAGGTGGCTTCTTTGGCGATCAGGACCGCTTGCGTGCGCGACTGAACGCCCAATTTGCGCATGATTGCTGTGACATGGGCCTTCACAGTGGTCTCCGCGATGGAAAGCTCAAACGCGATTTGCTTGTTGAGTTTGCCTTCACAAATCAAGTCAAGAATGCGGGCTTGTTGTGTTGTCAAACTAGCCAGGCGCGCCACAGCATCTTGTGTGGTGTCGCCCTCGTCGCGGGTGGGCATGTGGCCTTCGGGCAGGAAGCTGCGGTCCTCGGCCAGTTCTTCCAATGCGCGGCGAAACATGTCGCGTTGGCTGTGTTTGGGAACAAATCCGGCTGCGCCGGCGTTGAGCGCCGCGTTGATGATGCGGGTGTCCGCCATGGACGAGACCACAAGGATTTTGGCATTGGTTGCTTTGCGCAGGCGCAGAAGGCCGTCAAACCCGTCCACGTCCGGCAGGTTCAGATCCAGCACAACCAGATCCGGGTGTGGGGTGTTTTCCAGGAGGGCCAGAGCATCGGTCAAGCAGGGTGCGGTTGCCACGTCTGTGATCGGCGCGATGGCCTTGAGCGTCATAACCAACGCGTCGCAAAACAAGGGGTGATCGTCCACCACAAGGGCGTTGGAGAAGCGTTTGAGAACTGGCGAGGCAACATCATTTGGCATGGGGATAGCCTAGCAGAGCATGGGGCCACGCCAAGGGGGTCAAAGGTCGTATCTTGGGTGGTCGCCTAAGTGGCGCCGCGCGCGTGGGCAAGGCTTTGCCGAGGGAATCTTTCCCCCTTGGGATGCGGTATTCTCGCGCCTAGGTGGTAGGGTATGATGACCGCAATCAAGTCGGGAGCGATAGAATGAACCGTTCAGCATTAAGAACTGCTGGCATGCGCATGAGCCTTGCGGCTGTGCTGGCTCTGGGCGCGGGGAGCGTGATGGCAGAGATACAGGATCTACATGGATCGGTGATGTATCGCGAAAAGATTGCCCTGCCGCCGGAGGCGCTTGTGGAAGTTACGTTGGAAGACGTGAGCAAGATGGACGTGAAGTCGACAGTCCTCGCAACTCAGACCTTGAGGCCGGAAGGGCAGGTGCCCGTGGATTTCCGCCTGAGCTATGATGACGCCATGGTCGACGATCGTGGGCGGTATTCGGTGCGGGCGGTGATCCGCGTGGGGGAAGATGTGCTGTGGCGCAGTACGCAGAGTTTTCCGGCGCTGACCAATGATGCCCCTGAAACAGTGGATGTGGTGGTGGAGCGTATGGTGAAACCTGCTGAGAGCGCGCTTGCGGGCAATGAATGGCTGGTGGTGCAGATGAACGACAAAACCGTGGGCACGTCTCAGGTGCCGCAAATTCGGTTTGGCGCAAACGGTCGGGTCAGTGGCACGAGCGGCTGCAACCGGTTCTCGGGCAGCTACACCGAGAAAGATGGTCAGTTGGCGTTTGGGCCGTTGGCGACAACGCGGATGGCCTGTCCCGGTGAGCTGGATCAGCAGGAAAAAGACTTCTTCAAGACGCTGTCAAACGTGACTGGGATTGGCGCGCGCGCTGGGCACACTGTGCTGCTTGATGCAGAGGGTGCTGTGGTGATGACGCTGCTGGCGCAATAGGCCAGAAAAAAAGGCGTCGGCTGATCCAAATCAAAGCTGGGGCAGGTGTTTTACGTCACATCTGCCGCCAACAACGTGAAGGAGACAGCCGATGCTGCGACTGGCAATGATTCTGCATATCTTTATTGGGTCCACTTTGGCCGGCGTGGGCGTGATCGCCGCGCTGGTGACCGGTGTGAACAGCGGCTTGATGCTGTTTGTCTACGCGCTGATTGGCTTTGTGATTGCCTTCCCGGCCAGCTGGAAGGTGGCGCAGGCGCTTTATGCGCGCCCGTCCAAATCCAACCAGGCCTGAACTGAGGCAATGAATTCGCGGGGTTTTTCCGCGTGCAACCAATGGCCCGCGCCGGTGATCTTGGCGAAGCGGGCCTTTGGGAACTTTTCCCGGATTGTGGGGCGGTAGGCGTGCGTGACGTAGTCTGACGTGGCGCCGGACAGGAACAGCGTGGGGCCATCGTAGGCGGTGCCGACCTCGGGGAAGTCCAGGATTTTTGGCATCTCGCGGTCCAGTACATCCAGGTTGAGGCGCCAGCGTTGTTCTTTCACATCCAGCGACTGGGTGAAGAAGGTTTGCAGCGTGGTGTCGTCCAGATGTTCGGCAAGTTGCGCCATGGCATCAGAGCGTTTGGTGACCTTGGAGAGATCGACGGCGCGCATGGCTTCGATGTTTTGATTCTGGTCATGGGTGTAGGTCACCGGCGCGATGTCCGCCACAATCAGGCGGTTGACCAGTTCGGGGTGCGTGAGGGCCAGCACCATGGCGGCTTTGCCGCCCATCGAATGCCCCAGAACATCCATCGGCTTGCCCCGAGCCGTGATGACCTCGGCCAGATCGGCGGCCATGTCCTCGTAGGAATGGCTGTCATACCATGGGCTGAGGCCGTGGTTGCGCTGATCGACGCAGAGAATGCGGCGGGTGGCGGAGAGCTTTTTGGCAATGGCGCCCCAGTTGCGGCCGGAGCCAAACAGCCCGTGCACAATCAGAAGGTCCGGTTCAGCGGTGGCGGTGCCATGTTCGATCACGTTCAACATGGCGGTGTGATAGCGCGGTGTGCGGGCGGGTTCCAGAGTTGAGTGTTCTGCGCACGCGGTCTAGGGTGCGCGCATGATGACGACGCAGGACATTCAGGCCAAAGAGGCGCAGCTTTTGGAGCTGGCTAAGGATAAATTTGGCGTGCGGGCCAAGACTTTGAGCCGAGCGATGAAGAAGATTGGGCGCAGGGTGCCGGCGCGGCTGCATCGGCAGGCGGATGTGCTTGTGGAGGCGCAGCGGCTGGGCGGGCACCCGAAGCTGATGATGCAGGTGGATGGTGCGGCCGTGACCAAAGCGTTTGACGAGATTGTCGCCCATCTGGAGACCATCGATGTGTCGGATCGACGCAAAGGCGCGTTGCTCAATCTGGCGGCAGCGCTGGCGTTCAACCTGTTGGTGGTTTTGGTTTTGTTGATCCTTGTGTTGCGCTGGCAGGGGCTGATTTAGAAGGTTTCCATCCGCTGGGCAGGAGCATATCGCGAAACACCACCGTTACCGTGGTGAAGCTTAAAAACAGCAGAAGGTACCACGAGCCCATTTTGGAGAGGCTCACCCAATCTTTTGCTGTTTGCCCGTGATAGAGCCAAATTTGCGTGGCCGTGCCAATGTTCTCTGCCAGCCACAAGAAGACGCTAGACAGAAAGGCAGCGAGGGGAAGCGGCATTCAATACCACGTGCTACCGATGTGAAACCAGACCCGCGTGCGAATGAACAGGACCAGAGTTGCGGCAAATAGGCCAAGCCGGATGTCTGGTAGAAAATGGTGCGCAAAGAAATTCACGTAGATCGCAATGGCGAGGAGCATGGTGGCCCAAAACGGGGGGTATGGGGCGAACCTCATATCAAAAAGGCGAATGGCTCTGGCCATAAACGAGCCAACCGAGGCGTACATGAAGCCCGAAAACAAGGGGACACCCCACAGTTTGATCAATCCGTCGCCGGGGTAGGCCCAACTGCCTGCGTTCACTTTGAAAATTTCCATCACGGTGCCTGTGAGGTGAAACAGCAGGATCACACGGGCCTCGCGCCAGCTTTCCATACGCAGTGCAAGGAAGAGAATTTGCAGGGTCAGCGCATAGGCCAGCAAGGCGTCATAGCGGGCAACCGGCCAGTGGTCTTGCCAGATGTGATCGGTGACGATCATTGCAATCAGAAGCAAGGCACCAAACAGGGATGCCCAGCCCATTTTTAGAATAAACATCACAAGTTCGGCGACCGCAAAGGGGAGGCGGGCGCGCATCCAATCGCCAAGACGACGTTCAAGTTTGCGGGTCGGGGACGGAGTGCTAGGCGAAGTTGTGGTCATTAGCGGTGCATATCCATCCGTCGCTACACGCGCAAGGTTATGCTGATATCCCTACTTGGGGTGTCTTAGGGCACGTCCAAAGAATGCTCGGCGTCCCAATAAAGCGGCCCATGCGGATGAGTTCCGCGTCTAATTTGGCCGCGCGTGCCTCCGTCCAGCGCACGCCGGGTTCGGACCAAAGCTGTGTGATGGTGATCTCCCCCTTCTTGCGGTTGGCCTTGGCTTCCAGGCGGCCAACAAAGCGGTCGCCTTCCAGTAGTGGGTAGACGTAGTAGCCCCATTGCCGTTTGGCGGCGGGGACGAAGATTTCGATGCGGTAGTCAAAGCCAAATAGGCGGGAGAGCCGGTCTCGGTCGCGGATCACCTGGTCAAACGGGTTGAGGATGCGCAGGCGAGAGGTGGGAACGGTAATTTGTTCCAAGCGCTGAGCGATGTCGGCGGGAGCTTGCATGGGCAGCCATTGGCGGTTGGCGGTTTGGACTTCGACATCGATGAGATCGGTTTTGCTCATCCAGTCTTTCACATCTGCGGTGTCGACGGCTTCCCAGAACCGCTTGATGTCGCCAGAGGTGGCAAAGCCAAGGCGGGCGAGGGCCTGAGTGCAAAGCCAGTTGATTTGCTCTGCATGGTCAAGCCTCTCAGCGCGCTGGGCGGCCGGGATGACGCGTTCCGGCAGGTTGTAGAATTTTTTGAAGTTGTGGCGATAGCAGGTTGCGAGTTCGCCCGCGTACCACAAGTAATCCAGCGCCTGTTTGTGCGGTGGGCGGGACCACATCTCTTTGGGGCCGTCGATCTTGGTGTCAAAAGCCTCGGTCGACAGTGCGCCTTCGTCCGCGATGCGGGATTTGATGTCGGCTGTGCTGATCTTGGTGAGCGCGGTTTTGAACCAGCCTTTCTGGTCCATACGGGATTTGCGACGTTCAAACTGCGCGCGCCAGTAGGGGTAGGTCTCGATGGGCAAGACGCTGGCGTCGTGGGTGAAATGCTCAAACACCGTGCGGTCTTCGGCCAGCAGCTTGTTGAGCATCGGTTCGCGATAGTTTTGGTTGCGCGACCAAAGGATGTGGTGATGGGCGCGGGACAGGACTTGGATGCTGTCGAGTTGCACAAAGCCCAGTTTGCCAATGATGGCGCGCGGGTCGGCGGGGCCGGTGGGGGTCTCGGACAGACCTTGTAAAAAGAGCCAGAGGTGGCGGGCGTCGCGGTTTGAAATACGGAAACTCATGGCCGCACGCTAGGGTAAGGAATTGAACAAAGTAAGAACATTTTTGCGCATTGGCCTTGCGTCTTGGCATTTGTTTTACGGGCGCGTATGCCTGAACGTGGTTCAATATGCGGGGCACTATGGCTGGCAAAGTGGCAGAGCGGCGCGCGGCGTTGCGTGTGAAACTGATCGAATTGGCGGAAGAGCAGATTGCGGCGGGTGGGCTGTCATCGCTGAAAGCGCGCGAGCTGGCCAAAGGGGCAGGCTGCGCGGTGGGGGCCATCTATAACGTGTTTGATGATCTGCATGATCTTGTGCTGGAAGTGAACGGGCGCACGTTCAAGAAGCTCGGTGCGGCGGTGTCTGCCTCTTATGACGGCAGTGAAAGCCCGCGCCAGAGGTTGATCCTGATGTCCAACGCCTACCTTGAGTTTGCCGCCGCGCATCCAAAGCTATGGCGGGCGTTGTTCGATGTGGAGATGACAGAGGATGGGGCGGTGCCGGAATGGTATCTGTCCTCGTTGGGGGCGCTGTTTGCCAATATTCGCGCGCCCCTGTCGGAGCTTTATTCGGAAATGGGCGAAGAGGAACTGGGGTTGATGACTCGTGCGATGTTCTCGGCCGTGCATGGAATCGTGCTTTTGGGGCTGGAGAATCGCATCTCTGGCGTGCCGCCGGAGCACATTCGGACCATGATTGCGCAGGTTTTGTCCCGGCTTGGGCCAGAAGTGGCTATGGAAAAATAAGCAAAAACAGGCACTTCAAAGAAAAGTGAACGCCGTTCAATATTTTTCTTGAACGGCGTTCAGAAAAATTCTATCACTCTATTTGTGAACGGTGTTCAAAAAATGGAGAGACAGATGTTCGGAACTTTGAAAACTTTGATTGTGGGGGCAAACGCCCGGGCCGAAGAACAGGTGCGTGACGTCTATGACATTGAGTTAATTGATCAAAAAATCCGTGAGGCGAGCGCAAACCTGAAGGCGGCAAAAGTGGCTTTGGCCGGGTTGATCCAGCGGGAGCGGGCGGAGCAACGTCAGATTGAAACGCTGGAAGCGCGCATTGCGGATTTGCTGACACGGGCAAAAGAGGCCCTTTCGGCGGAGCGGGAAGACCTCGCGCATCAGGCGGCGCAGGCCATTGCCGATCTCGAAAACGAACTGGCGGGACGTCAGTAAACCCAAGCCCGTCTGGAAGCGCGGATTATGCAGCTGCGCCAGAGTGTGGAAACCGCGCATCGCCGCATCATCGACCTAAAACAGGGGGCCGTATCCGCGCGCGCCGTGCGCAAGGAGCAAGGTATTCAGCGCAAAGTGAACCGCCACTTGGGAGGAGACAGCCCGTTTGAAGAGGCCGAGGCGCTGATCTCCCGCGTGATGGGCGAAGATGATCCGTTTGAGCAGGGCGAGATCCTGCGCGAGATCGACAGTGGCCTCAACCATGGCGATATCGCGGGGCGCATGGCGGATGCCGGGTTTGGCGCGTCGGACAAAACCACAGCGCATTCGGTGCTTGATCGATTGAAAGCCCAACCCAAATAGCGCACCGCAACAGAACCATACTTTTTGACTATTAAAATTCGGAGAAATCAAAATGACCGATCGTAATGACAATTCCACCATCCTGATGCTCAACATGGCCGGTGTGGCCTTGGCCTATGTGCTGCTTGGCATTTCCCTTTGGCTGTCAACTGACGTGCCGTTGTCGACCAAAGGCTATTGGGGCATGGGCATCGTGCTTCTGACCATTAGCCTGATCAACGTGGTGAAGTACCGCTTTGACAATCAGCAGCGCGAAGACCGCATTCGCCGCATCGAAGAAGTGCGTGACGAGAAGATGCTGGAAGAGGCGCTGTTGGACAGCAAGCCCGGCGCGTAAGGCATCACAAAAATTCAAAAAGCACCCGGGTTTGCGCTCGGGTGCTTTCTGTTTGGGCTATGCCTTGGCCTCCGCCATCAGCCATTTGCGAAAGGCCCGTTCTTTGGCGCTTAGGGGGCGGGGCAGGGTGACCAGATGATAGCCCAGGTCGGTACGTGGCAGGCTGCAGATCTGCTTGAGCGTGCCAAAGGCCACCTCGCGTCCGACCAGAGATTTGGGGTGCACAGAGACACCCAGGCCAGCCACGGTGGCGGAGAGCACAAGCTCATTGGTTTCCAGCGAGGTCATGTCCACGGTGTTGAGATCCAGACCGGCGTCTTCCACAACTTGCCGCCATTCCAGCATGTGCAGATCCATCAGCCACGGGTAATTTCCGGCCTCCTTCAATGTGAGGGTTTCGTCTGTGGAGAGCAGCTTGGGCGAGGCCACGACCCAGAATTCACCGGAAGTGAGCAACTCGCAGGACACCCCCGGCCATTGCCCGTTGCCAAAGCGGATGGCCATGTCAAAGCCGTCTCGCCGCAAGTCGATCAAGGTCACACTTGGGTTGATGCTGAGCGAGATTTCCGGGTGCGCCTGCCAGAAGCCACCAATACGGGGCATGAGCCAGTTGGCAGCAAAGGAGGGGGTGACGCTGACCGACAGCGGGCGGTCCTCTTTGGAGCGCTGAAGCGCGGAGACGCCCTCGGCAATCACCTCAAAACCGTCGGTGAGATGTTGCGCCAGATGCCGGCCTTCTTCGGTAAGCGCCACACCACGTCCTGAGCGAAACAATAGTGGCGTGGAGAGGTCGGCTTCCAGACTGCGCACATGCTGGGCGATCGCGGCATGGGTCACATTGAGCTCGCGGGCCGCGGCGCTCAGGTTCTGGTGGCGGGCCGCAGCCTCAAAGGCGCGCAAGGCGGCGAGAGAAGGTAGGGAGGACCAATCCATACTGTAATCCTGACTTACATATTGAATGGCATATTGAGTCGATTTCCCGCGCTCTGTCCACCATGTTTGGATCAGATCAACACAAGGAGTGTCAGATATGTTGGGAATTCTTTCAAATAGCTTTCAGGTGGCCACCCGTCAGGCGCATTGGGCGGACAAGGATGCAACACCAGGTTCTGAGCCCAAGCTGCAGCCACATTGGCGCGAGGACCGCCGGGCTGGGTTTGCGCGCAAAAGCGTGCTGGATCAGGTGACAGATGGGGCACGGCCCAAATTGTTTGGATGGTAAGGCAGCGGCGCGTCAGCGCTTCTGCCATTCCATAGTGTGCAGATAGGGCGCGCGGTTGTAATTTTCCGCCCGCGCGCCGCCAGTGGCCTTGGGCTCGTCAAAATGGGTGAGTTGAAAACCACTTTGCAGCAGCGCCTGCATGTAGAACGCCATCGGGCGGTGCCAGTTTTGAATGCGGATGCCGCGCCATTCCGCCCAGCTCGGGAAAGCCTCCAGGTATCGGTCCATTGTGAGGGTGGTGCTGCCGTCGGAGTTCTTGACCGGCGTGCCTTTGGATTGGCTGGCGGTGGTCCATGGGTTGAGGTTGGCAATCAGCAACAGCCCGTTTGGGCGCAACACGCGGCGTGTTTCTGCTAAGGCTTTGGGGATGTCCGGTATGTCGATCAACGACAGGTAGCTGACCACCATCTCAAAGCGGTTGTTGTCAAACGGCAGGTTCTCTGCGCGCGCGACGTGGTAGTCGGCACCGCCTTTGGCCTTTGCGTGCGAAATCAACGCTTCGGTGGGGTCAATGCCTGAAATTTGATCCACTTTGGGGGCTAACATGCGGCAAAACCGTCCTTCGCCACAGCCGAGGTCCAGCACCGCCTCAGGAGCTGTCTTTGCCAAGCGCTCCATCATCGGGGCTGCTCCCTGCTAAAATCGCCAGTCTCTCCCATTGACGCAATCCAGGCCTCTGCCGAGGCGTCCCAACCGTCTGTCATTGTCGTGCTCCGCTGACCATGCGCAAAGGGCGCTATTCAAGAAATTGCGGTGGTACGTGCTCTACCAGCCAAACGCCATTGGCCGATTGAAAAAAGGTATGGCCATTCAGGACCATGTCCTCAGACCTGATCGTCAGTACAATAGGGGAACCATGTCGGCCTCCTACGGCCTTGGCGGTTTCGGTGTTGTCAGAGAGATGTACATGGTGTCGCGTACCTTTAAGCAATCCATTTTGTCGAATGGACGCCAGGTTGGTTTTGGCAGTGCCGTTAAATAGAATGTTTGGAGGCGTTTGGGGGGCAAGCCCCAGATCAATTTGGATCGAATGTCCCTGATTTGCCCGGATACAGGAGCCGTCGTGGTTCAAAGAAAACCGCTGCTTTGCGTTGGTGCGCACGACCTCCTTAATGAGGTCTTGCGTGAGAGGGGGCTCAGCTTTCGAGATCAGGTCGGAGACCAGCGCCCATCCCTGTGCATCAAGCGTTAAGCCGATGCTGTCCGGCGCGTGTCGAAGGATGTAGCTCAAATACTTGCTGGTCTTTTTCAAATCATCTTTGGTCATAATGCCAAAAGAAAAGGCCGCCGCTGGAAAGTCCAGCGACGGCCTGCAAGATTTTTGGTATCCGTGACCTTAGAGGTTCGGGTACAGCGGGAATTTGGCGCAGAGGTCTGCGACTTTGGCTTTTACAGCCGCTTCTACTTCTGCGTTGCCTTCTTCGCCGTTGGCTGCCAGGCCATCAACCACCTCGACAATCATGTCGGCAATCGCGCGGAACTCATCTTCGCCAAAGCCGCGGGTGGTGCCTGCCGGGGTGCCCAGTCGGATGCCGGAGGTCACCATTGGCTTTTCCGGGTCAAACGGGATGCCGTTTTTGTTGCAGGTGATGTAGGCGCGGCCGAGGGCTTTCTCGGTGGCGTTGCCCTTTACGCCTTTCGGGCGCAGGTCAACCAGCATCACGTGGGTGTCGGTGCCACCGGTGACGATGTCCAGACCACCTTTCATCAGCTGATCCGCCAGAGCCACTGCGTTTGTGCGCACCTGCTTTTGGTACTCTTTGAATTCTGGGCGCAGCGCTTCGCCAAAGGCGACCGCTTTACCGGCAATCACGTGCATCAGCGGGCCGCCCTGGATGCCAGGGAAGATTGCGGAGTTCACTTTCTTCGCAATGGCTTCGTCGTTGGTCAGGATCATGCCGCCGCGTGGGCCGCGCAAGGTTTTGTGGGTCGTGGTGGTGGCCACATCCGCATATGGGAACGGGGAGGGGTGCTCGCCTGCGGCAACCAGACCGGCGAAGTGGGCCATGTCGACCATCAGGTACGCGCCTACGGAGTCGGCGATTTCACGGAACTTGGCAAAGTCGATCTGGCGCGGGATGGCGGAACCACCGGCGATGATCATCTTTGGCTTGTGCTCGTTGGCCAGTTCCTGCACCTGATCGTAATCCAGCAGGCTGTCTTGTTTGCGCACGCCGTACTGAACGGCGTTGAACCATTTGCCGGATTGGTTTGGCTTCGCGCCGTGCGTCAGGTGGCCGCCAGCATCCAGGCTCATGCCGAGGATGGTGTCGCCCGGCTGCAGCAGGGCGGTGAACACACCCTGGTTGGCCTGGGAGCCGGAGTTAGGTTGCACGTTAGCGAAGTCACAGCCAAAGAGCTCTTTGGCGCGGTCGATGGCGAGGTTTTCCGCCACGTCCACGTATTGGCAGCCGCCGTAGTAGCGGCGACCGGGGTAACCTTCGGCGTATTTGTTTGTCAGTACAGAGCCCTGCGCTTCCATCACGGCGGCGGACACGATGTTCTCCGAAGCGATCAGTTCGATCTCGTCGCGCTGGCGGCCCAGCTCGTTGGTGATCGAGCCAAACAGCTCTGGGTCGCGGGAGGCGAGGGATTCGGTGAAAAAGCCAGCATCACGGGGGGTGGACATGGGCATGTGCTCCAGATCATGGGGTTCGCGTTGCTGCGCTTCCTAAAGGAAAGGTTGGTGTGTTGAAAGGTCCCAAAGCGACGCAACACCTTGCCTGAACGCCGCAGATGGTGCAGGGGATAAACATATGACGCCATAGGAAACCTTTGGCGGGGCAGGGAAACCTGTCGGTGTTTGACTGGAGCCGGGACCAATATGTCCGAAAGAATCGCTTTTGTGGCCAGCAACGCGCCGGTGGCGCAGACCGCGCGGGCGGCGCTGATTGGCCGGTATGGCAATGTTGTACCGGAAGAGGCGGATGTGATTGTCGCGCTGGGCGGGGATGGTTTCATGCTGCACACGTTGCATGACACACAGGCTTTGCCTGCGCCGGTCTATGGTATGAACCGGGGCACGGTTGGCTTTCTGATGAACACCTATTCGGAAAGTGATCTTTTGGAACGGCTTGCGGCGGCAGAAGAGGAAAAGCTCAATCCGCTGGCAATGCGGGCGACCTGTGTCGACAACTCCGTGCATGAGGCGCTGGCGATCAACGAAGTGTCCTTGCTGCGGGCGGGGCCGCAGGCGGCGAAGCTGCGCATCAAGATTGATGGTCGGTTGCGCATGGAAGAGCTGGTCTGTGACGGCGCGCTGATCAGTACGCCAGCTGGTTCTACCGCGTACAATTACTCCGCGCATGGACCGATCCTGCCGATTGGTTCGGATGTTTTGGCGCTCACAGCCATTGCGCCTTTCAGACCGCGCCGGTGGCGAGGGGCTTTGCTGCCAAAGCTGGCTACCGTGTCGTTTGAGGTGCTGGAGAGTCACAAACGCCCTGTGATGGCCCATGCAGACAGCCGATCGATTGAGAATGTGGCTGCGGTTGAAATCCGCTCGGATGAGAGCATCGCGCACCGGATCTTGTTCGACCCGGGCCATGGGTTGGAAGAGCGCCTGATCCGCGAGCAGTTTGTCTGACACCAAAAAAGCGCGCCCAAATCTCGGCGCGCCTTTCTAGTTTCTTCTTGCCAAAAATATCCCGGGGGTGCGGGGGCTGGCCCCCGCTCCGGTTTTACGATGTGGCGTAGCCGATGCTTTGCAGCGCCACAGTAATTTCATCCAAAATGACCGGATCATCAATCGTGGCGGGCATTTTCCACTCGGTGCCATCGGCGATGCTGACCATGGTGCCGCGTAGGATTTTGCCGGAGCGGGTTTTGGGAAGGCGATCGACCACTACGGCCAATTTGAACGCCGCCACCGGGCCGATTTTTTCACGCACCAGTTTCACAACTTCTTTCACAACTTCACCGTGGTCACGGTCTGCGCCTGCGTTGAGGCAGAGGAAGCCAACCGGCATTTGGCCTTTGAGTTGATCGGCCACGCCAATCACCGCACATTCCGCCACGTCCGGGTGTCCGGCGAGCACCTCTTCCATGCCGCCGGTGGAGAGGCGGTGGCCCGCAACGTTGATCACGTCATCGGTGCGCGCCATGATGTAGACGTAGCCGTCTTCGTCAATCATGCCTGCGTCACCGGTTTCGTAGTAGCCGGGGAAGTTGGTCAGGTAGGATTTTTTGAAGCGGTCTTCGGCATTCCACAGGGTTGGCAGTGTGCCCGGGGGCAGCGGCAGTTTGCTGACAATGGCGCCAAGTTCACCGGGAGGCAGCTCGTTGCCGCCTTCGTCGAGCACTTTCATGTCGTAGCCTGGCATGGGCAGGGAAGGGCTGCCCAGTTTCACTGGCAGAAGCTCGATGCCGACGGGGTTACAAATGGCCGGGTAGCCCAATTCAGTTTGCCACCAGTGGTCGATGATGGGTTTTTGCAGCTGGTCCTGCGCCCAGATGATGGTGTCGGGGTCTGCACGTTCGCCTGCGAGGAAAACCTGTTCCATACAGGACATGTCGTATTTTTTTACGAACTCGCCTTGCGGGTCTTCGCGTTTCACGGCGCGGAAGGCTGTTGGGGCGGTGAAGAAGGTTTTGACTTTGTGCTCGGAAATCACCCGCCAGAAGGTGCCCGCATCCGGTGTGCCAACCGGCTTGCCTTCAAACACAATGGTGGTGTTGCCGTGGATTAGTGGCGCGTAGGTGATGTAGCTGTGGCCGACAACCCAACCTACGTCCGATGCTGCCCAGAAGACATCGCCGGGATCGACGTTGAAGACGTTCTTCATGGTCCAGTTCAGCGCCACCAGATGGCCCGCGGTGTGGCGCACCACGCCTTTGGGTTGGCCGGTGGTGCCTGAGGTATAAAGGATGTAGGCGGGGTGGTTACCTTCGACAGGTACGCATTCGGCAGGTTCAACGCCATATTGGAAGCCGTGCCAGTTGAAGTCGCGGCCTTCGATCAGCTGCGCCACTTCTTGCTCGCGCTGGAAAATCACGCAGAAGTCTGGCTTGTGGGTGGCGAGGTCGATGGCGCCGTCCAGCAGTGGCTTGTAGTGCACCACGCGGCCCGGCTCGAGGCCGCAGGAGGCGGCGATGATGGCTTTGGGTTTGGCGTCGTCAATGCGGACGGCCAGCTCGTTGGAGGCAAAGCCGCCAAAGACCACGGAGTGGATCGCGCCGAGACGGGCGCAGGCCAACATGGCTTCGAGCGCTTCAGGGATCATCGGCATGTAGATGATGACGCGGTCGCCCTTTTCCACGCCTTTGGCACGCAACGCTCCGGCGAGGGAAGCGACACGATTGCGCAGCTCGACGTAAGAAATCTCGCGCTTGGAGTGGGTGATCGGGCTGTCATGGATGATGGCAGTCTGCTCGCCGCGACCGGCCTCGACGTGGCGGTCCACGGCGTTCCAACATGTGTTGACCTTGGCGTCCGAGAACCACTCATACATGTGGTCACCCTTGTCAAAGAGCGCCTTGCTGGGCGGGCTGTCCCAGTCAATGGCGTCTGCTGCCTGCATCCAAAATGCTTCGGGGTCGTTCTTCCAGCCGTTGTAGACGTCCTGATATGACATGGGGTCCTCCTATCCTTACCTAAATGGATAGAGGAGGGGCTGTCATGGCGGCAAGTCTCGGCGGTTGAGACGTGGCAGATTATCGCAGAATATTTGCAAGTCTTTGCTCAGGTGAGCTGCAAAGTTTTGCAAAGGCTTGGGTTTGCTTGGGGTTCGCTGGAAACTACAGGAGGCTTTGCAAAGTTGCGAAGTTTGAAAATGCAAAACGCGGCGGGAATCACTCCGCCGCGTTTCTTGTGTGCATATGGTGAGGGCTTAACCGTATTGCGTCACCGGCGTGCCAGCAATGGCGGCCATGTTGAGCAGGCCGCGCGCCGTGATCGACGGGCTGACGATGTGGGCGCGGTTGCCCATGCCCATCAGGATCGGGCCCACTTCCAGTGCTCCTGCGCGCATTTTCAGGATGTTGCGCACGCCAGAAGCTGCGTCTGCGTGAGCAAAGACAAGCACGTTAGCCGCTCCGTTTAGGCGGGTGCGTGGGAAGACGCGGGCGCGCAGATCGGGGTCAAGTGCAGTGTCGACGTTCATCTCGCCTTCGTAGGTGAAGTCACGTGGGCGGCTGTCCAGAATCTCGATGGCTTCGCGTAGGCGCTTGCCGGAGCCTTGTTGGTGGTTACCAAACTGGCTTTGCGAGCAGAGCGCGATGTTGGGTTCCAGACCAAAGCGGCGCACGTGACGCGCGGCGCCGATGGTGATGCGGGCAATGTCCTCGGGGCTTGGCAGTTCGTGCACTTGGGTGTCCGCAATGAACAGAGGTCCGTCTTCGAGGATCATCAGCGAGAGCGCACCATGTGGCGACAGGGATTTGTTGCCCAAGACCTGTGTGATGTAGTTCAGGTGCCAGCGGTATTCTCCAAAGGTGCCGCAGATCAGGCTGTCTGCTTCTTCGCGATGCACCATGATCGAGCCAATCGCGGTGGAGTTCGTGCGCATGATGGCTTTGGCGAGGTCAGGTGTGACGCCTTCGCGCTCCATCAACTCGTGATAGCTGTTCCAGTAGTCATAGTAGCGCGGGTCGTTTTCCGGGTTCACAATCTGAAAGTCTTGACCAGGGCGGATAGCGAGGCCCGCACGTTCGCAGCGGGCTTCAATCACCTCCGGACGGCCAATCAGGATTGGGGTTTCGGTGGTCTCTTCTAGGATCGCTTGCGCGGCGCGCAGCACACGCTCATCCTCACCTTCGGAGAACACAATGCGGCGCGCAGCTTTGCGGGCGGTTTCAAACACCGGGCGCATCAGAAGCGCGGATTTGAAGACAGACTGGTTGAGTTTGTGCACATAGGCGTCGATGTCGTCGATCGGGCGGGTAGCAACGCCGCTGTCCATTGCGGCTTTGGCCACGGCTGCCGACACCACGCCCACAAGGCGCGGGTCAAACGGTTTGGGGATCAGGTATTCCGCGCCGAAGGTGAGCTGTTCGCCTTTGTAGGCCGCCGCGGCCTCAGCAGAGGTTGTGGCGCGGGCGAGTTCAGCGATGCCGTTCACGCAGGCGACGCACATGTCGTCGTTGATTTCGGTGGCGCCGACATCCAGTGCGCCGCGGAAGATGAAAGGGAAGCAGAGGACGTTGTTGACCTGGTTCGGGAAGTCAGAGCGGCCGGTGGCAATGATCGCGTCGGGCGCCACTTTGCGGGCCAGGTCCGGCATGATTTCCGGGGTGGGGTTGGCCAAAGCAAAGATGATCGGTTGTGCGGTCATCTTCTCCACCAGTTCGGGCTTAAGGACACCGGGGCCGGAGAGGCCGAGGAACATGTCGGCGCCGTCGATCACCTCGTCGAGGGTACGCAGGTCAGTTTTCTGCGCAAATTCCGCCTTTTGCGGGTTCATGTCCTCTACGCGGCCCTCATAGACGAGGCCGTGGATGTCGCAGAGCCAGACGTTTTCGCGTTTCACGCCGAGTTTCAGGAGCATATTCAGGCAGGCGATGCCCGCCGCGCCGCCGCCGGTGGAGACAATCTTGATGTCTTCGAAGTTTTTGCCTGCGACTTGCAGTGCGTTGGTGGCCGCCGCGCCGACAACAATGGCGGTGCCGTGCTGGTCGTCATGAAACACAGGGATGTTCATGCGCTCGCGGCAAAGTTTTTCAACAATGAAGCAATCCGGCGCCTTGATGTCTTCGAGGTTGATGGCGCCAAAGGTTGGCCCCATAGCGCAGACGATGTCCGCCAGCTTCTCCGGATCGGCTTCGTCCAGCTCGATGTCAAAGCAGTCGATGTTAGCAAATTTTTTGAACAGAACCGCTTTGCCTTCCATCACTGGCTTGGAAGCCAGGGCGCCGATGTTGCCGAGGCCCAGAACCGCAGAGCCGTTGGACACCACAGCCACGAGATTTTGACGTGCGGTATAAAGCGCAGCGTTGGCCGGGTCTTCTTTGATCTCGATGCAGGCTTCCGCCACTCCCGGCGAATAAGCGCGGGAGAGATCGCGGCCATTGGCCAATGGCTTGGTGGCGCGGATCTCCAGTTTTCCAGGCTTCGGGTTGGCGTGGTAAAACAGGGCGGCGTCGCGCAGGGATTGATTGCGGTTGTCGGACATGGCGGACCTCATTTTGCGCGGGGCGCAGCGGCGGTTTGTGGGGTGGTCAAAATTTGGTTCAGCATTAAACTAGTTTTTCTTCCGAGGAAATGGCCAAATGTAACTTGGCGGAAAGCGCCTCAAATTCGCCGTTGAGTTTTTGACCATTTGGTTACATTCTCGGAAAATTCTGCCGTCAGAGTGCAGTGAGGAGCTGGTATGGAAGAGATCAGAGCAGAGGTGCGGTTGCCAACGCAGGAATTGCGCGATGACATCCCCTTTTACACCAAAGTTCTCAAAATGCGGATGGATATGATTTATCCGGCGGATGACCCGACGGTGGCGGTGTTTTCCGGACATGGTCTGCGGCTGCGCGTTGAGAAAGGCGCGGAAGAAGCGCCGGGGTGCCTGCGGATATTGACGGATGATCCAGATGGGTTTGCGGATGGCGCGCGGGAGCTGACTGCTCCGAACGGTACAAAGGTCGAAATTGAAGAGCTGAACCCGCCGCTGGTTCTGCCGGAGGTGCAGCATTCCTTTGTTGTGCGCAGGCTGGCGGATCAGGCGCCTTGGGTGATTGGTCGTGCCGGGATGCACTACAGAGATTTGGTGCCGGACCGGTTGGGTGGTGCGATGATTGCCAGCCATATCCGTATCCCGGACGGTGGGCCGGTGCCGGATATGGTGCATTATCATAAGGTGGGATTTCAGCTAATTTTCTGCGTCAACGGATGGGTTGATGTCTTGTATGAAGATCAAGGTGGGATGCGGCGCCTCAGTGCGGGGGACTGCTTCATTCAGCCACCAGAAATTCGCCATCGGGTTTGTGAGGCCAGTGACGATCTGCAGGTGATCGAGATTGGGGTGCCTGCGGATCATGTGACCGAGATTGACCATGAAATGGAACTTCCAACCCCGCATGAGCGGCCAGACCGCGAGTGGGATGGGCAGCGCTTTGTCCATAATCTGGCAGAGGTTGCAGAATGGGGCGAGTTCCGATTGCCGGGCTTTATGTGCCGAGACACAACTATTGCAACCAACACGAAAGATGTGGCGGGGGTGCAGGTGATCCGCCGTGGAGACGGCGTTCCGCAATGGGCGCGCCATGATGCGGATATCCACTTTACCTTTGTGATGAAGGGCACGATGGTTTTGGAAGGTGAAGGGCGGGAGCCATATGCCTTGGAAGCTGGGGATGCCTTTGTGATCCCGCCCGGAATGAAAACCCTTTACGCCGACCCAAGCGCGGACCTCGAATTGCTCGAAGTCACGTTGCCGGGGGCGTTTAAGACGAAAGTGACAGAGACATGAGTTTGGAAAAATCGGCTTTTGCCGTGCGCGAAAACGCCTATGCGCCGTATTCGAATTTTAAGGTAGGCGCGGCGATCCGTTCTGAAGGCGGAACGGTTTATGCGGGCTGCAACGTGGAGAATATCGCCTATCCGGAAGGTACGTGTGCCGAGGCTGGTGCGATTGCGGCGATGGTCGCGGCGGGCGAGACACGTTTGACCGAAGCTTTTGTGGTTGCAGACGCCAAGCAGCCAGTGACGCCTTGCGGCGGGTGTCGCCAGAAACTCGCGGAGTTTGCTGCGGGTGGAGATACAAAAATTACGATGGCGACGCTGGATGGCGCGCGGCTGACGATGACTATGGCGGAGTTGCTGCCGGGGGCGTTTGGCACCGACCACATGGATACCGACCACCAAGACCGCGACTGACAAAGGAGAAAAGTATGGACGCACGGGCCATCATCGCGCAGTTGCGCAAAGGCGAAGATCCCAGTCGTGAGGAATTGGCCTGGTTTGCCAGAGGGTTGGCTGACGGAACGGTCAGTGATGCTCAGGCCGGCGCCTTTGCTATGGGGGTTTGTGTGCGCGGTCTCTCTGAGGAGGGTCGCGTGGCGTTGACCCTGGCGATGCGGGACAGTGGGGACACGATGTCTTGGGACTTGCCCGGACCAGTGCTCGACAAGCATTCTACCGGCGGCGTGGGCGATTGCGTGAGTTTGGTTCTGGCACCGGCTTTGGTAGCCTGTGGGGCTTATGTGCCTATGGTGACTGGGCGGGGGCTTGGTCACACTGGCGGGACGCTGGATAAGCTGGAGGCCATTCCGGGCTACCAGACTGGATTGGATGAGGCGCAGTTTGATAAGGTGGTGCGCGACGCCGGGGCGTCGATTGTCAGTGCCACAGCTGAGATCGCGCCAGCGGATAAACGGCTTTATGCGGTGCGGGATGTGACCGGAACTGTAGAAAGCCTCGATCTGATCACGGCTTCAATACTGTCGAAGAAATTGGCGGCGGGCCTTCATGGCTTGGTGCTCGATGTGAAGGTTGGCAGCGGGGCGTTTATGAAGACGCTGGCAGATGCCGAGGCACTGGCGGATTCTTTGGTCAGCACGGCCAATCTTGCGGGCTGCCCGACAAGCGCGGTGATTTCTGACATGAACCAGCCGTTGGCGCCGTCGTTGGGTAATGCGCTTGAGGTTGCGGAGTGCATGGAGGTGCTCTGTGGTTCTAAGGGCGGGCCTTTGGCGGAGTTGAGCGTGTCCCTTGGCGGCGTGTTGTTGGCCAATGCGGGCTTGGCGGCGGATGTTGAGGCAGGTGTCGCCAAGATGGTTGAGGTTTTGGCAAACGGGCAGGCCGCGGAACGATTTGGCAAGATGGTAGCGGCCCATGGCGGACCAATGCGGTTTGTTGAGGAGTGGCAGCGTTTTTTGCCGGAGGCCTCGGTGATCCGCGAGGTCAAGGCGCCTCGTGATGGCTTTGTAACCGCAATCGAGGGCGAAGCGTTGGGCCTTGCTGTTGTCGGGCTTGGCGGGGGGCGCATGGTGGAGAGCGACGTGATTGATCCTGCGGTGGGCTTCTCAGAGGTGGTGCGTTTGGGCACGCAGGTCAGAGCGGGTGACCCGCTGATGCGGGTGCATGCGAGCCGAGAGGATAAGGCGGATGTCGCTGCGCAAGCTGTGCTGGAGGCTATAGACATTGGCGAGCAAATGCCGGATATGCCGCCGCTCATTCACGAAAGGAGCCGCTGATGGCACGTGCATTTCTGGTGGTGATGGACTCGGTTGGCATTGGCGGTGCGCCGGATGCCGCACGGTTTTTCAACGAAGACCGCCCCGACACTGACGCGAATACCTTGGCGCATATTGCGCAGGCCTGCGCCGAAGGGCGGGCTGAGGACGGACGCAGCGGGCCGCTTGAGCTGCCCAACTTGGACGCGTTGGGTTTAGGTGCCGCCTGTCGGTTGGCGTCGGGCGATGCCACGCCCGGTCTGGATGCGGAGCCAAAGGGCGCTTGGGGCGCGGCCACCGAGGTGAGTCCTGGTAAGGACACGCCATCCGGTCACTGGGAGTTGGCGGGGCTACCGGTGCCGTGGGAGTGGCGCTATTTTCCCAAAGAGCAGCCGTGCTTTCCGGCCGATTTGACCAAACTGGTATGTGAACTGGCTGGGGTGGATGGCATTCTGGGAGATTGCCATGCTTCCGGTACCGTGATCATCAACGATCTTGGCGCGGAGCATGTGAAAAGTGGCAAGCCAATTTGCTACACCTCTGCGGACAGCGTTTATCAGATCGCCGCACATGAGGAGACTTTTGGTCTCGACCGTCTTTTAAGGCTTTGTCAGGATCTTGCGCCGACCTTGCATGAGATGAAGATTGGTCGCGTGATTGCGCGGCCGTTTGTGGGGGATGCAGAGGTAGGATTTACGCGCACCACCAATCGCCGCGACTATGCCATTGCGCCGCCGGACACGCTGTTGACCAACTGGGTGCAAGATGCCGGTCGCAAGGTACACGGTGTTGGCAAGATTGGCGATATCCTCACAATGGCGGGTATTGATGATTGCACCAAAGGGGCGGATGCCAAGCTGATGCAGGATTTACAGGGACTGGTGGAAACCGCTGACGATGGCAGTCTGACCTTTGCAAACTTTGTGGAGTTTGACAGCCTTTATGGCCATCGCCGCGACATATCCGGCTATGCGCGTGCGCTGGAGTGGTTTGACTTGGAAATCGGAAAGGTCCTTCAAAATTTGAAGGCGGATGATCTCTTGATCCTGACCGCGGATCACGGCAATGACCCAAGCTGGACCGGAACCGACCACACCCGTGAGCGCGTGCCAGTATTGGCCGCCGGTGTGGGTACCAAAGAAGCCGGGATCATGGATTTTGTTGATGTGGCCGCAACGGTGGCCACACATCTGGGGATCACACCTCCCCGTGGAAGGAGTTTCTTATGAGCGTTGCTGACCTGCCTAAAGTCGAGCTGCACCTGCACCATGAGGGCGCGGCCCCCCCCGTGTTTATCAAACAGCTGGCGCATGAAAAGAACGTCGATCTGAGCAAGATCTTTGATGACAACGGCGGCTACGCGTTTCGGGACTTTGTGCACTTTCTGAGCACCTATGAGGACGCAACCTCTGTGTTGACCGGGCCGGAAGAGTTTGCGCGGCTGACCACTGCGATCCTGGAAGAAAGCGCCAAGAATGGCGTTGTTTACACCGAAAGCTTTATAAGCCCAGACTTCTGTGGCGGCGGTGACCTTGGCGCTTGGCGCGAGTACCTCGCGGCGATTGAGGAAGCAGCCACTGCGGTAGAGGCCAAGCACGGGATCACCTTGCGCGCCTGCGTGACCGCAGTGCGTCATTTCGGGGCCGACAAGTCCAAAACTACGGCACATTGCGCGGCGGAAACAGCTGGCGACTTTGTGACTGGCTTTGGCATGGGCGGCGATGAAGGGCAGTTCACACAGGGAACCTTTGCTTATGCCTTTGATCAAGCCAAAGAAGCAGGTTTGCAACTGACCACCCACGCAGGGGAATTTGGCGGCCCGGAAAGCGTTTGGGATGCGATCAAAGACCTGAACGTGGAGCGCATTGGCCATGGCGTGCACAGTATAGAAGATCCAGAACTGATGAGAGAGCTAGTTGCGCGTCAGATCACGCTGGAAGTCTGCCCCGGTTCCAATGTGGTGCTAGGCCTGTTCCCGGACTTTGCCAGCCACCCCATTCAGAAACTGCGCGACGCCGGTGTCAAAGTGACCGTCAGCACGGATGATCCGCCGTTCTTCCACACCACCATGCGCCGCGAGTATGAAGAGCTGTCAAAAGCCTTTGGTTGGGACGTCAGCGTTTTCCGAGAGCTTAACCAGACGGCACTTGACGCAGCTTTCTGTGATGCCGATACCAAAGCCAAAGTGGCAAAACGATTGGAGCAAGCCTGATGGATCATTTGACAGTTGTGGATCACCCGCTGGTACAGCACAAGCTGACCATCATGCGCGATCAGGCCACCTCAACCGGCGAGTTCCGCCGTCTGCTGCGTGAGATCAGCCAGTTGCTTGCCTATGAAATCACGCGCGAACTGCCAATGACCACCAAGAAAATCCAGACTCCGATGGTGGAGATGGATGCGCCCACGCTGGCGGGGCGCAAGTTGGCGTTGGTGTCGATCCTGCGGGCGGGCAACGGCCTGTTGGATGGGATGCTGGAACTGGTGCCGTCGGCGCGTGTGGGCTTTGTCGGGTTGTACCGTGACGAGGAAACGCTGGAGCCGGTGCAATACTACTTCAAAGCGCCAAGTGAGTTAGATGAACGTCTGGTGATCGCGGTTGACCCGATGCTGGCAACTGGCAACAGCTCTGCGGCGGCGATTGATTTGCTGAAAAAACAAGGCGCCAAAAACATCAGGTTCCTGTGTTTGCTGGCCGCGCCTGAAGGTGTGGCGCGGATGAAAGAGGCGCATCCGGATGTGCCTATTGTGACCGCTGCGCTGGATGAGCGGTTGAACGAAAAGGGCTATATCCTGCCCGGATTGGGCGATGCGGGCGACCGTATGTTTGGCACCCAATAGGTCAAATTTCGTGTTTTCAACGGTTTACTCGTTGGAAACAAACCGGCTAAGGTACCCCTACATCTTGTGGGGGCAAAATGAAACTGACCAGAGTTATTGCGATCGGCGTGATCGCAAGTTCCTTGGGCATTGGTGCGGTCACCGCGCAGTCCATTAGTTCAAACGAAATCCCGGCGGAATTCCCGCCGAGTGATTTCAAGGGTAAGCAGTTTGTTGACAGCCGTGGATGTGTATACATCCGCGCCGGTGTTGTTGGGGCCACAACCTGGGTGCCGCGCGTGACGCGAGAGCGCAAGGTGATCTGTGGCTTCAAACCCACCTTCCCCAAAGCCCAGACCACCACCAGCGCTGCGCTAAAGCTGGACAAAAATGTAGTGCAAATTCAGCCTGCTGCGCCTGAGGCCGGTGCACCTGCTGTGGCTGCTGCACCAAGAGCTGTTGCGCCTGCGGCAGCGACGACGACAACGGCGCGGACCACCAGCAGCGCTGCGACCAGCACGGCAAAAACAACTACTCGCACGGTGAAGGTACCAAAGCAGGCCAAAGGCGCGCCGCTTTATACCACACCAACCGCGGCCCGTCCGACCACCACAACAACCAAGAAGACCACCACGCGTACGGTTGCCCCGGCAGCCACCGCAGCGGCACCAAAGGTGATCCAGCCTGCGCCAGCGGCCCCCAAAACCACGACAACGACCGTGCGCCGGACATCCAAACAAGCCCCGCGCGCGGCGGGAGTTGTGTCGCCGTGTCGGGAAGGGGTGACCTCCTGGAGAGGCTCTGCGGTTCGGTGTGGTCCTCAAGCCCAGTCGCCGGTGACGCCCGGGCGTGGGGGGGCAACAGCGCAGCCGCCACAGATGCGCTTTGATCAGAACAGCTCGCTGCGTCGTCCGCCGGTTGGCACCGTTGTGCGCGTCGGCGAAGTTGCGCCGGATGTGCGGGTTGTGCCGCGCCACGTGTATGAAGCCAACAAACACACACAGGTGGTGTCGGTGGTGCCTGAAGGCTATCGTCGTGCGTTTGATGATGGCCGCTTGAATGAACGCCGGGCTGAAATGACACTCGCAGGTGAGGCTCAGATGGCGCAGGTGTGGACACAGACTGTGCCGTATCAATTGGTCGATACTTCCAATGTGGAAGCTGTGTCGCGGGCGGCAACGCCAAATACCGCTACTACAAACGTGTCCACCAAATCGCAGCCTGCCACCAAGTCTTTGCGGCTGGCAGGCACGCCATATGTGCAGGTTGGTACGTTTAACGATCAGGCCCGTGCCCAGGCTGCGGCCAAACAGGTGAAACGTCTTGGGCTGCCGGTGCGGATCGGCAAATACCAGCGGAATGGAGCGACCCAGCGTATGGTGCTGGCAGGTCCGTTTACCAGCGCAGACAGTGCCAATGCAGCGCTGAGCAAGACCCAGAGCGCCGGATTTGGCGGCGCTTTTGTGCGTCAGTAATGAAGCTGAGGTCTGCGGTGGCGTTTAGCTGCCGCAGATACCTTGAAGAGCCACCCAGTAACGGTCAATCAGGATCGGTTCTGGCAACTCTTCGGTGAAAGGAGCGGCCTCTATCAAGGCCAGCGTGCTCTCTCCAGATGGGTCCCGCGCCAGCGCGTAAGGCTGCAAACGGACCCGCTTTTGCTCAAATGCCTGGATTAACGTGTCATCTGCAGCCGCCGCAGGCGGGCTGCTGATCATCAGTTCGATGTGTTGGAGCAGAAGATCTTCCGGCAGCGCTCCGGTGGTCAGCAGGCGCAGGCTGGCGCGAATGCCGCCGGTTTCTAACACGCCACGCAGGGGATCGGGTGAGGCAGCCTGTGCAGCCACGATGTAACCCGCGGCCACATCCGGCTCCTCGTGATCCTCGATGGTGTCGCGCCCCAAAAGTACAACATTGCCGGGCAGAGCGATGGCTTCACGCAGGGCACTGGGCAATACAGAAATTGACCGCACTTGGAGGCGCTTTTGCAAGGCGTCCACGGCCGGAATGGCCAGAGGCGCGGTGCACGGTTGACCTGTTAGGCGGGTGGCGAGCTGTTGCATGTCCTGACCGATGGTCTGGCGGGCCACATTGGGCACCACGCGTAGGGTGTGGTTTGCCAAGGCGTCGGGCAGCCAGAATACGGCCAGCCCCGCCAAAGCAGTTGCGGTCAGGGCCAAGACTGTTTTGCGCAAACGGCCAGAGGTGCGTTGCGGCCGTGCGACCGCCTTACGCAGTTTTTCGATGGCGTCTACCAGATCATCGTGTGACGGATCGATTTCCAGCGTTTCATCGGAGTCGCCATCCGGAAAGAACACCGCCGGGGTTTGGCCTGGGTTGAGGCGGCGCACAGCTGGCAGGGACCAGTGGGTGAGTGCGCGGTCCTGGCTGTCTTTAATGACCAAAGACGCCTCGCCCAGAGACACAATCACTTCACGCCGTTGAACATCTGGTGTTTCACGCCAAAGCGCGGTGCCTTCCAAGCGCTGGAATTTGTCTAGTGCGGTGCTCATTGGTGGGTGCTCAGCCTCATTTTGCGAGAAACCCTAGCAGGGGGCAATGGGAGGGGCAATCACATGGCGGTCACGAAAAAGGCCCGGAGCGATGTCCGGGCCTTGCTAGATACGTGCCTTGCAACCGTTACAGGATTTTGATGCCTGCCGACTTGATGTCCGCGAGGAACTGCTCCAGACCTTTGTCGGTCAGCGGGTGGTTGATCATGGATTTGATCACGCCGGGAGGGGCGGTCATAACGTCGGCACCAACCAGCGCACATTGGGTGGCGTGGTTCACGGTGCGCACGGAGGCGGCAAGGATTTCAGTTTCAAAACCGTAGTTGTCATAGATCTGACGAATGTCTACGATCAGGTCCATGCCATCCATGTTGATGTCATCCAAGCGGCCGATGAACGGGGAAATGAAGGTTGCGCCCGCTTTCGCTGCCAGGAGCGCCTGGTTGGCGGAGAAGCACAGGGTGACGTTGACTTTGTGACCATCGTCGGTGAGTGCTTTACAAGCTTTCAGGCCGTCCCATGTCAGCGGGACCTTAACGGCGATGTTGTCGGCGATCTGCACCAGCTTGCGGCCTTCGGCGATCATTTCGTCCGCGTCAGTAGCGGTCACTTCGGCGGAAACCGGTCCGTCAACCAGGTCACAGATTTCTTTGGTGACTTCGAGAATGTCACGGCCGGATTTTTTGATCAGGGATGGGTTGGTGGTTACGCCATCAACCATGCCGGTTGCGTTCAGCTCGGCAATGGCTTCGATGTCGGCGGTGTCTACGAAGAATTTCATGTCAGTTCCTCTCCTGTGCGTGCAGGTTTGAAAGGGCGGCGCTTGCAACTGCGGGATTGCGCTGCGGCTGACTTGCCTTTACCCGATAGAGAGCTCCGCTGGAAGTGGGAATGCGCCCCAAGGCAGTATTTTCCGTTAGCGATAACGATTTTGGCGGGCCAAGACGGTGTGAGGGACAGTTGAGCGAGACAGACTTCTTTCCTGAAGGGGCGTTGATAGCGGTGCTGACCACGCAACCGCTGGACCGGGTGTTGGACTACAAAGCGCCGGAAGGTGGGGTTTTTCAGGGCGCTTTTGTTGAGGTGCCATTGGGGCCGCGCCGGGTGCTTGGGGTTGTCTGGGGGTCAGGCAAGGGTGACTACGACATCAACAAAATCCGCCCTGCCAACCGCGCCTTGGATGTGGCACCGATGGGTGCGGACATGCGTGGGTTTTTGCAGCGCGCAGCGGATTATACGCTCACGCCGATGAATGCGATGCTACGGCTGGCGACCCGTGCTCCCGGCTTGTCGGACCCGCCCTCGATGCGCAAGATCTACCGGCGCGGGGAAGGCGAGCCGGATCGGCAAACCGATGCTCGCCGCCGCGTGCTGGAGACCTTGTCCGAGTACGGCAATCTTGCCTTCACGATGGGGGAACTCTCGGAGATGGCGGGGGTGACCAATTCCGTCATCAAGGGCTTGGTCAAGCAGGGCGTTGTGCGCGAGGAAGCTGCGCCACGGGACACCCCGTTTCCGCGTCTGGACCCAGACTACGGCGGCAAAGAGCTGTCTGAAGATCAGGAGGCGGGTGCGGCGGAGTTGCGCGCGGGAGTCCAGAGCGGGACCTATGGCACAACCTTGCTGCGGGGCGTGACCGGTTCGGGCAAAACGGAAGTGTATCTGGAGGCGGTGGCGGAATGCTTGCGCCGGGGACGTCAGGCATTGGTTTTGCTGCCAGAGATTGCCCTGACAGCGGAATTTTTGACCCGTGTGGAGGCGCGGTTTGGCGCGAAGCCTGCGGAGTGGCACTCGGGCGTGACCATGACCGAGCGCCGCCGGACTTGGAAAATGGTGGGCGAAGGCGGTGCCCAGATGGTGATCGGGGCGCGGTCGGCGTTGTTTTTGCCGTATCGCGACTTGGGCTTGATCATTGTCGATGAAGAACACGACACGTCTTACAAGCAGGAAGACGGCGTGTTGTATAACGCGCGGGACATGGCGGTGCTGCGGGCGGCGCTTTGCGAAGCGCAGGTGATTTTGGCCTCGGCCACGCCCAGCTTAGAAAGTTGGGCCAATGCCGAGGCGGGTAAATACAAAAAGCTGGAGCTGACCAGCCGCTATGGCGCGTCCGTGCTGCCAGAGATGCGGGCGATTGACATGCGGGCAGAAAAACTGCCCGCCAGTCGTTGGATTTCGCCCAGTCTTAAGGCGGCGGTGGACGCGCGGATTGCCAAAGGGGAGCAGGCGCTGCTGTTCATCAACCGGCGGGGCTATGCGCCGGTCACGATCTGTCGTGCCTGTGGTCACCAGATTGGTTGTGACAATTGTGATGCGCGTATGGTGGAGCACCGGTTCCTCAAACGCCTGCTGTGCCACCAATGTGGTGAGACCAAACCGATGCCTGAGGCCTGTCCGTCTTGTGAGGTCGAGGGAAAGCTTGCGCCGGTGGGGCCGGGTGTGGAACGTCTCGCGGAGGAGGCGCAGGAACTTTGGCCGGAGGCGCGACAAGCAGTGTTGAGTTCGGACTTGTTTGGGTCTGCGCGTGCGCTGAAGGAAAGCATCCGGACGATTGCTGATGGTGGAGCCGACATTATCATCGGTACACAGTTGGTAGCGAAAGGGCATAACTTTCCACTGTTGACACTGGTTGGCGTAATTGATGCCGATCTTGGGTTGCAGGGCTCCGATTTGAGGGCTGCAGAACGAACGTTTCAATTGATGCGGCAGGTGGCGGGGCGCGCGGGGCGATCCGAGCGGGCTGGTTTGGCGCTGTTGCAGACCTTTCAGCCGGAGCATCCGGTGATCCGCGCCATTTTGACCGGCGACGAGACCGGGTTCTGGCGGGCCGAAGCTGATGAGCGTCGTCACGCAGTGGTGCCGCCGTTTGGGCGCATGGCGGGGATTATCCTGTCTGGCAGCGATGTGGCGCAGGTGTTTGATCTGGGCAATGCGCTGGCGAGAAACGCTGGCATGCTGCGCGCCATTGGGGCAGAGGTCTATGGACCAGCCCCTGCGCCGATAGCCCGTGTGCGTGGGCGGCATCGCGTGCGGCTCTTGGTGAAAGCAGACAAATCCGCGCCGTTGCAGAGCGCGCTGGCGCAATGGGTGGGGCAATTCCGGCTGAAGGGCGATCTGCGTCTCGCGGTGGATATCGATCCACAGAGTTTTTACTGACCTCAAACTTAGAAGGTGCGGAAGTGCAGGCTGATCTGTGCGTCTTTTGATCTCGCCTTTTTGCATCGATAGGCGTATTTGCTGCACATGTTCAGAAAAATCCCCATTGATGACGCGCATCTGCTGCCGTGGTGGCGTCGCCCGATCACCTTGCTGTTTCTCATGGCGCTGGCCATGCCGATTGCCTTCAACACCTGGAGTGCGTTGCTCAATAACTTTGTGATTGAGGTAGCGGATTTTGACGGTTCAGACATTGGTCTGCTTCATACCGTGCGCGAAATTCCCGGGTTTCTGGCAATTGGCGTGATCTTCCTGTTGTTGTTCATTCGGGAACAAATCTTGGGGCTGTTGTCGCTGGCGTTGCTTGGCGTTGCGACAGCGGTCACGGCCTATTTTCCGACCATGGGGGGGATCTTGATGATCACCCTGCTGAGTTCGATTGGCTTTCATTACTATGAAACAGTGAACCAGTCGCTGCAGCTGCAATGGCTCGACAAAAAGCGCGCGCCTAAGGTTTTGGGGTGGCTTGTGGCGGCGGGATCAGCGGCGACTTTGCTGGCCTATGGCATCATCGTGCTGGGGTGGAAGCGGTACAATTGGGACTATGACGTGGTCTATCTCGCGGGGGGCGGGATCACGGTACTGATCGCACTCTACTGTTTTGTGGCGTTTCCGCAGTTTGAAGGCCGCACGCCGCAAGCGCGCAAGATGGTGCTGAAGAAGCGCTATTGGCTGTATTACGCGATGCAGTTCATGGCGGGGGCGCGGCGCCAGATTTTTGTGGTCTTTGCAGGTTTCATGATGGTGGAGCGCTTTGGCTTTGACGTGCATGAGATCACCGCGCTGTATCTGATCAACTTGATTGCAAATATGCTGTTTGCGCCTTTGATCGGCGGCGCTGTGTCGAAGTTTGGCGAGCGGCGCACGTTGATCTTTGAGTATGCTGGCCTTGTGATTGTCTTCCTGGCATATGGCGGCATCTATTTCTTCGGCTGGGGTATTGCCTTGGCGGCAACACTCTATGTGGTTGATCACCTGCTGTTTTCGCTGGCGTTGGCGTTGAAAACTTACTTCCAGAAGATTGCGGATCCGGAAGACATGGCGCCGACGGCGGCTGTCGCCTTTACCATCAACCATATCGCGGCGGTGTTCTTGCCGGTTCTGCTGGGGCTGCTCTGGTTGGCCTCTCCCGGGGCGGTTTTTGTACTCGCGGCCTCTATGGCGGCGGTGTCGCTGGGTTTGGCTTTCTTGATCCCGCGCCACCCGGAAAAGGGTAATGAAACCCGCCTGACGCGTCCTCTGGCCGCTGTTGCAGAGTAGATTGTGCCTGCGCAGGCTTGACGGGGCCGAGGGGAGACCCTAGGCCCTGCGCAACCTGATAGGAGAGCAACATGCCGACATTCACCGCACTGACCACATTGATGGGAAAAGAGCAGGCCGAAGCGCTGGGCGAGGCGATGGAGCGGCTGGTGCCGGAACCAACGGGGGTTGGGGTGTTCGAGGTCGAAGACGGGTCTGGCCTCTGGGAAATTGGCGGCTACTTTGTTGAAGCGCCAGATGAGGCGGGGTTGGCCGTTTTGGCGGCAGCGTTCAGCGCGAAGCCTTTTGTGGTGTCCGAGCTGCCGGAAACCGATTGGGTCGCGCATGTGAAGCGTGAGCTGGCGCCGGTTGAGGCCGGGCGGTTCTTTGTCTACGGCAGCCACGACGCGGATAAACTTCCGGAAGGTGCCGAGCCTTTGGTGATCGAAGCGGCGATGGCCTTTGGCACCGGGCACCATGGCACCACTTTGGGCTGCCTGAAAGCGCTGGACCGCGTGGCCAATGAAGGCTTTGTGGGGCAGAACGTGGCGGACATCGGCTGCGGTACGGCGGTGCTGGGCATGGGGGCGGCGCGGATTTGGCCAAATCCGGTTCTGGCAAGCGATATTGACGAGGTGGCCGTGGATGTGGCCAAGGCTAATGTCACGGCAAACGGTCTGGACGGCAAAGTGATCTGTCTAGAGGCGGCTGGCTTTGGACATCCTGATCTGGCAGCCAAGGCGCCTTATGATCTGGTGTTTGCCAACATCCTGAAGGCACCACTGGTAGATCTGGCGCCGGACATGGGCGCAAATATTGCCACAAACGGCCATGCGATCCTTTCTGGCATCCTGAACGAACAGGCAGATGAAGTGGTCGAAGCCTATGATGCGGCAGGCTTTGATGTGCACACCCGCGAAGAGATTGGTGAGTGGACCACGCTGACGCTGACACGCCGCGCCTGACGCGGGCAACTCTGCACACAGAATCAAGAAACGGGCGGCTGGCATCAGCCGCCCGTTTTTTTGTGCGCATAGGCGAGTTTGTTTCTTCTTTTTGGACAGTCCCTGACGTAGGTTAGAGTTGTTTCCACTTTTCCTGAGGAAGTGCATAATTGAGGTCAGATTTGACGATAATTTGCCTCATTTTCGGCTTTGTGCCTTACTTTTGCCACATTTCGAGACCAGATTTAGCCGTGTTTGGTGGGGGCCAAACCTGAGTTAGTTGCCATGAGTGAATCTTACGCAGAATTTCATGATCGCCTTGCACGGATCTATCGCAAGCAGGCGAAGACTGGTCGTGTCGGCCGTGAATCTGTTGTGATCAACCGCAATGGTTACATGATCGTCAAGGGCGCGGGCCGCCGCCGGGGTATCCCTTGGGCAGGCCTGTTCACCGTGGTTGTGTCTTTCTTCATGATCAAAGGCATCATGATGTCTCAGTTTGGCCCTGACTTCTATTCCCAAGACGTTGCGCGGTTGAGCGGTGGCACACCGGCGGAAAAGGCTGCGGCCTGGACCATGGCCCCCGATCCCGTGTCGCGCTGGATTGCGACGCAGATCAACACCAAGCTCTGACATTCCAAAGTTTCCGTGGATCCCTCCAAGATCCCACACGGCCCCGGGTCTCTCTCCCCGGGGCCGTTTCTTTTTTTGACGCGTAAAACAAAACCGCCGCCTCGAAGGAGGCGGCGATTTGCGGTCCCACGGACCAAAGTTGTCGTGAGTGGTGGTGCGCTTAGCGGATCGCGTAAATTTCGGAGCGGGACAGACCAATGTCGTCCAGCTCGCGGTCGCTGAGCATTGCCAGAGCATTGCGTGTGCGGCGCTTTTCGTTCCAATCGACGAAGCGGGCAACAAGCGCGAAGAGGAGCTGACCGATACGGCCAGCAGAACCAGAGGTCGACGTATGTTCGAAGGCGGCCATATCAGAAATCCTTTCTTTCAGTTGCTATGGACTGTGTTTTCGATTGGCCGCACGTAGGGCTCAAAATGCACCCCAGCAAGCGTCAAAACGGCATAGGTGGCATGCGGTTATTGCATAGGTCGAAAATTGCGGAAACACCTTATTAATAGGGTCGTTTTTGGTGTCGTGAAGGGTCGCATTTAGACCATTTGGAGCAGGCATTAGGCGGGTCGCCAAATCGTCGCACCTGCAAAAACTTTTGTCGCAATTTGCTTCAGGCTTGGCGTTTGTTCTCGTTTCGTGCTACTTCACGGAGAATAACAAGAAAACAGAGCACAATGGGGCACAACATGCGCGTATTGGGAATCGATCCAGGCTTGCGAAACATGGGCTGGGGCGTGATCGACGCAGATGGCAGTAAGATGAGCCATGTGGCCAACGGGATTTGTCATTCGGTTGGGCAGGATTTGGCGGCACGACTGTTGTCTCTGCATGAGCAGCTAACGGATGTTGTCGCGCGCTTCTTGCCGGACCATGCGGCGATCGAGCAGACCTTTGTGAACAAAGACGGCGCGGGCACGCTCAAGCTGGGCCAAGCGCGTGGGATTGCCTTGTTGGTGCCGGCGCAGGCGGGGCTGCATATTGGTGAGTATGCGCCTAACAAGGTGAAGAAGACGGTAGTGGGTGTGGGGCACGCGGAGAAGCATCAGGTGGAACATATGGTGAAGTTGCAGCTTCCTGGGGTGAAGATCGCCGGGGCGGATGCGGCGGATGCGTTGGCGATTGCGATGTGCCACGCGCATTACGCTCGGGCAGGGGCTGGTTATGCGGAAGCATTGAAGAGGGCGCAGGCATGATTGGCAAGATTTCCGGGACGCTGGAGTACCGCAGCACGGATCACGTTCTGATCGATGTGCGCGGCGTGGGCTATGTGGTTTACTGTTCTGACCGGACTTTGGCGGCTTTGCCTAGTGTGGGTGAGCCGGTGGCGCTTTATACCGATCTGTTGGTGCGGGAAGACCTGTTGCAGTTGTTTGGCTTCTCAAGCCTGTTTGAGAAGGAATGGCATCGCCTGTTGATGAGCGTGCAGGGGATTGGCGCGAAGGCGAGCTTGGCGATCCTTGGCGCGTTGGGCGCCGAAGGTGTGAGCCGGGCGGTAACCCTTGGCGATGTGGCTGCAATCAAGGCGGCCAAAGGTGTTGGGCCAAAAACGGCGCAACGTGTTGTTATTGAATTAAAAGACAAGGCGCCGGAAGTGATGGCGCTGGGCGGGACGCTTGGTGAGGCTATGGCGTCGGTTTCTGGTGAAGAGGCGGCTGCGGATGACGAGGTGATCGAAGATGTGGCGCGCACGCCAGTGAAAGCGGGCGGAGCTTCGGCGGCGGCCGGAGCGGCGGCGGCGGCTTCGATGAGCGTACAAGCGGATGCTTTGTCGGCGCTGGGCAATCTTGGCTATGGCCCTGCAGATGCGGCAGGCGCAGTGGCGCAAGCAGCAGGCGAAGACCCTGAGGCGGACACATCAGAGTTGATCCGTGCTGCACTTAAGCTATTGGCGCCAAAGGGATAAACTATGGATCAGCCAGACCCCACATTGCGACCGGAAGCGCGGCCTGAAGATGCGGATCGCGCGTTGCGTCCGCAAGAATTGGATGCCTTTATCGGTCAAAGGGAAGCACGCGCAAACCTGCGAGTGTTTATTGAAAGCGCGCGACGTCGTGGCGAAGCGATGGACCATACGTTGTTCCATGGCCCTCCTGGTTTGGGGAAGACCACTTTGGCGCAAATCATGGCGCGGGAGTTGGGCGTAAACTTCCGTATGACTTCTGGTCCGGTGCTTGCAAAGGCCGGAGATCTGGCGGCGATCCTTACCAACCTTGAAGCGCGGGATGTGCTTTTTATCGATGAAATTCATCGGCTTAATCCAGCGGTCGAAGAGGTGCTTTACCCCGCGATGGAGGACTTTGAACTCGATCTGGTGATTGGGGAAGGGCCGGCGGCGCGGACGGTTCGGATCGAGTTGCAGCCCTTCACCTTAGTAGGGGCGACCACGCGGTTGGGGTTGTTGACCACGCCGCTTAGAGACCGTTTTGGAATCCCGACGCGGCTACAGTTTTATACAGAGGATGAACTCAACGAGATTGTCACGCGCAACGCCAACAAATTGGGTGTGCCTGCGCAGGATGGTGGCGCGCGGGAGATTGCGCGGCGCTCGCGCGGGACGCCGCGGATTGCCGGGCGTTTGCTGCGGCGGGTGGTGGATTTTGCCCTGGTGGAAGGCGATGGGGTTATCACAAAATCCCTTGCAGATGGCGCACTTACGCGGCTTGGGGTGGATAACCTTGGGCTGGATGGGGCGGACCGGCGTTACCTGCTTTTCATTGCCGAGAACTACGCTGGTGGACCGGTTGGGATCGACACAATCAGTGCGGCCTTGAGCGAAAGCCGAGATGCCATAGAAGAGGTGATTGAGCCATTTTTGCTGCAACAAGGCCTGATCCAACGGACGCCACGCGGGCGGATGTTGGCGCAAAAGGCCTGGCAACATCTTGGGCTGAGTGCGCCGCGGCCTCGGGAACAGAGCGATCTGTTTACCCCGCCAGGCAACGGCAAATAAGGCGTCGGTATCGCGTCGGTATTGTGACTGTTTCGCGGAGGTGCGGTTTTGAAAGTGGAAGATGTTAACGCGATGACACAAACACCAGTGGCGGCTTTGGGCGAAGTGGACGTGCGTAAGCTGACCGAACAGGCGGCTGCGGTTTCCGACATTTATGCCGAGCGATTTGGCATTGATCGGGATGCCACCTGGTATCTGGCCAAAATGACCGAAGAGTTGGGCGAATTGCAGTCAGCCTATTTGGCGACGCAGGGGGCACAGCGCGGCGCTTTACCTCAAGCAGACACGCGCCAGAACCTGATCGATGAAACGGCGGACCTGTTTGGCTTCCTCATGGTCTTTGCGGACTGGCAGGGCATCGACCTGGCCGAAGCTTTTGCAGCCAAATGGGGGCGGTACCTTCCCGAATAGGTGGCTGAGGCGGGTTTTGCTTCGTGCAAATCGGGTAAGTCTTCAGCATCACCGGCCTCTTTATCGGGTGATTCCTTGGTTGGCATAGGGGCAATCACGGGGTCGGGCGCGGAAAATCCGTGTCCAGAATGTGCCGTTTCCGCTCAATTTTACTTTTCTGGGATTGGCTAAAATTCAAGCTATCAAGGCAAGTGTTGGCAAAGTCTAAACACGCGCGGCTTGAGCGGGTTTTTAGGCAAATTCTCTCGCCTACGGTTTTGCCGACGGAACTCTTTGAAAATCCGTACCTTGAGAGGATTTGTCGGAGAGACTGACGCGTTTAGTTCAAAAAAAAACGGATGTGACCTCTGTCTCGCATTTTGTCCACATTTAAGTCGGATAACGCTCAATTTTTATGGGCTTTGGGGCGGTTAATTCCCTGTAAGGAAAGCCGAAACCGCCCACTAAGGAAAACAGTTTTGGTTGAGGCTCAAGAGCGAGCCGGTGGGAACCAAATCTGAATCAGCGCTCATCTCTGACCAACGAACTGAACTTCACACGGGTAACAGAAAATGCTGAACACATCTATCAAAGCCATGATGGCAGTTGGCGCCTTGGTGTCTATTGCGGGCTGCAAAAGCACCATTGAATCTTATGTGGAAGACGAGGTGGGTGACCGCCTGAATGAAATGGCGGGTGATCGCCTATACCTTGCGCATGGCGACACCACACTGAACGGCCGGGTCCGTACCGCGTCTATGTCTACAGATGGCGACGGTATCGTAACCGGAGGCCGTCTTGGTGCCGCGCGCAACGGGTCCATCGAGATTGGCACCAACATTGGTGAGCTGGAGACGTTGGAAATGACCAACGGTAGCACCTCCACGCGTTTTGGCGCAGACGGCGACCGCATTGATGACGGCATGGATTCCTTGTTGATCACCGCGCGCAATTCCAACGGGAAGAAGTGCAGCTGGATAGGCAACGCGGATGCGCTGGATTATGATCACCAAACCTTTGGCATGTGGGCGACGGGCGTCGGCACGTCCAATGGCAGTGTGAGCGTGGGCAGCTTCGGTCGCCGAACCGCCTCAGCTAATGTGCCAACCAGTGGGTCCGCCACTTATTCCGGCCGCTCCGTCGGTATGGTTGTCACCACAGATGGTCGCGCGCTCGTGTCCGAGTCCCAAGTTGGCGTGACCACTTCCGACTTCTCCAATTTGAGCGTTGCCAGCACCAACACCTATGTGCGCAACCTGTCCGGCGGCAACGCCTGGCGTGGTCAGCATCTGGATTTTGCAGGCACCGGCACCATTAGCGGTAACGAATTCACTGCGAACATCAACGGAGTGATACCGTTCAGCGCTGGCGACAGCGGCACGTTGAATGGGGCCTTTTATGGTGACAACGCGGAAGAAGTTGGTGGCACTTTTCAGATGAATGGTGCGATTGGTAACTATTCAGGCGCGTTTGGTGGCAATTAACACTGTCCTATAACGCGTATACAAAATTGTTCTCCGCTTTGGCGGGGAACTGCTCTGAAACGAGCAGTTTATTAGGGTAACCAGAATGGCCAAGGTAGTGACATCCAAACTGAAAATCTGTCTCGTGGCGATTGCCGTCTTTTGCGGGGCTTTGACAGCAGCGACAGGATTTGCCGAGGCCAACACCCCATCTCCTTCAGCATTGGAGATTGAGCGGTCTTTTGACACGGCGATGGCGGCCCTTGATGCCGGGCAGCCCGAAGCAGCTATTCCGATCCTCCAAGGTATTCTGGCAACCGATCCCAAGCTTATTCGTGTGCGCCTTGAATTGGCCCGGGCCTATTTCATGGCGCAACAATGGGCACGGTCCCGGGAAGAGTTTTTTCGGGTGCTGTCTGGCGACCTGCCGGAACCAGTGCGTAAGACAGTTCTGTCTTTCATTCGTCAAATCGATGCGCGCCGCGGTTTTGATTGGGATCTGTCGATCGGTCTGACCACGGCCGGAAACAATCGGAACTATGACGCTGAACACCCGTTTCCTTTTGGTCTGGGGCCAGATGGTGAGGTGATTTATGTGTATTCCTCTCGTCCGGTGAAGCAGGTTCCTGCGCTGCGCGCCGAGGGATCGGCAAACTTTCGGTACAAACTCGAGGCCCTAAGCGGCCCCAAGAGCACTGTTCTTGGCTACGCCAGTCTCAGCGCGAGCATCCTGGAGGCGGAGGGTCGCGACTACGATGACCAATTGTTGCGCCTGCGTTTGGGGTTGCGGCATCTGTCCCAGAACACCACGCTGTCTTTTGGGCCGTTTGTGTCTGGGCGTCGGGTGCGCGGCGAACACTATGAGGATCAGTATGGTTTGGACGCAGCCTTTGAGCGCCGTGGCCTGATGGGGGGATCGGTGTATGGACGCTTGTCCTATGCGCATGTAGACAGCCAGTTCAGCAGTTCTTTGGATGGGACTTTGGCCACGGCTTTTGTCGGCTTCCGGAGGTCTGTCGGCGGGTTGACCATTGTCGGTGGTGAGTTGAACTATGAACGTCGCCGTCAGGACGGCTTAAACGGGTTTGGTGAAGGTGGGTATGAGACCCTTCAGCTTTCGGCCTATTCCAGTTTTGACATTCGCAATGGGTGGACAATAGAGCCGCGGGTGTTTGTGAAGCACCGACTCTTCCTGGAGGTCAACCCGTTGTACGGTGAAGCGCCGAGTTCAGTGTCACTGGGTGGGGCGCTGCTGGTGGAAAAGTCTGACATGTTCTTGCCGGGTGGCTATACACCGTATTTCATGATCGACGCTGAGCGGGCCAGGAGCGATATTGCAGCCTTCAGTTTCCGCTCGGTTGGGGTGCAGATTGGCGTGGAGCGTCGGTTCTGATCCGAGACAGCAAAGCCGAAGCAATACCGGCGCCGATGATGAGGCTGAGGCCGATCCAGGTGTAGGTATCAGGCAGGTCTTCAAAGACCAGCCAGCCAAGGGCGACCGCGCTGACCAGTTGTAAATAGACAAACGGCGCGAGCACGGCGGCTTCAGCGCGGGCATAGGCGAATAGTAGTAGGAAATTTCCGCCCATCGACAGGATGGCGCTGGCGGTTGTGAGCCCGGCCAGCGTGGGTGTCATGGGGGGGAACTGGGTAAGACAGAAGGGTGTCATCATCACCGCTGCCAGAAACAGTTGGGTGAAGAGCAGGCTGGTGGGGCGCGCGATTGGCGCGAGCCAGCGGGACGCTGTGAGGAAAGCGCCGTAGAACAGGCCTGCACCCAGGGCCCAGAGCAGGCCGGGCGACATGTCAAAGCTGGGGCGGACCACAAGCATCACGCCAAGGAAACCAAGCCCCATAAGCGCGCTGCGGGCGCGGGTGACGGTTTCGCCAAGCAGCAGCACGGACAGCAGGTAGGAAAACAGCGGGCCAATGAAGAAGGCGGCGAAAACGTCGGCCAGAGGTGCGGTTTGCAGGGCGGTCTGGATGCAGGTGATGCCCCCGGTGAGCAGGGCGGCGCGCAGCCAGATGCGCCAATTGGTAAGTAGGCGCAGCGTGTCCGGGCGCAGCAGGGGTAGGGCGAGGAGGCTGCCGAGTACAAAGCGCGACCAGGCGACAAACAGCGGGCTGGTGCCAAAGTCCTGGGTCATGAGTTTGCCAGCGGTGTCCCCGGCGGGGATCATCGACATGGCGACAAACATCAGGACAAAGGTTTTCCACATGCAAGCGGCGTAACATGTTTGTTCTGGGACAAAAAGTCTGTGTATTGGTGCGCGATTGCAAACAGAGAATTGCGCATCGGCGGGTTGAACCGGCGGGGGGCAAAAGGGTAAAGTTTTACACATGACGAAGGTATTTTCCCGCCGTGCGTTTTTGAGTTTGAGTGCTGCGTCGCTTGGTACGTCTGTTTTGGCAGATGCACCAACCCGGTCGTTGCGGCCTGTGTTGCGGCCGTCGTCTGCCAGAGCCTTGCCCAAGACCGCACCGGCAGCGGACGCTTTGATCCGCGACAGTGGTCTGACCGGCAAGGTCAGCTTTTCCGTCGCGCGGATGGGGGATGGCGCCGTTTTGGAAGGGCATCAGGCCAGCAGTGGTTTGCCACCGGCCAGTGTCACAAAAATCCTGACCGCGCTTTATGCCTTGGCCTACCTCGGTCCTAACCATCGGTTCCAAACCACTTTGGTGGCGGTCGGAAATATCTCCAACGGGGTGCTGCGTGGCGATCTGGTGTTGCGCGGGGGCGGTGATCCAACGCTCGACACCAATGGATTGGCGGATCTTGCCCGGACGCTGAAAGCGGCGGGCGTGCGGGAAGTCAGGGGGCAGTTTCTTGTCTGGGGCGGGGCCTTGCCTTCGGTCAAACGGATCGACAATAAACAGCCGGATCACGCGGGCTATAACCCTGCGGTGTCAGGCATCTCGTTGAATTACAATCGCGTGCATTTTGAATGGAAGCGCGGGGCCAACGGCTATACCGTCGCCATGGACGGGCGTAGCGACAAATACCGCCCAGAGGTGGATGTGGCGCGTATGAAGATCGTGAAACGCAGTGTGCCGGTCTATACCTATAAGTCGCAAGGCGGGCGGGATCATTGGACCGTGGCCAGCGGGGCGCTGGGCAAGGGCGGGGCACGGTGGTTGCCGGTGCGCGAGCCGGAGATCTATGCGGGCGAGGTGTTTCGGACTTTGGCGCGGGCCCATGGGATTGCCCTAAAGGCACCAAAGAAAACGCAAACCCCACCGCGTGGGGCAGTGCTGGCGCGCAAAAACAGCCCGGCCCTGAAAGATATTCTGAAGGGCATGTTGAAGTATTCCACCAATCTCACGGCAGAGATGGTGGGGATGGCGGCCAGCCAGGCCCGCGGTGCGCAGCCCGGCTCGGTGAAGGCGTCTGCGGCGGCGATGAACGCTTGGGCCTCTCAAAGTCTTGGCATGGGCAGCGCGGCCCTAGTGGACCATTCGGGGCTTGGCGAGAAATCGCGGTTACGGGCGGATGAGACGGCCCTGATGCTGGCACAGGCCGGGCAGCACGCGGTCCTACAGCCCATTTTGAAAACCATCGCGCTGCGGGATTCCAACGGCAAGGTCAACAAGGGCCATCCGTTAAAGGTGCTGGCCAAGACTGGCACGCTGCATTTTGTCAGTGCCTTGGCGGGTTATGTGACCACGCCGGAGGGACGCGACCTGGCATTTGCGATTTTTGGTGCGGACCTTGGTGCGCGGGATCGGCTGATTGGGCCGGATCGCGAGCGGCCCCAAGGGGCGCGGACCTACAACGGCCGCTCAAAGAAGTTGCAGCAGAAGCTAATTGAGCGATGGGGCACGGTATACGGGGCTTGATATAATTTGGCGCGCGTTATGCGTGCAATTTTCCCCCCAATCCCTTCTCCTTCTTCAAATTTCTTGACGTGTCCCGATCTGGGCGTTGATAATTTTTTCAATGCGTTCGCGGATGTCTCACCTGAGGCATTGCGGGCCGAGAGGCACTGTGCTGCGCCTTGACCGGCGGGCTGCAAGGTTTCGGTAATAAGTTCGAATTAATTTAAATGTGAGTTTAATGGCCCAGTGCCAAATGGGCTGGCAGGTTGCGGGAAGAGACGTGCGGAAACGCGATAGGCTAGATGAGTTTGCTTTCTTGGAAGAGGTCCAGATGGGCATCTTTGTGCTGGAAGTGGCCGAAGACGGTCTGCCGCGCTATTTGATGATGAACCGTCTTGCGCGTGAAACTGCGCAACTGGAGCCGGAGTTTGTTGTCGGCAAAACCGCCGCAGAGATTTTTGGCGGGATCACTGGTGAGAGGGCATTGGCAAAACATCTCAGCGTGGTCAAGAGCGGCGAGCCGGCGACCTATGAGATCACCTTTCCCTTTGCCAAAAACGTTATGGAAATTCGCACCACGCTGACGCCAATCTATTATGAAGACGGTTCGCTGTCCCACGTGTTGGGCTGCTCGGCGGATATAACGTCAGAGAAGCAGCGGGATGCGGCGCTGGCGCTGACCAAGATTGCCAAGGACAAGGCGGAGCAGGCCAATAAGGCCAAGGAGCAGTTTCTGGCCAATATGAGCCACGAGATTCGCACCCCGATGAACGGCATTATTGGCATGTGCGAGTTGTTGCATGAGACGGTGCTGAACAACCGGCAGAAGCTTTACTCCGACACGATCTCCAGCTCGGCCAATGCGCTGTTGGACATCATCAATGATGTGCTGGATTTCTCCAAAATCCAGGCCGGCAAGCTGTCGATCCATGACGCGCCGTTTTCGCTTCGCGATTTGGTCGAAGAAATCGCCACGTTGCTGAGTATCCGAGCCGAAGCCAAGGAACTGAAAATTCACGTGTGTTATCCGGATGAGGCCCCGTCGAATTTTCTAGGAGATGCGACCCGTGTTCGCCAAGTGCTTTTGAACCTGATTGGCAATGCTATCAAGTTTACCGAAGTGGGGCAGGTAGATGTGGTTGTGTTCTATGACCCGGGCGCCACACGTTGGCCCCTTAAGCTGTCCGTCCGCGACACCGGGCCTGGGATCCCTGAAGCCGAGAAGGATATGATTTTCTCAGCCTTTGAGCAGATCGACAATTTGGCGACGCGGCGGGAGGACGGCACTGGGCTGGGACTGACCATTTCACAGGCGCTGGTGGAGCGTATGCACGGCAAGATCGAGGTCGAGAGTGTGGTTGGCAAAGGCGCCATGTTTACGGTCTCTTTGGCGTTGCCTGTCACCGAAGAGGTCGTCGAGGTGCAGGAGGTGGAGGAACTGCTGATTGCGTCTTATCCGCCGATGGAGGTCCAAGCCGGGCGGTTGGAAGAGACACCACAACCGCCGCCGGGGGCGCAGCTGAAGGGTATGAAAATCCTGGTGGCGGAAGACAACCGCGTGAACCAGTTGGTGATCAGCAAGATGTTGGGCCCCACTGGGGCGGAGTTGCAGTTTGTGCCGGACGGACAGCAGGCGGTGGACGCCTATATGGCCGGCGAATGTGATCTGATCCTGATGGATCTGTCGATGCCGGTCCTGGGCGGGCTGGAAGCCACGCGACAGATCCGGGCTTATGAAAAAGACGCGGCACGACCAGCTTGCAAAATCATTGCGGTGACGGCCAATGCGCAGCCCAGCGACGCGGAAGCCTGTATGAAGGCTGGCATGGATGATTTCCTGAGTAAGCCTTTCCGCAAAGGGGAGCTGATCTCCATCATTGAGTGGTGATGTGGGAGGTTTCCGCTCCACCCTTCGGGTTGAGCGATCTGTGTTCGAAACAACTTATTATAGATAGCGAGGGTCTTTCTGGAGTTTGCGGAGATTTTAGCTGCATAAATTGCCAGGTTCATGGCGTGCAAATTGTCGAGTTCGCCGCTATTGAAACATTTTGGTAACACTTCTTTAGCTAAGAATCGTAGGACGCCCCCCTTCCACCGCAGGGTGGCGATGACGTGGCAGGACTAGGCGTGACGCAATTGGATTTCCCGGACTATCTCGCGCTTTTGGATGCGATGCCAACCCCGATTTTTGTCTTGAAAGTCGGTGAAGATGGGTTGCCGCGATATGTCATGATGAACGCGAACTGTTGTAAGATGGTTGAGCGTCGTCTTGAGGATGTTGTTGGGAAGACTGCTTTCGAGATTTATGGCGGCTCCATGGGCGAGCGCGCGTTAACACGGCAACTTTCGGTCATGGAGGCTGCGGAGCCGACGACCTATTCAGTGTGTATTCCCTTTCCGCACCGAGTGCTTGATTTGCGCACGACTTTGACGCCGATTTTTGATGGCTCCGGTGCCATGACGCATTTGATTGGCTTTTGCATTGACGTGACCTCTGAGCGGGAGCGCGATGAGGCGCTGGAGTTGACCAAAATTGCCAAAGAAAAGGCCGAAGAGGCCAGTTCCGCAAAAGAGCGGTTTTTGGCCAACATGAGCCATGAAATCCGGACACCAATGAATGGCATTCTCGGCATGTCTGAGATGATGCTCGAGACCGGCCTTACTCAGCAGCAGCAGCTGTATGCGGACACCATTCACACCTCCGCCAATGCACTGTTGGATATCGTGAATGACGTTTTGGACTTTTCCAAAATACAGGCGGAGAAGGTCTCTTTGGCACAGGAACCTTTTTCTCTGTTGCAGGTGATTATGGAGGTGACCACGCTTCTGAGCACCCGTTCAGAGTCAAAAGGGCTCGATTTACATCTGGACTATGGTCCGATGGTGCCACATGGGTTCATTGGGGATGCCAAGCGCATTCGGCAAATTTTGCTAAACCTGATTGGCAATGCGATCAAGTTTACGGAAGTGGGGCACATCAAAGTATCTGTGAGCCATGACGCAGACGATGATGCGTATCCGCTGACCCTATCGGTAACGGACACCGGCATAGGGATTGCGCAAGAAGAGCAACAAGACATTTTCGCAGCATTTGAGCAGGTGGAGAACCCGGCGGCATATCGCGAAGATGGTACTGGTTTGGGTTTGGCTATTACGCAGGCGCTGGTGGAACGAATGGGTGGGGCCATCTCAGTGCAGAGTGCTGAGGGCGAGGGTGCAACGTTTGCTGTGGGATTGAATTTGAGCGAGGCAGGGGATGCCAACTTGGGTGTGGCGGGCCCTTTGAATTCTGACAATCGGGCCACACAGGTTACGACTAATTTCCAAGTTGAGGCGGTGGCGCCCGGGTTCGCGCCGGTCGAGATGCCCTCGCTATCAGGTCGCAAGATTCTAATTGCGGAAGACAACCGAACCAACCAGCTGGTCGTGCGAAAGATGCTGGATCCGACAGGGGCAGAGTTATTGTTTGTGCCAGACGGGCAGCAGGCAGTAGACGCTTGTAAAGCTGATACATGTGATCTTATCCTGATGGACCTGTCCATGCCGGTGTTGGGAGGGTTGGAGGCCACACGTCAAATCCGGGCGTTCGAGAAAGACGCCGCGCGACCGCCTTGCAAAATCATCGCCTTGACCGCAAATGCGCAGCCTAGTGATGCCGAGGCCTGCCGGGCTGCCGGAATGGATGACTTTTTGAGCAAACCCTTCCGAAAAGGCGAGTTGATATCAGCTGTTGCAGGCTAGGGATGTTTCGGCCTGGTTGATCCAAGCTTTCCTTAAGGAAAACGGCCAAACTGCTACAACAAAAGTCGTATAATAAAGGCCGATGTCTCCGCTTGAACCAATTCCGATTTTAGAATTTATTAACTAAACGCTGTAAGCTTATGGCGGGTTTTATTCACGCCTCGCTTGTGACTTGACCACGCTGGATTGGCACGTTTGAGGGGGCGAAGGGGCGTCAAGGGGACAGCTTTGAAAGACAACGAGCAGAGCGATCCATTTGCGTTATTGGACTCGATTGCTTTCGCCGTATTCGTGTTGGAAGTTGGGGATGATGGCATGCCGCGCTATGCGGCGGCCAATGCTCCAGCGCTGGAGCACACGGAATTCACTTGGGACGACGTGAAAGGGAAGACCGCACTTGAAGTGTTTGGTGGCGTAGTTGGCCAGCGTGGATTGGCGCATCATTTGAGTGTTGTGGCTCAGGCGGAGGAAGTGACCTATGAGGTTCCTTTCCCGCGAGATAACCACGTTGCGCTTATGCGAACAACTTTGAGTCCGCTGTTCAATCGGGATGGCAAGCTAACCCATCTCATAGGCTCGTCTATGGACGTTTCTGCAAATAAAGAGCGTGACGATGCATTGGAACTCACTCGGATTGCCAAAGATAAAGCCGAGCAAGCCGTGCGCGCCAAAGAGCGATTTTTGGCCAATGTGAGCCATGAAATCCGCACGCCGATGAATGGCATCATGGGCATGTGCGAACTGTTGCGAGAGACAGCACTGGACGACCAGCAGCGGCTGTATTCTGAGACGATCTATAATTCGGCAAATGCGCTTCTGGAAATTGTGAACGACGTGCTGGATTTTTCCAAAATCCAATCCGAAACGATTTCATTGAGTGTTGAGGCGTTTTCCTTGCGAGATTTGCTCACGGAAACGGTCACTCTGTTACGGCCTCGGGCGTTGAGCAAAGGGCTTGCGCTCTTTGAAGATTATGCGCTTGACGCTCCAGACGCAGGCACATTCTAAACTGGGTTGCGACAAATCCTCTATCTTGCTGAAAAGCAGGGAGAATGAATATGGCGCACACAGAGCTGAATCTGCGTGAGAGACGCGCAATTGAAGATATGTTGAACGCGA